>Ga0105240_10003271_pt1 | contig 25337 bp, 31 predicted proteins | sample KBSC54metaG_FD_80426 | JGI IMG/M metagenome (GOLD analysis project Ga0105240, IMG submission 80426) | Corn rhizosphere microbial communities from Kellogg Biological Station, Michigan, USA - KBS C5-4 metaG | ecosystem: Host-associated > Plants > Roots > Rhizosphere > Soil | place: Michigan, USA...
CACCCGACCCAGCGCCGGCCGCCACCGCCGCGACGAACGCGGAAGGAACGCGGTCGCCCGCAACCAGCACCTTGACCGCGCCGGGTAGCGCCCGCACGCGCGCCGGCAGTTGCGCGATCGGGTCGCCGTCGGCGTACAGCGTGAACGGCCGGTCGGCGCTGATCCGCACTTCAGCGGCGCGAAAGGCTTTCACGCTCGGCTCGCGCATGTGCGCGCCACTGAAGGCCTTCGGCAGGATGCGTCCCAGGAACCGCGCCTTGCTGACGTTTTCGAGCACGATTACGTCGAGCAGCCCGTCGTCCAGCAGCGCGTCGGGCGCCGCCTGCATTCCGCCGCCGTAGGAGCGCGAATTGCAGGTCCCGACGGTGTAGCCGGTGAAGCAGTGTCGCTCCCCCGAGGGCAGCAGCTCGATCTCGAAGGCGACAGGCCGCCATGCCGTAAGCGCCCGCAGCGCACCGTACAGGTACACGAGATTGCCCAGCCACGAGGGCGCCTCGTTGGCGATTCGGTTAGCGTCGCTGTCGAAGCCGGCGCTGGCGATGCCGACAAAGCATTTGCCGTCGACTTCGCCAAGGTCGAGCGCGCGCGCAACGCCGTTTGCGATCACCTCGCAGGCAGCGACGGGATCCTGGCCGAGCTCCAACACGCGCGCCAGGTCGTTGCCGCGTCCACCGGGAAGCACGCCGAGCACGGCTCCCGGCACTTGACGCAGGCAGTCGGCGACCGCGCCGACCATGCCGTCGCCGCTGAGGCACGCAACCGTCTCGCCGGCTCGCGCGCCGTCGAGCGCCAGCTCGCGCGCGTGCTCGAGGTCGCGGGTGCTCTGCATGCGCACACTCAGCCCGAGCTCGCCCAGCCGCTCGCGCACGGCCGGCGCCAGCCTGCCGGCGCGGCCACCGCCGGCGGAGGGATTGACGAGCAATAGGACGGGCGCTGCCATCGGTTGCAAGCGTATTGCGCGGACCCGATCGCATCGAGCCAGGGTCTGCCTTGGCTTCCGACGGCCGCAAACAGACGATCACGTTGGGGAAAGACGAAGAGCTGCTTAAGAGTCCGCGAGCATTGCACCGGAGTGGGGGAGGCGCGACTATCCTGCGCCGATGCCCGCCGACTCGGCCCGCTGCTGCCGGCTCGCGCCAATGCTCACGATCGGCGCGTCGTTTCTGCTGGCCGGCTGCGGATCGAGCACGTCGGGCTCCTCGAGCGTGTCCGCCGCGTCCAATCGTGTCCCGGTCACAGCCGCCGGGAGCAAAAGTCAAGCCGGCGGCTGCACGACCATCAGCGCGCCGGCTCCGAAGGCCCCACAGCGAGTGCCCAAGCCGACGCTCTCCTTGGACGCGCGCAAGCGCTATGTCGTTCAGATGAGCACCAACTGCGGCACGATCGAGATCGGTTTGGCCGTCCACGCCGCCCCGCGCACGACCGCCTCCTTCGCCTACCTGGTTGCGCGTGGTTTCTACAACGGCCTCACGTTCCATCGCGTGGCGGCTGGTTTCGTGATTCAGGGCGGCGATCCCAACGGCGATGGCACCGGCGGCCCGGGCTACTCGGTGATCGAGCCGCCACCCAGCGACACCCGCTACACGCGCGGCATGGTCGCGATGGCCAAGACAAGCGCCGATCCAGCCGGCTCGTCAGGCAGCCAATTCTTCATCGTCACCGCCGCACGCGCCCCACTGCCACCGGACTATGCGCTTGTCGGCCTGGTGCTCGGCGGCATGGCGGGCGTCGACTCGATCGCCAAACTGCCCACCGAGCCGCCGCAAGACGGCGTGCCGAGGAGGCCGGTAGTCATCAGCAGCGCAAGCCTCAGCTCGAGCTGACCGCCGCGCTGCCGCGGCGAAACGAGGCCTACTTCGGCGAGCCGCGACCAGCGCCGGCCTGAGCCGCCGCGCGATCGCGACGGCGACGCCCGATCAGCGCGACGATCGCCACGCCGGCGATCGCGACGAACAGCCCGAGCAGGACTCCGGGCGCCAGCCCGAGACCGCCGAAGGGGAGAGAGACAAGCTCCACCAGCCCCAGCCCGATCGCCAGCAGCATGACGATCAAGATCACGATCAAGAGGATTCCGCGCATACGCGCGAAGATGCCGGCGCTGGCGGGCGGTATCAGCAGCCCCATCGCGCGCAGCGCCAGCATCTGCCGCCCGCTGGGCGCGTCGTGCCCGAGCCGCGTGACGGCATCCTTGAGGTCGCCCGCGCGTCGTTCGGCAAGCGCCAACGACGCGTCCGCCATCCGCCGCAGTTGCATCCGTTCCTGCGGCCGCGCCGCCGCGATCGCGCGCTGGAAGTAGCTGCGCGCCGCCTTGGCGTCAAACCGCTCCGAGGCGCGCGCGCCGAGGATCGCCAGCGCCGCCGACTTGTACTTCGTCTCCGCCTCCAGTTCCTCGTCGGTACGTGTCTCCAGCGCTTCGATCGCCTGCTGGGCACCGCGCTGCTCGATCCGGACCTGTCGCTGCTTGGGAGCCATCGTCGATCATTCTAAGGAGCGCGGCCCATGCGTAGTCGCGCGGTTCGGCAGGCGCTATTCTCGCTGCTCTGCTTCTAGGAGACCAATGCGCGCAATCCGCAGGCACATAACAGCGTTCGCGGCTCTGTCCGCGCTCAGCCTCGGCGCCGGGATCGCCATCCCCGCAACGGGAGCCTGGGCCGCCACCGCGAGCAACCCGGTCACCAACAACCCGGCTCTGCAGAAGCAGGTCCAGGAAGCACTGGCGAAAGCACAGGCGCAGAAAGCGGGCGGCGGCTCCGCGGCCGGTGGGGCCGCGCCTTCGGAAGCCGGTGGCAGCGCGTTCTCGAAACTAACCGAAAAAAGCGGCGAAGAAGAAGCCACGAAGACGACGGCTGCCAAAAAAACGGTGTCCGGCGAATCCACCGGCGCGATCTCCTCAGGCGTTCTGCTGCCGATCTTGATCGTAGGCGGCGGCGTGCTGGCGGGTATCGCGTTTCTAATTCTTCGCGACGCGCGCGGTGTGACGCCCGCGGGCGACCTGCTGGCGCCAGCAGGTGCCGCCGAGGCCCGCGCCACACGCCTGCGCAAGCGCCGCGCCAAAGCCAAGGCGGCCAGGCAGCAGCGCAAGCGCAACCGCTGAGCGCGGCGCACCACCAGCTGGGCGTCGCGGAAAGCCCTTCGGTTAGTCGGCGCGTATGTACCGCGGCCGCGCACGCAGATGCGTGCGATCGAAGCGCACGCGCCGGGGCGCATCGGGCGAGGGCGATCCGTGCGGCCCGCGCCGGGGCGGCCGTGGCCGCGGTTGGCGCGGATGGGGATTCGAGGCTTCGTCGGAGGGAACCTTGGTTCCGCCGTCCTCGTCGTCGGTCGAGTCGGTGCGTGGTGGATCGTCGATCGCGATGACCGCGGAGTCGGTGCGGAACGGCAGCCACAGCATCATCGAGGCGACAGCGAGCTTAATGAGCGCAAACGTGATGAGCAACGACCAGAGCATCGCTTTCGATGCTACTACCGCCGAGTGGACCTTGGCAAAGGGGGTCTGTGGTCAGCTCGCGGGACGTGCGAAAGGGGCTTGGCGCGGGACGTCTTTCGCGTTGGTTTACATAACATACATTATCGAGCGTGTGAAGGTAGTGGGTCAGTTTGAGTCGAGTAGCCCCGCGATCTCCTTCAGGCTCCAGCGATGATCGGCTACTCCGGCGGCCATCGCGGGCGTGCATTCAAGGGTCTGGTGCGTGCGAGCGAAGTTGTAGTGCATGTAGTGCAGGCTGACGGCGTGCGCCATGTTCTCGACCTTCTTGGAGAACCCGTTTGTTAGTCGCGTGAATCGGCGCATCCCCATCCGCATCGTGAGGTTTTGGCGCTCTACGTAGCTGGTGCTGATCTTCTCGGGGTCGGGGTTGCCGAGTCTGCGCTTCTTCTCGGCTCCGATGCAGGCTGGTGGGCTGTAGCGGCCGGGCGCGGTCTGTTGGCTGCGGTAGAGCTTGTGCAGTTGCGCCCAATCGATGTCTTTCGGTCCGAAGATGTACGGCACGCTCGCGCGGTAGGTCTGGTGGCCGTCCGTGCTGAGCTGGATTCGACCGGCCATCCGGTCCTTCAGGTCGGCCAAGAAGGCCATGCAGTCCTCTGTGGTGCGCTCTCCGACGAGCCATGACGGGATGAGCTTCGTCTCCGCGCAGATCGCTACCCACGTCCATACGTCGCCGTAGCCGAACGTGCCTTTGTGCTCGTCGGGCACGTTTTTCTGCTTGGCGTAGCAGAACCCCCACATCTCGTCACACTCGATGGTCTTGCACGGCAGATCGACTAGAACGCGGTGTTGGTAGGCCGCGCAGGCCGCGCCGAGGTCCACGAGCAGCTTCGTGACCGTGTTCTTGGCCGCGCCCGTGATCCGCACGGTCCCCCGGATGCTGTTTCCCTCTACGAGACAGCCGATGATTTGGGCGCGCTTCTCGGTGGTCAGCCGGTTCATACTGACTATTATGCTTGAGGCATCGGACGGAAAGATGCTCTTGCGCGAGGCGCATCTCATCGAGTCTGTATGCTGCCGCCCGTGACTGTCTGCATCGCTGCTCTTTGCAGCGACCACAAAGAGCCGCGGGCCGTGATCGCCGCAGATCGGATGGTTACGCTCGGCAACTTCATCGAGTTCGAGCACACGGTGCCCAAGATGGCGCCGGCATCACCATTCGCTATCGCCCTGGTCGCTGGCGATTCGCTGATCGGGAACCGGATTGCTCAGGATGTCGCTCAGTCTGTGGCAGCAAGCAACCCTCCGGTCGTCGAGATCGCCCGAGCGCTAGCGATCCAATATGAAGCTGCCCGGCAAACCCAGCTTGAGGAGCAAATCCTCAAGCCCCGTGGCCTGAATCTGGGTAGCTACTACACCAACCACAACACCCTCAATGGCCAGGTCATGGCGATGCTCGACAACCAGATGTCCCAATTCAACCTGGGCGTTGAGCTGCTCATTGCAGGAGTTGATCCGTCGGGCGCGCATATCCATACGGTGCACAATCCCGGTGGCACCGAGCGGCTGCACGATGTCATCGGATACGCCGCGATAGGCAGCGGAGCCATACACGCCCTTCAGTCAATGATCGGCTTCAGGCATAGCCGCTTAGCGGACTACCACGAGACGGTTTTCCGCGTCTACGCATCCAAGCGAAGGGCCGAGGTCGCCCCCGGCGTAGGCCAAGACATCGACATGGCCGTGATCTCGTCTGATGACACGCACTGGCTGACGGACGGAGAGTTGGAGCAGCTAAGCGCGATCTACGAGGACTTCGAGTCCTCAACAAGCCAGACATTGCGGCAAAAGCTGTCAAACTTCAATCTTGGCGATGGATCGCCGATAGCCCAAGGAGCCGAAGATGGAGCACTTGCCGCCAGCACGGACGGCTGACACGACAGTCGAAGGATTGGTCCCTGGTATGGACCCTGCGGTTGCGGTCGAGCTAATGATCACCGAGGCGGAGGTACTCCGCTTGCAGGCAGACATGATGCGCGCTACCCGCGTTTGTCTCGATGAGTCTGGTCCGCTGCGGGATCTCTCGCCGCTAGGCCGCTGATAACCGCTTAGCCGCGCCAGCGCGCCTCTGCGGCCTTGCGTGCGATCTCAGAGCGCTGCTCGGGTGAGAGCTTTGACGCCCGAACCTGACCGCCCTTTAGGCCACCCTTGCGGCCACTGACCTGCGCCTTGCTCTCGGGCGCTTTGGGCTCCGTAGATTCCCTGACGATCCGGTGAGCGATCTGGTTTAGATCGGCCATGAGGGCATCGTACCGGCATCTCCGGCTACGACTCCCGAAAGTCCAGCCAGAGGCGGAGAAGCGCGAAGCCCACATAGCAGCCGACCATAGGGATCATCGGGAGTTTCGCGTATGCCGCCAAGGCAACTCCTGCGCCCGCGTGAACCAGGACATAGCCGATGCGAAGCCACCAGTTGGTCAGGACCGTCTTGGGTCGGATCATGCGTCACCGAGACCCAGGTCATCCGCGCGGCGGGCTGCACGGCTGGGGAAGACGAAACCACCGTCGAGACGGTGCAGCAATCCGGCGTCCGCGAGGCGCGTCACGGCGTCCTGCGCGGCGATATCGCTGCGTAGCTCGCGGGCGATCTCATCCAGGCTCCAAGGCCAAGGCGAGTCGCCGAGCATGAGATTCAAGACGTTGCGGTCACGGTCCCGGTCATCGACCGCATCGATAGGCTCGGGGTTGGGCATGGGAGCTGAACCTCCTGTGCTCAAGGCCCCGGCGTTGGACCACCATCCGGCGTCGGGGCCACTTGGGTTTATAGACCGGCCGAAGCTAGACCATCGCCCCTATCAAAACCAAACTGACCCACTACCCGTGTGAAGTAACTCCGTCCCAACGTCGGCATCCATACTTCGCCGGACTCAAAGTCCCCACGCTCAATCGCGCCACTCGACCTCGAAGTGCCCGATCGGCTCGTCGAAGCCCTTTACGGTGATTGCGCCGCGGTCGGAAAACCGGATGCCCTTGCCGCGACAGAGATCATGCACCCCCGACGAAACGACGATGCAATCCGGCTGGGCCCGCGCACACAACCGCGCGGCCTGTTGCACCGCTGCGCCAAAGAGATCGTTTTGCTCGGTGACGGGCTCGCCGGCCGCCACCCCGACGCGCACGTGCAGGTGCTCCTGCGTCGGTTCGTCGCCCTCTTGCAGCGCCCGCTGTATCTGCATCGCCGCGCCGACCGCCTGGAAGGCCGATGTGAACGCAGCCATGATCCCATCGCCGGTGTGCTTGACCTCGCTGCCGCCGAAGCGTGCAAGCACGGCACGCACGATCGAGTCGTGTTCCCGGAGAAACCGCATCGCTGCACGGTCTCCAAATTGCTGGGTGAGGCGAGTGGAGTCGACCGTGTCGGTGAAGAGGATCGCCCGGAACGCGCTTTCTGTGTATGGCTCGCCAGGAGGATGAGTATTGAGCCGGCCGAAGAAGCCACGCACGGCGGCCTGATCAACCTCGATGACGTTCGACGGAAGCAGCCCATGGGCTGCTCGATGGGCGGCCTCAACGGCCTCCTCGTCCGGGCCCTCGACCAGGCAAAAGCCACTCCCCGCCCCTTCTTCGAACCAGTAGGTGACGAAGCGCACGTCGAACCCGTCCTGAACCTCGAGATCGCGCATGTGGGCGGCTGCGACCTCGGCAGCGGTCGCATCCGGAAGATCGTGGCGGTCTATGTAGAGGGGCATCTCGATCAGTCTATGCCGTGCGTCAGCGTATCGCACTGGCTTTGCACCTCTGTTGGTCCCGAGCTCTCATGAGCTGAACCCAAACGGCGAACCGATCTGCCCGCGTGTTTTTTTGTGTTTGCATGCGTTTGCCGATCCCACTTTCGGGGGACCCACCACTCAAGTATCCGGACAATGCGGGCTTGCACAGATCAAGCCAGCTGCACCGCCGGGTGAAAGCGAGCAGGCCGATGTTCGAGGTGGTCGCGGTGCAGTCCGCGATTGCGTCGCAAGCTCGCTGATCTGAAATCACAGAGAGGTTCGATGACCGTCCAAGCGACAACTGGTCGCTGCGTCGACACGTCGAGAGGAGCTGGTGAGATAGCGCTCAGAACAATCGATGAGGTGGACAGCCGAGACCAGGACCGGCACGTCAGCGAGACGGACGGGGTGCTGTTGACGGGCGCCACCGGATTCGTCGGGATGGAGTTGCTGGCCCGCTATCTCGAGCACACCAATCGCCATGTGTACGCGTTGGTTCGAGCTCCGAGCAAGCGGGCAGCAGCGGTTCGGGTGCAGCGCACGCTAAGTTCTCTGTTCGGCTCCGACCACCCTTACGCTGGCCGGGTTACGCCGGTGCGCGGGGACATCACGCACCCGAGCCTCGGCCTGCGTGGCGATGGGGACTGGCTCATCGAGCAAGTCAACGAGATCGTTCACGGCGCCGCGTCGGTGTCCTTCGAGCTCGATCTGCAGGAGTCGCGCGCGATCAACGTCGAGGGCACGAGGCGGGTACTCGAACTCGCGCAGCGCTGCCAGGCGCGCGGTGGCTTGCGGCGCCTGTCCTACATCTCCACGGCCTATGTGGCGGGCGAGCACAAAGGATGCTTCAGCGAGGACGATCTCGACGTCGGACAGTCCTTCCGGAATACCTATGAGCTCTCCAAGTTCGAGGCCGAGGGTCTGGTCACCCGGGCGCGCACGCAGTTGCCGATCACCGTGCTGCGCCCGAGCATCGTCGTCGGAGAGCGTGACAGTGGTTGGACAGCTTCGTTCAACGTCCTGTACTGGCCGCTGCGCGCTTTCGCTCGCGGCGCCTACATGGCGTTGCCGGCTCGCGGCAACGCTCCCGTGGATGTAGTGCCGGTCGACTATGTCGCCGATGCGATCTTCGCGCTCAGTCAATCGCCCGAGGCCGAGTCGAGCACTTTCCACCTCACCGCCGGCACGCATGCAAGCAGCGTTGGCGAGCTTGTCGAGCTCGCCACGGCGCGCTTTCAGCGTCCAGCGCCGCGCCTGATCGCACCCTGCCTCTACCACCGTGTCGTGCATCCGCTGCTCGTTCGCGCCAGTTCCGACCAGCATTACCGCAAAGCGCTGGCGCGCAGCAAGACTTTCTTCCCGTACTTTGCGATGGGTGTGCACTACGACGATCGTCGCGCTCGCGTAGCGCTTCGCGGCAGCGGCGTCAGCCCGCCACCGCTGCGCGGCTATTTCGACCGACTCGTCGACTTCGCGATCGCCGCTGACTGGGGCCGGCGGAAGATAACGCGGGATGGCGCGGCGGGAGGCGCAACCCTGCGGCACCGGCAGGCGGGCCAAGTTGGGGTTCTGGCTCGATCGGGGGTCGGCTGATGACCAGCACACGCCTCTCGGCTCTGGACGCCTCGTTCCTTGCGGTGGAGACACCGACCGCCCACATGCACGTCGGTTGGGTTGCCGTGTTCTCGCCCGACGCCGACGGGCGACTGCCGAGCTTCTCAGCGCTGCGCGATCACATCGAGCGCCGGCTGGCGCGCGCTCCCCGCTACCGCCAAAAGCTCGCGCCTGTTCCACTCGGCGTGCACGCACCCGAGTGGATCGACGATCGGGGCTTCTCGGTCGATCGTCACGTCTATCGCGCCCCCGGACCGCTTGAAGACCTGGTGGACGAGGTGATGTCGATGCCACTGCGCCGTGACCGTCCACTTTGGGAGATGTGGATCTGCGAGAGCGCCCGGGACCAACAGTTCGCGATCGTCGGCAAGACCCATCACTGCATGGTTGACGGCATCGCCGCGGTCGAACTGGCCTCGCTGCTACTCGACATCACACCCGAGCCGTCAACCCGCGAGGAGGACGGCCGGCGCGCCGAGCCCGAACCCGAACCCGATGCAGCGACGCTGCTTCTCAGGGGAGCTCGTGACCGTGCGGCGGAGCAGCTCGGCCTGCTGCGCCGGCCGCTGCGCGCCGTCACGTCACCTTCGCGCTCCTTGAGCGGACTCGCCGGCCGCATCCCACGTATGGCCAGGGCGCTCGAGCACTCGCTGCAAGCGGCGCCCGCCAGCTCACTGAACAAGCCGTTGTCGCCGCTGCGGAGCTTGGCTTGGACACAACGCCCGCTCGAGGATCTGCGCAAGGTCAAGCGCACGTATGGAACGACCGTCAACGATGTCCTGCTCGCCGCTGTGGCCGGTGGCGCGCGCACGTTCTTTCATCGGCGCGGAGAGCACCCGGTCGCGCTCAAGGCGATGGTCCCCGTGAGCGTACGCGACGATCGCGATGTGCTTGGCAACCACGTCTCGTTCGCGTTTGCCGAGCTCCCATGCGAGGAGCCCGATCCCGTGCGCCGACTGGAGCTTGTGAACGCGATGATGACGCGCTGCAAGCACGATCAGGAGCCGGAGGGCGCGGACCTGGCGTTCAAAGCCGCCGAATATGCACCCGAGGTCATCCAAAACGCCATCTCCCGGGTCTTTGCCAGCCAGCGCACGTTCAACCTGGTGGTCTCCAACATTCCCGGACCGCCAGAGCCGATGTACATGCTCGGCTGTCCGTTGCAGGCCGCCTACCCCGTCGTCCCGTTGGCTGATCGCCACGCGCTTTCGGTCGGGATGACAAGCGTCGACGATCGTGCCTGCTTTGGGATCTACACAGACCGCGAGGCGGTACCCGACGCTGGACACTTCGCGGCCGATGTCAATGACGCGATCGGCGAGCTGCTTGCCGGCGCTTGAGCGATGACCGTCATCCCCTTCCCGCCAGCGCGGCTACGTTCTCCCGCCAGCCGCCTGCTCCGTTCAGGTTTGCTCGATGCGCTGGCAGCGCCTCACGGCATCGAGAGCTACCTCGAGCTCCTCCACCCCAGCTTCTCGCCGCGCGATTCACGGGCACATATCGCCGGGATCCGCCACAGCGGAGCCGGCAGCGCAACCCTGACGCTGGTCCCAAACGAGCGCTGGAATGGGTTTCGCGCCGGGCAGTTTGTCCGCTTGACTGTCGAGGTCGACGGCGTGCGTGAGACGCGCTGCTACTCGCCGGCGTGTGAGGAGCGCTCGGGTGGGGACATCGAGATCACCGTCAAGGCGCACCGCGCCGGCAAGGTCTCACGCTATCTACACGAACACGCGCACCCAGGTATGACCGTGAGACTGTCTGACGGCGAAGGCGATTTCGTACTGGCCCCCGAGCGACCCGCGCGCCTGCTGCTGATCAGCAGCGGCAGCGGCATCACGCCGGTGATGTCGATCTTGCGCACGCTCTGCGCAGAAAGGCACAGCGGCGCCGTGACGTTTCTCCACTACGCACCCACCCCCCGCGAGGTCGTCTACCGCCAGGAGCTCGCCGCGCTCGCCGCTGAGCACCGCAACGTGCAGATCGTGCTCGCCTACACACGCGAAGCGGTTGCGGGTCAGCTCGCCGGGCATATCAGCGGCGATCATTTGCAGCGGGTCGCACGCGACTATCACGACGCCCACACCTATGTGTGCGGCGCCCCTGGCCTGATCGGCTGGGTGCGGTCCAGATGGGCAGAGGAGGGCATCGAGCGACTTCTGCGCATCGAGAGCTTTCGGCCGCCCTCGTTTGCGAGCGCTCGCACCAGCGCCGCCGCTGGCGTGGTTCACTTCTCACGCTCAGACGAGCAGGTGTGCGACGACGGCCGCTCGCTGCTCGAACAAGCCGAACATGCCGGCCTTCGGCCACAGTTCGGCTGTCGTATGGGCATATGTCGCATTTGCACTTGCCGCAAGACAGCGGGGAGCGTGCGCAACGTCCTCAGCGGTGAGATATCCGGCCCCGCCGAAGAAGACATTCAACTGTGCGTGTCGGTGCCGGTCGAGAACGTTGAGCTCGCCCTCTAGCAAGACCAGGAGGCACACTATGGCCACCGCAACCGCCCCTCAACTCAGCGTCCAGCAGACCGATGAGCTCGGCCGCGAGCTGGACGCGATCCGCAAGCTCGTGCTCGCCGATCTGGGCGAACAGGACGCAGACTACATCCGCTCGGTGATCCGCTTGCAGCGCAAGTTCGAGCTCGCCGGTCGCGGCCTGCTGTTCTTCGGCTTCATCCCCCCGGCGTGGCTTGGCGGCGTCGCAGCGCTGTCGCTGTCGAAGATCCTCGACAACATGGAGATCGGTCACAACGTCATGCACGGCCAATACGACTGGACGAAGGACCCCGAGCTCGACGGGAGAAGCTTTGAGTGGGACAGCGCCTGTCCGAGCGACCATTGGCGCCATTCTCACAATTACATCCACCATACTTACACCAACATCGTCGGCAAGGACCGTGATGTCGGCTATGGCGTGCTACGCATGTCCGAGCACCAGCCTTGGCGCCTCTATTACCTCGGCAACCCGCTCTACGCCGCCCTGTTGGCGATCTTCTTCCAGTACGGCGTCGCGCTGCACGATCTCGAAGTCGATCGAATCGTCGCCGGGGAGATCACCGTTGGAGAGAAGCGCGAGCAGTTGGAAGCAGTCGGGCGCAAGGTTGGCCGACAGACGCTCAAGGACTACGTCCTGTTTCCGCTTCTATCCGGTCCGTCGGCGCCTCTCGTGTTCGCCGGTAACGCAAGCGCAAACCTCCTGCGCAATCTGTGGGCGTTCACGACGATCTTCTGCGGTCACTTCCCGGACGGAACCATTCAGTTCACCGAGCTTCAGACCTCTGAGGAGACCCGTGGCGACTGGTATTACCGCCAGATGCTTGGCTCGGCCGACGTAGAAGGCGGGAAACTGTTTCACATCCTCTCAGGGAACCTCTCCCACCAGATCGAGCATCACCTATTCCCTGATCTCCCCTCTAGTCGCTACGCCGAGATCGCGGTCCAGGTGCGCGAGATCTGTGAGCGTCACGGCATTGCTTACAACGTCGGGGGCCTGGGCAAACAGTTCGGAAGCGTGGTGCGCAAGATCGCGCGGCTCGCGCTTCCAGATTGATACTGCACGCCCGCTGTCAGTCCCGCGGCTCGTCCTGAAACGGCCGCACCTCGACGGGGAGCCTGCAGGCCGCCGTGGCCTTGCCGGCCCCCACGCCAGCGCGGCGTCGAGATCCGCGGCCGCGATGACCCAGAACCGGGGGGCCTCCGGTCACAGACCAGACGAGGCGGCGCGCGACTATCGTCCACGTCAAGATGCGGCAATCGTCGCGGCCGACGCCGCATGGCTCCCACCCGAATGCGGGCGAGCCGAACCCGGAGTCGAAGAAGATCAGCGACAAGCTCGACCTCTGGTTGAGAGGTGACGAGAAGACCCTGGGCAGCCTCGTCGAACTCGTCGAGGAGAAGAGCTTTGCAATCGTCTTTGTGCTCTTGCTCGGAGTGCCGGCGCTGCCGCTGCCAACCGGCGGCGCGACGCACGTATTCGAGATCATCGCGATGGTGCTCGCGCTTCAGTTGATAGCCGGCCGGGAGGAGCTCTGGTTGCCGCAGCGCTGGCGCAAAATCGAGCTGGCGGGCAACGCTCAACAGCGGTTCATCTCCGCGCTGATGAGGATGATCCGTCGGCTCGAGCGTTTCTCGCGACCCCGCCTGCGCTTCCTCTTCAATCACCGTCTGAGCAACGTCGTCTTTGGGCTGCTTGTGCTCACCGGGTCAGCCGGCGCGTTCCTTGCCCCACCGTTCACCGGGCTCGACACGCTTCCGGCGCTAGGCGTAGTGCTGCTGTCGCTCGGAGTCCTGCTCGAAGACATCGTCGTGGTGGTCGTGGCGATCGCGGTAGGCGTTGCCGGCGTCCTGCTCGAGATCGTGCTGGGCAGCGCGGCGATTCACGGCCTTGGGAGTCTCTTCTAGTGCACGTCGGACACGGACGAATCTGCGCGAGGTCGAGCCTCCCACGCACGCCCGATCTGGCGCATCAGGGCTGGATAGACGATGAAGTGCCGAAACGGGCCGATCAACGCCATATACGCCGAGCCAAACCTGCCGCGCGGCTTGACATAGACACCCATCTGGCCGTGGTAGACCCCCTCGCGCCCCCTCACCCACGCTAGCTGCATCACAGCGTGCACCGTGCTGTTGGAGATCTCCGCGGCCCACTCCCTGTCGGTCCGGTAGAGGGGGGCAAATATCGTCGAGATGACGACGATGGGCGGCGTCACCGTATCTCTCAGCGCCTCTGGAACGCGAGCGCTCAGGCTCGTTTCGGCGCCACCTGGGACCGCTGGCTTGCTCGGAGGGTCGTCCCATCCGAACAACGCGCCAAGGCGAAAGCGCAGCGCAAACAGCGCGCGTGCGGCCCTTGAATCCGAGCTGACCGGATCGAGCGAAGTCACTATCTCGAGCAGAGCGGAGAAGTCGCCCGGTCCCCCCTGTGTCGGCAACCGCCACACATCCTCGAGCTTGAAGTCCGGCGCGATTTGCGCGATCACCCACGGGTGCGCTTCGTGCGTTGCGTTCGGAAGTCTCATCTGAACCTCCAACGCTACCCTGATCCGAATGAGCGACGCCTCGGCCACCGAGCCGAGCGATGAGCAGAAGCCGCCGATCCTGCGCGTCTACCTGGAGCGCTGGAAGTTCGAGGTCGGCGCATTCTTCGACGGCGTTGGACCGGACTCCCCAGAGGACGAGCTGCGTGCCGGCGCGCCGAAGCATCCTGTCTTCCGGCTGAGCTGAGCCACCACCACGCGCTGCTTCTCGCACCGCTCGTCCCAACCTGAGCCTCGTCATCTTCAACCGCGCTCAGCGTGAGCTGAGGCAGCCTCTATGGTCCCGGGCGTGTCGGGCGAGTGGTCAAGTCCAGAGCGCATCGAGGCATACCTCGGCCGCGAGATCCCGCACCGGGACCTCGCCGAGTCGCTGCTGCTGGACGCCCTGCCCGAGCGCATCGAGCGCTTCCTGGACCTCGGGACAGGCGATGGGCGACTGCTGGCGCTCGTCGGGCAGAGACATCCAAACGCGCGTGGGATCGGGATCGACGCCTCCGCCCCGATGCTCACACGTGCACAGCGCCGCTTCGCCGACAATCCCCTTGTCGAGCTGCACGAACACGATCTCGCCGAACCCCTCCCCGTTCAAAGGGGGGCCTTTGAGGCGATCGTCTCCGCGCTTGCCATCCACCATCTGCCCGACCAGCGCAAGCGCTCGCTGTTCAGCGAGATTCACGAACTGCTGGCGCCCCGCGGCGTGTTCGCCAACCTCGAGCTGGTCGCCTCCCCCACCCCCGAGCTGCACGCGCGCTTCCGTCAGGCGATCGGGCGACCGCACGAGGACCCCAGCGATCGGCTCGCCGGACTGGAGGAGCAGCTCCAGTGGCTGCGCGAGGCCGGCTTCACCCAGGTCGACTGCCGCTTCAAGTGGCTCGAGCTGACGCTGTTCGTGGCCGGCTAGCGGCGGTTACACGCGCGGGCGATAACCCGAGCAGAGCACCCGCATCCACACTATGCGTCCGTCGCGCTCGGAGTAGTAGGCCTGCTGCTCGATCACGAACGGGCCGTCCTCGTTGTGCCCCTCGAAGCGGTAAGACACGCGCTGGCGGTCAGCGACCGAGTCGGTTTCGATCGCGACGATCTCTTCGATCTCGACCGTGTCCCTGAACCACTGACGCAGCACGTCCGCGACCGCCGAGGGTGTCGACGCCTCCCAACTGCGCCGCGGCGTCAATGCGCGGAACTCGATCTCAGGACCCAGCAGCCCGATCGCGCTGTCGAATTGCTTGCGGCTCAGCGCTTCGGCGAAAGCTCGGCCGAGCTTCGAGCCAGCTTCTGTCTCGGTGGCGACTTGACTCATGGACCGGTGGCCAGAAGCATAAACACGCTTCGCCGGAATCTCAATCGGCCGACCGGCGCAGTCCCCCTTCCAGTTGAACATCAGGGGTGCACTGATTACGCTGCGTGCTCGATGTCCACGGGCAACCAACCAACCTGGGCAACGGTTCGCCGTGCCCTGTCTGCACTGATCGGCGGCCTTGCGCTGGTGGCGCTACTTGCTGGCTGCGCGTCGAGCAGCGACCCACAGCCCCCGGGGTTGACGATCGCAGGCCCAGGGCTACAGACCACCCAGCCGCCCTGGAAGCCCGAATACGCGCATCTGCACGAACGCCTGAAGCTGATCGGCATCCCAGCCGGCGGTCACGAAAACTTCCACATCCACGCGATGCTGCATGTCTACGTCAACGGGCTGCTCTCGCCGGTCCCGGCGGACATCGGCATCGAAGCGAGCAAGGGGTTCGAGACGAGCCTGCACACGCACGACAGCACGGGGATCATCCACATGGAGGCGCGTCGGCGCTATCCATTCACGCTGGGCGATTTCTTCGCCGTCTGGGGCGTCAAGCTCGGTCCCGCGCAGCTCGGCGGGCTGACCGGGCTCGGCGGCGACCACCTGCACTTCTACCTGGACGGCAAGCCGCTGAGCAACCCGGCCGCGCACGTGATGCACAACGGTGACAGCTACGTGATTGGCTACGGCCCGGACAACAGCTTCCCCCACACGCCGAACACGTTCTTGCTCTACGAGGTCGAGCACGGCCTCGGCGGACTAGGGTGCTCGCCCGCCCACAAAGGCAAGGGCGGCAAAAGCTGCACGATCCCAAAGCCGACGCCTGCCGAAAAGAGCGCCGTCAAGAGCTGAGGCTCGCGGCGCCACGTCGCTCCTGCCGTCAAACTGTGGGTGTGACCGAACAGACGCCCATTGTCGCTCATCCGCTCCGCGTTCTTGACCAATGGCTCTCCGACGCCCGCGCCGCGGATGTCCCTGAGGCCGACGCCGTCGCGCTTGCCACGGTCGGCGGGGACGGCCAGCCGTCCACCCGGATCGTCCAACTCAAGCGCGTCGAGGACGACGCGCTCGTGTTCACCTCGGCGCTGTGGACGCGCAAGGCGCGCGAGATCGCCGCCAACCCGCGCGTCTCGCTGCTCGCCTACTGGCCGACGCTTGGGCGCCAGCTGCACGTTACCGGCGAGGCGGTCCTCGCCGAGCGCGAACTGGCCATCGAGATGTTCGCCGGACGCGAGCTCTCACGCCAGCTGCAGGCGATCGTCTCGCGTCAGGGAGAGCAGATCGAGGATGTCAACCGGCTGCGCGACAGGCATGCCCACCTGATGAAAGTCACCGAGACGCCGCCTGATTGCCCGCCCGATTGGGGGGCGATCAGGGTCGTGCCCGAGCTGATCGAGTTCTGGAGCGAATCGGAGGACCGCATGCACGACCGGCTGCTCTACGAGCGCGACGGTCAGGACTGGCGACGCACCCGCGTTGCGCCCTGAACGGCCGCCTTGGACCGCCGTCGGGCCGGCTTCCTCTTCGCGTCCCCGCCAACCGCCGCTTCGCCCCGTATCCGAGCAAGCGACTCCTGCAACGCGCCCATCAGGTCGGGAGCGCTCGACGCCACAACCTTCGGCTCCTCCTGCACTTTCGGCGCCACGATCTTCTGGCCCTTCTGCTTGCGCTTGATGATCCGCTGCAAGTGCGCGCGGTGCTCGTCCTTGTAGCGGGAGGGGTCAAACGAAACCTCCAGCTCGGCGATGATGGCCGCCGCGTTCTCGATCTGTTCGCTGCTGGGCTCAGCGCCGGCCGCCACTGCCTCGGCTATCTCCTCCCGCGAGCGCACCTCCTCGGCAAAGCGCACCGTCGTCAAGGTCAGCACAGCGCCGCGCGGGCGAATCGAGACCAGGTGCTCCTTGGCGTGCATCACGAAACGGCCCAGTGCCACCCGCCCGGACTTGGCCATTCCCTCCCCGAGCAACGTGTACGCTCGCGCCGCCGCCTCATCGCGCGGGGAGAGCACATACGGGCGGTCGTAGTAGACCGGGTCGATTTCGCACTCGCGCACGAAGCACTCGACATCGATCGTCTGGCTCTTGTGCGGAGCCGCCGCCGCCAGATCCTCGTCGTTGAGGAGCACCCAGCGACCGTCTTCCAATTCGTAGCCCTTGGCGATCTGATCCCACTGAACCTCCTGGCCATCGGCCGAGCACACGCGCCTGGTTTCGATCGGGGAAGCGTCACGCGCATGCAACTGGTTGAAGTGGATGTCCATGTCGCGAACGGCGCTGAACAGCGCGACTGGCACGTTGACCAAGCCGAAGCTGAGCGAACCGGACCACAGCGGACGGGGCATCAGCCTCCTCCTCGCTTGGCCGTGCGCTTGGCCTTGGTCGGTTTGCTCGCGGAGGGCTCACCCGCCGATGGCTTGCTCGGCGGGCGCTTGCCCGCGTTCGAGCGGCTCCCACGGCGCTTGCGAGCGCCGTGCTGCTCGATGCTCTGCTTGAGGACGTCCAGCAGATCCGCCTCGCGCGTGAGGAGCGCGCGCTCCGGCGGCTCGATCGCCTCGCCGCGCGCCTTGCGCTCGATCAACGCCATCACCTCGTCGCGATAGCGGTCCTGGTAGCGATCGGGCTCGTACTTCGCGTCGAGCTGGTCGATCAAAAGCTGCGCGGTGTCGAGCTCGAGCTTGGTCGCTTTCTTAGCGGCGCGAGGCACGTCCAGCTGACTGTCGGAGACGATCTCATCCGCGAAGCGCATCGTCTGCATGACGATCGCATCCTCCAAGGCGCGCACGGCCGCCAGGTGCTCCTTGTTGTGGAACACGAACCGACCGATCCCCACCCTGCCGGTGCGCAGCAAGGCCGCGTGCATCACGCGGTATGCCTCCTCCCCCAACCTGCCGGGGCTCAGATAGTAAGCGCGCTCGTAGAAGATCGGGTCGATCTCCTCCTCGGCGACGAAATGATCGACGTCGATCACGCGCGCCTGCGCGCCGTCGGCGATCGCGAGCTCCTCCTTGCTGAGCACGACGTACTCGCCCGAAGCGACCTCGTAACCCTTGACGATCTCCTCGTAGGGGACCTCCTTGCGCTCCTTTGCGCACACCCGGCGATGCTCGATCGCGGCGCCGTCGAGCGCGTGGCGCTCCTTGAAGGCGATCCGCTTGGACTCGGTCGCCGAGTGCAACTTGACGGGAACGCGCACGAGGCCGAAAGCGATCGTGCCGTTCCACAACGATCGTGGCATGGGCATGGGTCTACCCACCATACGGGACCGATTGTCGATCTTCCATACGGATGTGGGCGTGCGAGTGGCGTTGCAGCGGTCCTTTCACGTTCCGCGCCCCTATCTCACGCGTTCGTGCTTGGTGGTCGCCCCCCTTCCGTCTTCGTCGCGACGCACAGCGCCCGAACTCGGCGCATGGATCTTGCGGCAACGGGGTAGCAGCGATTTGAACGATGACTTCGGAGACAACCGTCAATCGCGCCTCGAACCCTTCTGCACGCCCGCGTGGCGCCGACGAGAATCTCGGCGAGCTGTTCGCCCGCTGGCAGCAGCGCCAAGACGCTGGCGCGCGGGAGGCGCTCGTCGAGCGCTTCATGCCGCTGACGCGCAGCCTGGCGCGTCGCTATGACCGCTCATCCGAGCCCTTCGAGGATCTGCTGCAGGTCGCCTCGCTCGGCCTGCTGAAGGCGATCGACCGCTTCGACCCGGCTCGCGGGCACTCGTTCCCCTCCTACGCGGTTCCCACGATCCTCGGCGAGATGCGGCGCTATTTCCGCGACTGCGGCTGGTCGGTGCACGTGCCCCGCGGCGACCAGGAGCGCGCGCTGCGCGTGCGCGACGCTCAGGAGACGCTTGCCAACGAGCATGGACACGCGCCGACGGTAGGTCAGTTGGCGCAATACCTGGAGCTCGACAGCGAGCAGGTGCTGGACGCGCTACAGGCGATCCAGGCTTACGAAAGCCTCTCGCTCGACGCGCCCCGCCCGGGAGCGGAAGAGGACGGGACGACCTTTGGCGAGGCGATGGGCGACGAGGACGAGCGCTACGAGCTCGTCGAGCTGGACGCCACCGTCGTAGCAGCCCTCGATCACATACCCGCTCGCGAGCGGGCGATGCTGTACATGCGCTTCGTCAAGGACATGACCCAGACGGAGATCGCGGCACAGGTGGGGCTCTCGCAGATGCAGATTTCGCGCCTGCTGCGCCGATCGCTCGACCAGTTGCGCGCCCTGACGCGCGACGGCGTCGACGGCGGCTGACTCGCTGCGCGACATATGGGTCGGGATATCGTTCTTGCCACATGCGACCGTCGAGAACAGGCTCGCGGGCGGTGCGCCCGTCACATCCCGATGGTCGAGCTACCTAACGTTCGTCTGAGCCTGGCCAACACGGCGGAGAACATCGTCGTGGTCAGAGCGGTGCTCTCAGGTCTTGCCGAGAGCGGCGGGGTCGACGCGAGCGACCTCAGCGACATCCGCACGGCTGTCAGCGAGGCATGCAACAACGTCGTCATGCACGCTTACGAAGGGGAGCTCGGGGCGATGGACGTCTCGATCGAACTCGGCGATGACGTGATGTTGGTGATCGTCCGCGACCATGGCGTCGGGATTGGCGAGCACGCGCGCGAGGATGGGCCATACGCCGACGGGATCGGCCTGCATGTAATCCGCACGCTCACCCGGGAGGTCGGTTTTGAGGAGCCTCTCGGCGGCGGCACGCACGTGAGCATGGAGTTCGCCGCCCACGGCTTGGAGGCGCTTTACCCGCGCCTTCTCGCCGGTCCAGATCTCGACCTGACTGGAATGATGCCGCGTTTCACCGCGGCCGCCAGCATCGCGCCCGTGAGCCTCGCCCGAGCGATCATCCCGCGCCTGGCCGGCACGCTGGCCGCGCGGGCCCACTTCTCAACCGACCGTCTCTCCGACATCCAGCTGCTCGCTGACGCGCTGACGGCCCACGCCGCCAGAGCCGTCTGCGAGCAGCACGTCAGCTTCGGCATCAGCGTGCAGCCGCGCGACCTGGAGCTGCGCGTCGCGCCACTGCGACTCGGCCAAGCCGAAGGGCTGATCCGAGCATCGGACTTGGACGGGCTTGGCCGGGTGATCGAGAAGCTGGCCGACCGGCACGAGATCCTCGCCGGCGAGTCACACGAGACGCTCGCCCTGAGCATGCTCGACCAGCGACGGCGCTGATGTGATTACCGGCTTCATCAATGGGTAATCCAATGGCCGGAGACGATCGTGCATCCGCACGAGCGTAAATTTGAACGGAGGATCGAACATGGTTGCCCTAGTTGCTCTCGTGCTCATCTTGGCCCTGCTTGGCGGCCTTGGGTTTGCCGTTCACGTGCTTTGGTACGTGCTGATCTTCGCGCTGCTGTTGTGGGCGGTCGGCTTCTTCGTCGGCGGAACCGCAGGCGGCCCGCGCCGCTGGTATGGACGTTGGTAGGACCAGGCCGCGCCGGCAGTGTGACAGTGTGAGCGAGGTCGCAGATGATCAGGCTCCTGACCGACCCAGGCAGGCTCGATCCAGGCAGATTCGCAGCCTGGAGAGGGCCTGCGGTCAGACCGTCGTCGTGCAACGCCTCGGCGCAGCCTTCCGATAGCGACCCGGAGGTCCCTCTCGGCGCGGCCAGCGCACAGATGACATTCTCTCTCACCTCGCTGCGTACCGCTCGTCGCCTGGTTGCGCGTGAGGCGCAGCAGACGAATATGAGCGTCGGGCGCCGCGAGGATTTGGTGCTCGCGGTTGACGAGCTTGCAACTAACAGCGTCATCCACGGCGGCGGGCAGGGCAGGCTGATCGTCTGGCGCAGCGACGAGGCGGTCGTCTGCGAGGTGCGCGACCAAGGTCACATCTCCGACCTGGTTGCCGGACAGCGCCCGCCGCCGCCAGAGCAGCCCACCGGGCGAGGGCTACGGTTGGTTTGCCGCCTGTGCGACCGCGTGCACATCTCCTCTTCTCCAGGTCGCACGATCGTACGCGTGGAGATGTCTGCCAGCTGATGAACCCGGCCGCCTTCGCGGCGGCTCTCGTCGGTGCGATACTGGATGGCGTCGACTCTGGATGGCGTCGACTCCGGCTGTGCTGAGACCAGCTCGCCGGGGGAGCGTGGAGCTACCTATGCAAGAGCGGGCAGTAGGCGAGGGGGAGACAGTCGTGGCGGACGTCCATCCGGACGGTGGGGTCGCGATGGCGCTCCTGCTGGACGCGGGCGCCGTGTTGGCCAGTTCGCTGGACCCCAACACGACCATGGGCCAAGTCGCCAAGCTGACTGTGCCGCGACTTGCCGACCTGTGCGTGATCGACCTGCTTGACCAGGACGGCTCGATCCGCGACGTGGCGGTGGCCGCCTCCCGGCCGGGACTCGCCAAGGGCCTTGAGCAGCTGCGAGCGACCAATCCGCTTGATCCCGGCGGCGAGCATCCCGTCGCGCAGGTGATCCGCAGCGGCGAACCGATGCTGCTGACGGAGATGAGCAGCGCGCTGCTGAGATCCTTCGCGCAGGGGTCCAAGCACGCGCGGTTCATGATCTCCCACGGCTACCGCTCGGCGATCGTCGCGCCGCTACGGGCGCGCGGACGCACTCTTGGCGCGCTGTCGCTGCTGCGGCTCAGCGACAATTTGCCGTATGAGCACAGCGACCTCGACCTAGCCTGCGAGCTGGCGCGCCGCGCCGCCCTGGCGATCGACAACGCGCGGCTGTACTCCGACCTGCAGCGCGCCGAGCGCCGATGGCAGGCGGTGCTCGGCAACCTGGCCGAGGCGATTACCCTCGTCGAGGCCGATGGGCACATGGTGTTCGCCAACCAGGCGGCCGCCGACCTGCTGAAGGTCGACAGTCCGCGGGAGCTCATGCAGGCGCAGCCGGGTGAGACGATGTCGCGCTTTCTGGTCTTCGACGAGGACGGCAACGAGCTCGACCTCGAGGCAATGCCGGGGCGCCGCCTGTTCGCCGGCGAGCCGGTACAGCCGTTGCTTGTACGGAACATCGTGCGCGCGACCGGCGAGGAGCGCTGGATCGTCGTTCGCTCCTCGCCGGTCCTTGACCCGGACAGCGACGAGATGCTCTACGTCGTCAACGCGTTCGAGGACATCACCGAGGTAAAGCGAGCGCAGTTGGCCGAAAGCTTCATGTCAGAAGCAAGCCGCGTGCTCGCCTCATCGCTGGACTACGGCGAGACGCTGCGACGGGTTGCGCGACTCACCGTGCCGGTGATCGCGAGTTGGTGCGCGGTCGACGTGCTCGGTGAGAACCGCGAGATCGAACGGGTCGCCGTGCACCATCCCGACCCTGAGATGGTGGCGCTCGCAGAGCGGCTGAACCGCGACTACAGCCTCTCGCTGGACGAGCCGCTGGGCGTGCCCGAGGTGATCAGGACCGGCGAAGCCCGCCTCTACACCGACATCGCGCCTGACGCGCTGGCCGAGTACGCGCGCGACAACGAGCATCTGCAATTGCTGGCGACGATCGGGGCGACGGCCGTGATCATCGTGCCGATGATCGGCGCCGACCGGGTCACCGGCGCGATCACGCTCGTCTCCTCCGGAGAAGACCGCCGGCTTTCCGCGGAGGACCTGCCGCTGGCCGAACGGCTCGCGCGCAGGGCCGGGACGGCGATCGAGAACGCGCAGCTGTATACCGAACGCAGCCGCATAGCCCATACGCTCCAGCAGGCATTGCTGCCCGACTCGCTGCCGACGCTGCCAGGGGCGCAGGTGCGAGCGCGCTACCGAGCAGCCGGTGAGCTGGGCGACGTCGGCGGGGACTTCTACGACGCCTTCAAGGCCGGTGAGGGCCGTTGGATGCTCGTGATCGGCGACGTCTGCGGCAAGGGGCCACGCGCCGCCGGGGTGACGGCGCTCGCCCGCCATACCCTGCGCGCAGGGGCGCTTGATGGCCAGTCGCCGACGCAGATGCTCGACATGCTGCACCGGGCGCTGCAGGCCCAGCCGGCCGAGGCTGACCTTTGTACGGTCTGTCTGGCGCGCTTCGAGCGCATCGGCGAGAGCGGGCGTCTGCAGATCGCGCTGGCCGGACATCCGCCGCCACTGTTGATCGGACCCGACGGCGAGAGCCGTCCGCTGGGCGAGCCCGGCACGCTGCTCGGCGTGCTCGACCCGATCCAGATACACGAAACCACAAGCGAGCTGCGCGCGGACGAGACGCTGTTGCTCTACACCGACGGCGTGCCCGAGGCGCGCCAAGGCCAGGACCTGCTCGGCGAAGAAGGGCTGCGAGGATTGTGCCGCCTGGCGCCGACGTTGAGCCTCGACGGCTTGCTCGATCACATCGAGCGCGGGGCGCTCGCACATGCCGGAGGGAGCCTGCGCGACGACCTCGCGCTGCTGGCCCTGCGACTGGACAACAGCCGACAGTGACGGCGCTACCATCTGAAGGCGTGGGCAGCGAAGATCACCTTCGGATCGAGGTTCGCACCACGCCGGACCGCGTCGTGCTGGAGTTGCACGGCGAGTTGGATCTGCTTGGGGCGCCGCTGCTGCAGAAGAAGATCGAGCAAGCCAGCGGCGAGGCGCGCGGGATCCTCGTGCTCGACCTGCAAGAGCTGCAGTTCGTCGACTCCGCCGGCCTGCGGGTGATCCTGATGGCGCACGAGAGCGCCCGCCAGCAAGGGCAGGAGTTCGCGCTCACCAAGGGCTCAGCGCAGGTGCAGCGGTTGCTCAGCATCGCCGGCGTCGACGAGCACCTGCGCATCGTCGCCTCGCCCGACGACATCCTCGTCTAGTCCTAACGCTGGCCGCGCTCTGCCGCGCTATAACGTCGGGGCGATGCGCGACGGGCACAACGGGATCGAGGTGCAAGGGCTCGTCAGGGTCTTCAAGGGCAACGTGCGCGCGGTCGACGGGATCGACCTGCAAGTCGCGCCAGGCGAGATCTATGGCTTCCTTGGGCCCAACGGGGCGGGCAAGTCGACGACGGTGTTGGTGCTGACCACGCTGTTGCCCCCGACCGCCGGCAGCGCCCGCGTCGCGGGTCTCGATGTCGTCAGCCACGGAGCGCAGGTCAGACGCGCGATCGGCGCTTCGCTTCAAGAGTCCGCGCTGGACCCCTTCCTCACCGGCCGCGAGCACATGCGCCTGCAGGGAGCGCTGCACGGCCTGCCCAGAGCCGAGCGCGACTCGCGCGGCGTCGAACTGCTCGCCCGCGTCGGGCTCAGCGAAGCGGCCGACCGCAAGGTCGGCGGTTACTCGGGCGGCATGAAGCGGCGCCTGGATCTGGCGCTGGCGCTGCTTCACCGCCCGCGGCTGCTTTTCCTGGACGAGCCGACCACAGGGCTCGATCCGCAAAGCCGCGCCGCGCTGTGGGACGAGGTCAGGCGCCTGGCCGCCGAGGGAGTGACCGTCTTTCTGACGACCCAATACCTGGAGGAGGCCGACGTGCTCGCCGACCGGGTCGGGATCATCGACCACGGCAAGATCGTCGCCGAGGGCTCCCCCTCCGAACTGAAGGCGGAGATCGGCCGCAAGACCGTCGAGGCGATCCCACGCGACCCTGGCGACCGCGAGCGGGTGGCGGATGTCCTGCATCGCTTCGGCGAGGACGCCGCCGCCTCCGCCGGTGGAGTCGCGGCGCAACTGCCGGATGGTTCGGGCGACCTGGCCGAGGTGATCCGCGCGCTCGACGCCGAGGGGATCGCGGTCGCCGATCTGCGTCTGCACGCACCCACGCTCGACGACGTCTTCCTGGCCAAGACCGGGCGCTCACTGGAGGGCTCGGCCGACCACGGCGAGGACACGCAGGACGAAGGCACGCCGACCGAGCCCGTCACCGCGTGAGCGCGGGGCTCTCGACACAGGTCTGGGCGCTGGCGCGGCGCTCGACGCTGAAGACTCTGCGCCAACCCTTTCAGATGTTCCCGGTGATCTTCTTTCCGGCGATGCTGCTCGCCGTCAACGCCAGTGGTCTGAAAGCGGCCACGTTGCTGCCCGGCTTCCCGACTCACTCCTACATCTCCTTCGCGATCGCCGTCGCCTTCATCCAGGGTGGGATGTTCTCGCTGATCAACACCGGCACCAACCTCGCCGCCGACATCGAGAGCGGGTTCTTCAATCGCCTCTCGCTCACGCCGATGCGACGCGCGTCGCTGCTAGCCGGGATTCTGCTCGGGGTGGCTGCACTCGGCGCGATCCAGTCGGCTGCCTACATCTTGATCGGAGCTGCCTTCGGCGCCCGCATCGCCACCGGAGCGG
>Ga0105240_10003280_pt1 | contig 25304 bp, 21 predicted proteins | sample KBSC54metaG_FD_80426 | JGI IMG/M metagenome (GOLD analysis project Ga0105240, IMG submission 80426) | Corn rhizosphere microbial communities from Kellogg Biological Station, Michigan, USA - KBS C5-4 metaG | ecosystem: Host-associated > Plants > Roots > Rhizosphere > Soil | place: Michigan, USA...
ACGACCGGCTGGCCGCCGGCGTCGACGACAAGGCGCCGCCTGAGTACCAGAAGCAGGTGGACAGCTACTTCAAGGCGCTCGCCGCGAAGAAAAAGGGCGGCTAGTGCATTTCGCGTATCCGCTTCCGTGGTGGCTCGCGCTGATGCTGGCGGCGGGCATCGGAGCGCTGACGTTCGTCGAATATCGACGCCCGCTCGCGCCGTTGTCCCGCGTTCAACGCGGCGTTCTCATTGGCCTCAGGGCGCTGGTCCTTGCTGCGCTCGTCGTGTTCGCCTTTCGGCCGGTCGCGATCCTGCCGCCGGTTGGCGCCCGCGATGCGATCGTGCCCGTGCTCGTCGACGTGTCGCGGAGCATGCGGCTCGCGGATGCGGATGGCGAGACCCGCATCGGCCGCGCTGCCGCGATCCTGAACCGGCAGCTTCTGCCCGCTCTCAACCGTCAGTTCCAGACCGAACTGTTTTCAATTGGCGACGGCATGCGGACGGCGACCGCCGATCATCTCACCGCCGATGCGCCCAAGACGGATCTCGCCGCCTCGATCGACGCCATCCGCGATCGCTACCGCGGCCAGCGCATCGCCGGCATCGTCGTGCTCTCCGACGGCGGCGACACCGGTCAGGCGACTGCCTCGCATGCGACCGCTGCGGCGGGGCCGCCTGTGTTCGCCATCGGGATAGGCGCCGCCGACGGGCTGCGCGATCGCGAGATTCTCAGCGTCACCGCCGGCGATCCGAAGCTCGATCACGCGTCGGTCGATCTGCATGTAGCGGCGATCAGCACAGGGTTCGGCCGCACGCCGTTCCAGCTCCGGCTGCTCGCCAACGGGCGGCTGGTCGATACGCGCCGCGTCGTGCCGCCCGCTGACGGCTCTCCAGTCGACGAGACGTTCGTCGCTTCTCCGGACGGGTTGACGCCGACCGTCTACACCGCCGAGATTCCGCCCGACGAATCCGAGCCGGTCGTTGAGAACAACACCGGCAGCGCGCTCGTGAACCCCGCCGGCAGAAAACGGCGCCTGCTGATCGTCGAAGGCGCGCCCGGCTTCGAGCACAGCTTCATGAAGCGCGCGTGGACCTTTGATCCGGGCCTCGAAATCGATTCGGTCACGCGCAAAGGGAAGAACAGCGAGGGCCAGAATACGTTCTTCGTGCAGGCGGGGGCCGGCCGTTCCGCCGCGCTCACCACCGGATTCCCGACGCGGAAAGAAGACCTCTACGCCTACGACGCGCTCGTGATCGCAAACGTCGAAGGCGAGTTCTTCACGCGGGCGCAGCTCGCGATGGCGGCCGATTTCGTGGCGGAGCGCGGCGGCGGCCTGCTCGTGCTCGGCGGCCGCTCGTTCGAGCAGCGCGGGCTGCTCGGCACGCCGCTGGAAGAAGTGCTCCCCGTCGAGTTGAACGATCGCCGCGGCGTCGTCCACGCGGCGCTGCCGGTCGGCAACGTCGCCGCGCACAACAAGCTCGTAGTGACGCCCGAAGGGGAGAGCCACCCGGTGATGCGGATCGGAGACACACCGGAGGCCACGCGCAAGCTCTGGTCCGCGCTGCCTGCGCTCGCGGCGAGCGCCCCGCTCGGCGGCGCACGGCCCGGTGCGACGGTGCTCGCCGTGACCGCCGCGCCCGGCGGCGGCGTGTACCCCGTCGTCGCTGTGCAGCAGTACGGACGCGGCCGCTCGATGATCTTCGCCGGCGAAGCGTCGTGGCGGTGGAAGATGATGCTGTCGTCCACCGACCGCACGCACGAGTTCTTCTGGCGGCAGGCCGCGCGCTGGCTCGCCGCCGCAGCGCCCGATCCCGTGACGATCACCGTGCCCGACTCGCTTCAGCCGGGCGACACGATCCCCGTGACGATCGAGGCCCGCGATGGAGCGTTCGCGCCGGTCCCCGACGCGACCGTCGATGCCACGATCACGGCGCCCGGCGCGGATCCGCGCCCGCTGAAGCTGCGGCACGCCGACGCGTCTGGCGGTCGCCTCGTCGCGACGCTGGCGGCGGAACAGCCCGGTTTGTACCGCGTCCACGTGGACGCGCGCCGCGGCACGACGCCGCTCGGCGCCGCCGACCGTTGGCTCTATGTCGGCGGAGGCGACCGGGAATTCGCCGATCCCAGGCTGAACGAACCTGTGCTTCGCCGCCTCGCGAGGTCGACCGGCGGCCGTTATCTGAGATCGGCCGAGGCATCGCATGTGGTGCCGCTGCTGCGTCAGGTGCTGCCACAGAATGCTGCGCCGGAGCGCCGCGACCTGTGGCACGAACCCTGGGCGTTCGCGTTCGTCGTCGGACTGCTGTCGGTTGAATGGACGCTGAGGCGGCGATGGGGTCTCAGATGACGGCGACTAATGCACGAATGCAGGAATGCAGGAATGCACGAATGCACAAATGCACGAATGCACGAATGTTGACCGCCGCGCGAGTGCGGACCATCTGCATTTGTGCATTTCTGCATTTGTGCATTTCGTCCATCGCCTTCGCCGATCACTACGCCGTCATCGTCACCGGCGCGTCGGGCGGAGACGAATACGCGCGCAAATACGATACGTGGCGCGCGTCGCTGCTCAACACGCTGCACGAGAAACTCCGCTTCGATGAGCAACACGTGATCGTCCTCGCGGATCACGAGAGCGAGGGAGTGGCCACGGCGACGCGGGAGAACGTCCAGCGGGTGTTCACCGACTTGCGGCGCCGTTTGACGAAAGATGACCTCCTGTTCGTCGTGCTGATCGGCCACGGCACGTCCGTCGATGGCGAAGAGGCGAAGTTCAACCTGGTCGGCCCCGACATGACGGCGACCGAGTGGGCGGATCTGCTGAAGCCGATCCCGGGCCGGCTCGCGTTCGTCGACACGACCGGTGCGAGCTTTCCCTTCCTTCGGAAGCTGTCGGGCCGCGGCCGCGTGATCGTCACCGCGACCGATTCGGCGGCGCAGCAGTTCGAAACCGTCTTCCCGGACTACTTCGTCAAGGCGTTCGACGACCCAGCGGCGGATCTGGACAAGAACGGCCGCGTGTCGCTCTGGGAGGCGTTCAGCTACGCGAGCGCCGGCGTTCGCGCGTGGTTCGAGCAGCACGGCCAGCTGCCGACCGAACGCCCGCTGCTCGACGACACCGGCGATGGAATCGGCCGCGAAGGGCACAATCCCGGTCCGGACGGTGCAATCGCGAAGGTCACCTACCTCGAAGCCGACGTCGTCTCCGCCGCCACCGGCGACAGCGCGCGCGACGCGCTGTTGAAGCGCCGCGGCGAGCTCGAGTCGCAGATCGAAGCGCTGAAGGCGCGGAAATCGGCCATGCCGCCGGAGCAGTACGAGAGCGATCTCGAACGGCTGCTCCTCGAGCTCGCACGCGTCTCGCAGCAACTCCGCACGAAAACATAACCGCGGAGCTCGCAGAGCCCGCAGCGCCGGCATCTAGTAACTCTCATCACGAAGCCACGAAGATCACGAAGGACACGAAGAACATTCTGTACAGATGTCATTCGTGGCCATCGTGATCCTTCGTGTCTTCGTGAAAAGAAAGGTTCTGCGGATTCTGCGCGCTCGGCGGTTGATTCTGTTCAGGAAGCCCAGTACTGATCCACGCGCTCCCGCTTTCTGAACACCAGCACGCCGACCAGCCCGGTCAGGAAGCCGACGACGTGCGCCATGAAGGCGACGCCGCCGCCGTTGGTGCTCGCCGTGACGGCGATGGCGCCTGCGCTGAACAGCTGCATCAGGAACCAGAAGCCGAGCAGCACGAGCGCGGGCAGCTCGACGATCTCCCAGAAGAAGATGATCGTGACGAGCGTGAGCACGCGCGACTGCGGATAGAGGAGAAAGTACGCGCCCATCACGCCGGCGATGGCGCCGCTCGCACCGATCGTTGGGAGCGTGGATGTCGGGTCGATCGCGATCTGGCCCAGCGCGGCGGCGATGCCGCATAACAGATAGAAGACGATGAAGCGGCCGTGCCCCACGCGGTCCTCGACGTTGTCGCCGAAGATCCACAAGTACCACATGTTGCCGATGACGTGCATCCAGCCGCCGTGCAGGAACATCGACGTGATGAGCGTCGGCGCGCTGAAGGACGCAGGCACGACGCCGTAGACGTAGATGAACGCGTTCAGCTGCCGCTCGGGCATGGTCAGCTCGTAGAACCACGCCAGCGCGTTGAGGATGATGATCGTGACGGTGATGTAGGGGGTGGTCCGGGACGGGATGACGTCCCGCAGCGGGATCATCCAGTCATTCTACTGAGATTGCAAATTGCTTAATGCAGATTGCTGATTGATTTCAAATTGCGACAGCATCCCCAATCCCCAATCAGCAATTAGCAATTAGCAATCAGCAATTCCTCATACTCCGTGCCCGTAGCCGACCGCCGCTTCGGCCTGCGGCGCGTGGGCGGCGGCCGACTCGGTTTCGCCGTCTCGGATCTTCGCGACGAGCCGCCGCAAATCGCCGTCGCCGACCGCCTTCCGGCGCTCGCCGAGCTGAATCACCGCGCGATAGAGCTGTTCGAGCTCGCCCGGCGCGACGGTGATGCCGAGCGCCTCGCACCGGCGCTGCACCGCGTGCCGCCCCGAGTGCTTGCCGAGCACCAGCTGCGCGCTCGGCTGCCCGACCTCCTGCGGCCGCATGATTTCGTACGTCCGCGGCTCCTTGAGGACGCCGTCCTGGTGGATGCCCGCCTCGTGCGCGAAGGCGTTGCGGCCGACGATCGCCTTGTTCGCCTGAACCGCCTCTTCGGTGAGCGCCGTGAGCAGCTGGCTCGTCTCGTACAGGGCGTGCGACTTGATCGCCGTCTCGTACGACAAGCGATTTCGACGGACCTTCAGCGCCATGACGACTTCCTCGAGCGCGGCGTTGCCGGCGCGCTCGCCGATGCCGTTGATCGTGCACTCCACCTGCCGTGCGCCGCCCTGGATCGAGGCGAGGCTGTTCGCCGTCGCGAGCCCGAGATCGTCGTGGCAATGCGTGCTGAACGTGGCGAGATCGGCATTCGGGACGCGCGAGCGGACGTCGGTGAAGAAATCACGGATCTCGTCGGGCAGGCTGTAGCCGACGGTGTCGGGCAGGTTGATCGTCCGGCAGCCCGCGCGGATGGCGGCCTCGATGACGCGGCACAGGAAGTCGCGGTCGCTGCGCGTCGCATCCTCCGCCGAGAACTCCACATCGTCGGTGAACGTGCGCGCGAGCTTCACGCCGGCGACGATCGCCTCGAAGCACGCGTCGCGCGACATCCGGAGCTTGCGCGAGAGGTGAAGGTCGGAGGTCGCGAGAAAAATATGGAGGCGGCGCCGCGCGGCCGGGCCGAGCGAGCGCGCCGCTTCCTCGATGTCGGCGGCGCGGCAGCGGGCGAGCGCTGCGATCACGGGCCGCCGGACCTCCCGGGCGACCTGCCAGACGGCCTCGGCATCGGCCGGCGACGCGATCGGGAACCCGGCTTCGATGACGTCGGCGCCGAGCGCGTCGATGGCGCGCGCCATCGCCACCTTCGCCGCGACGTCGAGGGAGAACCCCGGCGCCTGCTCGCCGTCGCGCAGGGTCGTGTCGAAAATCAGGATGCGTTCGGCCGCCTCTGTCATGGGGCAAATTGTGGCCCCAGGAGGCGCAGAAGTCAAAGTGATATTGTTTACAATATAATAACGCTCAATTATGGACCTCCAGGCGCTCCGCGTCTTTCTCGCCGTCGCGGAGGAGCGCAGCTTTTCGCGCGCCGCCGTGAAGGTGCACCTCACCCAGCCGGCGGTCAGCCAGACCGTGCGGCGGTTGGAGCGGACGCTCGGCGAGGAGCTCTTCGATCGCACGTCGAACAGCGGCACGCTGACAGACGCCGGGACGATGCTGCAGAACTACGCGCAGCGGCTCGTGCGGCTTGCGGAGGAGACCGAATCGGCGGTGCGCGAGCTGCGGGATCTCCGCCGGGGGCGCGTGCTCATCGGCGCGAACGAAGCCGCGGTGCACACGCTGCTGCCGTTGATTGCCCGCTTCCGCACCGAGCGGCCGCATATCGTCATCGACGTTCGCCGCATCCCGGCACGGCAGATCGCCGCCGAAGTGCAGCAGGGCAGCCTCGATTTCGGCGCGCTCACCTTTCACCCGTCCGAGCCGGGGCTGCTCGAGGTGATCGTCGGCAGCGACGAGCTCGTGCTGCTGCTCCCGCCGACGCACCGGCTGGCCAGGCGCAAGCAGGTGGCGATGGAGGATGTCGCCGACGAGCAGGTCGTCGCCCACAACGATCCGTCGCCCGCCCGCGAACGCGTGCTGCGGCTCTTCGAGGAGCGTCGCGTGCCGCTGAACATCGCCATCGCGCTGCCGAGCCTCGATGGGATCAAGCGGGCCGTCGAGCTGAAGCTCGGGGTTGCGATGTTGCCGCGCCGCTGCGCACTCACCGAAATCGCCAGCGGCCGGCTGATCGCGGTGCCGGTGGCCGGCGTGTCGCGACGCCGGCAAGTGTCGCTGATTTGCCGCAAGCTCCATCGCTCGCACGCGGCGGACGCGTTTCTCGCGGTTGCGCAACACGAGAAGCGCTGACGGAGCACGACGACGCTAGAACCCGGTCAGGTACGGTAGGCGCGCGGCAACAGCGCGAACCTCTTCGCTGCCCTCGAGGAGCATGGCCGTGGGATTCCACTGCCCGCTGAGAAGCGCGTCCCGCACGCCCACCGGCAGCGTCGTCGTCAGCGTGAGGTTGCCGACGATCACGAGCCCTGTGCTCACGTCGGCCTGGATATCGATGCCGGGCGTCTGCTCGATGAGCGTCTGCAACCGGGCGATCGACGACGCGTCGGCCGCGAAGCACGGGATGCCGAGCATCAGGGCGTTCCCCTGGAAAATGTCGCCGAACGATTCGCCGACGATCGCGCGGATTCCCGCACGCGCGAGGCCTTGCGGCGCGTGCTCGCGCGAGGAACCGCATCCGAAATTGGCGTTCACCACGAGAATGCTGGCGCCGGCGTAGCGCGCGTCGTTGAACGGGTGATCGGGCCGCCCGGCGCGGTCGTCTTCGAAGAGGTGCCGCTCTAACCCCTCCCACGACACGGAGCGCAGGAATCGCGCCGGCATGATGCGGTCGGTATCTACGTCGTTGCCGCGCAGCGGGATGCCGCGGCCTTGCACGTGTGTGATCCTCACGCCGGCACCTGTTGGAGCATCGTTCGTACGTCGACCACTTCGCCCGCGAGCGCTGCGGCTGCAACCATCGCCGGGCTCATGAGCAGCGTGCGCCCGGTCGGGCTGCCCTGACGGCCTTTGAAGTTGCGGTTCGACGAGGAGGCGCAGATCTGCCGTCCCTCGAGTTTGTCCGGGTTCATGCCCAGGCACATCGAGCAGCCGGCGCCGCGCCATTCGAAGCCGGCATCCATGAAGGTGCGGTCCAGGCCGCGCGCTTCAGCTGCGCGGCTGACGCTCTTCGACCCCGGCACGACAAGCGCCCTGACGTGCGGCGCCACTTTGCGGCCGCGGACGATTGCAGCGGCGGCTTCCAGGTCGGACAGTCGGCCGTTCGTGCACGAGCCGATGAACGCGACATCGATCTTCGTGCCCTGCGGCCGCGAACCCGGAGTGAATCCCATGTACGCCAGCGCTTCGTCGTCTGCCGGCGCATCGATGGCTTCGCCGACCGCCACTGATTGACCGGGGTTGATGCCCCAGGTGACCGTCGGTTCGATCGCCGCGGCATCGAATGTGACGCGGTCGGCGTACGCGGCGTCTGGTCCAGAGGCGATGTCGCGCCACCACGCCACCGCGCGGTCGAATTCCGGCCCTTGCGGCGCGAACGGACGCCCGCGCATGTAGGCGAAGGTCGTCTCGTCCGGGTTCACATAGCCGACCCTCGCACCGCCTTCGATCGACATGTTGCAGATCGTCATCCGCTCCTCAATCGACATCGCATCGATTGCCGTGCCGCCGTACTCGTATGCGAAGCCGACCCCGCCCCGAACGCCGAGCCGGCGGATGATCGTCAGGATCACATCCTTGGCATAGACGCCGGCTGACAAGCGGCCGTTGACGTCAACCCGCCGCACTTTCAAGGCGTCGAGCGCCAGGGACTGCGACGCGAGCACGTCACGCACCTGCGAGGTTCCGATGCCGAACGCGATCGCGCCAAGGGCGCCGTGCGTCGACGTGTGGCTGTCCCCGCACGCGATCGTCATGCCAGGCTGCGTGAGGCCGAGTTCTGGCCCAATCACGTGAACGATCCCCTGGTTGTCGCTGTCCGGGGTCCAGAGCGGAATCCCGAAATCGCGGCAGTTGCGCTCGAGCGCCGCGGTCATGTCCTCGGCCAGCATGTCGAGAAACGGACGCTGCTGCGCCAGCGTCGGCACGATGTGATCGATTGTGGCAAAAGTACGACGCGGAAACGCGACGCTCCAATGATGTCGCCGCAAATCGTCGAACGCCTGCGGCGTCGTCACTTCGTGAATGAGATGCAGGCCGACAAAGAGCTGCGTCTGGCCCGTCGCGAGGGTTCGGACCGTATGCGCGCGCCAGACTTTTTCGAACAGTGTCTCGGCCATCGTGAAAGTAGAATAATCCAATGTCTGGACTTCGTCGTACTTCGCACACGGCCTTGTGGTTCACAGTCCTCGCTGCGGCCGCCCTGATTGGCAGCGACCACGGCCGCGGTCAAACCGCCGGCGCGCGCCGCCAGGTGCTCGACAACTTCGCGCCGCCCGCAATCGAACGCGGCATCAGCCCGCTCATGACGCAAGCGCCCGACAGCTCCGACGTGATCAGACGCCGATCGATCCGGGCGGCGAGTGCAATAGCCGATCGCACCAGCGCCTCCGGCGCGCGGTATGTTCCCGGCAAGGTCATCGTGAAGTTCCGCGAGACCGCGTCGACCCGCGCGCGGACGGATTCCTTGCGCGAGGCCACGCGGGCAGGCTCGATCGACGCCCGTCCCGCCTACGCCAACTTCGACATCGTCAGGATCGACCCGGCCGAGGACGCCGAAGCGGTCGCGCGCACGTTGTCGCAGCGGCCGGACGTCGAGTACGCGCAGCCGGCGTATCGCGTGCACGCGGCGGCGACGACCTTCGTGCCGAACGACAGGTTTTATTCCGAGCAGTGGAACCTTCCGATGATCGATATGGAGCGTGCGTGGGCGCTGCAGCCGGCAGCGGGGTCCTCGATCACGGTGGCCGTTCTCGATACCGGCGTCGCCTTCGCGAACCGCACGATCAAGTTTCATGCGAACGCGTTTCGGGTGGACGCCGACGGCAACGTCCTCCCGGCGAATGCGGCGGGGACGCTGTATCCCTCGCTCGGCGATCTCACGCTCTCGTTCGTGATGGCGACCGAGCTCGGTCCGGGCACCCGGTTCGTCGCACCGCACGATTTCGTGTGGAACGACGACACGCCGCTCGATTTCGACGGCCACGGCACCCACGTAAGCGGCACGATCGGCCAGATGACGAACAACAACGGCACGGGCGGCGGCGATCAGGCGAACGGTGGCGGAACGGCCGGCGTGGCGTTCAACGTCAAGCTGATGCCGGTCAAGGTGCTCGCGAGCGAGTGGGACGTGATCTTCGGCGCCGCATCGGAAACGGGCGGCTCCGACGATGTGGTGGCGCAGGGGATTAGGTACGCGGCTGACAACGGCGCGAAGATCATCAACATGAGCCTCGGCGCCAGCGGACCGGCGGGATCGGCGCCCGTCATCGAAGATGCGATTAGATACGCGGTGGGCAAAGGCGCGTTCATCGCGCTCGCCGGCGGCAACGACTTCGAGGATGGCAACCCGACCGAGGTGCTCGCCGAGATCGCCTCGCGCGTTCCCGGCGCCGTGTCAGTGGCCGCGGTCGACAAGAACAAGGCGCATGCGTTCTATTCGAGCACCGGCCCGTGGGTCGAGCTCTCGGCGCCCGGCGGGTCGTTCCGCGGGTTCGACGCGACCGGCGGCATCCTTCAGCAGACGCTGGATCTGGACCTCGTCGATACGTTCGACTCGCCGCCCGAGCAGTTCAGTGCGCCCCGATTCGATTCGCTCGCGTACTTTTATTTCACCGGCACGTCGCAGGCGACGCCGCACGTATCGGGCGTTGCCGCGATGCTCATGCAGCAAGGGATAACCAATCCGGGAGCGGTCGAGGCCGCGCTCGAGCGGTTCGCGCTCGACCTGGGCAGTCCCGGCCGCGACAACACGTTCGGCTTCGGCCTCGTGCAGGCGCGCGACGCGCTGCGCGGACTGGGGCTCGTTCGATGAAGACCCTCGCTGCCTTTCTCGTCGTCCTCGCGCTCGCGGCACCGGCCCGCGCGCAGTCCGTTTCGTTCCGGCCATTTTTCGTCATCACCGGCGAGCAGATGGCGGCCAAGTCGTCGTTCGACGCGATCTTCGGCCATTCGTTCGAGCCGTTCCTCGGCGGGGGCGTCAGCGTCGTTCTCGCGGACGGCATTTGGGTCGACGCGAGCATTTCGCGATTCCAGAAGACCGGCCAGCGCGCGTTCGACAACGACGGCCAGATCTTTCAGCTCGGCATTCCGCTCACAGTCACGGTCACGCCGATCGAAGTGAGCGGCGGGTACCGGTTCAAGACGTCGCCCCGCCTTTGGACGTACGTCGGGGCCGGCATCGGGTCGTACGGCTACGAGGAATCCTCGTCGGATGCGACGGCCAGCGACAACGTCAACTCGCGCCATGTCGGCTATCTCGTTCTCGGCGGGGTGGAAGGGCGCGTCCAGCAATGGATTTCGCTCGCGGCCGACGTGCAGTTCACGCGCGTATCCGGCATCCTCGGCGCGTCCGGCATCTCGAAAGATCTCAACGAAAACGATCTGGGCGGCATCGCCGTCCGCTTCAGGGTGCTCGTCGGCAAGTGAACTTCTTCGACGGTATCCGCGACATCCTGCACGGCGCGACCGTCGGCCGCTACCAGCACGACCTTCGCCAGCAGACCGCGGAGCTGAACGACCTGTTCCTGCTGCTGTGCTTCATGGAAGCGACGGCGCTGCCGAATCCCGCGACGCTCTACCTGCTAGAAATCTACCCGTACCTGCTCGAGCAGTTTCATCAATGGCACCGCCGCATGGGCATCGAGCACTCGCCGCTCGGCAGCCTGCCGTGCTGTTAACGGATGTCACCCCGGAGCCCGCGGCGAACGCAGACAAATAGGTTTGTGATGAATGTGTTCTGCGAGCTCGGCGAGCTCCGCGGTTAAGAGTGGCGTCGCTCCTCGATCGGTCGGTCGTCTTCTTCGGCGGCAAAGGCGGCGTCGGCAAGACGACCTGTTCGTCGGCGTTTGCGCTCGCCGCGAGCCGCGCGGGGCGGCGCGTGCTGCTCGTCTCGACCGATCCGGCGCACTCGACGTCCGACATCTTCGAACGAAAAATCGGTTCGAGTGAGCAGCAGCTGCATCCGAATCTGGCGGCGATCGAAATCGACGCCGATCAGGAGTCGACGCGCTACGTCGGGCAAGTCAAGCGCGACATCGAGCGCATGTTCAGCCCCGCCGTCGTGCGGCAGGCGCATCGGCAAATCGAGATGGCGGCCGCCTCGCCAGGCCTGGCCGAAGTCGCTCTTCTCGATCGCATGATCGACCTGATCGTCGAACGCGAGGGCGTTTACGATCTCATCGTCTTCGATACGGCGCCGACCGGCCACACGCTGCAGCTCCTCCGCATGCCGGATGCGATGACGACCTGGATTCAGGCGCTCGTGAAGCACCGCCGCGCGCTGCTCGAGATCGATATGGGCGACGAGCGGCCCGCGCCTGAGTCGGACCCGGTCCTCGTTGCGCTCGAGCGGCGCCACCAACGCCTGACGATGCTGCGCGCTCGTGTCACCGATCGTGCGCGGACCTCGTTCGTGCTCGTCACGATTCCCGAGCGGCTCGCGATCGAGGAGACCGCACGCGCGGCCGATCTGCTCGGCGACACGAGCGTCCACCTTGCCGGCCTGGTGGTGAATCGCGTGCTGCCCGACGGGCTGGAAGGCGAGTTCTACGCCGCGCGCAAGGCGCAGGAGCGCGAGTATCTGGCTGAAATCGAGCGCCGGTTCAAGACGCTCCACCGGATCACGGTCCGCCAGCTGCCGCGAGACGTGTACGGCCTCGATTCGCTGGCCGCGGTCAGCCAGCAGCTGTCAAGTCTCTGAGGGGCGCCGCGACGCCTCGGCTTTACATTTTGACGGCGCCGGTTGTGGTAGCTCGCCCGAAGGCGTAACATCAGGTCGAGTGTCTGTAAGGTTCGGCCGCAGCTGGCGGCGATTCGCGTTCCTCGGAATGGCGCTTTACGCGCTCTTCCTGGTCACCTCGGAATTCGAGCACCACGACCTGCAGTGCGAGCTGCGGACACCGCTGCACTGCACGGCCTGCGCGGCAAGCGCGCTCGGCTCCGACCTCCAGGACATCGCGGTCGTCGGCGTCTGGCATCTCGACGATGCCGGCAGCGCCGTTACCGAACTGATCGTTTCCCACGGTCGCCTGCTCGACGTCCGGTCCAACGGCCGGTCTCCCCCCGCGTTCTCCTGATCCGCTGGAGCACGTCCGCCGCCATATAGCGTCCGCCCTCACGCGGACGGTGGCGCTGGCGCTCTCATTTCACCGTTCGACATTCGAGAACCGTTCGTTCGTGTGCCGTTGCAGGTCGTCGCGACGCCGTCGCGCTGCCCGGCTATCGATCGAGCGACGTCTCGCGTGAGTGGATTTCAAGGAGTACGAGTCGATGCGCGTATGGTCACTCGTCGGATACTGCGTGGGTGCGGGCGTGGTCTGCCTCGCCGTTCCAGCAGCCGCCGGCCAGGCACCGCCGAATCAGCCAGTACCACAGGCGCCCCCGGCGACGCGAGTGTCTATGGCCGACGCAGTCCGGCTGGCAATCGAACACAACCACCAGCTTCGCGCACAGCGATTGAACGTCGATATCGCCAAGGCCGATGAAATCACTGCGGCGCTGAAACCCAACCCGGTGCTGACGTCGACCAACGAGAACTTCCCGCTGTTCTCTCCGAGCCAGCTGTTCAGCTTCGACAACTTCGCGAACAACCAGAACTACATCGAGGCGCTCAGCTACGTGTTCGAGCGCGGCGGCAAGCGCGAGAAGCGCACGCTCGTGGCGCAGGATACGACAACGGTGGCGGCGCACACCGCGGCCGATTCCGAGCGGCAGTTGATCTTTCAGACCAGCCAGGCGTTCGTGAACGTTCTGCTGGCGAAGTCATCGCTCGATCTCGCCCAGACGGACCTGAAAGCCTTTTCGAACGTGGTCGAGGTGAACCGCGAACGCGTGAGAGCCGGCGACCTTGCGGAAGCCGACTTCCTGAAAATCACGCTGCAGCAGCTGCAATTCGAGCAGGACGTCTCCTCGGCCGAGGTGTCGCTGGCGCAAGCGAAGGCCACGCTGCGCCAGAGCCTCGGCTTCGAGAGCGTTGCCGAGGAGTTCGACGTGGAGGGCGATCTGACGTACACGAAATACGCCGTGACCCTCGACGATCTGAAACGCGATGCCCTGGAGTCGCGGCCGGATCTCCGCGCCGCCCTCGGCGGCGTGAAGCTCGCGCAGGACACGCAGGCGCTCGCGTACAGCAACCGCGCGCGCGACGTCACGGGCGAGGTGGAATACGACCGAGCCGGAGACATCAACGCCGTCGGCTTCGGCTTCTCGATCGAGCTGCCGATTCACGATCGCAATCAGGGCAACATCGCCCACAGCAAAGTCGCCGTCGTCCAGGCGAACGAGACCGAAGCCCAGGCCCGAACGACCGTGCTGACCGACGTGGTCAACGCGTTCGCGGCGTTTCAGGCGAGCGACAAGCTCGTCTCGCTGTTTCAGTCCGGCTACCTCGCCCAGGCGCAGCAATCGCTCGAGACGACGACGTACGTGTTTCAGCGCGGCGGCGGATCGCTGCTGGACCTGCTCGACGCGGAGCGCACGTATCGATCGACGCAGCTGGCGTACCGGCAGGCACTCGCCGCGTACATGACCAGCGTGCAGCAAATCAACCAGGCGGTCGGAAAGCAGGTCTTGCAATGAAAGTTGGGCTCTTCACCTTCATCGCGGCGGCGGCGCTGTCGGCATGTACCAGCAGCCCGCCGCCCTCAAGCGGGTCGCAGACGCCTGGTGCCAAGGCTGCTGCCGCGGCGCCGGCAACGGCCGATGCCTCGAAGCCGACGTTCTTCACGGTCCCTGCCGATCAGCTGCCGCACCTGAAGATCGTTCCCGTGCGCAAGACGACCTGGTCCACGGTGGTGCGGACCACCGGCACGGTGGACTGGGACAACGACCACACGACGCAGGCCATCACGCAAGTGAGCGGGCCGATCACGCGCATCGTCGCCGACACGGGAAAGCACGTGAAGGCGGGGGATCCGCTCTTGTACGTCGCGAGCACCGACGTGAGCAATTCCATTTCGGCGTATCGGAAAGCGAAGAACCGCTTCAGCCTGGCGCAGCGGACACTGGATCGCGACAAGGACCTGCTCGCGCACAAAGCGATCTCGCAGCGCGACATGGAGGCTGCCGAGGCCGATTTCAACGACGCGGCGACGGATCTTCAAACGGCCCTTCAGGCCCTGAAGATATTCGGCATCGCGCAAAGCGACATCACCGAGGCCGAGCAGCAGAACACGGGTATCCGTCCCGAGCTCGTCATGCGCGCGCCGATTTCCGGCGTGGTCGTCCAGCGCATGGTGCTGCCGGGACAGTTGATCCAGGCCGGAACGACCGCAGCGTTCGTCATCAGCAATACATCCACCGTGTGGGTGCAGGGTCACGTGTACGACAAGGATCTTGCAGCCGTCCACATCGGCGACAAGGTCGATGAGCGCAACTCCGCGTTTCCCGAGACCTTTCACGGCGTCGTGTCGTACATCGGCGACCTGCTCGATCCCGCCACGCGCACGACGCCGGTGCGCATCGTCACGCAGAATCCCGATGGCTTCCTGAAAAAGGACCTTTTCGTGGACGTCGTGATCCACGACAAGACGACGCGGGACGTCCTCGTCGTGCCGACGACCGCGGTCCTGTACGACGAGGACAACTTTCCGTTCGTGTACCTGCAGGTTGCACCGGGCAAGTTCGCGCAGAGGCAGGTGAAGCTCGGCGCGCAGCAGGACGAGGAAACGCAAATCGACCAGGGCCTTGCCGCCGGCGATCAGGTCGTCTCGCAGGGCAGCGTGTTCCTGCAGTTCGCCAACACGTACCAGCAGTAACCGCCCATGATCAACCGCCTCGTTTCATTCGCGCTCTCGCAACGGTTCATCGTCATGGTGGCGATGGGTTGTCTGGCGATCTGGGGCATCGTCTCGTTCAGGAACCTCCCGATCGACGCGTATCCGGATCTGGCGCCGCCGCAGGTGCAGATTGTTTCGCAGTGGCCCGGGCACGCGGCCGAAGAAGTGGAGCGCCTGATTACGATTCCGCTCGAGGTCGAGATGAACGGCATCCCGAAGCTCGATACGCTGCGCTCGATCTCGCTGTACGGGCTGTCGTCGGTGACGATGAATTTCCTCTACGACACCGATCCGTATTTCGCGCGCGAGCAGGCGTTCGAACGGATTGCCGACGCGCAGATGCCGACCGGGGTCACGCCGGCGATGTCGCCGCTCTTCAGTCCGAGCGGGCTCATTTATCGCTACGTCCTCCAGAGTCCCGACCGATCCGCACAGGACCTGAAGATCATCGAGGACTGGGTGCTCGAGCGGCGCTACCGTGCGATTCAGGGCGTGGCCGACGACTCGAGCCTCGGCGGCGAGACGATGCAGTATCAGGTGCAGATCGATCCGAACCGGCTCATGTCGTACGGCGTGACGGTGCCGCAGATCGTCCAGCAGCTCTCGAACAACAACTCCAACGCGGGCGGCGGGTTCTACTCGCAGGGCGGACAGTTCTATTACGTGCGCGGCCTTGGCCTCGTGAAGTCGCTCGAGGACATCGGCAACATCGTCATCGCGTCGCACGCCGGGATTCCGGTGACCGTGAAAGACATCGGTACCGTTGCGATCGGCCACGCGCCGCGGCTCGGGCAATTCGGCTACATGCGCCAGAACGACGCGGTCGAAGGCGTCATTCTGATGCGCGTCGGTGAGCAGGCGCAGGTGATTTTGAAGAAGGTCGAAGAGCTCACCCAGACCCTCAATCGGACGGTGCTGCCGCCCGACGTCAAGATCATCCCGTACTACGATCGCACCGAGCTCATTCAGGAGACGACGAAGACCGTCGAACGCAACCTGGTGCGCGGCATGGTGCTCGTGCTGATCATCCTCGGCATCTTCCTGTTCAGCGTGCGGACGGCGTTAATCGTCGCCGTGACGATTCCATTTGCGCTGTTGTTCTCGTTCATCTGTCTCGACTGGCGCCACATTCCAGCGAACCTGCTGTCGATCGGCGCGATCGACTTCGGAATCATCGTGGACGGCGCGGTCGTGATGGTCGAGAACATTTTCCGCGAGCTCGCGCTTCGACACGATCAGAAATACGACGTCATCGGCGTGATTCGGTCGGCGGCAAAAGACGTCGAGCGTCCCATTTTTTACGCGATTGCCGTCATCATTGCGGGATATCTGCCGATCTACGTCTTGACCGGCCCGTCGGGCCGTCTGTTTCGACCGATGGCCGACACGATGGGATTCGCCCTTCTCGGGTCTCTGATCTGTTCCCTGACGCTGCTTCCCGTGCTGTGCTCGTACTTTTTGCGTAAGCGGGTGAAGGAGCCGGAAGTGCACGCCTTCGAACGCGTGCGCGCAGCGTATGGGCGGTCGCTCGAGCGGTGCCTTCGTCACCGCACGGCGACGCTCGTCGCGTGCTTGATCGTCTTTGGCTTATCGCTGATGCTCGTCCCCTTCATCGGCGCCGAGTTCATGCCCCACCTGGACGAGGGGGCGCTCTGGGTTCGCGCGACGATGCCGTACACGATTTCCTTCGACGAGGCCTCGAAACTGGGGCCGCAGGTCAGAAACATCCTGCTCGGGTTTCCTCAGGTGACGACCGTCGCAAATGAGCTCGGGCGTCCCGACGACGGCACCGACCCGATTGGCTTCTTCAACGACGAGTACTTCGTCGGGCTGAAGCCGTACGACGATGCCGCGTGGCGAGGTCCGATACGCACGAAAGCGGAGCTGACCGACGCGATTCAAAAGAAACTCAGCGCGTTTCCGGGCATCATCTTCAACTACACGCAGCCGGCCGAGGACGCGGTCGACGAAGCTGAGACCGGCTTGAAAAGCTCGCTGGCGGTGAAGATCTTCGGCGCCGATCTCGCCACGCTCGAGTCACGGGCCGAAGCGGTGCAGAAGACGATTTCGACGGTGCCGGGCATCACGCACGTGACGGTTGTGCGCGAGCTCGGCCAGCCGAGCCTCACGATCGAGCCGGACAGGGCGAAAATCGCGCGTTACGGATTGAATGTGGCGGACATCAACGCGCTGATCGAGACGGCCGTGGGTGGGGCTCCCGCGACGCAAGTGATCCAGGGCGAGCGGTCGTTCGACCTCGTGGTTCGCCTCCAGGAGCCGTACCGGCAGAACATGGAAGCGATCAAGAACATTCTGGTCGCCACGTCCGACAACCAGCATCTGCCGCTCAGTCAATTCGCCGACATCAAGGTGAGCAAAGGCGCGTCGTTCATCTACCGTGAGTCGAACTCCCGCTTCATCGGCGTTCAGTTCAGCGTCGAGGGCCGGGATCTGGCGAGCGCCGTGGCGGACGCGCGCAGGAAAGTGGACGCCGCCGTGCCGCTTCCACCGGGCTACACCTTCGATTGGGGCGGCGAGTACAAGGAGTATCTGGCCGCGCTCGATCAGATGAAGCTGATTCTTCCGCTGACGATCGTCCTGATTCTCCTCATTCTGTTTGCGCTGTACGGCAACATGAAATTCCCTCTGATCATCATGTTCAGCGTGCTCGTTACCGAGCCGGTCGGAGGTTTGCTGGCACTCAAACTCACGGGCACCAACTTCAGTGTTTCATCGGGGCTCGGGTTCGTCGCGCTCATGGGTGTTGCTGTTCAGACCAGCGTCATCCTCTACTCGTTCATCAACAAGCTCCGAATCGAAGGCAAGAGCATCGTCGTGGCGACGCACGAAGCGTCGCTCCTCCGGCTTCGTCCGATCATGATGACGGCGCTCGTCGCCTGCCTGGGGCTGCTGCCGGCGGCGATGTCCACCGGCATCGGCAGCGATTCGCAAAAGCCGTTCGCGATTGTGATTGTCGGCGGGCTGGTTTCGCGCCTCGCGCTGTCGATTTTTCTGGCGCCGGTGCTTTACGCTCTCGTCGCGCGCCCGGACGACGTGCTCAAGGTATAGTCGTAGCATCGATGCAGTGCAGAAATTGCGGCGCCGAGATCGCCGACAAAGCGCTGATTTGTTACCGCTGCGGGACGGCGACGACCGACGCGAAGTACAAGCCGGCGCCGCCCGCCCGACGCGGATCCTCTTCGAGCCTCATCGTCAGCACGATCGCGCTGGCGCTGCTCGTCGTGCTCGCGCTCTACATGGGACGGACGCCGACCGGCGACACGCCGCGCCTCGTGAGCTGGATCGCGGTCGCGCTCGCCGTGGTCCTGGTCGCGACCAGGGCATACTTGCGACGGCGAGGGCCGAAGTAGTCGTCAGTCGCCGGTCGTCAGTCACCAGTCATTAGTCATCAGTCGGCAGTCGCGGTCATCAGTCCTCAGACGCGGTCATCAGTCCTCAGACGCGGTCGTCACTCCTCAGATGCGGTCGTCAGTCACCTTTGCTGGGATCCAGGTGCAGACGATCGGCCCTGGCACGACCACCCCAGCTGCGCCAGACTCTACGTGACGACCGACGGTCGGCCTGACGACCCTGGCTGATGATGGACTGAAGACTGACGACTGCGACTGAAGACTGACGACTGCGACTGAACACTGACGACCACCCGACTGACGACTGACGACCGGCGACTGACGACTGTCCTCGTGCGATAATCAATTCGTGCCTTCGGGACGCGCGGTCCGGTTCGCCGCCGGCCTCTGGATCGCCTGGGCCGTCATCGTCTGGAATGTGGTGTTCGACCACGTGATCGTCGTCGCCGGACGAAACTACGTCGCGGCGGCCGGACGTGCGGCGCGCGCCGCCGGGCCGTTTGCCCGCATGGACGACTGGATGCGGCCAGCCGTCACGCACGGATTCATGCTCGCATCTTTGTCCGCCCTCGTATTGCTTGCCATCGGATTTTCCGGTATTCGCGCGGCCACCCGCGCGAGGTGATCTGGTGCGCGTCGCCCCCCATCCGCTGACGTTCGACTGGAACCACGACGCCGCGGGGCCGCGTCCGATTGCGATGCTCGACGACGAGACGCTGCGCGACGGGCTGCAATCGCCGTCCGTGCGGTCGCCGACGATCGACGAGAAGATCGACATTCTCGAACGGATGGACGCTCTCGGCATCGACACGGCTGATATCGGCCTGCCGGGCGCGGGGCCGAAAGTTGCGGAAGATGTCGAGCGGCTGGCCCGGACGGTGACGGATCGCCGGCTGCGCATCAAGGTGAACTGCGCGGCGCGCACGAAAGTGGAGGACATCCAGCCGATCGCCGACATCCAGCAGCGGACCGGCGTAGCGGTCGAGTGCTGCACGTTCATCGGATCGAGCCCCATTCGTCAGTTCACCGAGGGGTGGACGCTCGACTATCTCGAGCGCATCACCGAAGAGGCGCTGGCGTTCGCGGCGAAAGAAGGTCTCGCGGTGATGTATGTCACCGAGGACACGACGCGCGCCGATCCCGAATCGCTCCGCCGTCTGTTCACGACGGCGATTCGCGCCGGCGCGACCCGGCTCTGCATCGCGGACACCGTCGGCCACTCGACGCCGAACGGCGCGCGCGCGCTCGTCACCTACGTCCGTTCGCTCATCTCGGAGCTCGGCGTCGACGTTGGCATCGACTGGCATGGCCATCGCGACCGCGGCTTCGGCGTCGCGTCCAGCATCGCAGCGCTCGAAGCAGGCGCGACGCGCCTCCACGGCGCCGCGCTCGGCATCGGCGAGCGCTGCGGCAACACGCCGCTCGATCTGCTCCTGGTCAACCTCGTGATGATGGGGTACCGAGATGACGACCTGACGACCCTGCCGGCGTATTGCGCGGCGGTGTCGAAGGCGACCGACGTGCCGATTCCGGCGAACTATCCGGTTGTCGGCGCCGACGCGTTCCGCACCGCGACGGGCGTGCACGCCGCCGCGGTGGTGAAGGCGTTCAGGAAAGGCGACCGCACGTTGATGGACGCGGTGTACGCCGCTGTGCCGGCCAGCCTCGTCGGCCGGGTTCAGGAGATCGAAATCGGCCCGATGTCCGGCAAGTCGAACGTGGTCTTCTGGCTCGAGAGCCGGGGGCTGCCGGCGACTGACGAGATCGTCGATCGCATTTACGCCGCCGCGAAAGCGTCCAACCGCATGCTCACGCACGAGCAGATCGAAAAGATCCTCGAAGAGACGAAGCAGCGCTCGGTGTAGCCCTCGGCGTCAGCCGACCCGCTCATTTCTTCAGCAGAATGTCCTCGAAGAATTTCACCGCGCGCGGGTCCTTCGATTGGCCCAGCCAGAAGAACGCCTGCTTCCGCACTTCGGGGTTCCGATTGTTGCGCGCGACATCGATCAGCTTCGGAACGCCTTCGTCCTTCGGCATCTGACTGAGCGCGAACACCGCCTTCTTCTTCACTTCAGTATCCGGGTCGTTTTCGATCGCATTCGTAATGGCGCTCGCCGCCTCCTGGCCGGCGCGCTGCGCGAGCCAGAACAGCGCCTGCCCCCGCACGCGCGTGCTCTTGTCTTCCTTCGCCGTGCGAACGAGCGTGGCCAGCGCGAGCGGCGTCTTGTTCACGGACAGCGCGAAGGTCACCTTGTCCCGCACTTTGTCGCTCGCGTCGTCCGCGATCATTTTCGCGAGGATTCGTGCGCCGGCTTCGCCGCGCGACGAGCCGATCCAGAATGCGGTTTCGCCGCGCAGCCATTCGGGCCGCGACGGCGCGACGAACGCTTCGAGCGCGCGATCGGCGGCCGGAGCGTTCGTCAACGCGATTGCCGTCAGCGCCGGCTTCGCGACGTGATCGTGGCGCTCGCCCGAATCGGGCGCGCTGGTGACGAGCCCCGAGAGCCACGCGACGCTGTCGTCCGGCTTCACGCCCTCGAGCCACACGACCGGCATGCCGCCGCCGTCGATGTCGCAATCGGGCGTGAACGTGCGAAGGCGTCCGACGGCGCCGCCCTCCACGCGGACGAACACGACGAACTCGGTGGGCGGCTCCAGCATCACGCGCGATCCGTTGCGCGACTGGAGATTGCCGGTGTTCATCGAGATGCCGCCGCCGCCTTCGAGCCGGCAGCGGCCGCAGCACGCGTCCGCGTCGCTCATCGTGTCCCAGCAGCACATCTGGCGCGGCCCCGCGACCATCGGCAGCCGATAGGCGACCCAGCTGGCGCCGGCGCGCGCGGCGATTGCGCTCACCTCGCGCTCGAGCGGCTGCGTGGCCTGTCGCGTTTCGCTCTTCGCGTTTGCGATCCGTCCCTGTGTGAAAGCTGGAGCGGACGCGAGCAGCAGCATCGCGAGCGCCAGCCCCGTGCGTCGCATGGTCGTCCTCATTTCAGCAGCTCGAGGAGATAGTCGGTGGCTTCCTTGGACTTCATCACCGAGAGCTTCGAGACGATCTCCTTCTTCATCTCGGGACTCTTTTCGTTGCGCGCCAAAGAAACGAGCGCGCCGGCGTTGTTCTGCAGGAAGAGCGCGTTCACCACGGCCTTGCGCACTTCCGGCGTCGAGTCCGAAGCGTAGATCGAGGTCAGCGCCTCGGAGGTCCCCGGGCGCTTCATGAGCCCGAGGTTGTGGATGGCGGTCTTGCGGAGCTCGGGATCTTTCTCGCTCTTCGCGAGCTCGATCAGCTTGTCGGACTCGCCGCTGATGAACATCGCCTGGAGAATCCGCTTCTTGATGTCGACCGACGTTTCGCTGCCATAGAGCTGCGACAGCTCGCTGGTCGCGTGGATGATCCCGAGCTGCTGGACGGCGTCGCCGCGCAGGCTCGCATCCGGTTCGCTCTTCGCCAGCGCCAGGAGCCGCTCGCGATCGCCTGCCTGCATGTAGCTGCGGAGGATGACGCGCTTCACGGCCACGTCGTTCGCCGATCGGTACACGTCGGCGAGCACCTGCCGGTTGTCGGCGTCGCCCATGATGCCGAGGTAGCGGATCGCCTTCAGCTGCAGATCGGGATTGCCGGCGCCTTTCGCGATGCCGGTGATGATCTCGCGCGCCTTCGGCGAGCGGCTCTGGCTGAGAACGAAGAGCGCGCGATCCTTCACCTTCGGCGAGTTCGTGCCGGCGAGCATCTTCTGCAGCACCGGGAGCGCCTGATCCGGATCGCTGTTCATCAGCCCGCGCAGCGCCATCAGCTTCAGCTCATCGTCGCTCTCCGATTCGGGCGAGACGCGCTGGCCAGACGCCTGGCGCAGCTCGACGTCGAGCGCTTTGACGTCGCGCAGCCAGCGGCTGTCGGCGAACCGTTTCTGGAACTCGGCGAGCGTCGTCAGCGCGTCGGCGCGCTGACCGAGCTTGCCCTGGCTGTACGCCTTCCAATACAGCGCCGCGTCGGTGCGGTTGCTGTTCATCGCGAGCAGCCGATCGAGGTCGGCGATCGCGCGGTCGTAGTGCCCTTCCTCGATGGCGTTGCGGGCGCGATCGTACAGTTCGTCCGCTCGATCGTCGCCCGTCGAGCCGAGTGGGCCGGCGAGGGCGGGAAGGGCGGGGAGGGCAGGAAGGGCGGGAAGCGCCGCCAGCGATGGAAAGGCAGGGATGATCGGAGCGGGAGGCATCGCCACCACCGGCTGCGCGCTCGCGACAGCCGCGCCGATGGACAGCATGAAAAACGTCGGGCCAAGAATTCTATTCATCATGATCGTTAGCTGACTTTCCGTGTTGACGTTCGCGGGAGCCGAGCGTCGGCCGGCGGCTGCTCGCGCTGCCGCAGCTCGTCGCTCATGACCCGCACTTTGAAGAGAAGCGCCGCCCCATCGATCCGGCGCCGGATGGTCTCGAGCTCCGCCTGTGAGATCGATGGGCTGTGGACGATGTCGAGAAGGTTCCGTTCCAGTTCGTCGAGCACAGACGCGACCGAGTCTTCGCCCGCGTCTATTGCGTCCTGCCGATACAAGCGGCTGGTCGTCAAGAGATCGTCGGCCCAGCGCTGCTCGGTGGAAATGTCGCCGGCGTTTGCCGCATTCATGATGTCGGTGAGAACGCGGCCGGACCGATCCAGATGATCGGCCACCGACGTGAGCAGGATGCGGTGACCCACGTCGCCGGAGGTCGGCGCCGCTGTGGCGACGGGCGACGACGGTGGTCGCGCCGGCGAACCGCCTGGCCAGATGCGGCCTGCCACAAACGCGGCGATGAGCAGCACCGCCGCCGCGGCGACGAGCGCGAGCTGGTCGAAGCGGAACGTCTTGAACACGTTCCGCGGGGCCGCCGCCCATAACGATCCGTCCTGTTCGGGCAGCTGATGGCGAATCCGCTGCCACACTTCCGCGCCGTAATCGCTGCTGCGCGCCGGCGCCTCGGGCACGGGAATCATCGCCAGCGTTCCCGCGATTTCGCGATAGAGGGCCGCGCACGCGCGGCACTCGGTGAGATGTTTGTCGATCTCGGCGGAGCGGCCTTCGCCGTAGTAGTAAAGCGCGAGATCGTCTTCGCTGTAATGCTGTGGCATATAGGGCTTACTGCGCACGCAACGGCTCGAGAGCCGCGCGCAATTTCTTCACTGCTCGGAATACGCTGTGCTTCGCCGCGCTGGTGCCGAGGCCGAGCGTGCTGCTGATCTCCTCGATCGTTCGTCCTTCGTAGTGCCGCAGTGTGAAGGCGGCGCGCTCGAGCGGGCTGAGGCCGCCGAGCGCTTCTGCGACGCGGCGCTGAATCTCGGCGCTTTCGGCCAGCCGTTCGGGGCCGGCCGTCGAGACGCTCGCCATCTCGATCACCTCGTCGAGGCTCTCACTGCGGGTCTGGTCGTGCCGGGCCTGCTTGGCGCGCATCAGATCCACCGAGCAGTTCGCGACGATCCGGTACAACCACGTTCCGAAATTCGCCCGCGATTCGAACCGGTCGAGCTGACGATAGGCCTTGAGGAAGCTTTCCTGAACCACATCTTCGGCATCCTGCTCATTCCCGGTCATCCGGAAGGCCAGCCGGAACACACTCCGGCTGTGCCGTTCGACGAGGGCGCGAAACGCCTCACTGTCGCCCTGGCGGGCACGGGCCAGGACGGCTGCCGTCTCGGTCGCGTCCATCTGATCCACTTAGACGGAGTGTAATGCCTGTGGTTAGTAGGGATTACCCGGTTGCTGGCTGGAGGACGGGGCCGGGGACGAGGGGCTCGGGACTGCGGACTGGGGCTGACGGCTACCGATTGATGATTGATGATTGATGATTGGTGATTGATGACTCGCGCGTTAGCGCGTTCCGTGCGCTTCTATGGCCGGGAGGGCCGCGACGACGACGTCGCCGACGATCTGGAGACTGCGGGCGCTGACGTTGTCGAGCGTGTCGCTGGCGGTGTGCCACGGCTCGTACTCGAGATCGATGATGTCGACCGACGGCACTCCGGCGGCAAGAAACGCCAGATGATCATCCTCAACCTGCGTGGTTTGCGGAACGAAGTACGCGTCGAGCTTCTGCTGCTTCGCGGTGTCCCAGATGATGTCCGTCAGCCATTTCGTCGAATAGGTCTCGCGTTTCAGCCGCAGATTTCGGTCCGCGATCATGTCGACCAGGATGTTGGCCTTGATCGCGCCAAGCGATCCATCGTGTTTGGCGACGTCGACGTAATGCCGGCTGCCGTAGGTGTTGTCCGGCGCACCCGGACGGCTGCAATCATCCCAGTTCTTGCACACCGCTTCTTCGCCGTCGAGGAACACCAGATCGAACGTCAGCGCGTTCCTGCGCGCCTTCAGCACACGCGCCAGCTCGATCAGAAACGCCGCGCTGGAGGCGCCGTCGCTGGCGCCGACGAAGCGGAACTCGCGGAAGAGTTTCGTGTCGTAGTGGCCGGTCACGAGAATCCGCTGCTTCGTGGCGCCCGGAATGGACGCGACAAGGTTCACCATGTGCACTCTGCCGAGCGGCGTGTCCGTGTCCCACGCCTGCTCGACGACGCTCACGCCGACGGCGGCGAGCTGATCTTTGATGTACTTGCGCGTCTGTTCGATCGCGGGGGAACCGGCCGGGCGCGGGCCGATCGCGACCATCTGCCGCAGGTGCTCCCACGCGCGATTGGAATCGAACTTCGAACCACTCTGGGCGAACACGAGACTCGAACCACAAAGAGCACAAAGGACACAAAGGACCCAAAACGTTCTCATGCGCGCTTCTCTCGCGTCACGTAATCGCG
>Ga0105240_10003282_pt1 | contig 25301 bp, 21 predicted proteins | sample KBSC54metaG_FD_80426 | JGI IMG/M metagenome (GOLD analysis project Ga0105240, IMG submission 80426) | Corn rhizosphere microbial communities from Kellogg Biological Station, Michigan, USA - KBS C5-4 metaG | ecosystem: Host-associated > Plants > Roots > Rhizosphere > Soil | place: Michigan, USA...
GGATGAAGTCGACCACGTGCCCGTGCAGCACGCGGTCGATCACGTTGCCGAGCGCGCCGCCGAGGATCAGCGAGAGCGCCCAGCCGAAGAGCCGCTGCCCGCCATGGCTGCGCAGCATCCAGACGATGAAGCCGGCGGCGACCACGCCGAGGCCGATGAAGAACCAACGCTGCCAGCCCGAGGCGCCGGCGAGGAAGTTGAAGGCCGCGCCGGGGTTGTGCGCGCGCACGAGGTTGAAGAACGGCGTGACCTCGCGCACCTGGTTCAGGTGGAAGTAGCCGGTGATCAGCGTCTTCGTGAGCTGGTCCAGCAGGATCACGACGAGGGCGATGCCCAGCCACGGCCACAAGCTCGACGAAGAACTGCCTTTGCTCGACGCCATCAGGCCACCGTGCGCGCTTCGCCGGCGCCGTAGAGGTTGCTGGTGCAGCGGCCGCAGATCGTCGGGTGAGACGGTTCGAGGCCGACGTCGTCGCGGTAGTGCCAGCAGCGCTCGCACTTGGTCGCGGCCGACGCCGTTACGCCGACCTTCAGCTCATCGCCCGCCGCGAGCTTCGCGGCCGAGGTGATGGTCACGAACTTCAGGTCGTCGCCCAGGCTCGCGAGCAAGGCTTGCAGCTCCGCCGGCGCCGCGATCTCCAGATTGGCCTGCAGGGACGAGCCCACCTGGCCGGCGACGCGCAAGGCTTCGATCTCCTTGTTCGCCGCGGCGCGCACTTCCTGGATGCGGCGCCATTTGTCGAGCAGCGCCGCGCCGTCGCCGAGCCCGGCCGGCGGGGCCCAATAGGTCTCGGTGAAGATCGTCTCGCCGCCGTCGAAGACGGTCCACGCCTCCTCCGCGGTGAAGCTGAGGAAGGGCGCCATCCAGCGCAGCATCGCATGCGTGATGTGCCACAGCGCGGTCTGCGCCGAGCGGCGCGCGAGCGACTTCGGCGCGGTGGTGTAGAGCCGGTCCTTCAGCACGTCGAGGTAGAACGCGCCCAGGTCCTCGCTGCAGTAGACCTGCAGCTTCGCCACCACCGGGTGGAACTCGTAGGCCTCGTAGTGCGCCAGCACCTCGCGCTGGAACTGCGCCGCGCGGGCGAGCGCGTAGCGGTCGATCTCGAGCAGCTGCTCGAACGGCACCGCGTCCTTCGAGGCATCGAAATCGCTGGTGTTGGCGAGCAGGAAGCGCAAGGTGTTGCGGATGCGGCGGTAGCCGTCGACCACGCGCGCGAGGATCTTGTCGTCGCCGGCGATGTCGCCCGAGTAATCGCTCGCGGCCACCCACAGGCGGATGATCTCGGCGCCGAGCTTGCTGCTGACCTCCTGCGGCTCGATGCCGTTCTTCAGGCTCTTGCTCATCTTGCGGCCCTGGCTGTCGACGGTGAAGCCGTGCGTCAGCAGCTGGCGATAGGGCGCGCGGCCTTCGATCGCGCAGGCGATCAGCAGCGACGAGTGGAACCAGCCGCGGTGCTGGTCGTGGCCTTCGAGGTAGAGGTCGGCCTCCGGCCCCGCCGGATGCGAACCGCCGGGGTGCGAGCCGCGCAGCACGTGGAAGAAGGTCGAGCCGGAGTCGAACCAGACGTCGAGGATGTCGGTGCTCTTCGTGTAGAGCTCGGCCTCGTCGCCCAGCCAGTCCTTCGCATCGAGCTTCGCCCAGGCCTCGACGCCGCCGGCCTGCACCAGCTCGATCGCGCGGTCGATGAATGCCAGCGTCTTCGGGTGCAGCTCGCCGCTGTCCTTGTGCAGGAAGAAGGGCAGCGGCACGCCCCAGTTGCGCTGCCGGCTGATGCACCAGTCGGGGCGGTTCGCGATCATGTCGTGCAGCCGCGCCTTGCCGTTCTCGGGGAAGAAGGCGGTCTGCTCGATCGCGTCGAGCGCGGTCTGGCGCAGGGTTTTCGGCGCCTTGTCGACGGTGAACACGCCGTCGCCCTCGTCCATGCGCACGAACCATTGCGCCGCGGCGCGGTAGATCACCGGCGTCTTGTGGCGCCAGCAGTGCGGGTAGCTGTGCACCAGCTTGTCGGTCGCGAACAGGCGCCCGGCTTCGCGCAGCGCCTCGGCCACCAGCGGCGAGGCCTTCCAGATGTTCAGGCCGCCGAAGAGCGGCAGCTCGAGCGCGTAGCTGCCGTTGCCTTGCACCGGGTTCAGGATGTCGTCGACCGCCAGGCCGTGCGCGCGGCAGGAGTTGAAGTCGTCGATGCCGTAGGCGGGCGAGGAGTGCACGATGCCGGTGCCGTCGTCCGCGGTGGCGTAGTCGGCGAGGTAGACCGGGCTCAGGCGGTCGTAGCCCGGGTCGACGTGGGCCAGCGGATGGTGGAAATTGAGGCCGCCGAGCTGCTTGCCCTGCGTCGTCGCGAGCACGGTGCCTGCGAGGCCGTAGCGCTCCAGGCATTTCTCGACCAGCGCCGCGGCCAGGATCAGCAGGCCGCGTTCGGTGTCGACCAGCGCGTAGTCGAGCTCGGGGTTCAGGTTCAGCGCCTGGTTGGCGGGCAGGGTCCAGGCGGTCGTCGTCCAGATCAGCGCGTAGGCCGGCTTGTGCAGCTCGGGCACGCCGAAGGCCGCGGCCAGCTTCGCCGGCTCGGCCGCGAGGAAGGCGACGTCGACGGTCTGCGAGCTCTTGTCCGCATACTCGATCTCGAACTCGGCCAGCGACGAGCCGCAATCGAAGCACCAGTAGACCGGCTTCAGGCCGCGGTAGACGAAGCCGCGCTCGATCACGCGCTTCAAGGCGCGCAGTTCGCCGGCCTCGTTGCCGAAATCCATCGTGCGGTACGGATGCTCCCAGTCGCCGAGCACGCCCAGGCGCTTGAAGTCGGCCATCTGCTGCGCGATCTGCTCGGTCGCGTAGGCGCGGCTCTTCGCCTGCACTTCGTCGCGCGGCAGCTTGCGGCCGTAGGTCTTCTCGATCTGGTTCTCGATCGGCAGGCCGTGGCAATCCCAGCCCGGCACGTAGAGCGCATCGAAGCCGGCGAGCTGCCGTGCCTTGACGATCATGTCCTTCAGCACCTTGTTCACCGCATGGCCCATGTGCAGCTGGCCGTTGGCGTAGGGCGGGCCATCGTGCAGCACGAACTTGGGCGCGCCGTGGCGCGCGTCGCGCAGGCGCTGGTAGATGCCTTCCTCCTCCCACTGCCTGACCCAGCCCGGCTCGCGCTTGGGCAGGTCGCCGCGCATCGGGAACGGCGTGTCGGGCAGGTTGAGCGTGGCGCGGTAGTCGGTCTTGTCGGAGGGGGTGGTCATGGCGGCCTCGTGCCGGAAGGGCAGGCAAAAAATCAGGGGCCGATGCGGCTTGCATCGATGAATCGCAACCGCGCAAAGCGGTCGATCGGGCGAGCTCTAAATTCGGTCGCGCGTCGTCTGGCGGCCCGTGGCAGCGTGCGCGGCGAGATCGGCGATGTAGGCACGGGCGTCCAGCACGTCCTTGTCGATCGCCGCGGTCAGCGCTTCGAGCCCGTCGTAGCGGGCTTCGTCGCGTAGTTTGTGCAGCAGTTCCACGCGCACGAGTTTACCGTAGCCCCCCTCGGCGCCCAGGGCGCCGGGCCAATCCAGGCAGTAGGTCTCGAGCAGCACGCGGCCGCTGTCATCGACGGTCGGGCGCACGCCCAGGCTGGCAACGCCCGCCAGCGGCGCTGCGCTCAGGCCATGCACACGCACGACGAAGATGCCCTTCGCGGCCGGCCGCGGGTGATGGAAGCGCAGGTTCAGGGTGCGAAAGCCGAGCGAACGGCCGAGCTTCTTGCCGTGGATCACGTGGCCGCTGATGCTGTACGGGCGGCCGAGCAGGGTGGCCGCGGCCTCCATCTCGCCATTCGCCAGCGCCTCGCGCACCGCCGAGCTGGAGACGCGCAGGCCGTGCACCTGGTAGCTGTTCATGCGCGCCACGTCGAAGCCGAGCTGCTCGCCGGCGGCATCGAGCAGCGCGTAGTCGCCGGCGCGCTTGGCGCCGAAGCGGAAGTCGTCGCCGACCAGCACGTAGCGCGCGCCGACGCCGCGCACCAGCACGTCGTCGATGAAGGCCTGCGGCGATTGCGCGGCGAAGGCGGCATCGAAGCGCAGCACGATCACCCGGTCGACGCCGCAGCGCTCCAGCTCACTGAGCTTGTCGCGCAGGGTGGCGATGCGTGTCGGCGCCTGCTCGGCGCGGCCGGCGAGGGCCGCGAAGTAGTCGCGCGGGTGCGGCTCGAACGTCAGTACGCAGGAGCGCAGCCCGCGGTGCTGGGCCTCGGAGCGCAGCAAGGCGAGCATCGCCTGGTGGCCCCGGTGCACGCCGTCGAAATTGCCCAGCGTGACGGCATAGCCGTGCACATCGGACTGGATGTCGGGATGGTGGAATCCGCGGAAGACCTGCATGGCGCGATTATCGGCGCGCCTCGCCGCCGGGCCGGGCGGGTGGCTGACGGCGGCTAGTCGGCAGCGGCTTCTTTCAGGCGGCGGTACAAGAGGCCGCGCGACACGCCGAGCTTGCGTGCGGCGCGCGTGATGTTGCCGTTGCAGGCGGCGAGCGTGCTGGCGATCAGCTGGCGGTTCGCGTCGTGCAGGCGCGGCACGGCGGCGGGCGCCGCGGGCATGGACGGCGAATCGGAAGCGAAGGGCGCGGCAGCCGACGGCACCGGGGCAGCGTCCAGCGGCGACCGCGCGAGCGAGAGCGATGCCGGCGTCGCCGTGCCGCTCAGTCCGTCGTGTGCCTGCAGCCGCGCGCGAAGCCACAGGCCGAGTCCGTTCGGCAAGCGATGCACCTGCGCCTCGCGGCTGCGCGCCAGCGCCAGCAGGCTGCGCATGTCGATGCCGAACGCGGCCTCCAGGCTCGCCGGCAGATCGCCCTGCCGCGGCGAGGTGACCAGGCTCGCACCCGCCGCGTTGACCCACGCGACCCTGCCGTCGCCGGCGATCGCCGCCAGCCCTTGCAGCGGCGTGTCGAGCAGGCCGGGGTTGGCCTGGAACTGCAGCAGCACGTGCTGCTGCGACTGCGCCGTCAGCAGCCGGTTCTCGATCGCGGTCGCATACAGGCTGACGATGGCCGCGGCGTCGAAGCGAAAGGGCTGTGCTTCGCAGGACAAATCGAGCACGCCCGCCAGCTCGCCCTGCGCATCGCGGATCGGCGCTGCAGCGCACTGCATCGTGTGGATGTCGCTGAAAAAATGCTCGGCGCCCTGCACGGTGCATAGCGCGCCGGTCTTCGCGGCCACGCCGGGAGCCGTGGTGCCGACGGTCTCTTCCGCGAGGTCGACGCCGACGCGGCCGATCAGGCGCATCGTGAGGCCGTCGCTCGGGCCGGTGCGCGTTGCGTGCACGACCACGCCGTGGCGGTCGGTCAGGATCGCCTTGCAGGCGGTGCCGGCGAGCATGCCTTCGAGCTGCAGCAGATCGTCGCCCGAGGCTTCGAGCAACTGCCGGTTGCGCGCCAGCGTGTGGCTGATGCGGGTGCGGGTCAGCGGGTCGAAGGTGATGCTCTCGTGCGGCGTGCGGTGGGCATTGACGCAGCGTGTCCATGACTGGATCACGCCCTCGGGCACCAGGCCCGACGGGCGATGGCCTTCCTCGAAGAAGCGTTCCCGTGCCAGCGCGACGCGCTGGCTCGGCGTGCCGAAGAACGGGCTCGCGCCGAGCACGCCTTTGACGGGTGGCTTGACGGGCGAGCTGCGCATCAGGCAGCCGCCACGGGTTGGGGTGCGAGCAACGCGGCGCGTTCGGCCGCGCTGACCCAGCGCCATTGGCCGCGCGCCAGGCCGTCGTCCAGGCTCAGGTTGCCGAAAGCGCTGCGATGCAGGCCTTCGCAGCGGTTGCCGACCGCGGCCACCATGCGCTTGACCTGGTGATACTTTCCTTCGAGCAGGGTCAGGCGCAGGCGGTTGACGCCGGTGATCTCGGCGGCCGCGGCGCTCACCGGGGCCGGGTCGTCGTCGAGCACCACGCCGGCGAGCAGGCGTTCGCGCTGCTTGTCGTCCAGCGGATGTTTGGTGGTGACTTCGTAGACCTTCGGCACGTGGCGCTTCGGCGAGGTCAGGCGGTGGATCAAGCTGCCGTCGTCGGTCAGCAGCAGCACGCCGGTGGTGTCTTCGTCGAGCCGGCCGACGGGCTGCGCATCGCGCAGGCGCAGCGGCGCGGGCAGCAGGCTCAGCACGCTCGGGTGGTGCTTGGGCTTGCGCGAGCATTCGTAGCCGGCCGGCTTGTGCAGCAGCACCAGCGCCTTCTCGTGATAGGGCCAGGCGCGGCCCTGCACCGTGAAGACCAGGCCGTCGGTATCGACCTCTTCGTCGGGGTCGTCGATCACCCGGCCCTGGATCTCGACCAGCCCATGCTGGATCAGGCCCGTGCAGTCGCGGCGCGTGCCGAAACCCTGCTTGAACAAGACCTGCGCGATGCGCATGCGAACCTCCTGTGGAGGCGCCGAGTGTAGCCAGCGGCGGCGAAGGCGTCGGGCCGGCCCGCGCGATGCCCGAGCGGCGTGCGTGGCTTGCATACTGCAGGGTATGAAAAACGCCCTACCTGCCATTCCCGTCGCGCCGCGCGACTCCAAGGACGTGAGCGTGCACGGCGATCCGCGCATCGACGATTACTTCTGGCTGCGCGACCGCGGCGATCCGCGCACCATGTCCTACCTGAAGGCCGAGAACGCCTATGCGCAGGCCTGGTTCGCGCCGCACGCCGCGCTGAAGGAAGCGCTCTACCAGGAGATGCTCGGCCGCGTGCAGCAGGACGACGAATCGGTGCCCTACCGCAAGGGCGCGTGGTGGTATTCGACGCGTACCTTGAAGGGCGAGCAGTACCCGCGCCACGTGCGCCGCGCCGCTGCGGGGGCCGAGCGCCGTTTCGATCCCCAGGCGGCGGAAGAGGTGCTGCTCGACCTGAACCTGCTGGCCAAGGGCAAGGCCTTCCTGCGCCTCGGCACCGCGACGGTCAGCCCGGACGCGCGGCGCCTGGCCTACACCGTCGACGAGACCGGCGGCCTCGACTACGCGCTGCGCCTGAAGCAGCTCGACTCCGGCGTCACGCTCGACTGGTCGGTCGAGCAGGTGGAGTCGGCCGTCTGGGGCCATGATTCGCGCACCCTCTACTACGTGACGATGGATGAAGCCAAGCGCGCCAGCAAGCTGTGGCGCCACGGGCCGGACGAGCAGGCCGCCGACGAACTGCTGTTCGAGGAGACCGACGAACTCTTCAGCCTCGATCTGTCGAAGACGCGCGATGAGCGCTACCTGCTGCTCGGCTCCGGCAGCAAGGATTCGCACGAGGTGCGCGTGCTGGACCTGGATCGGCCGCAGAGCGGCCTGCGCCTCGTCTTGCCGCGGCGCGACGACATCGAATATTCGCTCGACCACCGCGACGGCGCGTTCTACCTGCTGATCAACGACACCGGCCGCAACTTCCGCCTGGTGCGCGTGGATGCCGCCGCGCCCGACTTGGCGCGCGCCGAAGAGATCGTGCCGGCCCGCGATCGCACGATGCTCGACGACGTCGACGTCTTCGCCGGCCATCTGGTGCTGACCGAGCGGGTCGACGGCAACCTGCAGCTGCGCATCTTCGACCTGCTGAGCGGCGGCGATGAGGCGATCGCCTTCGACGAGCCGGCCTACAGCGTCGGGCTCGGCGCGAACGCGGAGTTCGAGACCACCACCTTGCGCTTCGTCTACACCTCGCTGACCGCGCCGCCGTCGACCTTCGACTACGACCTGCTGACACACGAGCGTGTGCTGAAAAAGCGCCAGCCGGTGCCGAACTACGAGCCTTCGCTGTACGCCAGCGAGCGCCTGGTCGCGCGCGCGGCGGACGGCACCGAGGTGCCGGTGTCCCTGGTCTACCGCAAGGACCGGCGCCAAGCCGCCGCGCCGGCGCCGCTGCTGCTCTACGGCTACGGCAGCTACGGCATCCCGATGGACCCGTGGTTCTCGTCGGCGCGTGTCTCGCTGCTCGATCGCGGCGTGGTCTTCGCGGTGGCGCACATCCGCGGCGGCGGCGATCTCGGGCGACTCTGGTACGAGGCCGGCAAGATGGGCCGCAAGATGACCACCTTCAACGACTTCATCGCCTGCGCCGAAGCCCTGATCGCGCAAGGCTGGACGGAGCCCGCCAAGCTCGCGATCGAAGGCGGCAGCGCCGGCGGCCTGCTGGTCGCAGCGGCGACGAATCTGCGGCCCGACCTGTTCAAGGCGGTGGTCGCCGAGGTGCCCTTCGTCGACGTGCTGAATTCGATGCTCGACGAAAGCCTGCCGCTGACCATCGGCGAGTTCATCGAATGGGGCAACCCGAAGCTGCCCGAGCAATACGCCTGGATGCGCGCCTACAGCCCCTACGACAACTTGAAGCCCGGCGCCTATCCGGCGATGCTGGTGCGCAGCGGCTTGAACGACAGCCAGGTCGCCTATTGGGAGCCGAGCAAGTACGTGGCCCGGCTGCGGAGCTTGAAGACGGATGCCAATCCCTTGCTCTTCCTGATCAACCTCGAGGTCGGGCACGGCGGCTCGTCGGGGCGCTTCGATGCGCTGAAGGAGGTGGCGGAGGACGATGTGTTTCTGCTGGATCAGTTCGGGCTGCTGGCAGAGGCTGCGGCCGGCTGATGTGATCTTCTCGCCGCGAATCTAGCGTTCGGCGCGCGGATTCAAGAACGGGTATCGCGTCGGGGCCGTCGGCCCCTGCATCCTGTGCAGCGCGACGACCACCCCACCGGCCAGAAACGTCAAGCCGAAGGCGATGTACAGGTGCGCGGGCGACAGGCCTCTGTCGAGCAGCGCGCCGGCGACCAGCGGCGAGGCGATTCCGCCCAGCCGGCCGATGCCGATGCCCCAGCCCACGCCGGTCGCGCGCACCGACGCGCCGTAGACCAGCGGCACGATGGCATACAACCCGGCCATGCAGGCATTGAGGAACGCACCGATGACGAATGCCAGGGCGAAGGCCAGGCGCTGATCGCCGGCCTGGGCCACGAAGACGCTCAGCAGTCCCGCCGTCACGACCATGACCGCCGCCGCGATCCGGTTGACCACGAAGCGCGTGGACAACGCCGCGAAGGCCGCCGCGCCGAGGACGCCGCCCACGCTGAGCAGGACCCCGCCGGTCACGCCCTGCTGCGCCGTCATGCCGGACGCCACGAGCAGTTTGGGCGTCCAGCTCATCACGAAGTAGAAGCCGAACAGCACCAGGAAGAACGATAGCCACACCAGCGCGGTGGGGCGCAGCAGGTCGGGCGCGAACAGCGTTCGGACGCCGGTCCCGGAGGCGCTGCGGCTGGGCGGGGCGGGCGGCAGTTCGGCGACCTCTGCCACGCCCAGGCGGCGCGCCAGCGCATTCACGCGCTGCAGCGCTCCGGCTGGCCGCTTCGCGAGCAGGAAGTCGAGCGATTCGGGCAGGCGCCACAGCACGATCGGCACGGCAACGAGAGTGAGGCTTCCGCCGAACAGGAAGACCGAGCGCCAGCCGTAGTGACCGAGCAGCCAGACGGCGATGAACCCGCCGATCGTCGCGCCCAGCGCGTAGCCTGTCGATTGCAGGCTCACAGCGAAGCTGCGCCAGCGCGACGACGCATATTCGCTCGCGATCACGTTGCTGCAGGCCAGGATGCCGCCGATGCCGATCCCCGTGAGCACGCGCACGGCGCCGAGCTCGAGATAGGAGCGCGAGTACGCGGAGAGCAGCATCGTCACGGCGCAGAGCGCCAGGCACCCGATGGTGATCGGGCGCCGGCCTATCTTGTCCGCCTGCGGCGCGACGAAGAGGGAACCCGCGGTCATGCCGAAAAGCCCCGCGCTCAGCAGCAATCCGAGCTGCTTGCCCGACAACTGCCACTCCGCCGACACCGCGGGCGCCGTGAAGGCCATCACCAGTACGTCAAAGCCGTCGATCATGTTCAGGAACATGCAGACGGCCACGGCACCCCACCGGAATCCGCCCATCGGAGCGGCGTCGAGGTCTTGCTTGAGATCGCTCATTCGGAGCTCCTTACAGATCGAGGACCAGGCGGGGAGAACGGGCGCGGGAGCAGCAGGGCGTGAACTGGTCGTTGCGCGCCTGCTCGTCCGGCGTCAGGTACATGTCGCGGTGGTCCGGCGTTCCGTCGATCACGCGCGTCAGGCAGGTTCCGCAAACGCCCTGCTCGCACGAGACGGGAACCTCCACGCCGGCTGCGGCGAGGGCCCGCACCACCGTCTCGTCCCTGGCCACACCGATGATCCGGCCCGAACTCGCGAGGATCACCTCGAAGCTGCCGTCGCTCTCGGAGCCGACCACCTCGGCGGCGAAGAACTCGTAGTGGAGGGCGGCTTCAGGCCAGCCGGCGCCGCGCGCCGTCTTCAGGACCGCGTCCATGAACCCCTTCGGGCCGCAGACGTAGAGATGCGTCCCGGCTTCGGGCGTGGCGAGCAGCGCGGCGAGGTCCAGCTTTTGGGACGTGTCGCCGTCGTCGAAGTGGAAGTGCAGCTTCGTGCGGAAGGCAGCCTCCTCGAGCTGCCGCAAGAACGCAGCGCGCTCGCGTGAGCGCGCGCAGTAGTGCATCTCGAAGCTGGCGCCTGTCGTCGCCAGCCGCTGCGCCATGCAAAGGATCGGCGTCACGCCGATGCCGCCGGCAAGCAGCAGGCTCCGGCGCGCTTCGTGTACCAGGGCGAAGTGGTTTTTCGGCGTGCTGATCTCCAGCACGCTGCCGACCTGGACGTCCTCGTGCATGCTGCGCGAGCCGCCGCGCGACGACGCCTCCTTCAGCACCCCGATACGGTAGCGATGGGTCTCCTGCGAGTCGTTGCAAAGCGAGTACTGCCGAGTCAAGCCGCCGCCGATCCTCACGTCGATGTGCGAACCCGCGGAGAAGGCAGGCAGTGGGCGGCCGTCGGCGCGTTCCAGCACGAAGCTGCAGATGTCCAGGGCCTCCGCCTGCTTGTGGACGACGCGAACCTGGAGCGTGCCGGCGTTCATGCTCTTGTCTCCGCGCCGGCGGCGGCCGCGCTTTCGCGCTCCGCCTGGATGGTTCGTTCCAGAACGCGCCGCGACTGCACGCCGCCCGAGTCGATGTTGAGCTTCAGCAGCTGCCGTTGCGGCCAGGCGAGCAGGTTCCGCTGCTGCCGCTCGAGCATCTCCAGATCCTCGGCGAAGATCTTGCGTTGACCTTCGCAGATGCTCTGCGTCAATGCAGAGTCCTCCGGCTGGAAGTTCCGCGCCATGCCCCAGAAGTACCAGATGGAGGTTTCGGTCTCGGGCGTGATGAAGTCGGTCACGACCCCGGAGGCCTTGACGGCCCGGTCCGCGTCGGGGCCGCCGCGCCCCGCGAGGGCGACGCCGACGTCGATCAACACGTGGCTCGGCGGAGAGAAGCGGCAGATCTGCCAGCGGTCGACCTTCTGATCGTCGGACAGGCGGTTGCCGCGCATCGCCAGCTTCCAGAAGGGAGGCGCGTCGATGTTGTTCATCAGGCGGCTGGTGACGACTTCGTCGCCTTCGGTGCGCGTGCTCACCGGCGTTTCGTCGATTTCCTTCTGCCCGATGCTCGAGGCGTGCACGTAGGTTTCGTGCGTCAGGTCCATCAGGTTGTCGATCATCAGCCGGTAGTCGCAATTGACGTGGTACAGGCCGCCGCCGAAAGCCCATTGCGGATCGCCGGCCCACGGGAGGTGATGGATCTTCTGCGCATCGGCCAGCGCCGCGTCGCCCGGCCAGATCCAGACGAAGCCGTACTTCTCGACCGCTGCGTAGCTGCGGATCGCCGGAAAGCCGCGCACGCGCTGCCCCGGCATCGCGAGGGTCCTGCCATCGCATCCCATCTCCAGACCGTGGTAGCCGCAGACCAGCCGGCCTTCGACGACGCGCCCCAGCGAGAGCGGCGCGCCGCGGTGCGGGCACCAGTCCTCCAGCGCGACGACGCGCCCTTCCGGGCCGCGATAGAACACCATGCGCTCGCCACAGATCATGCGGCCGAGCGGCTTCCCGTCGATTTCTTCGGGCGTGCAGGCGACGTACCAGGCGTTCATCGGAAACATGGCGGACTCCAAGAGCGGTAGGGGTGAGCCGGGAGGGTGGATCGGAAAACGGACTGCTCAGAAGGCATGGCGCACGCCGATCTGGGTGCCCGTGAGGTGTTCGCCCGCACGCGGCCACGCCGAGCCCGCGTCCACCGAACTCGGCCATAGACCGAACCGCGCGGTGCCTTCGTTGTTCAGGCGGGAGACGAGCGCGTAGATCGTGGTGCGCTTCGACAGGAAATAGAAGTAGCCCGCCGCCGCCAGCGATGCGTCGGCGTCGGTCTCCGCGGCGGTGCGGCGCCGGCTCCATGAGGCCCGGATCTCTCCAAGGCCGAGCGGCACGGTCGCGCCGAGCATGTAGCCGTGCAGCTTCGGGAGGCCTTCGACATCGCTCTGCATCGCGTACCCGTGCAGCTTGACGCCGTCGAAGCGGTAGCTCGCGCCGACCGTCACCACCGTCTGATCGACGGTTGCCGCGGCGGGCTGCGCAGCCGCCGCTCCATTGAGCTTGGTGCGGTCCACGCTGAGCCCGGCGAAGAGGCGATCTGCGGTGTAGTCGAGATGCAGATGGGTGGAGCGGCCCGGCGTGGCACCTTCCGGCGCCGTGACCATCAAGCGTGCGGTGAATCCCGCGAACGTCGGCGTCGCATACTGCACCGCATTGTTCAGCGTGGACGCGAAGCCCCGAACGTTGCCCGGGGTCGCCTGGAACAGCGTGAGTATCGCCCCCTGGCTCGCGCGGTAGAACGGGTCGGCCTTCAGCGAGACCCACATTCCGGGCCCGTACTGGCTTCCCAGCTGAACATAGCCGAGGCTCGCCTGCCCGATGCCGAGGTAGGCCTCGCGGCTCCAGAACTGCCCCGGGCTGAACTGGGTTCCGGTGTCGGCGTTGAACCAGTGCTCGAGCTTGAAGTACGCGCGAGCGTTGTCGCCCAGGTCTTCCGCGCCGCGGAAGCCGAGCGACGAGCCGTCGCTCGACACATAGGTGCCGGTCCTGGCGCCGCCGCTCGACACGCCGCCGTAGTGGATCGAGTTGACCGACACGTCCACCCGGCCGTACATCGCGACGCCTGTCGGTGGAATGGATTGAGCGCGCACGAGTGCCGGAAGCACGCACATGGCCAAGGCGATTGCAGTCGTTCTCATGTCTGTTCTTCTCCGCCGAACCCGGAAGCCATGCGCCCCCCGGTTGGTTCGTTGCTGGCGTTAGTCGGTCCGGGTCACGATGAGCGCATCCAGCGCCATCGCACCCTGGCCCTGGGGATAGGCCACCAGCGGGTTGACGTCGATTTCGACGATGTCGCTGCGCGTGCGCATGAGCCTTCCGATGCGGGTCACCACGTCCACCACCGCGTCCAGATCCACCGGCGGCGTTCCGCGGAAGCCGTTGAGCAGCTTCGCGCCCTTGAGTGCCTGCAGCCGTTCCCGGATCGCCGCCGCGGGAAGGTCTGCCGGGAGCAGCTGCACGTCGCCGATCGCTTCGATCCAGACGCCGCCGAGACCCACCATGAGGATCGGCCCCCACTGCGGGTCGCGGCTGGCGCCGACGGCCAGTTCGACGCCGCGCGGTCCCATGGCTTCGACCAGCACCCCGTCGAGTTGCAGCGTCGGGTCCGCCCCCGCCACGTTGGCGTGCAGCTGCCGCCATGCCGCGAGCAGCGCCTCGTCGCCGCCGATGCCCAGCAGCACGCCGCCGACCTCGCTCTTGTGCGCCAGCGATGCGGCCTGCGCCTTCAGCACCACCGGGTATCCGATGCGTCCGGCGATCTCGAGCGCCTCGTCCGTCGTCTTCGCGAGGCTTCCCTGGGGTGTCGCGATGCCGATGGCGCGCAGCAGCTGCTTGCCGACCCACTCCGCCTGCGTGCCCGTGCCGAGCCGGGGAAGACCGTCGTAGGGCAGCGCCTGCGGGCGCGGCGTCGAGGCGGCGGGCCTGCGGCCGTAGCGGCTGAGACGTGCCAGGGCACGCATCGCCCGCTCGGGAGAACGCATGACGATGGCCTGGGTTTTGCGGGCCAGGTCGACGAAGGCGGGTGCGAGCGCGACGTCCTCGTTCTGCATCACGAAGATCGCGGGCTTGCGGTGTCCTTCCAGGCCGGACACGAAGGCCTGCAGCCACACCACCGAGGCATCGGGGCTGGGCATGGGCAGCGACGCGAGCAGGCTGCCCACGGCCGGGTCGCTTGCCAGCGCCTTCGTGCCGAGCTCGATGAGCTCGGGGCGCCAGCTGACCAGCGTTCCGAGGTCGAGCGGATTGCGCGGGGGCGTGTACTCCGGCAGCTTCTTGCGCAGAGCGGCGACCTGCGGCTCGGACAGCGGCGGCATTTCCAGGCCGAGGGGTTCGACGTAGTCCTGGGTGATGCCGCACAGCGCGCCCGATGCGGTCACCAGGCCCAGGCCCGCGGTGGGCGGCTCGGGGAAGCGCAACAGCAGCTGGCCGAGGTCGATGGCCTCCTCCAGGCTGTCGACCACGCAGACGCCTGCGTGCTCGGCCATCAGCTGCATCGCGGCATGATTGCCCGCCAGGGCGCCGGTGTGCGATCGTGCCGCGGCCTGCGACTTCTCGCTGCGCCCGGGGTGGAACAGGACCACGCCCTTGCCCCGTGCCCGGGCGCGCCGCGCCGCGGCGAGAAACCCCGAGGCCCCGCGGATCTGCTCGGCGTAGATGACGACGGCGCCGGTGCGCTCGTCCTCCACGAAGAAGTCGATCATCTCCGCCAGCCCGATCTGGGCCTCGTTGCCGGTGGTCATCATGTAGGAGACCGGCACGCCGCGCGCCAGCAGCGACGCGCCGAAGTGTGCGCCGATGCCGCCGCTCTGCGCCACGATCGCGACCGCCTTGCCGGCGGCAGGGTCGAGCTTGGGCGGCAGCACCAGTTCCACCAGCATGACGTAGAACGCATCGACGTAGTTGAAGTAGCCGACGGTGTTCGGCCCGAGCAGCGTCATGCCGCCGGCGCGCGCCGTCTCGGCGATCGCGCGCTGCAGGGCTTGCCCTTCTTCGCCCATCTCGGCGAAGCCGGATGCGAAGCACACCGCGCCGCGCACCTGGCGCGCCACGCAGGCGCGCACGGTCTCGTGCACCGCTTCGGCAGGCATCATCAGGATGGCGAGTTCGACGCCGATTGGCAGTTGCGCGACTTCCCGCAACACAGGCCGGCCCTGGATCTCGCCGCCGCTGCGGCCTACGAGGTGGATCTCCCCCTCGTACCCGCCGTCGATCAGGTTGTTCATCACCACTTGCCCGGCCGAACCGGGTTTGGACGACATGCCGACGATCGCCACGGACTCGGGTCGGAACAGGACCCGCAGGTTCGAGGGCGCCGACGCATCCGCTGGCTTGCCGGGTTGCGGCTGTTCGATGCTCATGTCTCTCTCCTTGGTTTACGGTCTCACGTGTTCGGCGGTCCGCCGCGCTCGCCTTCGCCGGACGCAGCTCGCGCCCGAGCCGGCCGCCTTCGTTGCATTGGTTGAACCCGGCCTCCGCGTGCCGGGCGGCGTCATCGCGGAGCGAGCCGCACGGCGCCGTCGGTGCGTACCACCTCGCCATTCAGGCAAGGGTTGCCGACGAAGTGCGCGACCAGGCCGGCGAACTCGTCGGGATCACCCGCCTTGCGCGACTCGGAGCGCCCCGCTCAGCGCGTTGCGCTTCGCCGGCCGGTGGAGGGTGATGCGGCCGATCGGGCCTTCGGCCGAGACCAGGAGCAGCGGCTCCTGAGAAGGGTTGAGCGATTGCATGCGTCCGTCTCCCTGACCCTGCTGGTGCCCGCCGAGGGCGGCCAACATTGTTAGCATGATTAACAATATACGAGGCTAACAATTAACGGGCAAGCTAAGATCGACCTGTCGATACCCGAGGTTTCCCTTAGCCGCCCACCGTCCGCATGTGCTCCGACAGATCCATCGCGTCCGCCCCAACCGCACCCGAGGGTGTTGCCAAGGCGAGCGACAACGGCACCGAGCAGGTCGGGGCTGCGGGCGCGGTCGACCTGCTGACCGGAAACATCGGATACCTGATCAATCGCGCGGCGTTGCGCTGCTACCAGTCGCTCGCGCGTCGCCTGCCGCCGGAGATGTCGCCGGCGCGCCTGACGGCGTTGTCGATGATCGGCAGCAATCCCGGTATGAACCAGACCGAGCTGGGCGCGATGCTCGACATCGCCAATCCCAGCGTCGTCAGGGTGGTCAACGCCCTCGAAGGCATGGGCTACGTCCTGCGGACGCCGATCGACAGGCGCAGCTATGCGTTGACGCTGACCGAGCTCGGCGGGAAGGAACTGGGCCGGACACGCGAGCTCGTCCAGGAAAGCGAGGAGGAGGTTCTGAGCGACCTGTCGTCGCCGGAGCGATCGATGCTGCTGCTCTTCCTGCAGAGAGTGGCGGACAAGGATCCTCGGCGCGATCCGATCAAGCAGATCCGGCCGTAGACGGAAACCGGAACCCCAAACTCACGAGGCAAACGCGCTCGGCGATTGATGGAACTTCGGGCTAAACCCTCGTCAGCCGCCGCGAATTCACCGGGTCGCGAAAGAGCAGCGGATGCTCGACCGTGCGCGGCTTCTCCGCCGCGCTGACCGCATCCTCGACGAGATGGTGCTGCGGGCTCTTGATGCACACCGGATCGGCGGCATCCGCATCCTTGGCCAGCAGGTAGGCCTGGCAGCGGCAGCCGCCGAGATCGACTTCCTTCAACTCGCAGCTCGAACACGGCTCCTTCATCCAGCCGGTGCCGCGGTAGTGGTTGAAGCCCTCGCTGTCGAACCAGATGTCCTTCAGCGGCATGTCGCGCACATTCGGGAACGTCAGGCCCGGCAGCATGCGCGCGGTGTGGCAGGGCAGCGCAGTGCCGTCGGGTGCCACGGTCAGGAACATGCTGCCCCAGCCGTTGACGCACTTCTTCGCCTTGCCCTCGTGATAGTCGGGGGCGACGAAGAAGATGCGCATCGATTCGCCCAGCCTGGCGCGCCACTCGTCGGTGACCTGCTCGGCGCGGCGCAGCTGCTCGTGCGTCGGCAGCAGCTGGTCGCGGTTCAGGAAGGCCCAGGAGTAGTACTGGGTGTTGGCGATCTCCAGGTACTCGGCGCCCATCTCGTGGGCCATCGCGATGATGCGGTCGATATGGTCGATGTTGAGCCGGTGGATGACGACGTTCATCACCATCGGCCAGCCCTGGTCCTTGATGATCTTCGCGACCCTGTTCTTCAGCGCGAAGGTCTTGGTGTGCGAGAGGAAGTCGTTCATCTCGCGGGTCGAGTCCTGGAACGACAGCTGGACGTGGTCGAGCCCGGCCTCCTTCAGGGCCTTGGCGCGCTGCTCGGTCAGGCCGATGCCCGAGGTCAGCAGGTTGCTGTAGAAGCCGAGCCGGCGCGCCTCGGCGACGATCTCTTCGAGGTCGTCGCGCACCAGCGGCTCGCCGCCGGAGAGGCCGAGCTGCACCGCACCCATCGCGCGGCCTTCACGCAGGACCTTGATCCAGTCGGCGGTGGAGATCTCGTCTTCCTGCTTCGCGAAGTCGACCGGGTTGTAGCAGAAGACGCAGTGCAGCGGGCAGCGGTAGGTGAGCTCCGCGAGCAGCCACAGCGGGGGGCCGGGGCGGGTCTTCAGGTCCATGTCAGCCACCGCTGCTTGCCTGCCATCTCGACGAAGGCGATCACGTCGCCTTCGAGGCCCTGGGTGTCGAAGGCGGTCTCCAGTTCGGCCACGATGGCCGCGATGTCGCGTCCGCCGTCGCAGCGTTTCATGATCTCGCCGGCGCTGCCGTTGAGCTTGACCATGCCCTCGGGGTAGAGCAGCACATGGCAGTCCTGCGCCGGTTCCCACTGCAGCCGGAAGCCGGGGCCGACGCGCGGCGTGGTGGCGGAGGTGATGGCCGTCACGCCGTGACCCCGTACTTCTGCGCCATCGCATCGTTCATCGCCCACAGGATGTCGAGCTTGAACTGCAGGATCTCCAGCGCCCGCTCCTGCAGCGCACGCGTGTCGAAATGGCTCAAGGTGATCGCGAGGCCCTGCTCGACGTCGCGCCGCGCCTGGCTCACCCGGTTGCGGAAGTAGCTCATGCCTTCGGGTTCGATCCACGGGTAGTGCTCGGGCCAGGTGGCGAGGCGCTGCTTGTGGATCTCGGGCGCGAAGAGCTCGGTCAGCGACGAGCAGACCGCCTCCTGCCACGGTGCGCGCCGCGCGAAGTTGACGTAGGCATCGACCGCGAAGCGCACTGCCGGCGCGACGTGCCGCAAGTCCTTCACCTCCTCGCGCGTCAGCCCGACCGCCTCGGCCAGCCGCAGCCAGGCCTCGATGCCGCCGGCATCCTTGACGCCTCCGAGTTCGAAGCCGTCGTGGTCGAGGATGCGCTGCACCCAGCCGCGGCGCACCTCGGCGTCCGGGCAGTTGGAGATCACCGCGCCGTCCTTGATCGGAATCGCGATCTGGTAGTACCAGCGGTTCGCGACCCAGCCCTGCACCTGCTCGCGCGTCGCGCGGCCGGTGTTCAGCATCACGTTGAACGGGTGGTGGATGTGGTACGAGCGGCCGCGCTCGCGCAGCTTGGCTTCGAAGGTGGCACGGTCCCAGGCGGGCTCGCCGGCGGCAGCCGCTGGGGTCTCGAAAATCATCTCCGCACGCATCGTCACAGCCGTATCTCCATGCCGTCCTCGCTGACCTCGATGCCCGCCGCCTGCAGCGCCGCGCGCTCGGCCGAGTCTTCATCGAGGATCGGGTTGGTGTTGTTGATGTGGATCAGCAGCTTGCGCGTGCGCGCCGGCAGCTTGCCCAGCCACTCGATCATGCCGCCGGCGCCGGATTGCGGCAGGTGGCCGATCTCGCGCGCGTGTTTCTTGCTGATGCCAAGGCGCAGCATCTCGTCATCGGTCCAGAAGGTGCCGTCGACCAGCACCGCGTCGGCACGGCTCATCGCGTCGAACACCGGCGGCGTGATCGCGCCCAGGCCGGGTGCGTAGAACAGGCTCGCGCCGCTGCGCGTGTCGCTGATCGTCATGCCGATGTTGTCGCCGTCCACCGATTGTTCGCGGTGCGGCGAATACGGCGCCGCCTTGCTCGCCAGCGGCATCGCACGGAACGCCAGCCCGGCCGCGCCGGGCACTTCAAAGGCTGCGCCGTCGAGCGCGATGCGCCGGCGATTCACGCCGCAGTAGTGGCCGAGCACGCGCAGCACCGGGTTGCCCTGGCTCAGGTCTTCCTCGACCGGGTCGGTGCACCAGATCGGCAGCGGCGCGCTGCGCTCGCGCAGCATGAAGAGGCCGGTGGCGTGGTCGATCTGGCCATCCATCAGCACAACGCCGGCGATCGCGCTGTCACGGATCGCGCGCGCTGGCTGCAGCGCGGGGCGGCTGCGGATCTGCTCGAGGATGTCGGGCGAGGCGTTGAAGAGCACGCCGTCGACGCCGTCGTCGGGGCGCACGAAGATCGAGGATTGGGTGCGCGCCTTGGCGCGCAGGCTGCCGGCTCTCAGGCCGGCGCAATTCGAGCAGTTGCAGTTCCACTGCGGGAAGCCGCCGCCTGCTGCCGAGCCGAGAACGGTGATGCGCATCGAGAGCCCGTGAACGCGAAAGGGACCATCCAGTAAAACCGACGCCCTGGGGGTTGCCCAGGGCGCCGGGCGGAACGTGGAACGCTTAGCGCGCCGCGACGTACATCGTGATTTCGAAGCCGAAACGGAAATCGCAGGCTTGCGGGGTTTGCCAGGTCATCAAGGGTCTCCTTCACTGAAATCACAGCGCCGGACGGCGACTGCGGGGATACAAATCCCATGACGAATGCTCGCGCTCCGCGGCCGCCGCACCCAGCCCGGCGGCCATGAAAGAGACCTCATGATTTTCATGAATGACGTGGTTTCCAACGCGTCGACCCTTCTGGATAACCCGGTGGTAATCTGTTGCCGGATCGACTCCAGCACAACATGAATTCGCCTTTGTCTCAGCCGCCGTCGGCCCCCGACCCGCGCGGGACGGGCGCACGACGCGCGGACGAAGTTGCGCAGGCCCAGCACCGCCAGGCGCTGATCGAGGTCGAGCGGCGCTCGCTGCTCGGCCTGTTCATCCACCTGCCGGCGTGGCTGCTGGTCGTGATGTCGAGCGGGCTGTACCACCGGGAGCTGCCGCTGTGCCTGCTGGTTGGCGCGCTGCTGCTCGCCAACGTGGCCGCCCGCCTGGTGCTGCATCAGCGCTTTGCCGCGCTGGTCGAGCGCCGCCCGCGCCTGGCGCAGCAGCTCTTCTTGTCATTGCTGCTGAGCAGCGCCACGGTGTGGGGCGTGCTGCTCGCGGTGTCTTCCTTCTGGCCGCCGCTGTCGTCGGCGCACCTGACCGTGATGCTGGTTGCGCTCGCCGTCTGCGCGGCCGGCACGATGAACCTGGCCTTGCTCCGCAGCGTGCGCATCGGCATGCCGCTCGCGCTCGCCGGGCCCTTCGTCGTCGTCCTGCTCAGCAACATCAACGCGGACGATGGTTTTCTCGCGCTGCTGATCGCGCTCTTCCTGGGCTACGTGGGCATCGTTTCCGGCAGCGTGCAGCGCGACTACTGGGGCGCGGTGCATGCCAACGCGCTGCTCGCGTTGCGCGCAGAGGAGCTCGAGCGCCTGAGTGTCACCGATGCGCTGACGCAGGTGCACAACCGCCTGTATTTCGATCGCCGTGTCGCCGAGGAGTGGACTCGCGCGCAGCGCGGCGGCGAACCGATCACCGTGCTGATGATCGATCTCGACCACTTCAAGCGCGTCAATGACGACCACGGCCATCCGTTCGGGGATCTGTGCCTGAAGGAATCCGCGGCGGCGCTGCAGCGCGTGCTCTATCGACCCGGCGACCTGCTGGCGCGCTATGGCGGCGAGGAGTTCGTCGTGCTGCTGCCCGGGACCGACGCCCCCGCCGGCCTGACGGTGGCCGAGCGCCTGCTGGCCGCGGTCGGCAAGCTGGTGCTGGCATCGTGCGACGGGCCGGTCCATATCAGCTGCAGCATCGGCGCCGCGACCTGCTGGCCCGCTCCGCACGCCGAGTGGCGCGAGCTGCTCGCCCAGGCCGACGAGGCGCTCTACCGCGCCAAGGCGGAAGGCCGCAACCGGGTCGTTGCCAACGTCAGCGGGCGGCCGGGCCGGCTCAGCCTGGTGACGTCGGGGACGCCATGAAACAGGCCTGCGACTTTTTCTTCAGTCCGCAGATTGCACGTCGATAACAGAGAGGCCAGACCACACCCACCTCCTGCCGCAGCTCAGCATGACCGCGTTCGACACGTCCGACCCTCGGGTGGAGGCCGGTGCGCGGAAGGCGCCGGCGGCGCAAGACGACACCGGTCTCACAGCGGCGCAGCACCGCCGGATGCTGATCGACGTGGAACGCCGCTCGATCGGCGGTCTCTTCGTGCACCTGCCGGCCTGGCTGACGCTGGCGGTTTCGGCCGGCTTGGTCACGCGGATTCCGGGATGGGTCGCAGGCATCGCCTTGTTCATGCTGATCAACGCGCTCGGGCGCTTCGCGCTGCGCCGCCGCTTCGCGGCATTGGTGGCGCGGCGCGCCGCTCTGGCCGAAGCCCTGTTCCTGAGCCTGCTGCTGAGCAGCGCCGCGGTCTGGGGCGGCGTGCTCACCGCAGCCTATCTATGGCCGCCGATGATGCCGGCGCACGATGCGACGCGCTTCGTCGTGCTCGCGATCTGCGCGGGGGTCACGATGACCTTGTCGATGTTGAAGCCCGCCGGCTTCGGCATGCCGCTGCTGCTGTTCGGACCCTACATGCTCGCGCTGCTGACGCATGCCACGCTGGCCGCGGGCTTGCTGGCCGTGCTGCTGCTGATCTTCCTCGGCTATCTCATGGTGGTTTCGCGCCTGGTGCAGCGCGACTACTGGGCGGCGGTGCGCGCCCATGCACTGCTGGCAGAGCGTGCCCAGGCCTTCGAGCAATTGAGCATCACCGATGCCTTGACCCAGGTCTACAACCGCCTGCACTTCGATCGCATCATCACGCAGGAATGGGCGCGCGCGCAGCGAAGCGGCGACCTGGTGACGGTGCTGATCGTCGATCTGGATCATTTCAAGCGCATCAACGATGTCCACGGCCATCCCTTCGGCGATGTCTGCCTGAAGGCGGCCGCGGCGGCGCTGCGCGGCGTGGTCGTCCGCCCCGCCGATGTGCTGGCACGCTATGGCGGCGAGGAGTTCGTCGTGCTGCTGCCGGGCACCGATGTGGCGGGCAGCCTGGCGGTGGCGCAGCGGCTGTTGCAGGCGGTCGGCAATCTGGCGCTGGCCTCGCCGCTGGGCAGCGTCAGCCTCAGTTGCAGCATCGGCGCGGCGACGATGCGGCCGATGCCCGGAGTCGACTGGATGACGCTGATGTCGCAGGCGGACGCAGCGCTCTATCGCGCCAAGGCCGAGGGGCGCAACCGGGTGGTGCTGGCCGAGCGCTGGCCGCCGGGCGTGTTGGCGCAATCGGCTGAGCAGACGATGGCCTGAACGCGCTCAGCCGCGCTGGAACAGCAGCACCGAGTTCGTGCCGCCGAAGGCAAAGGAATTGCTGATTGCCGCCTCCAGCGCGCCTGCACGTTCCCCTGCCTGCAGCACCAGGTTCATCTGGCAGGCCGGATCGACGCTCTCGCAATGGGCGTTCGGCGGCATTTGCCGGTGGTGCAGCGCGAGCACCGTGATCACCGCTTCGAGCGCGCCTGCGGCGCCGAGCAGATGGCCGTGCAGGGCCTTGGTCGAGCTGACGCGCAGTTCGCCGATCGCGTCGCCCCAGACGCTGGCCAGCGCCTCGCGTTCGACCGGGTCGCCGATGCGTGTCGCGGTGCCGTGGGCGTTGCAGTAGCCGATGTCGCGCGGCTGCAGCCCGGCGCGCCGCAGCGCGGCACGCAGCGCGCGCGCCTGGCCGGGCGCATCCGGCTTGGTCAGGTGCGTCGCGTCGCAGCTGAGGCCCCAGCCGCTGAGCGCGGCATAGCTGCGCGCGCCGCGGCGGCGGGCACGTTCGGCCGATTCCAGGATCAGGAAGCCGGCGCCCTCGCCGAGTGCGAAGCCGCTGCGGTCGGCGGCGAACGGGCGTACCGAGCGTGCCGCCTCGTCCGGCGCGGCGACGCTGGCCAGCGTCTGCATCGCCTGCCAGGCCAGCACCACGCCCGGCACGATCAAGGCCTCGCTGCCGCCGGCGATCGCCAGGTCGACGTCGCCCGCCTGCACCGCCTTCGCCGCCTCGGCGATCGCCACCGAGGACGAGGCGCAGGCCACCGAGTAGGTCAGCACCGGCCCGTTGACGCCGTGGCGCAGCGCCACGTGGGAGGCGGGCGCGTTCGGCATGAAGGCGGGCACGGTCAGCGGCGGCACGCGCGGGCCGCCGCGGTAGGCAGTCTCGAGCGACGCGGCGCCGCCCATGCCGCAGCCGGCGAAGACACCGATGCGCTCCGGATCGACGTCGCCGAGATCGCCGGCATCCTTCATCGCCAGGCTGGCGGCTGCGACCGCGAGCTGGCTCACGCGGTCGACGCCGGCCAGCTGCAGCTTGGTGAACCAGCGCAGTTCGTTGAACGGCGCGGTGGCCGCGGCGGCCGGCTTCGGCAGTTCGGGAAACACCGGCTTGATCGCCGATTCGCCGCGCATCAGCGCCGCGAACATCGCCTCGGGATCGTCGCCATGCGGCGTCACGACGCCCAGCCCGGTGACGACGACGCCATTCATGCGGAGGGCGCCGAGGGCGCCGGGTGCACCGTTTGCTGAATTTCCACCGGGGGCACCACCGGTACTGCGTCGCCGGCCTTGGCCGGCTGCGCCGCCTTGGCCGCCAGGGTCTTGTCGACCAGCGCCGCCAACTGCGCCAGCGTGTCGAGGTTGGGGTCGTCGTCCGGCAGCCGGATCGAAAAATGATCCTCGACTGCGAAGATGAATTCGACCAGTGCCAGCGAGTCGAAGCCCTTTTCGCGCATGGACTCGTTCGGATCGAGCGCCGAGGCCTCGATGCCGTACTTCTCGTGGACCAAGTCCTGCAATGCCTGAAGAGAACTCATGGTGCGATGCCCGTCGTCGTGTCGGCCGTTGATCGATCTTGCCGGGCGGGGCACCTGGCCATGCCCCGCCCGCAGGTCAGTCCCCTCCTCGCCCGGTGCTTCGCTCCGGCCCGGGTCGTTCAGGGCTCGATGGTATCCGCTGCGAGCGCCGCCCCGGCGCGGGCCCGGCGCGCCGGGCGCCAGCGCAGCGACGGCAGCGCGAAGGCGAGGCCGAGCAGCGCCCCGGCGATCACGTCCAGCACCACGTGCTGCTTGATCGCCAGGGTCGAGTAGGCGATGGCGAGGAACCACAGCAGGTTGGCCAGGCGCAGCCAGTTCGGCGCGCGCACCCGGCGCAGCCGCTCTTCGATGCGCAGCACCGAGAAGATCGCGATCGCGACGTGCATCGACGGGCAGGCATTGCCGCCCGCGTCCGCCCCCTGCAAGGTGGCGAAGCCGGGGAAGCCGGAAACGTCCGCGGTCAGCGGCGGCACCTCGGTGGGCCAGAAATAGAAGATCGCGAGCCCGGTGATGCACAGCGCGCCGGACCAGAGCCCGTACACCACCAGGTCGACGAAGCTCGATTGCAGGCCGGGCGCGATGCCGACGTAGATCCACAGCGTCAGGTAGGCGACGATGGCCGCCGGCTGCAGCGGGATCGCGGTGTCGAGCGCGGTCAGCGGCATCTGCAGCACCGGGTAGGCGGGATTCCTCAGCAGATGGAAATAGCCGACGAAGAAGAGCCAGGTCCAGGCCGTGATGCCGGCCGTCTTCAGCAGCAGCAGATGCCGCATGCGCTGCGCGAGTTCGGCCTTCCAGCCCTGCGTCGCCGGGGGCGCCATCTGCAGCCCGATCAGGAAGTTCATGGGTTGTATCGATTCATTGCGGGGCGCAGCTTATCCCGCGCCGCGCATCCAGCGCGACAGGGTGTCGAACATCGCGGCGACGTCGATCGGTTTGGCGATGTGATCGTTCATGCCGGCGGCGAGCGCCTTCTCGCGGTCGCCGGCCATCGCGTTGGCGGTCATCGCGATGATCGGCAGGGCCTGCCACTGCGGCTCGGCGCGGATCGCGCGCGTCGCCTGGTAGCCGTCCATCACCGGCATCTGGCAGTCCATCAGCACGCCGTCGAAGCCGTTGGCGCGCAGCGCGGCGATCGCCTCGCGGCCGTCGTTCGCAAGCGTCACGACGACGCCGGCTTCGCTCAGCAGCTCGACCGCCAGCTCCTGGTTGATCGCGTTGTCCTCCACCAGCAGCACGCGCAGGCCGCGCAGCAGGTCGCGCTGCGACGGGGCCGCCTCATGGCGGCGGCCGTCGCGCGCCTCGTCGCGCCGCGGGCTGCCGAGCGCGGCGGCGCAGGCGTCGTACAGCGCCAGCGGCGTGACCGGCTTGGCCAGCACCTCGGCCACC
>Ga0105240_10003285_pt1 | contig 25290 bp, 20 predicted proteins | sample KBSC54metaG_FD_80426 | JGI IMG/M metagenome (GOLD analysis project Ga0105240, IMG submission 80426) | Corn rhizosphere microbial communities from Kellogg Biological Station, Michigan, USA - KBS C5-4 metaG | ecosystem: Host-associated > Plants > Roots > Rhizosphere > Soil | place: Michigan, USA...
CCCGCCGTATGTCCCGGCAGGCGCTGGCCCGCGGCTTCGAGCGCCTGTATCAGGCCGACAAGGCGTTGAAGTCGTCCCGCATCGACGGCGAGATCCTGCTCTCCCGGCTGGTCGAGCAGCTGGCGGTCGACGCGCAAGGCAAATCAGGCCGCCCCAAGGCAGCCTGATCCCCACCCGACACCGGCGATACGCCGGGCGACCTTACCTGACGGTGCCGACGGCGACGGTCAGGCGCGAGACCTGACGGGACGCCGTACCGCTCTTGATCGTCCCGCGCGAGGCGGCGCGATCGATGAGCGGAATCGCCTCGGACAGCGCGGCCTTGGCGCCGGCGGCGTCCTTGCGGCCGATGGCGGCGCGGACCTTCTTCACGGCGGTGCGCATGGCGCTCTTGCGGGCCTGGTTGCGGGCCTCGTGCGTGATGCGCTGGCGATTCTTCTTCTGGGATGACTTGATGTTAGCCACTTCGGACATTCTCCTTCAGGCGGAAAAGCAGGGGCCGCATCATGCGGACCACCCCGCACAATGTCAAGCAACTCGGGTCAGATGACGGGTCAGGACCGTGACCGGATTTTCGAACCGCCGCGTCGACGGGGGCCTGTTCCCGCCGGCGCGGCGCCGGCGGTCAGTCGAGACCGATCCGCTCCAGCCCCTCTTCGTCGAGTCCGAAGAAGTGCCCCGCCTCGTGCAGCAGGGTGATGCGGATCTCGTCGCGCAGGTCGTCGTCGTCCGCGGCCACGCGCTCCAGGTTCTGGCGGAAGAGGACGATCTCCGTCACCCCGGGCACATCACCGGTGCCGCCCGCCTCGCCGTGGGGCGCCCCGTTGAACAGGCCCAGGCTGCGCGGGTCCATGCCCGCCTCGACGTCTGCCTGCGCCGGGCGGTCCGCCACCACGATGGGGACGTTGCCCAGCAGCTCGCGGAACTGCTCCGGCATCTCCTCCAGCGTCTCCTCGGCCACCTCGATCAGCGCCTCCTCGGTCAGGTGCTCGTGCCCGTGGTCGTCGCTCTCGCTGTCGCCGTCGTGGTGGTGGTGATGATGGTGCGCGTGCTGCTCCGCCTCGGCGACGTCCAACTCGCGCGTCTTCGTCCAGGCGGCGCGCTTGCGCTCCTCGTCGCCGGTCGCCTCGGCCGCCACACCCAGGTAGTACCAGGCGTCGGCCTCGTCGGGGGACGCCTTCACCAGCGTCTCCAGGCGCGCGCGGGCGTCGCTGGCGTTGCCCGCCTCCAGCAGCAGCTGCGCCAGGTCCAGCGTCATGCCCACGTCGTTCAGGACCGTGTCGGCGGGCGGCAGCTCCTTCAGCGTCTTCCGGGCCTCCGCCGGCCGCTCCAGGCTCAGCTCGATGGCCGCCTTCGTGCTCACGGCCGCCAGGTACTCTTCCTCTTCCTCGGCCAGGTCCAGCGCGCGCCGGGCGTGCTTCAGCGCCTCTTCCAGCTGTTCACCGTCGTCCAGCAGGATCTCCGCCATCCATAGCTCGGGCGTGGCGAAGTCGGGCTCGGCCTCGGCCGCCTTGGCCAGCGTCACCAGGGCGCTCTCGCGGTCACCTTCCTCGCGCTCGCAGGCCGCCTGCAGCATCAGGGCTTCCACCCGCAGCGGTCCGTCCGCCGGGTAGCTGGTCGCCGCGGTCCGGGCCGCATCGACGTCGCCGTTCTCCAGCGCCTCCCAGCCTGCCGTCAGGCCCGGGTCCATTTCCTCTTCGTTCTCGAGCTCGTCTTCGTTCGTTGCCATGGTGTGGGCCTTTCGCCGGCGCGACTTCTAGCAGATGCCGGAGCAGGAAACCGGTCGGATGCGCACGCGGTGAGCGCTGACGACCGGCTGCGTTACCATGATCACGGCCGCGACCCGGTGAAAGGGCCGGCGCGCAGGCATCGCTGCCTGCGCGGCAAAAGCCGTTCAGCATCGCTGCCTGCGCGGGAAAGCCGTTCAGCCAGCGAACGCGCGCCGCTCGCCCGCGTCCAGCAGGGCCGTCAGTGAATCCGTGATGTAAGCGGCGCCCACTTCGACGGTTCGCCGCGCCCCCTCGGGCGCGCCGACCGTCGGAGCGACCTCGACCAGATCGGCACCGATCAGCGTCGTCTCATCGCCCAGGCGCCGGATCAGCTCGCGCATGAACGCCACGGACAGCCCCCCACCCTCCGGCGCGCCGGTGGCCGGCGCGGCGCCGGCGTCCGTGCCGTCGATGTCGTTCGACAGATAGACGCCGTCGACGCCCAGCTCGCGCACGTGCGCCACGATGTCGTCGATGGCGCCGGCCTGGCCGCGCGCCGCGATCTCCTCGGCCCAGAACTGCTTCACCCCCAGCGTCGACTCCCAGTGCGCCCGAGGTTTGCCGGAGGCGCGCACGCCCACCTGCACCAGCCGCTGCGATCGTCCGATCGCCTCGTTCGCGTGATAGGCCCAGGTGGCGAAGCAGTACTTCACGCCCAGCCGATGCGGCAGCAGGTCGGTGTGCGCGTCCGGGTGCACGATCGCGAACGGCCGCCCGCGCGACGCCGCCAGCGCCGCGATGATCGGCCAGGTGATCGAGTGATCGCCCCCGAGCGCGAAGAGCTTCAGCGCCGGGTTCAGCGCCAGCAGGAGGGTGACCACCCGCTGGGCGGCAGAGAGCGGCGAGACCGGCAGGCGCGCGCGGTCCGCGGGAGCGAGCTGCGGATGGATGGCGACCCGGGTGGCCTCGAGCTGCGCCTCGGACAGCATCTCGTCGTGCAGCAGCTGCGGCACGACGAACACGTCCCCCACGTCGACGATCCCGGCGCGGGCCGCCCGTTCGGGGAAGTCGGGCATGCGCTCCAGCAGCGCCGCTCGCAGCGCCCCGGGTCCGAACGCCGCGCCCCGGACCAGGCCGGCGCCGGTATCGGAGGGCACGGCCAGGATCGCGATACGGGCCTTGGCCACGCGCGAGAGCGACTCGCGCCAGCGCGCCGCGATGACCGTTTCGTCGGAGGCACCGTACAGCCGCTGCTGCAACGCGCGTTGCTCTGCGCGGCCGGTGCTGACGGTGTGAATCCCGCCCCCGGCGGGACGAAGCAAGGCCGCCAGTGTTTCGAGGTCAGTCATGTCGTTTCATCGTGCTCGACCTTGGGTCCGAGACGCCCGCGAGCGTCTGGCAGCGTCCTGCCCATTCTCCCGAAAAAGCGGACGCCCGTCACGTCCGCATATCGCGGGTGCGTCCGGGCGAGTGTCCGGCTGCCGGACGGCGTGGGCACATCCGAACCGAGAGGGCGTGTGTGATCGCGCAGAGGCACACACGCGCGTCCAGACCGGAGCGACTGTGCACGAAGGGTCCACACGGGCCGCCGACAGGTGCGCGGGGCGTAGCAGCGGCGACGATCGGCGCGGCCTGCGCACGTCCGACCTTCGGACGGCCGACCCTGCGACCGCTCCAGACATCGACGCGCACTCCGTCCTGGTAAACGCGATTACACGGATTCATCGGGAAAACGTGCTGTTTTCGCGCCTGTTTCGCCGCGGCGCTCGACGAACGTGTATGGGTGTCGAAACCGCGCTTTCGGTCTGTCGGTTCGCGTGGGCTAGATTTCTTTTTTGCGAAAGCTATCCACGTTGATCTTGTAGCGCTTGGCCCAGCGGTACACGAGCGCCGGTTTGCGATCCAGTTCACGCGCGACGCGCATCATGTTGCCTTCGAAGCGACGGATCACGTCTTCCAGTTCGATCGCGCTGGGCGGCGGTCGCATGGCCCGACCGACCGGTGAGGCACGGATGCGCCGCGGGGTCGCGGCGATCGCTTGCGGCAGGTGCTCGGGCAGGATCTTCGGGGACTCGCGCGAGAGCGCCTCGGCCGTGGTGAGCACCTTCTGCAGCTCGCGCACATTCCCCGGCCAGGCGTGCAAGGCGAGCGCCTGGAAGGCCTGCTGGTCGAAGGGCTTCAGGCGATCACCGAGAAAGAAGCCGATCAGGGCGCCCAGATCTTCCAGGCGATCCCGCAGCGGTGGAATGCGGATCGGCTCGGCGCCCAGGCGCGCCGCCAGATCCTGGCGCAGCCCGCCCTGCCCCGACTGCGGCGCGGAGGTGCGGCTGGTGGCGGCGACGATGCGCACGTCGACACGCTTGGCGCGCGTGCCACCCAGCGGCGTCAGCATCCGGTCCTGCGTGAAGCGCAGCAGCTTCGTCTGCAGCTCGGGCGCCATGTCGCCGATCTCGTCGAGGAACAGGGTGCCCCCCTCGGCCTCCTCGATGATGCCGGTCTTCGACGCGTTCGCCTGGCTGTGCGCGCCGCGTAGGTAGCCGAACAGCTCGCTCTCCACCAGCTCGCGCGGGACGGCGGCGCAGTTGATGGCGACCAGCTTGCCCTGCCGCCCGCTCAGCCGGTGGATGGCGTGCGCGTAGACCTCCTTGCCCGCGCCCGTCTCGCCCGTCAGCAGGATTTCTCCGTCGGTGGGCGCCAGCTTCTTCAGCATCGAGCACAGCAGCGCGAGGGCCGGGTTGCACGTCGGCACGGGGGCGACCGGGTCGCGCAGCTCCTCGGCGATGGCGGCGCGCTCGGCGTCCGTCATGACGTGGAAGATCGCGACCTGGCTGCCCACGAAGATCATGGACCCGTCGCGTAGCTTCAGGCGAGGCTGCGCCGACACGGCGTCGACGACGCTGCCGTTGCGGCTCTCCAGGTCGCAGAGCTCCCAGGTCCCGTCGACCTCCGAGATCTCGGCGTGCTCGCTGGAGAGCAGACGATCGGGTACCACCCATGTCTGCTGGTCCGGCTCCGCCTCGTCGGGCGGATGCCTGCCGATGAAGAGGCGCTGGTCGAAATCGACCACCCTCGAACATGCCGGAGGAACGGCGTGGTCGGCCCCGCCGACCCAGACGAGGACGGGATGCGTCGAGGCGCCCGAAGACCTCCCCATCCCCGGCACCATCGTGACGCTGTCCCGGGACTTTCCACTCTGCGACGACTGAGGCAACTCTAAGAGATCCTTTGCAAATTCCGATCGGCTCTAAGTGAGGGGCGGGTTTCGAAGCCCCTGCGGTTCCCGATCGTTTCGTGAGCTAAGTATCGCATAGATCCGGCCTTGTTCGGCTGGTCCAGCCGTTGCTGAATCGCCCCCCGAAGGATGGGACGTTCCCGTCCACTTTTCGCTTTTCAGGGGGAATTCACAATGCTCAAGAAGATTGCTCTCGTCGGGGTTTTTGCCTTCGCGTCCACCGTCTCAGCGGGTATGTCGAACATCGCCGCCACCGCGAAGTCGTCGGGGCCGACGGTCTCGGTGGGAACCCCCGTACCGAAGGGGCTCTGCTACATGTACATGTGCCACTAAGGTGCGCGAGTTCCGAAGGTGGACGGCAGCGCGGCCTGCTGTCCACCGCGCGACCCAAGCGGACGGGTGACGAGCGCGGACGCGTACTCGTACCGGGTCACCACGCGGCCCGCAGGATGATTGCCCGCCAGCGCATGAACCCCAGGAGGGAGAGCACAGCTCTCCTTGCCCGAGGTTGCGATCGTCTCGTGGCGTCCCGTGCGGGCGCCGGTCGACGCGTCGACCTCCACCCAGGTGACGCTGGACTCGGAGACGTTCTGCGCCGTCCAGAGGAGCTTGTCGGTGATCCAGTAGGGCGGGCAAGTCGCCCCTGCGGGGCCTAGATCGCGTTGTTGCTCCGGGTGAGCCACCGAGAAGACGCGCAGCCTGGAAGCGTTCATGGCCGTCGTGTAGGCGACCTCTTCCCCCGATGGACTGGCCGAAGGGAAGCCCGGAACCAGGGCATCCTTGTGCAACGGCGTGCAGCGGTCGGCGCCGTCACATTCGAAGATCGTCGACTGATCCAGGGCGACGTAGAGCCACTTGCCGTCTTTGGGCAGGAAGGCCGGAGTCACGTCGGACGGGCCGGACGTCAGTTGTCGCTCCCTGCCGTCAGCCCCGCGAAGAAAGATGACGCGCCGGCCATCAGGTAGTTCGCGCTGGAACAGCAGTTCGTGGTTCGACGAATACGAGCCGTGCGCCGAGATGCCGTCGTCCGTGATTCGCTGCAGGGCAGCCCCGGCTTGATACCAGAGATCGCTTCTGAGCCTCGAGATGGAGAAGATCACGTCGGCGTCGGTCCTCGTCACGACACCCTTCAGATCGGCGGACGAATACGCGGCGCGCACCGTCGAGGTGACCGTGTGCGATGGCCCGAGGTCGATCGACGCGAGCTGGAGCGCCCCGCTCTTCCCTTCGTAGATGTACTCGATGCTGTTCCCGTCGAATCTCATCGGGCCGTAGGCGAAAGGGATCTCGACCTGACGAAGGATCTCCAGACTGGGCAGCGCATACACGATGACCTGGCTGTCGCTGATGGACGTCGTGTAACGCACGGCCAGGCGGGTGCCGGCGGCGTCGACGGCCTCACCGGAGAGCACCCTCTTCGTCGGCGGCGCTGGTTCGGCCAACAACGTCATCTCTCCGGTGGGGATGGAGAACATGGCCGCGTGGCTGCCATCCGCCTCGAAGACGAATTCTTGCCCATTCGGCAGCCACGTTGGACTGCTGCCGCGGACGATCTGTTTTGCCGCGTCGCCCCTGGGCGATGTCGACAAGAAAACGTGGGTGCCCGTGTCACTCCGCTTCTGGAAGAGAAGATTCTTGCCGTCGGGCGACAACACGGGGCAGCCGTCCAGGAAGGTCTCGGCAGCGAGATCTGCCGTCGCTCGCGCGCCGGTCGCCGAATCGATGTCCTCTGCCACGCGGGGCGCACCCCAGATGACGCGTACCTTCTTTCCATCTGCCAGCGGCGCATAGCAATGCAGCTGGCCCGGCAGCGACGCGAGCTTCGTCGCGCCGCTGCTCCACTCCTCGGGCATTCCCGCGGGCTGAAGCATCTTTGGGGCGATTCCGGTCGCCGATTGCGACGACGAGGCCACGGCCATGTTCGTGAAATGCGCCTTTACCAGCAACAGGCCGACGATCGCCGCGAGCGCGGAGGAGCCCCACATCATCCGCTGCCGCACGTGGCGCGCGATCACCCGCTTCCCTCGCAGCGCGCGCTCCAGCTCCCGTCCCACGTCCGCCGCCGTCTCGGGGCGCGACGACGGATCGTCGTCGGCGCACCGCCCGCACAGATCCGCGACCGCTCGTTCGACCGCCGTCCGTGCCGCCTCGGGCGGGACGAACCGCCGGTAACCCCGCCCCAGCACCTTCCACTGCGGCCGCAGGCCGAAGAAAATCTCGTGCAGGACCATGCCCAGGCCCCACACGTCCGAGCGCATGGTGGCGGGATCGCCCATCACCACCTCGGGCGCCATGTACGACGGCGTGCCGACCATGATGGTCGTGCCGGGGCCCGAGCCGGGGTCGGTGGCCAGGCCGAAGTCGGTGACGACCAGGCGGCCGTCCTGCATGCGCAAAATGTTCTCGGGCTTCAGGTCGCGGTGGACGATGCCCGCCTGGTGCAGGGCGGTCACGCCGGCGACGATGGCGCGCGCGTCCGCGACGCGGGCGCACCACTCGCGCCCCGGTCCCGCCCGCCGGGCCGCTTGCCAGGCGTCCACCTTGGGGACGTCGGCGCGCAAGCTGCCGCCGGTGGCCAGCTCCATCGTCAGGAAGCGGTGGCCGTCGGCCTCGCCGATGTCGAAGACACGGCAGACGTTCGGGTGCGAGATGGCGCGACCCACCCGCAGCTCGCGGGCGAAGCGCTCGGCCCAGACGGGCTCGCCCGCCAGCTCCTGGCGCAGGATCTTCAGCGCGACCAGCATGCGCGATTCGCGGTCGAACGCGCGCAACACCCTTCCGCTGCCGCCCGTGCCGATGACGGCCTCGATCTGGAACCGGCCCGCCAGGACGTCGCCGCGCTCCAGGTCACCGACGCTGGAGGTCAACAGCATCGGCAGGCCGGCGCCGGTGACGCTGGCCGTGACGCTTCCCTCGGGGAACCGTTCCCCGACCACGCCGCCGTTCCCATGCTCCAAAGGACGCATTGGCGCTGCGAGTGTAACGCACCATCCAACTCGGTGCCAGGCATAGCTCCGCCTATCGGCGGCGCAAGCCCCTGTTTTTCCAGGGGCCGGGCGGTAAATAGCTGCCTGCTCGGAAGGACTGGGAGGTACAGGGAAACAGGGCCGGCGGAGGGGACCTCTCGCCCGCTGCCCGAGCCGGTCCGCGGGCCGCGCTACGGGCGCTTCGACATCGGCGTGAACGCCGTCTCGGTCGGGCCCGTGTAGATCTGCCGCGGGCGCATGATCTTGGTGGCCGGGTCGTCGTTCATCTCTTTCCAGTGCGCGATCCACCCCGGCAGGCGGCCGATGGCGAACATGACCGTGAACATGTTCGTGGGGATGCCGATGGCCCGGTAGATGATGCCGCTGTAGAAGTCGACGTTCGGGTACAGCTTGCGGTCGATGAAGTACGGATCGGTCAGCGCCGCCTCTTCCAGCCGGTGGGCGATGTCGAGCAGCGGATCGGGCGCCTTCATCTTCTTCATGACCTTGTCCGCGGCGACCTTGATGATCTTGGCGCGGGGGTCGTAGTTCTTGTAGACGCGATGGCCGAAGCCCATCAGGCGGAAGCCGGAGTCCTTCTTCTTGGCCAGCTCGACGTACTTCTTCACGTCGCCGCCGCCTGACTGGATCTCCTGCAGCATGTTCAGGACTTCCTCGTTCGCGCCGCCGTGCAGGGGCCCCCACAGCGCCAGGATGCCGGCCGCCACCGCCGCGAACAGGTTCGCCTGCGAGCTGCCCACCATGCGCACCGTCGAGGTGCTGCAGTTCTGCTCGTGGTCGGCGTGCAGGATGAGCAGCAGGTTCAGGATCTTGACCAGCTCCTCGTCGATCTCGTAGGGCTCGGCCGGGACCGAGAACATCATGTTCAGGAAGTTCGCGCAGTAGCTGAGCGAGTTCTTCGGGTACACGAAGGGCTGCCCCAGCGAGCGCTTGTACGAGTAACAGGCGATGGTGCGCAGCTTGGAGATCAACCGGGCGATGGTGATGTCGATCTCGCCCTTGTTCTTCACGTCCAGCGCGTCCGGATAATAGCTGGACAGCGACACCACCATGGCCGACAGGATCGCCATCGGGTGCGACGTGCCGGGGTAGCCGTCGAAGAACCGCTTCATGTCCTCGTGAAGCATCGAGTGCCGGGTCAGGCTCTCGGAGAAGCCGGACAGCTCCTTCTGGTTGGGGAGGTGACCGTAGATCAGCAGGTAGGCGACCTCGACGAACGTCGCCTGCTCGGCCAGCTGCTCGATGGGGATGCCCCGGTAGCGCAGGATGCCGCGTTCACCGTCGAGGAACGTGATGGCGCTGGTGGTGGAGGCCGTGTTCATGAACGCCGGATCCAATGTCACGGCGCCGGTCGAGGCCCTCAGCTTGGCGATGTCGATGCTGACCTCGCCTTCGCTGCCGACGACGACAGGAAGGTCGATGGTCTTGTCTCCCAACTTCAACTGTGCGCGGTCTGCCACGTGATCCTCCCTGCGTTCTTCGGGGCAGCATAACCTATATATTCTGGTTGTGACCCTCCCCTCCGTGGGCGTTTTCCTATTTTTTTCTCTCCTCCATGCGTCGGCGGGCGCCGGCGGTGGAGGCGGCCCTGTCCCGCCTGCCGCCGCCTCTTCCGGCCCATCGGCGGCGGCTGCGCGCGCAGCGCTCCTCAAGCGGGTCGACGCGCTCTACGCCGGCCGGGACGACCGTCGCACGCTGGACGAACAGCGGCAGTTCCTGGACGGCGAGGTGGCCCGCGCGCCGAACGACTACGACCTGATGTGGCGGGCGGCGCGCCTCTACTTCTGGCTGGGCGATGATCCTTCGCTGCCGTCGGACCAGCGTTCGAAGCTGGGCAAGACCGGCTGGGAGCTGGCCGAGCGGGCCGTGGCCCTGGCCCCCGACCGTCCGGACGGCCACTACTGGGCCGCCGTGAACATCGGGAACTACGCCCTGGGCCTGGGCGTGGTGAAGGCGCTGGCGTCGGGCCTGGAGGGAAAGTTCAGGGAGCATCTGTCGCGCGCGGAGGCCCTGGCGCCCGCGTACAACCACGGCGGTGTCAACGTGGCCTGGGGCCGCTTCTACGAGAAGTTGCCCTGGCCCAAGCGCGACCGCGCCAAGGCCCAGCGGGCCTTGCGGCGGGTGCTGGCCGAGCAGAACCCTGGCAACCTGCGCGCCCGCGTCTACCTGGCCGAGACGCTGACCGCCGATGGCCACGCCGACGAGGCCAAGCGTTTGCTGGACGAGGTGGCCGCGGCGCCGCTCGGCCGCTACGACGTGGCCGAGGAGCACCGGGCCAAGGCGCTGGGCGACGGCCTGCGGCCCAAGGTCATGAAGGCGCTCGAGCCGTGACGGGCGCGGCGCCGGCGGGCGCGCGCAGCACCACCGTGTTGATGGCCGTCGGAGGCTGCGGGTAGAACAGATAATTGGCGATCACCGGCTCGGCCCCGAAGCGGACCGCGTGATCGCCCGGATCGAAGCCCTCGGGCGTCTCGACGATCTCTCCGAAGTCCAGGTGGCGGATGTCGGCGCGCGCCAGCCCCGCCACCAGCGCCTGCAGGCGTGGCAGCAGGATCGGGTTGAAGACGCCGCTGCGGGCCGTCTCGGTGATGACCAGATCCTCGCCCTGGCGGCGCATGGCCATCGACACCTCCTGAACACCGGCGAACCGTGACACGCCGGACAGCGCCACGCGCAGGTAGAGCTCTTCCAGCCCGTCCGCGCCGCCGTCCTCCACGCCCTCCGGCCACTCGGCACGGCCCTCGCGGTCGTCCTCCGTCGCGGCGAGCTCCAGGCTGGCGCGCAGCTCGGCGATGCAGGGCGTCCGGCCCAGGCACAGCACGTAGACGTAGTCGCACCACTCCGCCGGCTCGCCCTGGCGGAAGACGGTCGCCGTCCCCATCCGCCGCGACAGGTCGGCGGCCAGCGCCTCGCTCTCGTCGCGGGGGATGCCGTCCTCCAGCGCCGCCAGATCGTCTCGCTCACCCCAGCGGCGCGTCGGGTACAGGCGCGCCAGCGCCGCGTCGATGGCGGCGAACATGCCGTGCTTGCGGCTGTCGCAGCCGCCCTTGTTCCCGCAGTTGGTGCACCCGTCACCCATGTGCCCGGCTCCCCATCCTCACGGCTGTGCTCGCAGCTGGGCCGCCGCCACCCGCGCCGCCTCGATCATGGCGGCCGCCTGGGCGGGCTCGCGCCAGCGTCGCTGCGACTCGGCGGGTAGAAGGTCCACGGGGTCGAAGTAGAAGTACAGCTTGCCCGGGTGAACGTTCGGGCTGGTGTAGACCGAGATCCCGGTCGTGCGATCATAGTGCTCGTACGAGTGGGCGTCGCGCTTGCCGCCGCCCCCCGGCGCGTCGACCACCACCAGCGGCGTGTTGAAGCCGGACGTCAGGCCGCGCAGGCCCTTCTCGATGTCCAGCCCCGTCTGCAAGGTGGTGCGCAGATCCTCCACGCCCTTCACCAGGTCGTGCATGTAGATGTAGTACGGGTGCACGTTGACGTGGGCCAGCCGCTTCACCAGCAGCTGCATGGTGGGCACGGTGTCGTTCACGCCCCGCTGCAGCACCGTCTGGTTGCGCACCGTCACCCCGCGCTCGAACAGCTTGTTGGTCGCGCGCTCCGTGATCCAGGTGATCTCGCGGGGGTGGTTGAAGTGGGTGTGGATCACCACCTCCTTGTGCAGCGCCCTGCCCCGCTCCGCCACGCGCGTCAGCGCGTCGGTCCAGGCGTCGTCGGTCAGGATCTTCTGCGGCATCACCGCCAGACCCTTCGTCGCGTAGCGAAAGCGGCGGATGTTCGGCATCGCCAGCAGCGTCTCGCCGATCTCGGTGATCTGCTCGGGGCGCAACTGGTAGACGTCGCCGCCCGAGATGACGATGTCCTCCAGTTCGGGACGGGCGCGGATGTACGCGAAGGCCTGCTGCCACCGTTCGCTGTTCACCTTCAGCTGGAACTTGGTGACCTCTTCCGTGTCGATGCCCACCGCGTAGCTGCGCGTGCAGAAGCGGCAGTAGACGGGACAGGTGTCGAGCGGCAGGAACAGCGCTCGATCGAAGTAGCGATGGGTCAGCCCCGGCACCGGCATGTCCTCGCGCTCGTGCAGCGAATCGAGGTCCAGGTTCGGGTGATCGGGCAGCAGGCGCGACGCGAGCGGGATGAACTGCAGGCGCAGCGGATCCTCGTAGGGACGCGTCCAGTCGATCAGAGACAGCAGGTACGGAGATACGCGCACCGACATGGGGGCGCGCGCGAAGCCGGCCTCGGCGTCCTTGATGAAATCGTCGGAGACCAGGCCGCGCAGCGCCTCCAGCAGCTTGGGGATCTTGGTGATGCTGTGCTTGGCCTGCCAGCGATGATCCAGGAACTCGGCCTCGTCGACGGCGGCGTAGGCGGGCATGCGCTGCCAGAACGGCCCCTGCAGCAGGCGCAGGTGTTCCAGCGCCGCCGGTTCGACGGGTGCCTTCAACATGGGGGGGGCCTGATCGGGGACGACGGCCAGCTTACCTTCTGCCGCCATGCTTTCAGGGTAACGTGAAGCGCGACCGGCGGCCAGGACGCGTGCTTACAAACGCAGGCCGAAGCGCTGCGTGCCACGCTGGATGATCAGCAAGGTGCGGGCGCCCTGGCTCAGCTGGCCCTCCAGGCCACGCAGTCGCTCCAGCGTCACGGGCTGTCCGCCGACCTGTAGGAGCAGGTCCCCCTCTTCCAGGACGCCGCTGGCCGGGCCGCGCGGGTCGACCGCCGTGACGGCCAGCCCCTGCCCGGGGGCCAGGCCCACCATCCGCGCCTCGCGCGCGTCCATCTGCCGCACGTCGACGCCCAGGAACAGGTGCGCGCCGCCGGTGCCGGCGCCCTGCGCCGCGATCGTCACCGGCGTCTCGACGCGGCGGCCACCGCGCACGAAGGCGACGTTCGCCTTCTCGCCCGGGCGCAGCGTCGCCACCGCGATGGGCAGGCGGCGGAACGAGTCGATGGTGTGGCCGGCGATCTCGACGATCACGTCGTTGGGGCGAATGCCCGCCGCCTCGGCCGGCGAGCCGCGGCCCACCACGTTCACCAGGGCGCCCGGCACGAACGGCTCTTTCAGCTCGGCGGCGCGTGCCGGCGTGAAGTCCTCGCCGCCCACGCCCAGGTAGCCGCGCGCCACCGTGCCGGTCTGGCGGATCTGCTCGCCGATCTGGCGGGCCAGGTTGATGGGGATGGCGAAGCCGACGTTCATCGCCACGCCCGGGTTGATGATGGCCGAGTTGACGCCCACCACCTGTCCCTTGAAGTTGAACAGCGGGCCGCCCGAATTGCCCTGGTTGATGGCGGCGTCCGTCTGGATGAAGTCCTGATAGCGCGGATCCAGATCGCCCAGCTGGGCGCCGATGGCGCGGTTCTTCGCGCTGACGATGCCCATCGTCACCGTCTGCCCCAGGCCCAGCGGATTGCCGATCGCCAGCACGTAGTCGCCCACCCGCACGCGATCCGAGTCGCCCAGCGTGACGGCGTGCAGGTTCGCGGGCGCCTTGTCGAGCTGGACCACGGCCACGTCGGTGGCGGGATCGCTTCCCACCACGTGCGCCGCCAGCTGACGGTCGTCCGACAGCTTCACCACGACCTGATCCGCGCCGGCGACCACGTGGTTGTTCGTCAGCACGATGCCGCTCTTGTCCAGGATGAAGCCCGAGCCCAGGCTCTGCGAGCGCTCTTGCTGGGTCTGCGGACCGCCCAGGCCGAACTGCTCGCGCAGCATCGCGCTCCAGGGATCCTCGCGCAGCACGCGCCGGATGATCTTGGTGCTGAGGATCGTCACCACGGACGTCTTCACCTGATCGACCAGGGGCGCGACCGAGTCGCGCATGTCGCCGGGGCTGGGAATGTCGGCGGTCGCCGCCGCCTGCGGCAACGGAACCGGGACGTTCGGCGCCTTGGCCGGCTCGGTCCGGGCGACCTCGGTCGGCGGCGCCTGAGGCGCCGGGGCGGGCGCGACGTCGGAGCGCGCCTGTCCGGGCGTGCAGCGCGCGGTCGCCAGCAACAGGGCGGCCGCCTGGATCAGCCTCAGGCCGTGTCGCTGTCCGGCGCGCGCGCGCATCAGCCCCGGTAGACGACGATGCCGCGGGTGGGATCGTACGGCGTCAGCGCGACGGTGACCTTGTCCCCGAGCACCACGCGGATGCGGTGCTTGCGCAGCTTTCCACCCAGGTGCGCCAGAATCTGGTGCCCGTTCTCGATTTCGATACGAAAATTGCCGGCGGGAAGGACCTCCACCACGCGACCTTGGAACTCGATATGCTCTTCTCGACCCATGCGCGGCGGGTACCCTAACCTCTCGATCGCGCAGGGTCAACGCAAGTTGCTGGCGAACCACCAGCTACCGCGGCCCGCGTTACCTCCCGGCGGCGCCCCCGGCACCGGCGGCGCCCCCCGCGCCGCTGGGCGTGGTCGGGCGTAGCGGCGCCAGCGCCTTCACGACCCCCGCGTACTCGTCTTTCAGCTTCGGGTAGACGTCGGCCGGGGCGTTCAGCACCAGGAAGAACACCCCGCCGTTGCGTTCGACCGTGGTCACCTCGCCGGCGTGGTTCCCGTCGTCCTGATGTTCGCGAAACTGCTCGCGATGGCTGCCGGGCACCACCGGGGGCAACGCCTTCATCTTGGCCGCGGGGAACATCTTGCGGGCGCCGTCGCGGGCCAGGGCCGTGCGCGCGGTGGCGGTGGGCGGGCGCTGCGCCAGCAGGACCGCGGCCGCGCGGTCGGCGCGGCCGTCGTCCAGCAGGACCCGCCCGGTCAGAAAGTTCGCCAGCGTCCCGGTGCCCGGGCCGCTCGCCAGGCCCAGCACCCGCCAGGTCAGCGGCCAGTAGACGACGAATCCCTGCACGCGATCCTCGACGCCCGCGGCATCGGCGGTCGACACGTAGCGGATGTCGGGGTTCGCGTCGTCCGGCGACGGGGTCCGCTTCAGCTTCTCCTGCGGCTGACGGACGCGCACGTCGCGCGGATCGGCCACGCGGTAGCGTTCCAGCGCTTGCGTAGCCTCGGCCTGCCGATCCAGCGCCGCCAGCGCGCGCCCCAGGATCCAGAACGTCCACGAAGGGGGACGCGGGGTGGCGGCGACGGCCTGGCACAGCGAGACGGCGCGCGCGAAGTCACCCTCCAGCAGCGCCAGATCGGCCCGCGCCAGCGCGGCCCCGGCGCGTCCCGGCGCCTTGGCCAGGACGTCGTCCAGGATGGCGCGCGCCACCGCGCGGGCGCCCGGCCACTCCAGGTAGGCGGCCAGCACCCAGGCGCGCCCCATCAGATCGCGCCGATCCAGGTCGTACGAGGCGTCGGCCCGCAGCGACGCCGCCTCGTCGATCAGGTCGTGGACCTTCTGCGCCACGACCTCCTTGCCCTCCTCGCCCGGAGCGAGAAAAAGCGGCCGGTCGCCGATGGTCCGGTCCAGGTGGGAGAGGTCGCGCTCCAGCTCGCGGATGTGCCCGATCGTGTCGTCCTTCTTCACCCGGATGCGGTAGGCGCGGGCCTGCGGCAACAGCGTCTTGCCGTCCGACGCGAAGAACAGCGGATTCGTGGGGCGGCTGGCGGCGCCCTCCCCGTCCTCGGGGTCCACCTCTATCGTGGTCCACTTGCCCTCGACCTTCGCCCCCACGATCGCCATCTTGCCGCAGGTGCCGGCGCCCACGGTCCGCACCAGCACGTCGCCCTTCGCCAGATCGTCGGGCGCCACGCGGGCGTAAAGGCCGGTGGTCTGGTTCGCGGCCTCGGCTTCCAGCAGCGTCGCCGAGCGCAGCGCGCTGGGGTAACGCCACCAGCGGGGCGGCGCCTGCGTCCGATCCTCCTCAATCTCGGGCACGATTCCGCCCGCCTTCTCGACGGTCTCCCAGGCCACCACGGCGGCGCGGTCCCAGCCGCGCCAGCCGCGCGGGGTCATCACGGGATCGTCCTGCACGCAGGTGGACGACGCCTCGCCGGTCTCGGCGCCCCTCTCTCCCAGCTTCTCGCCGACCTTGGGGCCCAGCGGCGTCTTCGCGGTGGCGGCGGCGTTGCCCGCGGGCGCGGCCGGCGGCGTTCCGGGCGCCGCCGGCACCGCGAGCGCCGGACCGCCCGCCATCGTTACGGCCACGGCGGCGGCCAGCGCGGTGATGGCGCCGGGCATGCGACGACAGCGGTGCACGTGAGGCCGCGGACGTGGTTCGCCGGACGCGCGCACGCGGAAGCTCCCGTCAGACCCCGATGAACAGCCGATGTCCGAAGTTCGGTTCCAGATCCGAGGCGAAGATCTTGTCGGCGGACGCCTTCACGTCATAGACCGCCCGCTTGAACTCCAGCACCTTCGTCTCCGTGTCGAACAGCACGTAGCTGGCGCGCGGATCGTAGTCCCGCGGCTGTCCCACCGACCCGACGCTGATGATGTACTTCCAGCCCTTGCGCAGCTCGAACTTCTGCGCCACCACGTCGCGCGCGCCCGTCTCGGGCGAGAGCGCGAAGGCCTTGCACAGGTGCGAGTGCCCGATGAGCGTCAGCTCGGCCATGTCGGACCACATGGCCAGGCACTCGGCCGCCTGGTCCTTGGCGAAGATGTAGTCGAACTCCTCGACGTTCAGCGGCGAGCCGTGACAGAAGTGGACGTCACCCTCGCGGAGCTGGTACGGCAGCCCCTTCAGCCAGTCCATGTGCTCGGGCTGCAGCTGCTTCGCGTGCAGGTCCAGCGCGTGGCGGGCCGCATGATAGTAGTACGAGTAGTCCATCCGCCCGGCGACCGCCGCGTCGTGGTTGCCCAGGATCGTGTGGGCAGCGCGCGACCGGATCAGGCTGCAGGTCTCGTTCGGGCTGGCGCCGTAGCCGACCACGTCACCCAGGCAGATCGTTCGCTCGACGCCGTCGGCGTCCATGGCCGCGAAACACGCCTGCAAGGCTTCGATGTTCGCGTGAATGTCAGAAACGATGCCGAGCCGCATTCCGTTTTCCGAGGAATGCAGAACCTAGCATCGATGAAGGGCGTTGTCCGCTATTGCCGTCGGAAAGACTGCCCGTCGACGGGGGCTGCTGGCCGAAAGATGGCCGCGGAGGCGACGCCGACCTGGCCCCACACGCGGCTATTGCAGCCGATCGACCAGCGGCGCCGAATCCACTACCACGCGTCCCAGGACCGAGCTGAGCTCCACGACCGGCCGGTGTTCGGCCACGGTGCTGCCGCCCGTCGCATGCACGGCGACGCTCGCCGTGACCGCCCGCAGGCGGTCGCCCTTCTGCCACAGCGTCGTCAGCGGAATGGACGACACCAGGGGCACGGGCGAGCGGGCGCGCAGCTCGAAGCCGGCCGGCGCCCCCACCACGGCGACCCGCACCTCGCCGCCGTAACTGCGCAGGTCGTAGTGCCCCTGCGGCCGCAGCACACCGAACAGCACCACCGCGCCCGTCGTGGCGGACAGCCTCACCTCGTCGGCCCGGATGTCGTCCGCGCGGATGTCCCCATCGACCACGCGCGCCTCGACGCGGGGGCCGCCCAGACGGTCCAGCTGCATGTGCCCCTCCACGCCGTCGAGGTCCACGTCCCCTTCCACCTGGGCGACCGTCTGTCCGCCGCGCAGCTGGTGGGTGATGACCCGGCCGTGCACGTCGGAGACGGCGATGCGCCCCCCGGTCGTCTCCAGCTGCGCGCCGGCGCGCAGGCCGCTCACGGTCAGGTCGCCGCCGAACGTCTTCGCCTCGACGCCCAGCTCGGCGGGCACCTCGACCACCAGATCGACGCGGCTGGCGCTCAGTGGCAGCGCCCGCTCGCGACCGCCCGCCTCCACGCGCGCCTCGATCGAGATCTCGCCGCCCGCCCAGGCCGTGAAGTGCACGCGCAGCCGCGCCAGCGCCTCGGGTGAGGTCGACTGCTTGTCCGCGACGATGTGGATGGTCTCGCCGCGATCCCAGGCGCGCACCGTGATGGCGCCCAGCGGGTTGTCGATGCGCAGCCGCTCGGCGCCCGGGATGGGAACGATGATCTCGCGCCCGTCGACCGCCCGCGGGGCGGCCTCGCCAGCGCGTGGCGCGGGCGGAGCGTCGCCTGCCCAGGCACGCGGCCCGAGCAGCAGCAGCCCTGCCGCCACGAGGGCGAGGGCGCCCTGGCGCGCGCGCATCAGCGCAGGCCCTCGTCCAGGCCCGGAGAGCCGCGATGCACGGCCTCGGCCAGGAAGTCGATCTGCTTCTGGTACGCCGAGAACAGCATCTCGGCGACGGCGCTGTCGCCCGGATCCTTGTCCGCGACCGCCCGGGAGTGGACGATCGCCTCGTCCAGGCGGGCCAGCCGCTCGGCCACGCGCGCGCGCGTCTCCGGGGCCCACAGCGCCTGCTCGCGGTCCAGGATGGCGCGCAGCCGGCGCACCGCCTCGGCGTACGACGCGGCCGCCCGGTCCAGCTCGTGCTCGGCCTCCGCCAGCAACGGATCGGCGCCCGCGGGCGATACCGCCGGCCCTGCCGCCTCCGTCACCTGCCCCGGGTGGGCTCGTCCGAACATGTCGGCGCGGCCGATGGCCAGCCAGGCCACGCACGCGGCCACCGAAGCGCCGGCCAGCGCGCCGAACAGCCACGAGGGCCACGACCACCCTCGCCCCTCCTCGCCCTCCAGCGCTCCCGCGATGGTGGGCCACAGGGTCGGCGGCGGCTCGGGCCGGGCCAGATCGCGCAAGGAGGCCGTCTGCAGGCGCAGGCCCGCCGCCACCTCGGCGCAGGCCGGGCAAGCGTCGACGTGCGCGCGCACCACGACGGCGTCGCGCTCGTTCACGTCGCCCGACAGCCACTCGGACAGCCGCTCGGCCGTCACGTGGCGCACCGACGTCCTGGGGAGCGGCGCCGAGCTCAAGGCTGCTCTCCGCGCTCGGGCTGCCGGCGCCCCACGTCGGCGGCGGTGATGCCGCTCGCGGCCAGGATCTCGCGCAGGCGGGCCCGCGCCTTGTGAAGCTGCGACTTCGAGGTGCCGACGTGGCAGCCGAGCACGCTGGCGATCTCCTCGTGCTCCAGGCCCTCGATGTCGTGCAGCACGATGACCGTGCGGTACCCCACCGGCAGCGCCTCCAGCCCCCGCTCCAGGCGGGTGCGCAGGGCCGAGTCGCTGTCGTGCGGGGCGGCCACCAGCGGCAGCTCGGTGGCGCGCGCCTCGAACGACTCCGCGGGCGGCGGCCGGCGCGATCGGTGCGAGAGCGCGGCGTTCACGGTCAGCCGGTAGATCCACGTGCCCAGCGCCGAGTCGCCGCGGAAGCGCGGCACGCCGCGGAAAATGCGGATGAAGGCCTCCTGCGCCACCTCCTCGGCGTCGGCAGGACCGGCGATGCGGGTGCACAGCGCGAACACGCGCCGCTTGTACCGGTGGTACAGGGCCTCGCGACTGCCGGGCGCATTGCGGCGCACGGCCTCGACCAGCGCCGCCTCGTCATCGGTGCCTCGCTGTTCGGAGCCGAGCGTCAACGAACCTATCCCTGAGTTCTGGTCGGCGGCGGCGAGCATCGTGGGCGTCGGTTCTTTGATGGCGCTCTCCCTTCCCCGGGTTGCCTGGGACGGTGTCCGGAGGGTCGAATTACCGAAATTGCGGCGGCGGTGGCCCGGGGGTTGGTGTTTCGGGGCGCGATGTTACAGTGGCCAGCCCCATGCGGTCTGTGATTTTGGCCTGCTTCTTCTTGTCGGGTGCGTCGGGGTTGGTGCTGGAAATGTTGTGGACGCGGCTCCTGACCCTGGTCTTCGGGTCCACCACCCTGGCGGTGTCGACCGTCTTGACGGCGTTCATGGGGGGCCTGGGGCTGGGGTCTTTTCTCGCCGGCCGGATCGCCGATCGGTTGAAGCACCCCGTGAAGACGTACGCCCTGACCGAGGCGGCCATCGGCGTGTACGCGCTGCTGGTGCCGGTCGTGATCTCGTTCTATCCAGCGCTGAACCGGGGGCTGTGGTCGGCCTTCGGCGATCACTACGGCGTGCTGTCGGTCCTGCGTTTCATCGCCTCGGCTGGCCTGTTGATCGTGCCCACGACCCTGATGGGGGCCACCTTGCCGATCCTGGCGCGCCACTTCGTGCAGCGACCGTGGGAGCTTCGGCGCATCGGCCTGCGCATCGGGACGCTGTACGCGGTCAACCTGTTCGGCGCCGTGGCGGGCGCTTTTCTGGCCGGGTTCGTCTTCCTGCCCAACATCGGCATTCGCTGGACCAACGTCACGGCGGCCTCGTTCAACCTGACGCTGGCCGCCGTCATCCTGATCACGCGCCGCCTGCCCCGCTTCGCCGAGAAGGCGGGCGCCGAGGAGGCGATCGACGAGCTGCTGGAGAAGGCGGCCGCCGAGGGGCAGGTCAGCGCCGCCGAGGCGCTGCCGCCGCCCGCCAAGGTGACGGCGCGGTCGCGACAGGTGACGCTGGCCGCCTTCGCCGTCTCGGGCGGTACGGCGATGACGCTGCAGGTGCTGTGGACGCGCGCGCTGGCCGTGCTGATCGGTTCGTCCGCTTACTCGTTCACGCTGATCCTGCTGGCGTTCCTGATCGGGCTGGGGGTCGGGTCGGCGCTGTTCGGGCGCATCAGCCAGAAGACGGCGTACCCCGTGCGCTGGCTGGCAGGCCTGCACCTGGGGATCGCCGCCGCCATCGGCGTGTCGTACCTGATCACCGACCGGCTGCCGCTGGTCTTCACCTGGCTGCTCGCCTCGTCCAGCTTCGGCGTCGACGGCGTGCTGATCTGCCAGTTCGCGCTGGCCTGCATCGCCGTGCTGCCCACCACGATCCTGATGGGGGGCGTCTTCCCCTTGACGATCCGCATCGCCTCGGCGCGCATCGATACGGTCGGCAAGGACATCGGCTACGCGTACGCGCTGAACACCGTGGGCGCCATCATCGGCTCGTTCCTGTCGGGGTTCGTGGTGCTGCCCAAGCTGGGACTGCAGCGAGGCATCTACCTGGTGGTGGCGATCGGGCTGGGGCTGGCGGCGGCCCTGTTCGCGACCGCGCCGGCCCTGTCCCGGCGGAACCGGGGCCTGGCCATCGGCGCGGCGGTGGCCATGGCGCTGATCGGCCTGGGCCTGCCGCGCTGGAACCTGATGCTGTTCTCGTCCGGCTTCTTCCGGGTGTCGATCGCGCGCGACTACATCTATCGCAAGCTGCACAAGAAGGAATGGAAGTACCCGCAGCTGGCGTTCTACGAGGACGGCGTCGCCACGACGGTGTCGGTGGACCGCTGGGGCAAGACGCTGTCGCTGAAGAACAACGGCAAGGTCGACGCCTCGAACGAGGGCGACATGCCGACCCAGATCACGGTGGGGCTGCTGCCGCTGCTGCTCTACCCCGGCGATCACCCCCCCAAGGTGGCCCTCATCGGCTACGGCTCGGGCGTCACGGCGGGCGCCATCACCCAGTACCCCATCGGCTCGCTCGAGCTGGTCGAGCTGGAGCCGGCGATCCTCCATCGCGCCTCGCACCTGTTCGACGACGTCAACCACAGGCCGCAGGAGAACCCGAAGGTCACGGCGCGCGTGGGCGACGGCCGCAACTTCCTGACCCAGCGGACGGACAAGTTCGACGTCATCGTCAGTCAGCCCTCGAACCCGTGGCTCACGGGCGTGTCGAACCTGTTCACGCGCGAGTACTTCCGGGACATCAAGCGCCGCCTGGCGCCGGGCGGGATCTTCTGCCAGTGGGCGCAGCTTTACGAGCTGGCGCCCTGGAACATCAAGACCATCTACCGCACGGTGCGCGACGAGTTTCGCTACGTGTACGTGTTCTCGGCCGAGGACCTCTCGTCCGACACCATCCTGATCGCCAGCCAGGAGCCGCTGAAGCTGGACCTGTCCACGATCCAGCGGGCCTTCGCCCACCCCGCCACGGCCGCCGAGGCCAGGCGCGGGCTGATCGAGTCGCCGCACGACGTGTTCGCGTACCTGCTGCTGACCCCCGAGGAGCTGGAGTCGTTCACCAGCGGCTCGCCCGACAACACCGACGACAACGCGCTGATCGAGTTCTCGGCGCCGCGCGACCTGCTGGGCTATGCGCGGTTCGATCCCTATCTGGCGAAGGTGTACGGGCCGTTGTGGCCGTATGGCCACCTGACCGGCGTGGTCACCGGCTACGACGGCGACGGGCCCACGAAGAGCGCCCGCTGCGGCCTGCTGGCGCGCAGCCTGCTGGCCCACGGCAAGGCGCGCGAGGCCGAGTTGTGGACCCGTCGTGCCGAGGCGGCCGGCGATTCACCCGAGGCGCGCCACGCCCGCCTGCTGATGCGGCTGGTGTCCACGCGCCTGGACCGCGATCCGGAGATCCCGCTCGCACCGGGGGACGGCCTGGCGCCGCCGGCGGCCGGCCCGAAGACGCCCGCCAAGGACGCGGCCCTCATGACCGAGCAGTACCCCGACGTGAAGGCGGCGTTCGAGGCGCACCGCTACGCCACCGCCTACAAGATCCTGGAGAAGTGGCCGGAGAGCCTGTGGACCGGCCTCGGCTCGGACTTCAGCCTGCTGGAGGGTTTCCTGGACTACAAGGCCGAGGAGTACGTCGACGCGGTGGAGGAGCTGAAGACCCTGGCCGCCGACGCCGCGTACGCCGCCCGCCGCCCCGAGGTCTTCTACTATCTGGGCCGCGCCCACTACGCGAACGCCAGCTACACGAAGGCGGTCGCCGCGCTGGAGAAGTTCATCGACGGCCAGCAGGCGCTGGTCCGTCCCTTGCTGCCGACCTCGGCCGAGATCCCCTCCCCGGCACCCTGACCACCCCGTGCGTCGCGTGATAATCTGGCCGCATGACGAGTGAAGTCCCCGACGTGGTCGGGGTCGGTGGCCTGGCCCTCGACCAGATCGGGGTCGGCGCCAGCGTGCGGGATCCCTGGATCCCGCTCTCCAAGTTCACGTTGCAGGCGGGCGGCCCGACCGGCACGGCGCTGGCGACCATGGCCACGCTGGGCGCGCGCGCCCGCTACTTCGGCCGTCTGGGCGACGACGAGTTCGGCAGCCTGATCTCGCGGCATCTCGCCGGCATGGGCGTCGACATGTCCCGGACGCTGCGCGAGCCCGACCGGCTGTCCCCCTCGACCTTCATCTTGCTGGAAGAAGACAGCCGCCGGCGCTTCATCCGGCACACGACGGGCGATGTGACGCCGCTGGAGCCCGCGGACATCCCGGCTGATCTGTTCGACGGCGTGCGGCTGGCCTACTTCGACGCCGAGTTGCCGGCGCTGCAGATCGCCGCTGCCACCCGGGCCCGGGCCCGCGGCGCGCGCGTGCTGCTGGGCGTGCGGCGTCCAGGACCGGGGCTGGGCGAGTTGCTGGATCTGGCCGACGTCGTGATCGCCTCGGAGCGCGTGGCCGCCGAGATGTCACACACGTCGGAGCTGGAGCGCAGCCTGGTCGAGCTGACGAAGATGGGGCCCGAGGTCGCGATCATCACCCTGGGTGACGAGGGCGCCATCGGCCTGCACGAGGACAAGCTGGTACGCCAGCATGCCGTCGACGTCGACGTCGTGGACGTGACGGGCGCCGGCTCCGTCTTTCGCGGCGCGTATGGCTACGCCATGCTCCAGGGGTGGCCCCTGGAGCGGGCGCTGCCATTCGCCACCGCGGCGGCCGGGCTCAGCTGCGCCAGCCTGGGCGGTCAGGGTGGGATTCCCACCCTCGAAGCGATCTTCCGCGCGCTGGGTTAGCGGCGGAGAAGCCGGCTGGCGGCGCCAATTGGCTGGCGCCGCGCTCGCCGGAACCGGTCGTCAGCGCGCGGGCGCCGAGAGGCCCATCGATCGTTTGTCCGCCGCCGGAGGGTCGCCGGAGGGGCTCCTCTCCCCCTCTGTCGCCGCCGCCTCCAGGTCCTGCTCGCCATCAACTTCGAATCCGGGTCTGGTCTCGTCGAGCATCGCGTCTTTCCATTCGAGCGAGCGGGGATCGATGTGCCTCAAGTGCATGGCAGGTACCCTCCCTTCGGATCCTTACGGATTCTGTCTTCTGTGCCGTGTGCGGGTCGGTCGTTCAGACACCCCTAGGATTCCAAGATACTCCCATTCCTGTTTCGTGAACCTTTCGAGTTTGTTTTTTATTCGTAACCCTGATCTTTGACGAACCCGGGGGATACGTTGGCGGCCGTTCCCCAGCGGGACTTCGACCAGCGGGTCTCGAAGGCGTGAATCAGCCCCAGCACGCCGCGCATCTGCCGGAGCGCGATGGGCCGGGTCGCGGCCAGATCCTTCTGCTCCTTGGGGTCCTCCAGCTCGTCGTACAGCTCCAGCCGGCCCCCCGCGGCGACCAGACGGTAGCGCTCCTCCTTCAGGCCACGCGCCAGCTGCCCGTCAATGCTGAGGGCGGAGCGCGGGGTCAGCCCCGTCTCGTCCCAGGAGAGGGGAATCAGGGACGTCCCCTGGATCTTGTCGCCCGGGGTGACACCCGCCAGATCCAGCAGCGTGGCGTACAGGTCCATGATCTCCACGTCGGCGTGAACCACCTTCCCGATTGGCATGTGTCCGGGGGCGCGAATGATCAAGGGGACGTGGGTCAATTCCTGATAGACGGACTGGCCGTGCCCGTAGCGGCCGTGCTCGCCGAACTCGTCGCCGTGGTCCGACACGACCACCACCACCGACCGCTCCAGTAGGTCCGCCGCCTTCAGGTCCGCCAGAAACGTGGCAAAGCTATTGTCGCTCTGCGTGATCTCGGCGTCATGCAGCGACTCGAGGTAGGCCTTGTCGTTGTCGTTGATCTTCAGCTTGCCGGCGCCGATGGCCCCCAGCTGGATGCCCGTCTTGGCCGGCTTCAGCGGTCCGCTGTAGGGCTTGTTCCAATATTTTTTCAGGAATTCGGCGCGCGGCGTGTACGCGACGTGCGGATCCACGGTGGCCAGGTAGGCGAACTCGGGCTTCTTCTTGTTCGCGAGCACCCAGGTCTTCGCCTGCTTCCACAGGTAGTCGGCGCCGTTGGGCAGGTTCTCGCGGATGAAGTTGCGATACTGGTCCCAGCCGCGGTCGAAGCCCCACTTCGAGGACACGTAGCCGTTCGAGGAGAAGATGGCCGTCTTGAAGCCCTTCTTCTTCAGGTCCTCGGCGATGAAGGCCACGTCCTTCGATAGCTTCGATTCGGCCGAAACGGCCTTGTGCACGGGCGGGTACACCCCGGTCAAGAGCGAGGCGTGCGACGGCAGTGACCAGGTGCCCGGCACCTGCGCCCAGGCGAACCGGGTGGCGTCCGCGGCGAAGGCGTCGTAGTTCGGCGTCTGCACGCGCGTCCTGGGGTTGAACACGTGAACCTTGTCGGCGCGCAGCGTGTCCACCATCCAGATGAAGATGTGGTCGGCGTGCGGGGCGTCCGCAGGCGGCTTCGGGCCGGGCGCCGCCTTCACCACCAGACGCAACCCCGCCCAGTCCACGCTGCCCCCGTGCGAGATCAGGTCGACCCGCGCCGCCTGCCCGGCCGCCGTGCCC
>Ga0105240_10003289_pt1 | contig 25278 bp, 21 predicted proteins | sample KBSC54metaG_FD_80426 | JGI IMG/M metagenome (GOLD analysis project Ga0105240, IMG submission 80426) | Corn rhizosphere microbial communities from Kellogg Biological Station, Michigan, USA - KBS C5-4 metaG | ecosystem: Host-associated > Plants > Roots > Rhizosphere > Soil | place: Michigan, USA...
ATCGCCGACTTCCTCGCCGACTGGAACCGCCACCCGACTCCGTTCGTCTGGACCAAGCAGGCCCGCACGATCATCCGACACAGGCGAAGGATGCTTGCGCGGATTTCACGAACGGAACACTAGGCGCGGGCGCAATGTCACTCGACCCGGCCGAAGGGACGATCTGCGCGGCCGGGAACTTTTCCCGGAGGCCGTCTTTCGTCTCGTCCGGGGTGCGCGCGCCCTCGGGCCTGATTTCAGGGCTTCGCGGCCTGGTCCTTGACGGACCTGCCCTTGTCGCTCTTGTGCTTTCCAGCGGCGGGCTTCGCGGCTGGCTCGTCGGCGGCGACCTTGGCGGCCGTCTCCTTCGCCTGCTGCTGCTTCTCGGCCATGCGCTGCAAGGCCATCACCTGATGTAACAGCGTGACGTACAGCTGCTCCAGCTGGCCGACCGAGGTCTCCGTCGTGGCCAGCTCCTTCGAGAGTTCCTGCAGCTCCTCGGGTTTCTTTGAAGCGAGCGCCGCGTCCAGCCGCGCCGACAGCATGCCCATCTTGGCGTTCACCACACCGCGACCCTCCTCGGTCGCGAAGAACGTCTCGCGCGTCTCGTGGTAGTTCGGCAGGTCCGCGGGGATCGTGTCCACCTTCTTGCGCAGGTCGCCGAACTGCGTCTCCAGCGTCTTCAGGCGGGCGTTCAGGTCGTCGAACGACTTTTTCACGACGGCGGTGTCCTGGGCCGAGGCGGTGGGGGCGCTCCTGTGACATCCGGCCAACGGGGCAGCGGCCAGCACCCCCAACCCCAGCCCCAGCCCCAGCCCGACGATTCGTGAACGAGCACCAACGAGCCTGAACAGGGTAGCGCGCACGGTGAGCAGTCTACTCCCACCGGGGGGCGTTGAATCGCGCAGAGTTGAGCTCTCCGTCGGAAAAATGCGCTCCAGCAAGCCGCGTTCATTGCCGCGGCACCGTCACGTCGTGATTGCGCCAGCGGCAATCAATCAACGAGGCCGCACGCCCGCTGAATGCGCGGCCAGGCGTCTGCCCGGAACGCAGCCGCCACGTGACGGCTCCAGCGATCGATGCGCAGCTCCAGCGGGGCGGAGCTGGACGCGGGACGTTCGGGCAGACCGCGGGCCCGGCGCACGACGTTCAGGAAGTCGCGGCGCCAGGCATCGCTGTGCAGCAGCCCGTGCAGGTAGCAGCCCACTGCCCTTCCCGCCGCCAGGCCCACCTCGGCCTCCTCTCCCTCGACCAGCGCTCGTGCCTCCGCCGCCGGGCGAGCGACGGCGCCGCCGGCGAGCGTCGTTCGCCCGCGGTGGATCTCGTACCCGGCCAGCGGCAGCCCAGCCTCTGGCCAGGCGCTGCGGAAGGTCGTGGCGTCCAGATGCTTCTCGGCGGTGAAGATGGTCTCGACGGGCAACAGGCCCAGGCCCGGCCACTCGCCGGCGGGACCGTCCGTTCCCAGCGGATCGCGCAGCAGCCGCCCCAGCATCTGATAGCCCCCGCACAATCCCAGCATCCACACCCCAGCGCCGGCGGCCTGCGCCAGCGCGGCGGTCAGGCCGCTGGCCGTGTGGTGCTGCAGATCGGCCACCGTCGCCTTGCTGCCCGGCAGGATGACCAGGTCGCGCCCCGCGATCCCCGCGGCGCCGGTCACCCAGGTCGCCGCCACGTCGCGCTCCGCCAGCAGCGGCATGATGTCGTCCGTGTTGGCGACGTGGGGATGCAGCACCACGGCCACGTTCAGCTTGCCCGCCACCGGGGCCGCGTCGATGGGCAGCGACAGGGGGCGGTCCTCCTCGTCCAGCCCGTGCGCCAGCCAGGGCACGACGGCCAGTACGGGACAGCCCGCCAGCCGTTCCAGCAACACGATCCCGTCGTCGAACAGCGCCGGATCGCCGCGGAACCGGTTGACGATCACGCCCAGCACGTGGGCCCGGTCGCGCTCCGGCAGCAGGTCCAGGGTGCCCTTCACCTGCGCGAACACGCCGCCGCGGTCGATGTCGGCGACCAGCACCAGGGCCGCGTTCACCCGCCGCGCCGGACGCAGGTTCACGAAGTCGCGGTCCATCAGGTTCAGCTCGACCGGCGAGCCGGCGCCCTCCAGCACCAGGACCCCGTGCCGGGCCGCCAGCCGCTCCAGCGCCTGGTCGGCGATCTGTCGCAGCGGGTTCTCGGGCCGGAAGTAGTCGGACGCGGCCGACGTGCCCCGGGCGTGGCCGAGCACGATCACCTCGGCATCGCGCGCGCTGACGGGCTTCAACAGCACGGGGTTCATGTCCACGTGCGGGGCCACCCGGCAGGCCTGCGCCTGCAGGATCTGGGCACGGGACATCTCGCCGCCCTCGGCGGTCACGCCGGCCTGCAACGACATGTTCTGCGCCTTGAACGGCGCCACGTCGGCCCCGGCGTCGCGCAGCAGGCGGCCCAGCGCGGTCGCGATCAGGCTCTTCCCCACGTCGGAGGCCGTCCCCAGCACCGCAATTGCCCTCGTCATGACGCGGACTTATCAAAAAAACACCGGGTCGTGTCGATCGGCCGGGCCGTCGATCGTCGGTTGATCGGACAACAGACAGGGCCGACAGGCCAGACGAGGAGACTGACCATGCGCTTCATGATGCTGATGATTCCGAAGGGGTACGAGTCCGCCAAGCCCGGCACGATGCCCGAGGCCAAGGCGGTCGCCGCGATGATGAAGTACAACGAATCGCTGCAGAAGGCGGGGGTGTTGCTGGCGCTCGACGGTTTGCACCCGCCGTCGATGGGGGCGCGCGTGTCGTTCCCGGACGGCAAGCCGCACGTCGTGGACGGGCCGTTCCCCGAGGCCAAGGAGGTCCTGGGCGGCTACTGGATCATCCAGGTGAAGTCGCGCGACGAGGCCATCGCCTGGGCGTCCCGTTGCCCGGCCGGCCCCAACGAGGTCATCGAGGTCCGGCAGGTGCAGGAGATGGCGGACTTCCCGGCCGACGTGAAGGCCGCCCTGGACGGGTTCGTGGAGATGCAGGCCGGTCAGAAGGCGAATCAGACCCGCCCCTGATTTCGGACGGCGGCGCGCGCAGAGGAAGCCGGTCCGCGCGCAGCCCCACCCCTCCATCGCACGGGGCCACGCGCCGGCCCCTTCGCTACGCGCGCAGCGAGGCCTCGAGCGCGTCCATCAACGCGTTCGTTCCCCGCTCGCGCGAGGCCGCATTGTCGTGGTCGTCGAGGAAGACCCCCTGCTCGGTGACGCGCATGCGGGTGCCCGCGCCCGCGGGTTCGAACTCGATCGTGGCCACGGAGACCGAGAGGTGACGGTCGCCCATGAACATGTCGTACGTGTAGACGATGCGTCGCTCGGGCACGATGTCGTGATAGACGCAGATGAAGTCCGACGTGACGCCGCCTGGCCAGGCGCCCTTCAGGCGCTCGCGGCCGCCCACGCGGAAGTCGGCCTCGCGGAGCAGCACCTGCCACTGGCCGGGCGTGCCGCCGAACCAGCGCGCCTTGGCCCGGGGATCGGCCCAGGCCGCGTACACGCGAGAGAGCGGCGCGTTCAACGTCCGTTCGATCACGAACTTGTCATGGTGGGAGCTGTTTCCGGCCGCCGTCGCGGTTGCAGTCACGGACTTGGTGCTCATGGTCATCTCCGACGTTTTTTATTGGGTGGTTCGCCTGGGTTGCTGGCTAGGAATTCTTCCAGGCGGTCGAAGCGCTGCTCCCACGCCGCCCGTTGACTGGACATCCAGTCCTCGGCCGTGCGCAGCGCCGCGGTGTCGATGCGGCAGGTGCGCACCCGCCCTGCCTTCTCCGTGCGCACGAGCCCGCTCTCCTCGAGCAGGCGCAGGTGCTGCACCACCGCGGACAGCGACATGTCGAACGGGGCCGCCAGCTCGCTGACGGTCGCCGGCCCGCGCACCAGCCGCTGGACCATGGCCCGCCGCGAAGGGTCCGCCAGCGCCTGGAAGGTCAGGTCCAGCCGTGCCTGATACTGAAGCATTCACTTAAGTATCAGGCTCCGGGCAGCAACTGCAAGATCTATCGAGTGGTATCAGGGCCGTACTCGTGGTCCCGCACCGGGGCAGACGCCACCGCGGCTACCTGGTCTGAGTCTTCGAGGCGGCCCGCCTCAACTCGGTACGTTGCGTCGTACGAAGCGTTGACGGCGGACGGCAGCGGCCGCTGGGCGGGTTAGCTTTTACAAAGCCACCCAATCCGCTGCGTCATAGCCGTACTGGATCGCTTCGTAGAACTTCAAACCGGTCGTGTCCAGACACCTCTGACCTATGTATGCCGCGTTGAACGACGGTGCGGCTGTCGACGGCACCGTGGCGGGATACTGTGAGGCGACCCAGTTCGGGTCATCAGTCACGTACCACTCGCTGTCGATCTCGGCCATGCTCCCAGCCGGCATCGTCGTATCGGTTTGCAGGATCCAGGTGACGTGCCCCGGAGTCGATGTTCCGTCGCCGTAGCCGCCGGGATAGTTTTGCCCGAGCAAGTGGCAGGGGCGAAAATCGACGAACTGGCCTGCCGCCAGGTACGGCAAGATGTTGAAGCTCGTGCCTACCCCGGTGATGTTCTGATAAAAAAGGATGAGGCCGGTGGTAGTCGTCACCCGGACCGCGAGCCTCCTCGCCAAACCCCAGATCGGCGCGTTGAATACCATTCCTCGCGTTCCGGACGCGGCGGGGATCAAGGGGAATGACATCCGCGGCGCCGCCACGACGCTGTTCCACTTGACACCGCGAAAATTCAGCACTCCGTCAACGTGACCTGCGTCTATATTGCAATCAACGGGAATCGGTGGCGGAGGACTTCCTGGAACCGGTGACTCACCGAGAATATCGAGGTTGGTTACGCGAGAGTATGGATCGAATACGGCGACACCAGATCCGCTGATCGATACGTCGTACCATCGAATCGGTTGATTCTCCGGAGTCAACGAGATGATGGTGTTCACCGTGGGAGGATTGGCATTCAACATGATCCGGGCGCCCCGGACGGACGTATTCCGATTCTGGCTCTCTTGCACGAAGACGTTGGCGCCGTCCGAGGTCGCGGTGATTCCTTCGACCCGCAAATTGGTGTGAGACCAGCCCTGGATGAACCAGCACTGTAGCCCCTCGGGCTTGGTCACGAAGCCGTCGAGTCCCCGCAGTAGGCAATTCTCGTCGTAGGTGATCGAAAAACACTGGGTTCCATACTCGACGAAGATGTCGGCGACTTCGACGCCGCGGCAAAACGATGGGGCGACATGAACGTTGTGAGTCGCGAACCTGCCGATCTTGAAGCCGTCACAAAACTTGTCCAGGACCAATATGTCGTGCTTGTTGACCAAGCGATTCACGTTTATGCCCGCGGAGGCGCTGACGTTCTCGGGCAAACCATCGCGAAACATCACGACATTGGTCGTCGTGTCGACGTGAGTGATGATGTCGTAATGGTAGAAGTAGGCGAGGCCGCCGTCGGTCGGATCAGCGCCGTATCGTACGCACACGGTCTGTCCCGCAGATAGCCCGGCTACCGAAGCCAGCGCTGTGGTGGTTCGCTTCCCCGCGCTCGCGGTCAGATCTTCTGTCCAGTAGTTGGGGCCGTACGACACCGACTCGTACCCGCCGACGAAGGTCGACGTTATGCCGAATCCGCTGGAGTTCGATCCCTCGGCGTTTCCCACGAGGCGGGAAGTGGGGCCCGAGCCGAAGATATCCGGGCCTTCCCCCGAAATTCCGGTCACGTTGTCCGTGACGAGAAGAACGAAATTCTCGGGAATGCGCAGGGTGGTGATGCCGTAGTGGTAGGTGGTGTTCGCGGCGACCACCTTGTTGTACAGAGCTCCCAGTGCGTTACCCTGGGGCGTCAGTGAGCTCGAAAAGATTCCGCCCATGGGAAGTGTGAATTCTTTTATCCCTGGCAGCAGGCGCTGAAAGACGCCGGGCTCGGTAGTGAACGAGTCAGGTCGAAAAAGAAACGCGTCGTCGCCTACAGAGACGGACGAGTTGAATAAGAAAAGACCACCGCCATTATCAGTCGCGGAGGCATATCCCCTGCAGATGTATAGCTGGCCCGCATCCCACGTAGGGGTGTCAGCTTTCATGGCGGCTATCGAATCGTAGACCCAGACATCGCCCGTGCCGCCGCTGCCAAGAGTCAACGCCGTGTTTGCCATGGAGAGAAGGTGAAAGACCTTCGGCCAGACGGCAATTGGTCAAAAGCGTCCGACTGTTTTGCTACGTCTCCACCGCGCGGGCCACGGTGTACGCCGTCATGTTCACGATCGTGTCGACGTTCGCGTCGCGGGGCAGCACCGCCACCGGCTTCTTCACGCCCAGCAGGATGGGGCCGATGGCGGTGGCGCCGCCCAGGGCGGCCAGCACCTTGTAGGCGGCGTTGCCGGCCGCCAGCGACGGGAACACCAGCACGTTCGCCGCCTCCGTCAGGCGGCTGAAGGGGAACAGCTCGCGCAGGTTCTCGGTGTCGACGGCGATGTCGGCCTGCACCTCGCCGTCGATCTCCAGGTCGGGGCGGCGCTTGCGCACGATCTCGACGGCGGCGGCGACGCGCTGGGACTCCGGGTGCGGGGCCGAGCCGAAGTTCGAGAACGAGATCATCGCGATGCGGGGCGTGATCTCGAAGCCGCGCACGGCCTCGGCGACCTGGATGGCGATGTCGGCCAGCGTCTCCGCGTCAGGATCGATGTTCACGGTCGCGTCGGCGAAGAACTTCACGTCGTTCTTCAGCAGCATCATGTACATGCCGGTGGCGCGTCGCACGTCGGGGCGGATGCCCAGGATCTGCAGGGCCGGCCGGATCGTGTCGGGGTAGCTGGCGGTCAGGCCCGCCACCAGCCCGGCCGCGTCGCCGTGGCGGACCATCATCATGCCGAAGTTGATCCGCTGGCCCATGGCGCGCGGCGCGCTGGTGGGGGTGACGCCCTTGCGACAGCGCAGGTCCAGGTACTCCTGCGTGTAGGCCGCCAGCTGGGGCGCGTCGTGGGGGTGCAGGATCTCGGCGCCGTCCAGGTCCAGATCCAGGTCGGCGGCGCGCTGGCGGATCTTGTGCTCTTGCCCCAGGAGGATGGGCTTCGCGATCCCCTCGTCCAGCAAGATCTGGCAGGCGCGCAGCACCTTGATGTTGTCGCCCTCGGGGAAGACGATGCGCCGGGGCGAGCTCTTGGCGCGATGAACGATCTTGCTCATCAGCGTGGCCTCCGCGCCGCCGATGCGGCGGCGCAGGCGTTCCTTGTACTCGTCGAGATCCAGCTTCAGGCGCGCCGCGCCCGAGTCCATGGCGGCCTTGGCCACGGCCGGCGCGCACCACCACAGCACGCGCGTGTCGAAGGGCTTGGGGATGATGTACTCGGGGCCGAAGCGGAACGACTTCACGCCGTAGGCGTCGGCGACGCTGTCCGGCACCGGCTCGTGCGCCAGCGCCGCTAGCGCGCGGGCGGCGGCCACCTTCATCTCCTCGTTGATGACCTTGGCGCGCACGTCCAGCGCGCCCCGGAACACGAAGGGGAAGCCCAGCACGTTGTTGACCTGGTTGGGGAAGTCCGAGCGGCCGGTGGCGATGATGGCGTCGGGGCGAGCCTGCCGGGCGTCGGGGTAGCTGATCTCGGGATCGGGGTTGGCCAGCGCGAAGATCAGGGGCTTTCCCGCCATGGTCTTCAGCATCTCGGGCGTGCACAGGCCGGCCTTGGACAGGCCCAGGAACATGTCGGCGCCGCGGATGGCGTCGGCGCGCGTGCGGGCGCCGTCGTCGGGGCGGGCGAAGCGCTCCTTGTAGACATTCATGCCCTGCGCGCGCCCCCCGTAGACGACGCCCACCGAATCGACCAGCGTGATCTGGGGGCGCGGCACGCCCAGCGACACGTAGAACTCGGCGCAGGCGATGGCGGACGCGCCGGCGCCCGACACCACGATGCGCATGTCGGCCAGCCGCTTGCCCGCCAGCTCGGCGCCGTTCAGCAGCGCCGCGCCCGAGATGATGGCCGTGCCGTGCTGGTCGTCGTGGAAGACGGGGATGGACATGCGCGCGCGCAGACCCGCCTCGATCTCGAAGCACTCGGGCGCCTTCAGGTCCTCCAGGTTGATGCCGCCGAACGTCGGCTCCAGCGAGGCGACCGTGTCGATGAAGGTCTTGCTGTCGCGCGCGTCGACCTCCAGGTCGTAGACGTCGATGTCCGCGAACTTCTTGAACAGGCAGGCCTTGCCCTCCATGACGGGCTTCCCGGCCAGCGGGCCGATGTTGCCCAGACCCAGCACCGCCGTGCCGTTGGTGACGACGGCCACCAGGTTGCCGCGCGCCGTGTACTCCCAGGCCGCCTCCGGATCCTCGGCGATGGCCAGGCAGGGCTCGGCCACCCCGGGCGAGTAGGCGAGCGAGAGGTCGCGCTGGGTGACCAGCGGCTTGGTGGGCACCACCTCCAGCTTTCCGGGCCGGCCCAGGCGATGGTAGTCGAGCGCGTCGTTCTTGCGGACCATGCGGCGGATCGTAACAGGCCGGCTGGATCGGTGCCGGGCGGCGTGCGATCCTCACGGACGGGCGGTCGGCAGGGGCGGGGGAGGCCACCACAGGTCGAGGCGGAGGTGACCATGCGTCCGGGCTCAGCGCTGCTCATGCTGTTGTCATCGCTCGCCTTCGCGGGCTCGTGTGGCACGCGCCTCTACCCGCCGGTCGACGGCGAATTGCCGGGCATGGACGCGGCCGGTGGAGCGCCAGGCGCCACGGACGCCGCCAGCGGCCCTTTCTTCTGCCGGGGGGCGCAGGCGCTGGCTGGCTTCAGCCCCGAGCCGGGCACGCCCTACGTCACGCTCAGCGACGGCGCGGGCCAGGGCTGCGTCTTCTTGATGGGGGACGCCCTGGCGGATCCCAACGTCTGCGGCGACGCGCAGCTGGCCGGCTATCGGGAGCCCGACTGCCCGTTCACCACCGTCGACTTCAATGTCTGGAGCGATCCCTTCTTCATGACCGTGCTGGGCGTGCAGGGCGCCTACGCCTGGGTGGAGCGGTCCGGGATGCTGCAGAACGGGCGCGTGCTGGAGATGGTGATCGACGACGCGGCGGCGAACCTGACGCGGGGACATTTCCGGCTGGGGTTCGACGACTGGAACGGGTTGCCGGCGGACAGCGCCACCGGGACGTTCGCGCTATGCACCAGCGTGGAGACCAGCGTCGAGCCGTGCCGGCAGCCCAGCCCGCCGGTGAAGTGAGCGACTACTCCGTCTTCTCGCCGTGGCGGGCCAGGTGCGCCTGCAGCTCCTCGAACTGCTCCTGCAGGTGCCAGGGGACGTCGTGGTACACGTCCTCGAACATCGTGCGCAGGGGAGGCTTCGGCGTGACGGACTCGGCGTAACGAAGCGCGTCCGTGATCTCGGCGGTGATCTCCTCGCGCCAGCGCGCCTCGACGTCGGCGGTCAGGTGGCCCTTCTTCTCGAGGTAGCGGCGGTACCGGTCGATGGGGTCACGCGCCTCCCACTCCTGCGGCTCGGTGGGATCGCGGTACACCGAGGGGTCGTCTGACGAGCTGTGGGCGCCGCGCCGGTAGGTGCGGGCCTCGACCAGCGTCGCCCCCTCGCCGCGCCGGCCCCGGGCGGCCGCCTCGCCGATGACGTGGACCATGGCCAGCGGGTCGTTGCCGTCGACCAGCACGCCGGGCAGGCCGTAGGCGATGGCCTTCTGCGCGAAGGTGGGCGTCCGCGTCTGCACCGACCGCGGCACCGAGATGGCCCAGCCGTTGTTGCGGCACACGATGATGGCGGGGACCTTGTACACGCCGGCGAACAGGCAGCTGGTGTGGAAGATGGGGGTGGACGTGCCGCCGTCGCCGAAGAAGGCGATGGCGACGTCATCCTTCTTTTGCAGCTTGGCCGCCCAGGCGGTCCCCACGGCGTGCGGGATCTGGGTGGCGACGGGAGAGGCCACGGTGACGAAGTTCAGGTGCCGCACGGTGTGGTGAACGGGCATCTGGCGCCCCTTCACCGGGTCCTCGGCGTTGCCGAACAGCTGGCACATGAAGGTGCGCAGCGCGTACCCCCGGTACAGCGCCGCGCCCACCTCACGATAGGCCGAGTAGAACCAGTCGGTGACGCGCAGGGCGGCGGCCGCGCCGATGTGCGTGGCCTCCTCGCCGGTCGTGCCGACGTAGAAGCCCAGGCGCCCCTGCCGCTGCAGGCGCAGCATGCGCTCGTCGATCATGCGGATGCGGATCAACGCGTGCATCAGCCTGCGGTGCGCGTCGCCGTCCAGCGCCGGCTCGCGCTCGGGGTGAACCACGTTTCCGTCGTTGTCGATGACGCGGATGACTTCCATCTTCATGACGGGCCCTGTTTAGCGCAAAAGAGGCCTGGGGGCGCGGGTTTATTGGCCCCCCGGGGTGATGTGGCGGGCGCGGCGTGGTAGGTGATCCGGGCCATGGAAGGAACGCAGACCATCAACCCCCGAGACATCCTCAGCTACCTGGGCCGCGACTACCTGGTCGAAGGCGTGTTGTCGTACCAGCTTCCCGGCCATTCGTTCCGCCTGGCGCGCGCCGTGGACGGCGACGTGGTGCTGTGGGTCGAGCTGCTGGCCGACGAGGCCCACGATCGCCTGCTGGTGTTGACGGAGGTGCGGGACCTGGCCATCGGGACGCCGCCGCCCGAGTCGATCGACTTCCGCAAGAACATGTTCCTGCAGCGCTTCTCGGGCACCGCCAAGCTGACCGTGGCCGGCATCGTTTCCGGCCGCACCGAATCCGCGGTGGAGGTGTGGCGGTACCGCGCCGCGGGCGACCTGTACCTGCAGATCGAGCACAGCGCGAACGGACAGGTCGTCCTGTACGGCGAGTCGGTGCACAAGGGGATGATCGACGTCCTGCCGGGAAAGTAGTCGCGCGGCATGGCAGGCAGTGAGTTCGGGACGCTGTTTCGAATCAGCACCTGGGGCGAGTCGCACGGCCCGACGGTCGGTGTGGTCGTCGACGGGTGCCCCCCGCGGCTGCCGCTGACCGCGGCCGAGATCCAGGTCGAGCTGGACCGGCGCCGGCCGGGGCAAAGCGCTATCACGACGCAGCGGCGCGAGCCCGACGAGGTCGAGATCCTGTCGGGCGTGCAGGACGGACTGACGCTGGGCACGCCGGTGGCGCTGCTGGTGCGCAACAAGGACAACCGCGGCGGCGACTACGAGGAGATGCGGACGAAGTTCCGCCCCTCGCACGCCGACTACACCTACCAGGCGAAGTTCGGCATCCGCGCCTGGCAGGGCGGCGGCCGGGCCAGCGCGCGCGAGACGGTGGGCCGCGTGGCCGCGGGCGTGCTGGCGCGGAAGACGCTGGCGGCGGTGGCGGGCAAGCCGATCGAGCTGATCGCCTACGTGAAGCAGGTGCACGCCCTGGTCGCCGACGTCGATCCGGCGACCGTCACGCGCGAGGCGGTCGAGGCGAACATCGCCCGCTGCCCCGAGCCCGGCAAGGCGGCCGAGATGATCGCGGCCATCGACGAGGCGCGGAAAGCCGGCGACTCGCTGGGCGGCGTGGTCGAGGCGGTGGCCCGCGGCGTGCCCCCGGGCTGGGGCGAGCCCGTGTTCGATCGCCTGGAGGCCGATCTGGCGAAGGCGATGCTGTCGCTGCCGGCGGCCAAGGGCTTCGAGATCGGCAGCGGCTTCGGCGGCGTGCTGCTGCGCGGGTCCGAGCACAACGATCCGTTCTTCAACGAGGGCGGCCGCATCCGCACGCGCACGAACCGCTCGGGCGGCGTGCAGGGCGGCATCTCGGACGGCGAGGACATCGTGCTGCGCGTGGCGTTCAAGCCGACCGCCACCATCCTGCGCGAGCAGGAGACGGTCGACCAGGCAGGCGTCGCCACCACCATCAAGGCCCGCGGCCGTCACGATCCGTGCGTGCTGCCCCGGGCGGTGCCCATCGTCGAGGCGATGATGGCGCTGGTGCTGGCCGACCACGCGCTCCGGCACCGCGGCCAGAACGGCTGAACGCGGCGGCGCCCGCCGCGCTGCCTCACTCCAGGACGACGTTGTCCAGGTGCAGCGCCCCCATGCCGATCTTTCCGTCGGGCAGCTTGGCGTCGATGCTGAAACGGACGCTGTCGACGTGCTGCAGGCACGCCACCGTCCCACCCTTGATCGGCGTCGTCAGCCACGGCGGCGGTCCGAAGTTCACCAGCGTCAACGGGACGTACTGCCAGTCGCTGGTGTACGGGACGCCCTGCACGACGTAAAGGGTCGCCAGATCGCCGGACTCCGCCGGCACGGAAGAGCACCCGAGCTCGAGATAGACGAGGGCGTTGCTGGGCAGGGGATTGTCGCCCCCCGAGACCAGCTTGATGTCGAACGCGATCCGTCCGTAGGCGGTGAAGTCCACCGCGCCCATGGTGGCGCCCGTCTTCACGCCCGCTCCACCATCCTCTTGCAGGAGATCGACCGGATCGGTGACGGTGAACGGCAGGAGCAGGGCGGCAGGGCTCCGGTCCTGCGTGTCCGGGTCCAGCACGCACTTGGGGGCCGGGTCCTCGGGCGAGTTGATCCCGTAGGCCTGCCACGATCCGAATCCGGGGTCGAGCGGCTGCAGATCGCCATCGTTGAAGTTGTCGATGACCAGCAGGTTGGTGGCGTTGACGTCGAAGCAACCGCCCAGGCCGAGCACGGTGAACAGCGCGAGGATCGTGACGCGCGCGTTCCTCACCAGGTGACCCTCCAGCCGACGGTCGTCGCGCCGTCGGCCCACCCCACAACCGGGGTGCCGGCCTGGCGCGCGCGGCGGTCGATGACGAACAGCACCGTTCCCGCGGCCACCAGCGCGCCGCTGGCGATAGAAAGGCCGAGGATGGCGTGGTTCGCGGTGGTCAAAGCGGCCGCCCGCCGGTTGCTGGTGCTGATCTGGTCGTAGTAGTCGAGCGAACCCGCGGTGAGGATCCGCAAGCGTGCGTTGCCGTCCTTCCAGTCCTGGTACTTGCCCCGGTAGACCAGGTAGACGGTCAGGGCCGCGGCGCCCGCCAGGACGCCCGCACCCGCCAGGGCGTACGACGTGCGGCGCATGGCGGGGCCGCGCGGGGGCGCCGGTTCGACGGGGATGTCGGCCAGCGGTTCGCGCAGCGCCGCCGGTGGCGCTGGCGCCACCGGGACCAGCGTCGCCGGGGGCGGGGGGGCCGCGTCTGCCAGCGCCAGCTCCAGCTTCTGCCGCTCGGCCTCGCCCAGCACCACGGCCCGCACCACCTCGGCGCCGTTCGGCAGCTTCCCCGTCACCGTGTGCGAGCCGGCGGCCAGGCGGATGGGCTGGAACAGGGGCGCCGTGCCCACCTCGTGCCCGTCGACGCGGATCACAGCGCCCGGCGTGTCGGTCGTGACCGTCAGCTCCGAGAGGCGCGACTCCAGCAGCGCGACCTGCGCCTGCACCTGTTCGCGGCGCGAGAGCGGCACCTGCTCGGCGCCGTCACGCAGGTACTTGGACAGGGCGGCGATGGCCTCCAGCGGGCGCCCCAGCGCGATCTGCGCCTGACCGATGTTGTACAGCACCGCGAAGTGCGGACTCTTCGTGTAGGCGCTGGCGAACTGGTCCAGGGCGGCGTCGTACTGGCCCTGGTTCGCCAGCTCCAGACCCTTGCTGTAATAGGCCGACGCGGCGGCGCGCGCGGGGTCGTCGGCCCGGGCCGGGCCGGCCAGGGCGGCGGTCAGCACAGACGCGGTGAGCAGGGCGCGCAAGCGAGGGCTCATTCCAGCACGTCGGACTCCAGCACCTCGTGCTTCAGCACGTCTGATGCCATCTGGGGAGGGACAGCGGCGGGGCCTTCCCTCGAACATGCCGTCAATCATGCCGCGAATCGCGCGGACTTGCCGCGCGCTTCCGCAGCGACGGCGGGGCCGGGAGACACGGCGCCGGACAGCGGCGGACGTCCGGGGCGGTCGCGCCCTGTCCGCGCGGACGTCCGCTCAGCGCAGCTTGCCGATGGCCGCGCGGCGGAAGCAGCCCGCGACGTGGTCGTTGACCAGGCCGGACGCCTGCATGAACGCGTACACGATGGTCGTGCCGACGAAGGAGAAGCCGCGCTTCTTCAGATCGGCCGAGACGGTGTCGGACAGCGGGGTGCGCGCCTGGATGTCGGCCCGGGTGCGGATGCGGTTCTGCAGCGGCTTGCCGTCGACGAACTTCCAGATGTAGCTGTCGAAGCTGCCCTGTTCTTCCTGCAGGGCAAGAAAAGCGCGCGCGTTGCCGATGGCGGACTTGATCTTGGCGGCGTTGCGCACGATGCCGGGGTTGGTCATCAGCCGCGCCTGGTCGCGCGCCGTGAACTTCGCCACGCGCGCCGGGTCGAACCCGGCGAAGGCCTCCCGATATCCCTCCCGCTTGCGCAGGATGGTCAGCCAGGACAGGCCCGCCTGGGCGCCGTCCAGGATCAGCTTCTCGAACCAGCGGCGATCGTCGTGGACCGGGACGCCCCACTCCTCGTCATGATAGGCGCCCAGCAGCGGGTCGCTTTCGGCCCAGAAGCAGCGCTTAACCTTGGTCGGGGCAGGCATCGTGCCGGTAGTCTAAACGCGGATCGGCACCGTTTGCCCCGGCGCCCCGGCCGTATCAGTGTGAAGGGGGGAGCCTGCCGTGATCGCGACCGCCCAAGCCGGAACGACGCCCTCGATGGCCCAGGTCCAGAACGCCACGCCGCCCCCCTGGCGGGGACGGTCGCGGTGGGCCTTGCTGCGGGACGTGCTGTTCGGGGGGCGCCCCCGCGGCGAGCGCACGCGACAGCTGCTGGGATTGCTGGCCGCGTACCTGCGCCCGCGGCAGCTGCGCGCGCGCCTGCAGCGCCTGCGCGAGCTGGGCCATATCCGGGCCCTGCCCACCATCTCGCAGATCCTGGTCGCCGCGCGCGATCAGATCATCCTCAGCGCCGGCGAGGAGACGAAGCTGTTCTATCGCAGCCAGGGCATCCCCTGGGTCTTCCACAACGTGCGCCGCTTCCTGTCGGGGCCGGCGACGGTGCTCGATCCGGCGGGCTTCTTCTCGCCGCGCAACACCATCATCCACCACGTTCTGCAGACGTTTCACCGCCACCCGGTCTACGACCTGGTGCTGCTGCGCGGCTTCCCGGACGGCCTGGAAGAGATGGAGCGCCAGGCCGCGCAGCTGAAGGACGGCACGCACCCGCAGCAGCGCGCCTTGGCGTCGCTGATCGAGGACGGCTCGTACCATGGGCGCGTCCTGGACGAGGTGCGCGCCTTCCGCGCCGATCCGTTCGTCGCGCCGCGCCCCATCCCCGAGGGGCTGGTCGACGATCCGGCGTTGATGGTGGGGATGGATCAGTTCAAGGACGTGCGCGGCTTCACCGATTACGCGGCCCGGCTGAAGGTGGGCCCCTGGCACGCGGTCGTCGCCTGGCTGGCGGTGGCCTGGAACGAGACGCTGGGGGGGCCGCTGCACCTGAGGTTGGGCCCGCGCACGGTGCGGTTCGATTGCTGCGATCCGGAGATCGTGGCCCGCCATCACGCCGGCCCGCCGCCCGCGCCTTGAGGCAGGCGTGCGGAAGGCGAGGGCGAGGCGAGGAGCACGCCAGTAATTGCATTGACAACTTTATCGCCGCCGGCTACAGAACAGGGCATGCGCGGCCAGTTCACCGGACAAGGAGTCACCCTCGAGCGGGCGTTGCCGTTCCTGATCCACGCCTGCTACCAGCAGCTCCGCTCGGTCACGTACAAGGAGTTCGGGGCCCGCGGCCTGGAGCTGACCCCGGAGCAGTGGATCGTGCTGGTGCGCCTGTGGCAGTCCGACGGACAGAGCCAGTCGGCCCTGAGCGAGAGCACCCTGCGCGACCGGCCCACCATGTCGCGCATCCTGGACACCATGGAGAAGGGGGGCCTGGTCACCCGGCAGGTCGACGAGACGGACGCGCGCGCCCGTCTGGTCAGGCTGACCCGTCTGGGAAAGGCGCTGCAGCCGAAGCTGATCCCCATCGCCAAGGCGCTGGTGGCGCGGCTCGAGCGCGGCATAGCGGAGCAGGATCTGGAGATCACGCATCGCACGCTGTCGCGCATGTTCGACAACCTCCGCTGAGCCGTCCCGCCCGGCGAGACACCATCGCCGCGCTCATATGATTGCAATGACAATCAATGGCGCCGTTCCCACGTTCGCGCAACCACACCCGCAACCACACCCGAGGAGGAGACCATGAATACCCGTCAGTTCCCCCGCTTCGCAGAGACCGATGCCCCGGCCGCCGCGCGCGCGCAGCTCGCCGCGACCCGGGCGGCGTTCGGGGCCATCCCCGCTCCCGTGGCTGCGTACGCCGGCGCGCCGACCATGCTGGCCGCCGCCCTGTCGGGCCTGGACGCGTTCGAGAAGACGTCGCTGGCGCCGCTGGAGCGCGAGGTCCTGGCCATGACGATGGGGCGCATCAACGGCTGCAAGTTCTGCCTGGACCTGCACCGCCGCATGCTGGCGAGGCGGGAGGCGCCCCCCGCGCTGGTGGGGGCGCTCGAGCAGGGACTTCCCCTGGCCGAGCCGCGGCTGGAGGCCTTGCGACGGTTCATCCTGGGCGTGCTGGCCGGGCGGGGCGACGTCGAGGCCAGCGTCTGGGACGACTTCCTGGGCGCAGGCTACACGCGCGCCCAGGCGCTGGAGCTGGTGCTGGGCATCAGCGTCTACACCTTGACGACGTTCGCGAACCGCCTGGTCGAGGTCTGAGCGATCCCGTCGTCGCTGGTTTACGACGACCAGACGTTACGGACAGACGACAGTCGGACAGACAGGCGGCCGAACAGTCGGTGAGGAGGCAGGAAATGTCTTGAGCCGCCGCAAGACCGGTGCGAGCATCCGCCGATGCGTTCCAACGTGTCTTGGCTTTCGTCGCTGCTGATCCTCGCTTCCGTGACCTTGTTGCCAGGGGGCGCCAGCCTGGCGAAGGGCAAGGTCGTGGGGCCGCCCGAGGTCGCCTGGAAGGACATGAAGTACGTCCAGCGCCGCGACTACATGAAGGCGGCGGTGATGCCCAAGATGAAGCCGATCTTCCAGGGCTTCGACAGCAAGACCTTCGCCGACTTCACCTGCGAGACCTGTCACGGCGCCGACGCCGGCAAGCGGAAGTACAAGATGCCCAGCCCCGACATCAAGCCCTTGCCCAACACCCCCGAGGGCTTTCAGGCCAAGCTGAAGGCGGAGCCCACCTGGCCCAAGTGGACGAAGTTCATGGGCGGCGAGGTCGTGCCCGCGATGGCGACGCTGCTGGGCGTCCCCGCGTTCAATCCCGAGAAGCCCGACAAGAACGCGTTCAGCTGCGGCGGCTGCCACAAGCTGGAAGCGCCGGCGGCCGCGGCGACGACGCCCGCGGCGACGGCGCCGGCGCCCGGGGGGGCGAAGTGATGCGCCGGGGACGCCTGTTCCTGCTGGCGGCGCCGATGCTGTGCCTCGCGTCCTCGCCGGGCCGGGTGCACGCCCAGCCTCACCCCGGCGGTGGTCGCCCGCAGCAAGGTCCGCCGCCGCAGCACCAGGGCCCGCCCCCGGGCCCGCCGCAGCACCAGGGCCCGCCCCCCGGTCAGATGCAGCAGCACGGGCCGCCCCCGGGCCAGATGCAGCACCAGGGCCCACCCCCTGGTCAGATGCAGCGCCAGCCGGGCCCGCCCCCCGGTCAGATGCAGCGCCAGCCGGGGCCGCCGCCGGGACAGATGCAACCGCATCAACCCCCGCCTGGACGTCCCGGGCAGCCGTGGCAGGGCCCGCAGGGGCACCAGCCGGGCCCGCCCGGCGAAGGTTGGCAGGGCCATCAGCACCCGGGTGCGCCGGGAGGCCCCGCGCCACACAACGCCGGTCCGCAGCCGGGGCCGGGATGGCACGGGCAGCCTGAGCGACCGGGCGGTGGCCCTGCGCCGGCGATGAGGGGCGAGCCGTCGGGGCCGCGCCCGGGCCCGAACGCGATGGGCGGTCATCCGCATCCCTATCAGCCGCCGCAGCGCCCCCGACAAGAGGTCCGCGACTGGCAACGACAGGCCGGCTGGCGGCGGCAGGGCGGATGGCCCGAGCACCGCACCTGGCAGGAACATCGCGCGCAGCACTGGGCCAACGAGCACCGGACGTGGGAGCAGCGGGGCGGCTACGGCGGCGCCTTCATCCCGCGCGACCGCTACTACCGGCGCTTCGGTCCCGACCACTTCTTCCGCATCCGTGAGCGGCCCACGATCTACATGGGGTACCCGCGCTTCCAGTACGGGGGCTACGGCTTCATCTTCGTCGACCCCTGGCCCGAGTACTGGTCGGACACGTGGTACCAGGACGACGAGGTCTACGTCGAGTACGACGGGGACGGTTACTACCTGTACAACCGCCGCTATCCCGGCGTCGCCATCGCCGTCACGGTCGTCGACTGATCGAGCGGGCCCGGCGGTCAGACCGGGCGGCGGCGACGCCGCCGCAGCAGTGACGCGAGCAGCAGCGACGCGGGGATGAATCCCGTCCCCGCGACGGGGCCCGCGTAGCTGCAGCCGCCGCCGCCTTGCTTCGGGGGAGCGGCGACGGGGATGTCGATGGTCGCGGTGTTGCCCAGCGAATCGACGACCTGAACGGTGTCCGTCCCGGCGTGCGGCCCCGGCTGGTATGCGCCGGTGGCCGCCTGGATCGTGCCGCCCGAGCCGGCGCTGACCAGCGTCCAGGTGTACCCGCTGCCGCTGCCGCCCGTCACCGTCAGGGTCAGCGGCTTCCCGGCGTGTGCGCCGCCGGGGACCGGGGTGATCTGCACCCCTGGACCGATGGCGACGGTCACCGTGGCCGTCGCGCCGTTGGCGTCGTGGGCGGTGACGATGTCGGTGACGTTGCCGGTCGGTCCCGCCGTGTACAGCCCCGTGGCAGGGTTGATGCTGGCGCCCGAGTGGTTGGTGGACACGCTGAAGGTCAGGCCACCCGCGCCGCCGGATACCGCCAGGGCCAGGGGCCCGCGCGGAGGGACCGGTCCCCCCGGCGCGGCGATGTGCAAGGCGCCGCCAACGTGGATGCTCGCCGTGGCGACGTTCCCGAGGGAGTCGGTCACGGAGACGACGTCCGTCGTGCCGCCCTCCGCGCCCGCCAGGTAGGCGCCCGTCCGGGCATCGATGTGCCCCGACGAGCCGTTCGCCGCGAGCATGAACACATAGCCGCTGCCGCTGCCGCCGGCCGTGGTGAAGGTGACGGCGCCCAGGGGCGCCACGTCGATGCTGCCCGGTGACAGCTGCAGAGGATCGCCGACCAGGATGCTGGCGTGGGCGCTGTTCCCCAGCGAGTCGGTCGCGGTCACGATGTCGACGACGTCGCCGGCCGCGCCGGCGGTGTAGGCGCCGGTGGCCGGGTCTACGGAGCCGCCGGAAGCATTGGTGGTGAGCGCGAACGCGTAGCCCGAGCCGCTGCCGCCCGCCGCCACCAGCTGCAGGTGACCGCGCGGCGCGACGGCGGGCGACGGCGGATTCAGCGTCAGCGCGTCGCCGACCGCGATGTTCACGGTCAAGGTATTGCCCAGGGTGTCCGTCACCGTCACCACGTCGACCACGTCGGTCGTCGCGCCGGCCGTGTAGGCGCCGGTCGTGGCCCCCAGCGTTCCCCCCGAGGCGTTCGTGGCGAACGCGAACTGAAAGCCCGAACCGCTGCCGCCCGCGGCCGTGAAGACCAGCGACCCCAGGGGGGGCACCGCGGGCGCGGCCGGCGTGACAGTCAGCCCCGGGCCCACGGCGATCGATGCGGAGGCTCGGTTCCCGAACGCGTCGGTGACCTCGATGACGTCCATGCTGTTCGGGACGTCTCCCGCGACATACGCGCCGGTCGTGGCGTTGACGGTGCCGCCCGAGCCGTTGCTGCGCACGACGAAGGTGAAGCCGCCGCCGCTACCGCCCAGCGGCGCGAACAGGGCAGACCCCCGCGGCGGGACCGTGGCAACGGACGACGTGAGGGTGAGGCCGCTGCCCACCGCGATGGTCACGCTGATCATGTTCCCCAGCGTGTCGGTCACCGTGACCACGTCGTTCACGTCGCCGAGCGGGCCGGCCTGATAGACACCGGCGGCATCGATCGCGCCCATCGACTGGTTCGAGGTCAGGACGAACTGGTAACCGCTGCCGCTGCCGCCGCTGACCACCAGGGGGAACGACTCGCCCGGGGCGACGCTGGTGACGGCGATGGTGACCCGCAGGCCGTGGCCCACGGGGATGGACGCGGTGGCGGTGTTGCCCAGCGAGTCGGTGACCGTGACCACGTCGGTGACGTCACCGGTGAAGCCCGCCAGGTAAGCGCCCGTGGTGGGCTGGATGGTGCCGCCCGAGGGGTTGCTGGTCAGGGTGAACAGGTAGCCCGTGCCGCTGCCGCCGCTGGCGGTCATGCTCAGGCTTCCCCGCGGCGCGACGGTGGTCGCGCTGAGATTCAGCACCAGCTTGCCGCCCACCGACACGGTCACGTCGTCGCTGTTGCCCAGCGAGTCGGTGACGGTGACGACGTCGGCGACGCCGCCCTTCGTCCCCGCGGTGTAGGCGCCGGTCGCCGCGTCGATGACGGCGCCCGAGGCATTCGTCGTCAGCGTGTAGACGTAACCGGTGCCGCTACCGCCGGTGGCGCCGAAGGGAATCGTCTGGCGGGGCGCCGCGACGGGCGAGGCCGGCGCGATGGACACACCGTCGCCGACGCTGACGACCACGCTGGTGGTGGCGCCGTTCTGATCGCTGACGGCGATCACGTCGGTCGTATCGGGCGTGACGCCGGCGGTGTAGCTGCCGGTGAGGGGATCGACCACGCCCAGCGAGCCGTTGCTGGTCAGCGCGAATACATAAGGAGGCGCGCCGCCGGCGACGCTGATCATGGCCGTGCCCCGGGGCGGCACGGTCAACGTGGGAACGACCGCGGCCAGCGCCGCCGTGACCGTCACGCTGGCCGTGATGCGGTTGCCCAGCAGGTCGGTCGCCGTCACCACATCGACGACGCCGCCCACCGCGCCGGCCAGGTAGGCGCCGGTCAGCGCGTCCACGCTGCCGCCCGACGGGGCAGAGGAGAGCGCGTAGGTGTACCCCGAGCCGGCGCCGCCGGAGACGGCGAACGTCCCCTGGCCGAGGGGGGCCACCGAGAGCGCAGACGGGGTCAACGTCAGCCCGGCGCCGACGGTGACGCTGACCGTGGTGCTGCTGCCCAGCCCGTCCGAGACCTTGATGACGTCGGTGACCGACCCCGTGGAGCCTGCCACGTATGCCCCGGTGGCCGGATTCACCGACCCGCCCGAGGCGTTGGTGAGCAGCGTGAACGTGAACGCCGAGCCGCTGCCGCCGCTGGCGACGAAGGTGGCGGACCCGCGCGGCGGGACGGAGAGTGAAGCGGGCTGAACCGCCACGCCCCCGCCGACCGAGATCGAGGTGGTGCCGGCGTTGCCGAGCGAATCCGTCACGGTGACCAGATCGGTCGTCTGTGGGGTGGGGCCGGCCACGTAGGCCCCGGTGCTGGCGTTCAAAGTCGCGCCGGAGGCGTTGGTGGTCAGCGTGAAGACGAAGCCCGTGCCGCTGCCGCCGGTGGCCGTCAAGGCGAGGCTGCCGCGCGGCGGAACCGCCGGCGACTGCGGGGACACGGTGACGCCGTCGCCGACCATGACGTTGCTGACGGCCACGTTGCCCAGGGCGTCGGTCGCCGCGACGACGTCGGTGACCCTGGTGGTGGTGCCGGCCCGATAAGCGCCGCTGCTGGCGTTCAGGGTGGCGCCCGAGGCGTTGGTGCGCAGCGTGTACACGAACGGCTGGCCGCTGCCGCCCGAGGCGACGAAGGACAGGGTGCCCCGGGGCGCGACCGATGGCGCGCCGGGCGACAGGTCGACCCCTGGCCCTACGACGATGCTGGCGGTGGCGGTGTTCCCGAACGAGTCCGTGACGGTGACGACGTCGGTGACGCTGCCGGTCTGGCCCGCGGTGTAGTGTCCGCCGGCGTCGATCGCCGCGCCCGAGCGGTTCGTGCTGACGGCGAAGCTCAGCCCGGTGCCGCTGCCGCCGGTGGTCGTGAACGTGGAAGAGCCCCGCGGGGGAACGGGAGAGGTGCTGGGCGTGAGCACCAGCCGCACGCCCACGTTGCAGGCGCCGTCGAGGCAATGGCCGCTCTGGCACTGCGTGTCGGCGGTGCAGGCCTGCCGGTCGGCCAGCTTGGTGGCGCAGGTGCCGCCGTTGCAGAACGCGTTGGCGGCGCAGTTGCCGTCGCTGCTGCAGCCGATGCCGCACGTCGTGCCGCTGCAGATACCCGGGGCGCAGAGCTGGGTGGCGGCCGCCGGGCAGCTGGTGCTGACGCCGTTGCAGGTGGCCGCCAGCGTTGCCACGCCCGCGCTGCAGGCCGGGCCGCTGCACTGGGTCCCGGCGTTCCCCGCGGGATGCGAACAGGCGCCCGCCGTGCAGCGATCCGCCGTGCAAGGGTTGCCGTCGCCGGTGCAGCTGGTGCCGTCGGGGGACACGTTGCAGCTGCCGGTCGCGGCGTTGCAGACGCCCGGGTGGCAGTCGTCGCTGGGGCAGACGACCGCCGCGCCGGCACAGACGCCGCTGGTGCAGCTATCGCCCGTCGTGCACAGGTTGTGGTCGTCGCAGCCGGTACCGTTGGCCGCCACGTCGCAGACACCCGCGGCGTTGCAGGTCCCGGGGTGACAGCCGTCGGAAGGACAGTTGCACGCGGCACAGCTGTCGGGCGCCCCGCTTCCGCCGGCGACCAGATAGGTCCCGGCCGCGCAGGTCGTGCAGCGGGCGGTGCTGGCGCTGGTGCAGGTGATGGCCGAGGTGCAGCCGGTGATGCCGGGGCAGGCGGTGCAGGCGCGGTTGCTGGTTCCGGTGCAGGCGGTGCTCTCGTAGGTGCCGGGGCTGCAGGCGGCGGCGCAGGCGGCGCACGTGTCCGGCGCGCCGTCGACCAGATAGGTGCCGCTGGCGCAGCTGGTACACTGGGAATCGCTGCCGGACGTGCAGGTGACCGCCGAGGTGCAGCTGGTGACGGCGGTGCACGCCGCGCAGACGCGATCGGTGGTGGCGGTGCAATCCGTCACCTGATACGTGCCCGCGGCGCAGGAGGTGCACGTCGCGCAGCTGTCGGCGGTGCTGTCGACCAGGTAGCTGCCACCGGCGCAGCTGGTGCACTGTGAGTCGCCGCCGGACGTGCAGGTGACGGCGCTGCTGCAGCCCGCGATGGCCGTGCAGGCGACGCAGCTGTTCCCGCTGACGTAGTAGCCGGCCTGGCAGGCGCTGAGCGCGCACGCCCCCGCGGTGCAGACGCCGCCGTTCGAGTTGGCGGTGGAGAGCAGCGCGCAGTCGGCGTTGGTGGTGCAGGCGTCGCCGACGGCGGCGGCCAGCTGGGCCCCGACGCCGCAGCTGGTGCAGTCGTCGGCCGTGGGCCCCGAGCAGGTCTGGCAGCTGCTGTCGCAGCGGGTGCAGCTGGCGGCCCCGGCGTTGCCGAAGTATCCGTCGGCGCACACACATGTGGCGGCGACGCACAGCTGGTTGACGTCTCCGCAGTCCGCCGCCGTCGTGCAGGCGCCGCCCACCAGGGCGCTGCGCCGGGCGGTAACCTGGGGCGCCGGCGACGCGCACGCGCCCAGCGCCAGGGCGAACCCCACCGCCAGGGCCAGCGCGGGGCGGCTGCCCGGCAGCCTGATCACGGCCACCGCGGCCACCAGCAGGCCGCGCGTGGTCGCCCGAGGAGCCGCGGACAGGTTTGTCATCGCTCCCGCATCGGTAGGAAACGGCAGACCCTGATGACCCGGCGGCGCTTTTCGCGAGAAAAGGCGGCCGGCGGCGCCCCCTATCCAACCATCGCACCCCGCGCTACGGTTGCCGGGCGCCGGCTATGGGCGGGGAACTCATGATTCCGCATGACCAATCCGTTGAAGATGGGTCGCCGGGGGGCGCGGCGGCGGGCACACCGGCGCGGGCACCAGACAGACGGGTGGCGATCCTGGTGCTGGGATGTCTGATGACCGTCTACCAGCGATGCATCCGGTGCATCCGGGCCACCTGGGGGGCGACCGCCCGCCCGAACGTCGACATCTTCTATGTGTACGGGGGGCAATGGGCCGCCACCAGCGAGGAGATGGTCGATATCAGCCAGGTCATCGGCCAGCCCGCTCCAGCGCTGGCGGATGGCGCGGCGTGGGTGGGCGGCGACATCATCCTGTGCGGCGCCACGGACGTGCGCGATGGTCAGCCGGACTGCATCTTGCGCAAGCGCCTGATCGCGTTCGATCACCTGGCGAACCGGCGCGGGTACGACTTCGTGTACACCGTATGCGCGACCAGTTACGTCGACGTCGACCGGCTGGCGCGCTACGTGGCGGGCCTTCCCGCGACCGGCGTGTATCACGGCGCCCTTCACGTGCACGACCAGACCGGGTATCCGTTCGTCTCGGGCGCGTCGCTCCTGCTCTCTCGCGACCTGGCCGGCGAGCTCGCCGACAGCGCGGCGACGATCCTGTCCTGCTATCCCGAGACGCTGCCCGACGACGTCGTCATCGGACACTTCCTGGCCAGCAGGCACGGCGCCGCGTCCCCGGCGGAGATCGCGCGGCGCATCGGCGGCGGGTTGAAGGCGACCGACAACGAGACGTTCGTGATGCCTTACGGTGACGGGAGCACGGACTTCGTCATGGCGCCGGCGTTCACCCACGTCCCCAACGATCGGGGCTATCACTATCACTTCAACTCGCGGCGGGTCTGGGAGATGGAGAACTTTCACCGCCGCTTCTTCTCGGCCCCCGCGCGATGAAGAAGGCGCTGGTGTTCGGCGGTGGCGGCTTCATCGGCGGCACCCTGGTGCGGCGGCTGAAGCAGCAGGGCTTCTGGGTTCGCGCCGTGGATCTGCAGCGGCCGCGCTACGCACCCACGGCCGCCGACGAGCTGACGCTGGGCGATCTGCGCGCGCCCGGCACGGCGGTGGCCGCGCTGGCCGGCGGCTTCGACGAGGTGTACCAGCTGGCGGCCGACATGGGCGGGGCCGGCTTCATCTCGACCGGCGCGAACGACGCGGACATCATGCGCAACTCGGCGCTGATCAACCTGAACGTGCTGGCCGCCTGCACGAACGCCCAGGTGGGCCGGATCTTCTATTCCTCCTCGGCGTGCGTCTACCCCGAAAGCAACCAGTCGGATCCCGAGCACCCGAACTGCCGCGAGGACACCGTGTATCCGGCGTCGCCCGACAGCGAGTACGGCTGGGAGAAGCTGTTCAGCGAGCGCCTGTACCTGTCGCACGCGCGCAATCACGGGCTGGTGGTGCGCATCGCCAGGTTCCACAACATCTTCGGCCCCGAGGGCTCGTGGAACGACGGGCGCGAGAAGGCGCCGGCGGCGTTGTGCCGCAAGGTGGCCCTGGCCCCCGACGGCGGCGAGATCGAGCTG
>Ga0105240_10003290_pt1 | contig 25277 bp, 21 predicted proteins | sample KBSC54metaG_FD_80426 | JGI IMG/M metagenome (GOLD analysis project Ga0105240, IMG submission 80426) | Corn rhizosphere microbial communities from Kellogg Biological Station, Michigan, USA - KBS C5-4 metaG | ecosystem: Host-associated > Plants > Roots > Rhizosphere > Soil | place: Michigan, USA...
ACTGACTCACCACCGACATGACCGCGTCATCCGTGAGCGTCACGCCTTTCTGCGACAGGCCGGCCTCCTCGAGCTGGCGGGGCAGCAGATACTTCTTCGCGATCTCCGCCTTCTCCCGCTCCGTGTAGCCCGAAAACTCCACGACTTCCATGCGGTCGAGCAGCGGCCCCGGGATGTTCTGGATGAAGTTCGCCGTCGCGATGAACAGCACTTCGCTCAGATCGAACGGAATGTTGAGATAGTGATCGGTGAACGTGTCGTTCTGCGCGGGGTCGAGCACCTCGAGCAGTGCGCTCGCCGGATCGCCCTGGAAGCTCACGCCCAGCTTGTCCACTTCATCCAGCAGGAACACGGGGTTCTTCGTCCCCGCCTGCTTCATGCCCTGGATGATGCGTCCCGGCATCGCGCCAACGTACGTGCGCCGATGGCCGCGAATGTCGGCCTCGTCACGCGCGCCGCCGAGCGATGCCCGCACATACTCACGGCCCAGCGCACGGGCGATGGACTTCGCGATGCTGGTCTTGCCCACGCCTGGCGGACCGATGAAGAGCAGGATCGGCCCCTTCGCCATGGCGCGCGCCTTCGCTTCGCGCGTGTCGGTAATCGGATGATCGTCCGCGCTCGATGTGCCGAGCGACGGCGTCGCGTCCTCCTTGGCGGGCCGTACCTTGAACGCCGGGAATTCGCCGGTCTTGGCGACCTCCTCGGCGAGCTCCTGTGCCCGAAGCTGGCGCACCGCCAGGAATTCGAGCACGCGGTCCTTCACGTCGGGAAGACCGTAGTGATCCTCGTCGAGCACTTCGGCCGCGTGTTTCAGGTCGAGATTGTCGTCCGAACGTGCGTTCCACGGCAGTTCGGCGATCCAGTCGAGATACGTCCGGATGACCTGCGCTTCCATGGACTCGCGCCCCGCGCGTTCCAGCCGGCCCAGCTCGCGTTCCACTTCCTGACGCGCGGTCTTGGGGAGCTCGAGCTTGCTGAGCTTCTCGCGCAGCTCTTCCATCTCACGGCTCTGATCGTCGTCGCCCAGCTCCTTCTGGATGGTCTTCATTTGCTCGCGCAGATACATCTCCCTCTGCCGCTGACCCAGCTCCTCCTGGACCTGTGACTTGATGTCTTCCTGTGCCTCGAGCAGGCCGATCTGGCGCTGCACGTGCACCAGCACGCGCCGCAGCCGCTCCTCGACGCTCAGCGTCTCGAGCAGCCCCTGCTTTTCCGGGACGGTGAGGTCGATGTAGCCGGCGACGAGATCAGCGAACTTGCCCGGTTCCGTGACCGCGTCGAGCACCTGGTGCACGACTTCCTCGGGCAGCCCGCGCTTCTCGCCAAGCTCCCCGGCGCGTTCGCGCGCCTCCTTGTGCAGTGCCTCGAACGCCGCGTCATGCTCGTCCAGCGGATTCATTTCTTCCACCGGAATGACGATCGCGCTGAGGTACTGATCCGTCATGGTGTACTGCAAGGCGGTGGCACGCTGCTCCCCCTGGAGCAGGAGCTGCACGCCGCCCAGCCCGCGCTGCACCTGGCCGATGCGCGCGATGACTCCCATGGAGTAGAGAATCTCCGGCGTTGGTTCTTCGCCGTTGTCACGCTGCGCCACGGCGAACACCAGCCGGTCGGCCTTGATGGCGGCCTCGATCGCGCGCAGCGTGCCAGGACGCCCCGCGGCAATGGGCTGCGCCAGGCCGGGAAAGATCACCGTTCCGCGCAGCGGCAGAACGGGCAACGTTTGACGTTGTGCCATGTTGTTCAAAACCCTGGTAAAGGACTGCTCGTTGAATCTTCCTCAGGCAGTGCGTGTTCCATGCGCTTCCTGAGTGCATGAGTTACGCCGGGGCGGCAGGATTTGCAACTTCTACCCGCCTGTTTGACGTACTGTATCTGCCCACACGGCTGAATCATCTTTTCAGATGGTGCGGGTAGTGATACACTAAGCATCTTGTATTCCCTCCAGGACCATAGAGTGCCCGATCCGATTGCCCTGTCATCCGACGCGGAAATGCGCGCCCTCGCCGAACGTGCGCTGGCGCCGCAGTTCGACGTCGAGAGCGAACTCGGACGTGGCGGCATGGGCATCGTGTACCGGGCCAGAGACCGCCGCCTGAAGCGCGACGTCGCGGTCAAGGTGCTGCCGCCGGAGCTGGCCTACCGCGGAGAGATCAAGTCGCGCTTCCTGCGCGAGGCCGAAACGGCCGCACAGCTCAATCAGCCGAACATCGTTCCTATCTACGCGGTTGACGAGCGCGAAGGGCTCGTCTTCTTCGTCATGGCATGCGTGGACGGGACCACGGTGGGCAAGCGGCTGCACGACGAAGGGGCTCTGCCTGTGGATGACGCGCGCCGCATCATGCGCCAGGTGGCGGATGCGCTGGCGTACGCGCACGCGCGTGGTGTGATCCACCGCGACATCAAGCCGGACAACATCCTGCTCGATCGCGAGAGCAAACGCGCCATGGTGACGGACTTCGGTATCGCGCGCGCCATGCAGGAAGGCGCCGACTCGCGCCTCACGGCGACGGGCATGGCCATCGGCACCCCCGCCTTCATGTCGCCCGAGCAGGCGGCGGGCGAGCACGAGATCGATGGACGGAGCGACCTGTATTCGCTGGGAGTGGTGGGATATCAGATGCTCACCGGCCAGCTCCCGTTCAAGGCCGGGAGCACGGCATCCATGCTCATGAAGCAGATCACCGAGCGTCCCGCTCCGGTTCACCAACTCCGGCCCGATGTGCCCCCCGATCTGGGGGCGATCGTGATGACGCTGCTCGAGAAGGAGCCGGCGAACCGCTTTCCCAGTGCGTCAGCGCTCTCGGCCGCGCTTTCAGGTGACGCGAGCGCGATGCCCGCGGCATCGGCCACTGCCGCGACCCCCGACAGGCCCTACGCTGGAGCAGTGCCTACGTCGCCGCTGCCTGCAGCGTATGCGCCGGGCGTGGAACCCGCGGGCGTACCGCCGGGCGCGGGGCAGTACACCACCCCCACGCCGGACGACATCGCGCGCTGGTCGGCGCCGGAGGTCCAGCACTTCCGGTCGCGCTTCGCCAAGTTCGCCTTCGTGAACGCGGCAATCATCATCGCGTCCATCCTCACCGGCAGCGGACTGTACGTTGTCACCGTGTTCTGGGGTATCTGGCTGGCCGCGAAGTATTCCAAGCTCTGGTCATCAGGCTACGACTGGCGCGACGTCTTCCGCCAGCCGCGCGATCGCCGGTTGCTCGATGTCGCGTCCGAGACCATTGAATACGCGCAGACGCTGCCGCACGCGCTCTTCAATCCGAAGGAGCGTGAAAAATTACGGGCACGCTCCGCACAGCGTGCGACACTCCCGCCTGCGCATGCGATGTCCGCGTCTTCCGCGGACTTCGGCGCGTATGTGGATACGGTGCAACGCGCCGAGCGCGATCGCGCCGAGGTCATCCGGCAGGTCAGCGACCTGCCCAAGGGCGATCAGAAGCTCGTCAATGGCGTGATTCCGGCCGCCGACGGACTGTACAATCGGGTGAAGTCACTGGCGAGCTCGCTCGCCGAACTTGACCGGACGCTGGTGCCTGATGCCGGAACGCGCATCGAGCGCGACATTGCGACGCTCGAGGCGCAGGCGAACCCACTGGATGTGGCCGCCAGCGAGCACCGGGTGCGGCAGCTCGCCACGCTCAAGCGCGAACGACGCGCGCAGGCGGATGCCCGCAAGCGGCAGAGCGACGCGCGCGCGAAGCTCGAAAGTTGCGGACTCGCGCTGCAGAACATGCGGCTCGACGTGTTGCGGCTTCGCGCGGGTGGCGTGGCGAACGTCACGGGCCAGATCACCCTGCTCACCGAGCGCGCGCGTTCCCTGGCCGACGATGTGGACGCGGCGGTGCAGGGCGCGAGCAGTGTGCGGCGCTGAGTCGGCACCGGACGCAGCGCCCGGCGTTGCGCCCGGCGTAGCGCCCGGCGTAGCGCGGCGCGGCGCGTGACGGATCCGATGCTGGACCGCGTGGTCGCGGCAGTGGGGAACGCCTACCAGATCGAGTCGGAGATCGGGCGCGGCGGGATGGCCGTCGTCTACCAGGCATCCGATGTCCGGCTGCGCCGGCGTGTGGCCATCAAGGTGCTCCCGCCGGAGCTCGCGTTCCGGCCCGATGTGCGCAGCCGCTTCCTGCGCGAGGCGCAGACGGCGGCCCAGCTCAATCATCCGAACATCGTTCCCATCTACTCGGTGGACGAACAACACGGGCTCGTCTTCTTCGTCATGACGCTGGTGGAAGGAGAGAGCCTTGCCAGCCGCTTCAGTCGCGGCCCGCTGGACATCGAGGATGCCCGCCGCATTCTGGCTGAAGTGGCCGACGCGCTGGCGTACGCACACGCGCATGGCGTCATCCACCGTGACATCAAGCCGGACAACATTCTGATCGATCGCGACAGCGGCCACGCGCTCGTCACGGATTTCGGCATCGCGCGCGCGGCGGAAGCCGATTCGCGCCTCACCGCCACCGGCATCACGGTGGGCACGCCAGCGTACATGTCGCCCGAGCAGGGCATGGGCGACCACGATGTGGATGGCCGGAGCGACATCTACTCGCTCGGCGTGGTCGCCTATCAGGTTCTCACCGGAAGCCTGCCATTTCGAGCGAACAATACGCCGGCGATGATCATGAAGCATGTATCCGAAACACCGCGCCCGGTGCGCGAGATGCGGCGCGACGTGCCGCCGGCGCTGGCAGCGGCCATCGAACGCGCACTGGCCAAGGATCCGGATGACCGCTTCCCCAACGCTGCGGCGTTCCGCGATGCGCTGCTGAACAGATCCGAGGCGCCGTTGCCGTGGCAGCACGCGGCGGCACCCGGATCGCGGGCCGCCGCGCCAGCTCGGCCGCCGCAACCGGCACCGTACTTCGTGCCCGCAGCGGCATCGGTATCGCCAGCTTCGCCGGCGCCATCACAGCAGCCGGCGCCGATGCCGCCATCGATGCCGCCGGTGCCACCGGTGCCGCCGCCCGGCATGTCGCGCCGTGAACGGCGTCGCTTCTACCGCAATTACTATCGTGGGACGCTGCAGGGATACACGCCGGGCGTGCAGCCCTCGCCGGAGAGCATTCTGCAGCGGCGCATCACCAGCTTCCGGCGGAATCTCGCGAGCACCGCGACGACGACGGCCATCCTGTTCGGCATCAACATGGCGACCTCGCCGCACTTTCCCTGGTTCCTGTTCCCGATGTTCGGCATGGGACTGGGCGCGGCGCGACAGTGGAGCAGCCTCTGGGCGGAGGGCGTGGGGTGGCATCGCATTCTCCACAACACGCCCACGCCCGGGACCGCGGCGCCGCAACTCGTGGCGCCTGCGTCGGCCGTGGATGACGCCGCGGCGAAGATGGTACCGCGCGAGGTGCTGAATGGGCCATACGGGAAGCAGGTGCGGCGTGCCGCGTCCGACCGGCTGTCCGTCCTCGCCATCGTGAATTCGCTGGCGCCATCCGATCGGAACATGATTCCCGACGTGCTGCCCACGGTGAACGCGCTGGCCGAACGCGCGGGGTCGCTCGCGCAAACGCTGCACCAGCTCGACGAGGATGCGCCGCCCGATACGCTCACGCAACTGGGCGAGCGCATTGCGCAGGTGCGGCGGGAGAACGCGGCGGCCTCGGATCACGACCGAAGACTGGCGCTCCTCGAACGCCAGTACGCGTCGCTGCAGGAGCTGTCATCGCGTCGTGCACGTCTGAGCGGACAGCTCGAAAGCGCCGGGATCGCGCTGCAGAATCTGAAGCTGGACCTGCTCAAGCTGCGCTCGTCCGGCGTGCAGTCGGCCATTTCGGAGGTGAACAGCGCGACGGTGGAAGCGCGCGCGCTGTCGCGCGACATTGCGCACGTGCTGGAAGCGGCGGACGAGGTACGGAATATCTGACTGCGGTGATGCGTGAGCGCGCCACCGGGCGCTGTGTACTACTGCCTGAGCCACTCCTTGAGAATGGCACTCACGGCTTCCGGTGCCGCTTCCGGCGTGAAGTGCCGGACGTTCGGGACGATGTGCAGCGTGGATCCCGGGATGGCGTCGTGCAGCCGTCTGGTGGTGTCGGGCGAGAGAAAGGGGTCGTGCGTACCGCCGATCACCGTAGTCGGCGCGATGATGTTCTGCAGGCGCGGCTCGAGTGCCATGGTCTCCTTCACATCGAGCGCTTCGAGATGCTGCACGAGCACATCGCGTCCCTCCGGGCTGCAGAAGGGGCGAATGTAGATATCAACGGAGCGCGTGCCACGCTCATCGTGCGTGTAGCCCCGCTCCAGCTCTGCGCGCACCACGGACGCGACCCAGGTCGCAGGGAGGTGGCGCGTGAGTGGCAGCGTGGCGCGCGCGAGCTTCACCTGCGCCGTGGGCCAATCGTCGAATGCGACGGAGTTCATGAGGCCGAGTCGCGACACGCGCGTGGGGTGATGCACGGCGAGATACTGCGCGATGCCGCCACCCAGATCGTGGCCCACGATCGCGGCGTACGAAATGCGCAGGATGTCGAGCAGACTCACCACCCGCTCGGCGTGCCCCCGGATGCTGAGATCGCGTTCGAGCGGGCGGTCGCTACGACCGTACCCGAGGAGATCGAGCACGACGATGCGATGGCCTTCGGGGAGCAGCGGCACGAGATCGCGCCACAGATGTGAGGAGGTGGGAAACCCATGAATGAGCACGATGGGTTCCCCGGCGCCGCGCGTGCCCGCGGCGTAGTAGTACAGTCGAGCGCCGCCGACGTCTACGAACTCACCGCGCATCGGTCTGACTTAGAAAGGTCACATGTCGGGAACACACGGTGGCGCCAGGGAATCGCGACGCCCTGCTCCGACGGGTGCAAGCGCGGTGCCATGCAGACCGTGCGCTGCCACCGATGAAATTGCCGATGGGCCGGAGTTGGAGTCAGACGCCTACGCCGACAGCCGCTCGCCACTCCACGATTTTCCCGGCAATGGCGGATGCGGCGACGGTATAGGGAGACGCAAGATAGAGCTGTCCCGGTCCCGAGCGGCCAGGAAAGTTCCGGTTGATCGCGGAGATCGTGACGTCGCTCTTCGTGCGCGAGACGCCCGGGCCCGCGTTGATGCAGGCGCCGCACGACGGCTCGATGAACGTCGCGCCCACGTCGGCGAAAATCCGATCATAGCCCTGCTCCTGGCAGTACTCGAAGACCTCGCGCGACCCGCACTGGATGTAGCAGCGCACACGGTCCGGCACGTGCTCGTGCCGCTCCAGCGCTTCCCGGAAGACACGGGCGTACATGTCCATGTCCTCCTTCTTGCCTGCGGTACACGAGCCGGCGTACGCGATGTCGATCATGACGTCGTCCGGGAGCTCGTCCACCGCGATGCCGTTCCCCGGATCGCCGGGCAGCGCAAGCATCGGCCGGAGCGACGCGGCGTCGATGTCGATGACCTTGACGTACACGGCGCCGGGATCCGACGTCAGGCCATCGCACAGCGCGCGCGCGGCGTCGCGTGTCATGCCGCGCTGCGCGACCAGATACTCCACCGTTCGCTCATCCGGTGCAATGATGCCTGTGAAGGCACCGACCTCGGCGGCCATGTTGGTCATTGTCGCGCGTTCGTCAACCGAGAGCGCCTCCACCGCCTCGCCCGTGTACTCGATGATCTGTCCGATGGCTGCGCCGCTCTTGATGTATGGATGACGAAGGATCTCGAGCATGAAGTCCTTCGCGGTGATGTTGTCCGGCTTCGCGCCGTGCACGGTCACCCTGAAGGACTTCGGCACTTCCACGCGTACGTCCTTCGTGATCCAGGAATTGAAGATCGCCGTGGTCCCGACGCCGAATGCGATGCAGCCCACCGCGCCGGCGTGCGGCGTGTGCGAATCGGAGCCAATGATCACCTGTCCCGGCAGCGCGTGCGCTTCGAGGATCTTGGAGTGGCAGATAGCCTCCGAACCGGCCGCCGCGAGCGCACCGTGCAGGTTGAGCCGGTGGTCGAGCTGGCCGTAGAGCCTGATGCCCTTCTCCGCGGCGAAGGTGCGCTGCTTGCTTTCGAGCTGGTTCGCCACATCGAGCAACCCCATCTCGCGATGCTCGGGGCGCATGACCTGGTCGAGGAAGGTCAGGTGGTCGCGGAAGAAGAATACCGATCCGGGGTCGTTCACCGGCTCGTCCTTTCCAACGAGCTGCTCGAAGAAGATGGCGGACATGGGCGTCACGTATTCGTGACTGAAGCGGATGTCCGTCTGAATGAACCCCTCATCGCCCGGTTGGACGGCGGGAACGCCGAACGTCCCGGCGGCGGCGTTCACGACCCAGTGCCGCGCAAAGATCTTCTCCGCAACGGTCATGGGACGCGCGGGCGTCGCGAGCGTCGGCACCGTCACCTTGCCCTGCAGCCTCGCGACGTTGTAGTTGAACAGGCCGCCGTACTCGACGATGCCTCGCGTAATGGCCCCTTCGCCGGCCGTGAACTCGGAGAGCGGGATCTCCTCACCGGCCCGGATGCGGGCGATGAGATCGAAGTTCGTGGATGTGAAGACACCCAGGTTCTGACAGTTCTCGCGATAGATGCGCTCGATGTTCTCCGCGATCACCAACCGGATTCCGGCCACCATCTCGGCGTAGGGCGACTGTTCGCGCGAGGACCCCTTGCCGCGCCGTTTGCCCGATACGCTCGCCACGAAGTGCCCGTTGCGCACCGAGCCGCGCACGATCGGAAATTCATCACCGCTCTTGAGCCCCAGATAGGGGAAGTCACCCAGCGTCTCGTCGAAGTAATAGCAGATATAGGCCGGCGTGATCTCGTCGGTGGAGATGTCGTTCCGGAGCCGGGGATGCTCCGGCGAGCCGACCGGGGCCTGCGGATCGAAGGGCAGGTCTTCGCCGGCCAACTGGCGGCGGATGAGCGCCGGGTCTTCCGTCAGAAAGAGGATGCGCCCATCCAGGCGGACGCGGTCGCTCACCTTGTGTACAGGCCGGCTCAGCAGGCTCTCGATCATGCTCCCGGTGGTTTAGGGGGTTAGTTGCAAGATGACTGAGGGCCGGAGGGACCACAAGCGCGCGCGCCAGCCGCCAGGGGCGCAGCGCCTCAGAAGTATCGGACGTTTCGCCGTCGCGCGTGCCTGATGCGCTTTTGGTGGTGCAGGGCCGCCTTACTCCTGTTGGCCTGGCGAGCGTCACGCCGCAAGGCGTTGCGCCGCGAGGCGTAACGCTGGAAGGCATGACGTCGCGAGTGCAGGCGCGCACGTCTGGCGGAGCGGGCGGACCGGGATGCGTGCGCTGCGTGACGGCGCCGAGCGAGCCTGTTCCGGCGTCCGTCGGGCGCGACATGGCGCTTGAGCGCGAGATGGCGGTCCGGCCTTGCATGGCGGACATTGCTGCGCGCGTCCTGTCGTACAGGCGGCGCGGCATTCTGCGCGGTTTGCGCGGCCGCGGCAGGCGCGGCGCTGACAACGAGCGCCGCCACGATGGAAGCCAGTGTGGAGCGAAGCATGGGTTCCCCTTGGTAAGAGCGATTGCGAGATGGGACGGATGTTGACGGTCTGGCGTTAAGGATTTCTGATATGTGTCCGGCGGTATCTATGGTTGCCCCTAGCGCGAGCGGCCAAAAGTGCTAACCTTTACGCCCGCAGAGCCGTCGTTCCGTGGCAAACCCGTCACAATCGCGTTGTTTGTCAACGATTTAAGCGAAATTCCGAGGGCGCCGTGACCGATCCGACCGCACCGGGTGCACCCGTCTTGCCGTCGCCTCCCGCTCCAGAATCAATCACATTTCCACTGAGTTGGCTGCTCAGCAACGCGGCAGTACCAATTCAGTATCGCGCCAGTTTAGAGGTTGCGAGGCTGCCGATCGGTGAGCAGAACAGCTTCGCGTCCCTCCCATATTCGTTCCGGCCGGCGATGCTTCTCGCCCTCACGCAGGCGCCCGATGGAACCTGGGGCAATGGAATGCTCTCCGTGCCTTCGTCACGCGCCGAGCGGTTCCAAGGGATCGGCACCATCACGGCTGTGCGGCGCCTCGTGGAATGGGGGTGGAACAAGGAGTCTCCGCCCATCGCTCAGGCGCGCCGGACCATGTTCCGGCTCCTGGCACAGGACGACGATCCCAACTACCTGTTCGAACTGGCGCCGCGGGGACGTCCGGATCGCGAGGTCGTGCGCCACGGGCGCGAAATCCTGCGCGAGGCTGCGGCCGCTGCGCTCTCCCAAGCCGGGTACGAACAGGATCCGCGGCTCAGGGGGGCCGCCCGCCGGATGCTGGAGCGCGTGGATCTCTATCTCCGCTCGCCGCAGCACGAAAGGCCATTTGTGCGCGTCGGGAACTCGCATGTGCTCGCGCCCGGCTCGGCGCCGCCCTCCATTTACTTTCTTGCGATGCTCGCCGAGATGCCGCACTTCCGGAGCGAGCACTATGACGCCATGGAGCGGCTCTACGCGCATCTGACGCAGCCGCAGCCGCGCTCGGAGGCGGCGTCGGTGGTGGCGGGAAAGGTCGTGGCGGAGCCGCACCTCGTGCTGGGTGATCCACTGCCGCACCGGACCGCGGCTGACGCGGATCTCCCCGCCACACTCTACTGGCTGGAGCTGTTCGCGCGGCTGGGGATCCTCCAGCGCAACGAGGGATGGTCCAGACTGTACGAGCGGTTGCTCGAGGATTGCGACGCGGAGGGAGTCTGGCGCATGCCGAAGCGTTCAGTCAGCACGCGCAGCAGCAATCCGTTCGTCTGGCCCGGGTTCCCGCTCGATCCTCGGGGAACGGCCGACGCATTGAGCGCGGATGTGACGTTTCGTCTCGGGCTCATCGGACGCTACTCGGGGCGGCCGCTGGACCTCGGATAGTGGGCACGCCGCGCGCGACCGAAGCCCGGGCGAGTCGCACCGGAATCGCGCAGCGCTGCCGCCTTCACGCCTATGACCTTTCTGGATTCCGCGGCTGTATTTCCCGCTGGGGTCGAAGGGCTCAGCGCGCGTCGCGTGACCCTCGCCTCCGGTGTACACCTGCGGCTCGTGGAAGGCGGTCCGGTGGGCGGGTCGCCCGTGCTCTTCATCCCCGGTTGGGGGTGCTCGGCGTATTCCTTTCGCAGGAACCTGCCTGTGCTGGCGCGCGCGGGATACCGCGTGGTGGCGATGGATCTGCGCGGCAACGGCTGGAGCGACAAACCGGAGGTGCCCCGGGCGTACATGCTCGATGCGTTTGCGGCGGACGTGCTGGAGACGCTGACGGCACTCGACATCTCACGCGCGACGCTCGTGGGCCTGTCGCTCGGCGGCGCGATCGCGACACGTGTGGCGTTGCGCTGGCCGGTACGAGTGGAGCGACTGGCGCTGTGTGGCGCCGTCGGCCTGGGCACCGTGCGCTTCGTGTCCGCCGCGCGACGGCTTCCGCGCGCGCTGGGTCGCGCGCCGATCGGCACCGTACCGCGCGCGGTCGTCGCGCTTGCGCTGCGCGCGGCGTACGGGAACGCGGCAGGGTTCACCGCGCGTGACGTGGATGAGTATCATGCGCCGGCGAGCGACCCGGCGTTTCGCCGCGCGCTCTGGGCCGCCGTGCACGATGTGGACTGGCGCACGCTCCACCGCGGCGAAGTCCGACGGTTGACGATGCCCCTCCTCGTCATCTTTGGCACGCGCGACCGGATCGTGTCGCCGCGTCTGGTGTCGCGCATCGTCGGTGAAGCGCCGCGCGCGCGCATCGTGATGCTCGAGGACGTGGGGCACCTGAGCCCGGAGGAAGCGCCCGAGCGGGTGAACGCGGAATTGCTGCGCTTTCTCGCTTCGTAGCGCCTGCTTCGACGCGGGGGTATATTATTGACCAGTTGCCACCAATACGCGCCTGTCCCGGCAGCCAACCTGCGCCGGGCGTGATGCCGGACGTGCGGCCCGGCGCGTGAACTCCAGGACCATGTCGACAGCGACAACCGAACCACCGAACTCGTTCGAGGAGCTCGGCCTCGCTCCCGAGCTGCTGCAAGCCGTGTGCACGGCGGGCTACCAGCACCCTACACCAATTCAGGCCCGGACCATACCGCTCATTCTGCGAGGGCGGGACGTCATTGGGCTGGCCCAGACCGGGACCGGCAAGACTGCCGCGTTCACGCTGCCCATTGTGCACCGCCTGTTGGGCGGACCACGGCGTGTGCGCGTCCTGGTGCTCGTCCCCACACGGGAGCTGGCCGCGCAGGTAACGGAAAACTTTGCGACGTACGCCGCGTTCACCGATCTGCGCGTGACGGATGTGTATGGCGGGGTGGCCATTGGCCCGCAGGAGACCGCGCTGCGCAGCGGTGTGGACGTGGTGATCGCGACGCCCGGCAGGCTGCTCGACCACATGGAGCGGCGCAACATCACCTTTGACGATCTGGAAGTGCTCGTGCTCGACGAGGCTGACCGGATGCTCGACATGGGTTTTGCGCCGCAGATCAACCGCGTCGTGGCGGAGATTCCGGCATACCGGCAGACGCTGCTGTTCAGCGCCACCATGCCAGCGGAGGTGGAGGCGCTGGCGCGCAAGTATCTGCGCAAACCCATCGTGGCACAGGTAGGGCGTCGCACGGAAGCAGTGAGTACCGTAACCCACGCGGTGTATCCGGTGGCGCGCGAACGGAAGAGCGAGCTGCTCGTGGAGCTGCTCCGGCAGGACGCCATGGACTCCGTGCTCGTGTTCACGCGCACCAAACACGGCGCGGACCGGGTGGTGCGCAACGTGGAGCGCGCGGGCATTCACGCCGTGGCCATGCACGCCGACAAGTCGCAGGCACAGCGCACGCAGGCGCTCGAGCAGTTCAGGCGCGGCGAGGTACGCGTGCTGGTGGCAACCGACATCGCGCAGCGCGGGCTGGACATTGCCGGCATTTCCCACGTGATCAACTACGATGTTCCCGCGCAGCCTGAAGATTACGTGCACCGGATTGGCCGCACAGGCCGCGCGCTCGCGACGGGCGATGCCTTCACCTTCATGGCCGCCGATGAGATTGCCATGGTGCGTCTCATCGAGCGCGTACTGGGCCAGCCGATTCCGCGCGTGTCCGTACCCGGATACGACTTCGGCACCGTGGCGGCCGACTGATCGCGCGGTTGAACCCCACATTCCTGCCCGTGGGAACGTCACAGTCAACTCCGCACCCGCCCCAGCCGGGAAACGTAGATGGTGTCCGCCGCGGCGCCGCGAGTGACGATGACGCTGCTGTTCGTCGCGCCGTAGCCGCGCCCGTCCGGCGAGTACCGTATGGTGTCCCGCGTGCCGCTCAGCGCGACGGCCAGGTCGGCGCCCGGCAGGGTGGTCATGACGGTGTCGCCCTCAACCATCGTGAACGCCATACGGCGACCGGGGTCGAACACGACGGACGTGGTGGCGGAACGCAACAGTGCGGCGCGGCGCGCCGCGGCGAGGGTGCCTTCGACCTGCCCCGCGGCGCTCCGGACCGCGGCACGATCGCGGATGGCGGCGATGCGCGGCAGCGCAATGCCGCACAGCGTGGAGCATACCGTCAGCACAACGAGGAGTTCGGCAAGGGTGTGACCGGATTGCATGGGTTCCGTCCTGTATAAGGGCGCGATATATACCCAACGGTCACCCCGCAAACCGCACCGATTTCCCGCACCCGGTCACGATTCATTTCGCGTCTCAGGCGTGCGGCTATACTTCGTGGTTGTGCCAGGTGGCCGGCGAGCGGGCCGGTTCGCCACACGCGGCCACGCCTTCACATCATGGCATCATGAAAATTACGATCGAATACTGCACCGTCTGAAACTACACCCCGCGGGCCACCAGTCTGGCGGCCGAGATCAGAGCGAAGCATCCCAGCGCGGAGGTGGAGATGATTCCTTCACGCGGCGGACGATTCGAGGTGTCGTACAACGGCCAGCCGATTTTCGAGAAGTCGAAACTCGGGCGGCATGCGAAAGCCGGAGAGATCATGACTTTGCTGGACGAGCGCATCCCATAGCTGATGCGCATTGCCATTTCCACCGGCGGCGGCGACGCCCCGGGACTGAATGCGGTGATCCGCGCCGCCGTCCTGTCCGCCGTGAACCGCGGCTGGGACGTCCTCGGCATCAAGCGCGGATACGCCGGACTCATGGGCGAGGATGAGGTGGTGCCGCTCACGGCGATGACCGTGCGCGGCATCGCCCATCTGGGCGGGACCATCCTGCGCACAACGAATCGCGGCGATCCGTTTCATTATCCGAGGCGACGTCCCGATGGGACGCTCGAGGAGATGGACCGCTCCAACGAATTGATGGCGCGCGCGCGCGATCTGGGCATCGACGCGGTCATCACCATTGGCGGCGACGGCTCGCTGTGCATTGCACAGCAGCTCTACGAGCGCGGACTCAAGATCGTGGGCGTGCCCAAAACGATCGACAATGATGTGAGCGGTACGATCACGACGTTCGGCTTCGACACGGCCGTGTCTACCGCCATTGAAGCCATTGACAAGCTGCACACGACGGCCGAGAGCCATGACCGGGTGATCGTCATGGAGGTCATGGGGCGGCACGCCGGCTTCATTGCGCTGCACAGTGGCGTCGCAGGGACGGCCGACGTGATCCTCATTCCGGAAATTCCCTATGACATTGAGAAGGTGTGCGAGAAGATCCGGGCACGCGACCGAGCGGGGCGGCACTTCTCGATCGTCGTAGTGGCGGAAGGCGCGTTTCCGGTCGGTGGCGAGGAATCTGTTCTGGGGGATTCGCTACCCGGTCAGGAGAAGCGCGTGGGCGGCATCGCCGACAAGATTGCGCGCCAGATTCAGTCGCGAACGGGAAAGGAGTGTCGCTCGCTCGTGCTGGGACACCTGCAGCGCGGCGGAATGCCCACCGGCTATGACCGTTTGCTGGCGACGCGATTTGGCGGCGCGGCCGTGCGCGCCATCGAGGAGGGGAAATTCGGCGAAATGGTGGCGCTGCAATCGCCGCACATCGTGACCATCCCGTTCAAGGAGGTGCTGCTCGAACCCAAGCGGGTTGATCCGGAGCACGACGTGGTGATGACGGCGCGGGCGACCGGGATTTCGTTCGGGGATTAAAGGGGCAGCGGGGGCAGAGGGGCCAGCCCACTGGCTGCCCCAGGGGCTGCTCCTCTGCACCAGCGCGATCGCTCTCCACCGGGACACCCGGCGTCCCGCGTGGGGGACAGTCGCCGCAGGCCGGCGCGGCCTGATAGTCGTAAGTTGCTGCCGCGTAAGGAACTACAGATCGGGTCCGGGCGTCGGAACGTGGCACCGCCCATGCAGCGGTAGGGGGCCAGTCGTCCTGACAGGTGGTATCGGAGATCTCATGGTCCGTCTTTCCATTGTCGTCATGCTCGCCTTCGTGGCGCCGCTGGGCGCCCAGGCGCGCGACACCGGGCAGGCGGTTCTGCCGCCCGGCGAATCGCCTCCGCCCGGCATGTGCCGCATCTGGATTGACGGGGTGCCGGCGGGTCGTCAGCCGGCGCCAACCGATTGCGCAACGGCGATTCGCCGTCGTCCGCCCAATGCGCGGGTGATTTTCGGACAGGAGTTGCGGGGTAGCAGGGCCGTGGATCGCACCAGACAGGGTCTGGTGCCCATTCCGGTGCCGAACCTGGACAACGATCGCCTGAAACAGGTCGAGCCGCCACAGCGGAATGTGACGCCGGATCGCGCGCCCGAGGACACACCCGGCGCCAAGCCACGAGAGACGAAACCGCCGGTGGTGAAGCCACCGGAGCGACGCGAACCGGTCATGCCGCACCGCGAGCCACGAGCCATTCCGCAGCGCCCGCCGGTATCAACGCCGCATCCGCCGCCGCAGAAACCGAGGATCCCGCACCGGGGCAGCTAGCGTCGTCCGATCCCGCGCACTGGTGACACGCGCGCGGGCGCATAGCTTCCACACTGGGATGGCGAGCCTGGCAGACGAACGGTGTCCTGCCAGGCTCGTTGCATCCGGGACCTTCCTGCCCACGACACGCGTATGCGCGACATTCGCGACCACTATCTCCCACCTGATCGCCAGGCATTCGTTGCGGCCGAGCCGCCAACCGGCCGCGTCATCGTCATTGCGCCCACCCGTGCGGCGTGCGAGACGATCGAGCTCGCCATGGGGCTGCACCTCGACACGCTGCTCGAGCGCATGCACGGCGAGGAAGTGCGCGCGCTGGCGGCCGCGGGGAAAGGGTTCGGCATCGTCGCGGGCACCGGAACCGGCAAGACACTCGCCATCCGTCCTATTGCCGAGGTCATCCTGCGCGGAGCGGAGCTCAAGGTCGGCGTCGTCAATCGCGAGCGCGAGGCCACGCCGGAAACGCCCTCGTGGAACGTCGTCATCGTCACCACGGGAATCGCGCGACGCTGGTTCCAGGACGGCGACATCCTGCCGCACGACACACTCGTGGTGGACGAAATCCATCAGACGTCCGCCGAGCTGGAGCTCTGCCTTGCCCTCGGCAAGCGGGTAGGGTGTCGCTTCATCTGGCTCTCCGCTACCGTGGACCCGTCATTCTATGCGCGCTACCTCGGTTCGGCCGCGGTGCTGGAAACGTCGTCGTTCGATCCGTCGAAGGCAGCGAAGGTCACGGTGCTGAACCGGCGTCCCATGGAGTTTCTCGACGAGCGGTTTCTGCAGCGCGTGCAGCGCGAGCGGCGTGGCGTGGGCGTCTTTCTGCCCACACGCGCCGGCGTGGAGGAAGTCGCCGACTACATCGCACGGCGCCACGCGCGCATCGAGGCAGCGTTCTATCACGGTGGGGAGCCGATCCGGGTGATCCGTCCCTTTCTCGAGGGCACGGTGGACAAGCCGTACGTGTTGTCCATGACGGCGGCGGGACAGAGCGCGCTCAACGTCCGCGATCTGGACACGGTCGTGATCGATGACACGCGCTTCACCAACATCATCGACGGCGGGCGCAACGTGCTCACGCGACTGCACCTCGGCGCCAACGAGATCCTGCAGATGGCGGGGCGCGTGCACGGGCGCGTCGAAAACGGGCGCGTGTTCATTCTGAGCGACCGGGACATTCACTTCGCCGCCCTGCGGCCCACCGAGCCGGAGTTCCAGCTCGCGGGTGACTCCGAGCGCGTGGCGCTCACCTGCGCGGACCTCGGCGTGCGCGCGGACGAGCTGGATCTCCCGGTGCCGCTGGATCGCGCGGCCTACCGGCAGGCGCTCGCGCTGCTGGAACGACGCGGCATCGTGGAGAGCGGACGGCTCTCCCGCTATGGCAAGGCGGTGGAAGCGCTGCCTGTGGAGCGGGCCTGGGCCGAGCTGCTCGTGCACGCGGACGACGAGCTCGTACCGTTCATCGCCATCATGGCGTCCATTGAATCCCTGCACCGGATGACGCGTGAGGAGCGCGACCTCGAAGGCGTGATCGTGCCGGGAAGTGATCACCTCACGGCGTACAATCTCTACGCGGACGCGTTTCGCGAGCATGGTTACATTGGCGAGGTGTACGGGCTGCCGCGTCACCTCTTTGACGAGACCATTGACGAGTGGGCCGAGCGTCGCGGCGTGCTGGTGAAGGCGCTGGAGGACGCGGCGCTGGGCATGGCCAGCATCTACCGGTCACTGGAACTGCGACTGCCGGAGCGGCTCGCGACGGCGGGCCAGTCGGTGGAGCGTCGCTTCGCTGACGTGCTCGCGCGCATCATGCCGTTCGACCTCGTGATCGAAGAACGCACGGCGAGCGGCGACGAAGCGCGCGTGTCGAAGACCAGTGTGTGCGGCAGTTGGGGCGCCATCGCGGGCGAGCTGCGGTATTTCGCGGATCGCTTCGGCGTGCCGCGTGCGGCCATCGAGGGCACGCAGATTCCGTTCGATCTCATCCGGCGCTACGCGACACACAGCGCGCCCGTGCTGGAGTACGACCCGCAGCGCAAGCGGAATCCACTCGTGCTCACGCGCGTGGTGGAGTACTTCGGCTTCGAGCTGGGGCGCGAGCGCGAGCCGGTCGAGGAGTTTTCCGGCGAGCTGGCACCCGCCGCGCACCGTGCACTCGCGGATGCGCTCGCGCGCTTCGAGGCGAAGCACCCGGCGGTGAAGCACAATCGGGCGGCAGTCGAGGAGGTCCGCGAGGTCTATCGCCGGTCGGGTGGAACCACGGCGCGGTTCGGCCTGCCCGAGCTGGCTGCATGGTACGAGGGCAAACTGCACGGTGTTCAGTCGCTCGACGAGTTCCGCGCGGCGCAGCTCACCCTCGATCCAGACGCGATCGTGCCGCGCGCCGAGCGCATGAAGTGGCTCGCGCTTCCCGACTCTGTGACGGTGCGCGACCGCGAGATTCCGCTGGAGTACGACGTGGAGGATGGCGCCGGCGGCGTCGTGCGGTTGCGATTGCCGGAGAAAGTGGCGCGCACACTGGTGGAGAGCGAGCTGCCGGTGCTGGACCGGCCGCTGCGATTCGTGGTGCCGCGGGGCCAGCGTGGCGCCGTGCGCGCGGCAACGCTGGAGGAATTGCAGGATCTGCTCGACCGGCCGTGGATGCCGGACGAGGTGCAGCACGCGCCGGGCCGGCGCCCGAAACATGGCGCGCGGAAGGGGGCGGGGGCGAAGGGGAAAGGCCGGCGACGGAGGCGGTAACCGACAAGGGACCGACAAGGGGCAGCACGTGGCTGCCCCTTGTCATTTGCGGTTCGTCATTCGCCGCTCGCTGGGAGGTGGGCGAGGAACTGGTCGATCTCGAGCGTGCAATCGGCCGCTTCATTCGTGACGCGCCAGTGAAGGGTTCTGGTCACGATTTCCGGGCGCACGTCGCGAGGATGCCAAACCTCAACCACTCCAGCCTCATGGTCGACGATCCAGTAGGTCGCGACGCCCTGGCGCGCGTAGAGATCGCGCTTCACGATTCGATCGGCCCGGGCGGTGCGTGGAGAAAGCACTTCGACGGCGAGGGGTAATGTCCGGAACGTGCTCCAATCGTCGGAGACTTCCAGGGATGGCACCACAAACAGATCGGGCTGTACCAGCGTTTCAGCGTCCCACGAAATGTCCGCCGGAGAAAGAACGAGCGTGTGCGTCCTCCCCTCAGCCACAAGATAAGCGCCGAGAATATCCGCCAGCGCCTGGATGACGAGCTGGTGACGCGGACGAGGTGCGGGACTCACGAGCAGCTCGCCACGCACAAGCTCGTAGCGATTGCCGTCCTCCGGGAATGAGAGGACGTCCTGCGCGGTGTAGCGCTGAACCAGATGCGGCATAGCCATAGTATCGGCGCTCGGCGATAGGGAGAGCAAGCTTCCGGCTTCCCCATGGGCCGCCCCTGTGCCTTCAGTCTGGGAGTGTCACCTCGTACTGCTCTTGTCGGAATGCCTTGAATCCGCGCGCGAGGTAGTTCGGCAGCGCGGCGGGGTTGTCGAGCGTGCACGTATGCAGCCACACGCGGGTCGCGTCGCCGGCCCAGGCGCGCGCTACCGCGGCGGTGAGCAGTTGCTTCCCGAGACCTTTCCCGGTGAACGACGGGAGCAAGCCGAAATAGACGATTTCGGTCGAGTGGTCAGGGTCGGCGCGAAGCTCGAAGTAGCCGGCGACCTGGCCGTTCACGCGCGCCACCCATAGCGAGACCTCAGACTGAGCGAGATAGCTGGTGATCTCCTCATCAGTCCAATTCATCCGGTCGCGCCAGTGAAACTCGCGGCCGACGTCAGCGTAAAGCTGCCGATAGAACGATGGCGGGCAGAGGTCAGCGCGCTCGAGTGATACTGACCGGTCCAACGCGGCGCCGCTAAGCTGATCCGGACTTACTATCTGCAGATACGTGCGCGTGACAGTGACTACCGTCATGTGTCGGCACGTATGTCGTTGCCTAACAATCTATTAGCGTCGATGTCCCGAATCGCTTGACAATAGGACCGGCCGGTCATATATTCACCGTCGTTATGGACCGTCGCACAAGTATCGTTGACGCCGCGACAGCGGTTATGGCTCGCCAGGGCTATCAGCAGACTTCGGTGGATGATGTCATCCGCGAAGCTGGTCTTTGCGGTAAGTCACACTTCTACCATTACTTCGACTCCAAGGAAGAGCTCGGATACGCCGTGCTGAAGCACCAGTTCAATCTGTTCGCCGACCGTGGCTTGGCACTGCTTCGCGATTCAGCAGTGGGCCCACTGGACAGATTGAATAACTTCTTGGACTGGGTAGTTCAAGTCCACTCCGACTGCCACTGCGAAGGGAGCGCCAGTCCGTGCGGTTCGCTCGCGGCCGAGATGGCAGAACAGCGCGAAGGCTTCCGCCAGCATGTGGACCAGCTCTTTGAACAGTGGATCGCCCAGATTCAGACGCTGCTGCAGGAAGTGAACCCGCGGCCAGACGGGGCCGCAGCGGCCGAGCGAATGGCTCGCTTCATCGTGGCCACGCTGGAAGGGGCGCTCTTCATGTCCCGCGTCAAGCGCGACGCGGCGGTGCTCAAGACAATTGCGACGGATCTCCAGCGCTACGTCGCGGCAAATTTCGACATCACGCCGTCGCCCCTCACTGGGGCGGCTATGACGGTGAACGAGGTGGCACAATGACGACGATGGCACTCACACCAGGTCTGCTGCAAGGAAATTCGGCCCGGGCCCGCTTCGACTCGGAGATGCTTCAGCACCTCGATGCGTTGTACAGTTTCGCGCTCAAACTCTCGCGCGCGAAGGACCAGGCGGAGGATCTCGTCTCTGAAACCATTCTGCGCGCCATCGAGCGTTGGCAGCAATATCAGCTCGGGACGAATGCGCGCGCGTGGTTGTTCACGATTCTCTATCACGTGTTCGTGAGCCACAAGCGCCGCATCAGCTCGCGCGAGTTGCCGTTGCCCGAGGAAGCCGAAGAGGGGTCCGCGCACCAAGTCGTGGGCGACGCGGATCCGGAAGGGCGCTTCTACGACTCGTTCGTGGACGAGGAAGTGATGCACGCCATCGATGCGCTGCCCGAGGAATACCGCATGGCGGTACTCCTGAGCGATCTCCACGGGTTGCACTACAATGAAATCGCGGCCGTGCTCGAGGTGCCCGAAGGGACCGTGAAGTCGCGCCTCTTCCGCGGGCGGAAGATGCTGCAGAAGAGGCTGCGCGAGTATGCGGTGGAGATGGGTTACGTGCGGTAGCTGGTAGCTGGTAGCTGGTGGCTGGGATCAAAGGGGTCAGAGTCGATTGATGGACTTATCCATCAATCGACTCTGACCCCTTTGATCATTTGATCAATCGACTCTGACCCCATTGATCCTTGAACCGACTTTGATCCCTTTGACCCCGGCTATTCTCCTCCGGTACCTGTCCGCCTTTGCGCGGTTGCCGCACGTCGTCATGTCGCACCAGCGACGGGCGGCGTTTTTTGTCGTGTCCTGGAAGACGCGCTGGCAGTTCCGTGCAGCACAGTGGCGAACCCGGTGGAGTTCCTGCTGGACGAGTGCGTCCGCGGCGGACTCGACGATCGGAATCATCAGTCCCGCAAAGGCATCGCCGCCGGGCACGAACGCGCGCGTGAAGCTGCCGTCGCCGTGCTCCTCGAGTCGCCGTGTGCCTGCGCTGCGACCGAGCACCCGGTTGATCTCGGCCACGACATCGCGACGAATCCCCGCATCGCGCGCGCCGTGCTCGGCGAGCTGTCGCAACACGGCGCGGATGCGACGGGCGTCGGCCAGGGCCGCCGTGGCGCCTGCGGGCTGCTGCTGTGCGCGGCGCAGCATTCCCGCGCTGCGCTCGGCGTCCAGGACGCCTGCGGCCTGAAGCCAGCGCACCAGCGCACCCGCATCATGCAGCATGTCGTCGGGCGCATCGCGCGAACCGGCCAGCGTATTCACGAAGTCGAGCCAGAGGCGCTGCCCGACGAACACGAACGGATTGGCTCTGTGAAGGTTCACGGGCATTGCGCGCGCTCCTTCGCTTCCGCGGACAATGCCGCGGGCGTCATGGTGCCCTCCATGAACTGGTGCTCCATTTCGGTGAACACCCGCACAGCGTTGCGACGCATGCGCGAATACCGGGAGACGGGCCGGTCGCGATCGGCCGGCGGCAGCGATTCCAGCGCGGTCCCCATGCGTACCCCGTGCTCCACGTCGTCGCGCATCGTATGGCGAAGCGACAGGATGTAGCAGCGCGTGAGCGACACCAGCGCGGCGGGATCCGCAGGAACGCCGCCGTGTCCGGGCATCACCGCGCGCGGACGGAGCGCGCTGATCCTGTCGAGTGCGCCGAGCAGATCGGTGGAGTTGCCGTCCACGACCATGGTGACGCCGTCTTCGACGAGCACGTCGCCGGCATAGAGCACGCGGTCGGTGGGGAGCCACACCATGAGATCACCCGCCGTGTGCGGTGTGCCCGGATGGATGAGCGTGATCGTGCGACCGCCCAGCACGAACGTGGTGTCATGCGTGACGGAGACGTCGGGCACATCCGCGTACGCGAAGCCCTGCATCTGGCGGAGTCCCATCACGCCGGTCCAGGCGCTGGCGAGCGCATCATCACCGTCGGCCGCGGCGAGCGTACGACGGTCGGGGTGCGCGATGATCAGGGCACCCAGTCGTTTGAAGACAATCGCGCCGAAGGTGTGATCCGGATGATGGTGCGTGAGAATCAGCCACCTGACCGGGAGCGACGTGACCGTGCGGATGGTGCGCAGCAGCACCTCGGCCTGACCTGGGCTGGCGAGTGCATCCACGACGATCACGCCGTCGTTTCCAACGATGAATCCGGCGTTGGAGCGTCCTTCGGAGCCCATGCCGGAATCGCCCATGACCGCGTATGCGCCGGGCGCGAGCATACGCAGCGGAAAGGCGCGGACGGTGTCGAACCGTTCGCGCGGCAGACGGCTGGCGAGCGCCGCTCGTGTCGCGGAGTCAGCGGTGAGTGACGCGGGCACGAGCGAGTCGCGTGAGGTTGTGTGCGAGGGGGACGCGTTGGTGTTCGTGCTCTGCGCCCGCGCACTGGCGGCGCCAGCCAGCGGGAGCAAAAGGGCAAGGATGACTGCAATCGCGGGCGCGAACCGGGTCGGCGCGCGCCCCGGCGTGCTGATGCCCGGGCAGCGCGACCGTACATGTGGTCTACGCCGTGAACCTGACGTCAACCGTCTGATGAAAGACGCCGCCTTCGTTGTCCTTCCACGTGATGGTGAGCGGCGCTTCGCGCGTGGCGCGCAGCGGGAAGGCGATGTAGGGGTCCTTGCTGATGCCGCTCGTCCAGGTAAAGTGCGCCACGTCCGCATCGGCGTACCGGATGACGACGTCGTTGATGAAATGCGGTTCGATGGGATGCCCGTCCGCGTCGCGCGCGAGCCCCGTGGCCATGGGGTGCGTGATGAGCGCGCGCACATAGATCACCGCGTCCTTCGCGATCTGTGCGGGGAGCAGCACGCGGGGATCACCGATCGCGATGGACATCACACGCAGCCGTTGAGGGTGGTGTACACGAACTTCGTGACGCCGTACAGCTCGCCCGTGTTCGTCTCGGCGATGGCGCGTACGTGCGTACTGCGGCGCAGTTTGATGCGCGTGTCGATCGAGGCGGCGCCCATGGCGGGCGTATAGTTGAATCCCGCGAGGTAGATGTCGGGGTTGTGGTCCACGATGAGGTGAACGGTCTTCACGTAGTGCCGTTCCTCCATGGGGAGATCGGTCTCGATGAAAATGGGCACCTCGCGCGCATCGGGCGCGACTTCGGGGAGGTCGAGGCTCACGTGTGCGTTCCGGATGGTGCGCGAGCCGAACCGCTTCTTGAGCAGCGCCCTGACGGCGTCGGGCATGTCATCGTCGCCCGGGCCGGTCGCACGCGGCGTCGCACCGAGCGTGCGGGCGCCGAGCGTGGCGCCGGCCAGCGCCAGCGCGCCCGAGCGCATGAAGGTGCGTCGCGAGATGTGTGGATCGTCTGCCATGCGGAGCTCCGGGTACCATTCCAACCTACGAAGCGATCCGCGGAGAGGGAAGCTGTCCGGCGACGGCCTGGCTACGCGAGTGATGCGACGCACCCGGGAACGTGCGGGCGGGACCGCACTGGGTTATCCTGTCGTCTGTGTGCGCCGAGCCCGGCGCCTTTTCTCTTGCCGCGATCTCATGGCCAAAGCTCCGTTCATCGTTTCCGAGTACGTCCGGTGGGGCGACATCGATCTCGCCGGCATCATCTGCTACGGCGCGTACATCCGCTTCTATGAGATCGCGGAGACGGAGATCTTCCGCGCGGTGGGCCTGCCCTTTCGCGACATGTTCGAGACGTATGACATGTGGCTGCCGCGGAAGGTCATGCACACCGAGTTCTACGTGCCCGCGCGGCTCGACGACCGGCTCAAGGTGGTGACCTACTTCAGTCAGGCGGGACGCACGTCGCTGACGATCAACTTCGATGTGATGAGCGCGGACGGCTCGACGCTGCACGCCGCGGCGTATCAGGTGCTTGTGTGCGTATCGCGCGCGACGTTCGGGAAGCGCCCGCTGCCCGACGCCGTGCGGCAGGCCGTCGAGCCGTACGTGATGGGGTGTGAAGAGGCGAGGGGGGTGGTTGCTGGTGGCTGGTAGCTGGTTGCTGGTAGCTGGTTTAAAGACGCTCGCTGGTGGCTGGACGCTGGTCGGATCAAAGGGGTCAGGATCAAAGGGGTCAGAGTCGATTGATGGATAAGTCCATCAATCGACTCTGACCCCTTTGACCAGCAGCCAGCAACCAGCGACCAGCAACCAGCTACCGTCGTTCAACCAGCGACCGCTTCCAGCGCATCCTCCCGATACGTGATCCATCCCGCGCTCTCTTCGGCGACGAGCTCGACGTCGGTGCCGAGCGGAACGGTGAGATTCGGGACCTCATGGCCGGCCGGGAAATCGGCGATGACGGGCACGTCGAGGTCCGATACCAGGTCGAGCAGAAAGTCCTCGAACTCATCTTCCTCGGAGCGGTCAATCGAGAGTTGGCCGAACACCACGCCCTTCACGCCGCGGAGCAGCCCCGAGTGGCGGAGGTGCACGAGGTGCTCGTCGAGCACACTCATCGGGTCGCGTGTCTCCTCGAGAAAGAGAATAGCGCCGCGCGTGTCCACCTCGTACGGGGTGCCGATGGTCTGCTGCACGAGCGAGAGGTTGCCGCCAATGAGCCGTCCCGTTGCCCGCCCGGGGCGCAGCACGCGCGCGAATCCCTTGCCGATTTTCGTGGCGGGACGCGGTGTCGTAATTGCGCTGATGAGCGATGCCATGGTCGGATCGCGCACGCTGGGGATCATGTCGTCCACCGTGGGGCCGTGGAAGACGCGCAGGCCCGCACGCCGCATGAGCCAGAGGTGCAGCGCCGTGATATCCGAGTAGCCGACGAAGGGTTTGGGGTTGCGACGGAAAATCTCGGGCTCGAGATAGGGGAGCATGCGCACCGCGCCGTAGCCGCCCGTGCCGCCAATGACGGCCTTGACGCGCGG
>Ga0105240_10003291_pt1 | contig 25274 bp, 24 predicted proteins | sample KBSC54metaG_FD_80426 | JGI IMG/M metagenome (GOLD analysis project Ga0105240, IMG submission 80426) | Corn rhizosphere microbial communities from Kellogg Biological Station, Michigan, USA - KBS C5-4 metaG | ecosystem: Host-associated > Plants > Roots > Rhizosphere > Soil | place: Michigan, USA...
GATGCTTGGACCTCCGAAGGGTCCTGGTGCGAGACGGGTGTCGAAGACGCGGCATGGGGTGACGGTGACGAAGCGCAATGCCGACGGCGCGCCGGATTGCGTAACAGATGCAATCGCCCACCCGAGCCATAAACGAAGCTCAGATCCGTCTCGATGCCTGTTGCGAGCTTGATCGACGCAACCGCGCCCTGATAGGTCGGGATCAAGTAGACCCAATCAGTCCCGAGAACCACCACCGGTCCAGTGATCGCGGTGGTGAACGTCTTCTCAACGGCACCGGTACTCAAATTCACATACGACACCAGCAGATCATGCGCCACCGCCGCGTGCAGACCGTCCGGACTTACCGAAACACCCAATGGAGCTTTCGACAGACTGACCTTGGTGTCACTCTGTGAAACCGGATCGTAAATATGTAGCTGGTTGGGGTTCGCCGAAATCATGACAATCCGGTCGAGCGCCGTGCTATATTCCGCCGCAACTGGCCGAAACGAAAGCGAATTCGTCTGCGCCGAGGAAATCCGCACCAATAGTAGAAGAATTACTGGGAAAGACCGAAGCATGAAGGATGCCTTTCAGCTTACATGGAATTAACTTTTTTGGATAGAACCTGAAGTACCAATATTTGCTAAATTGTTTCTACCGAGGTATCGGCACCACGATGAGCCGCACCTGGACTCGAATTCAGTTCAGCGAGGAGCCTGATGAATCGACGTAGTTTCCTAGCCGGCGTTGGCATGGTGGGCCTGACCGGCTGCGCCCGCACGACGAGAACAGCGGCGACTCCTCCAGTACTGCCGCCGTACGACGCACTCCCCAAGCTCATGCCGATCCGGGCGCACGTCGACAGGATCTTTCGCGTCACCGTCTGCCTCCGGCCCTTCCGCGCGGCCGGGCCCCGGCTCGATGTTGAGCGTGTCGGCGACAAGACCGTCGTCCACAACTATGGGCATGGCGGCAGCGGCTGGTCGCTGTCGTGGGGATCGAGTAGTATCGCTGTGGAGAAAGCGATGGCCGCCGGGGAGCGGGATGTGGCCGTCATTGGGTGCGGCGCGTTGGGTTTGACCTCGGCCATTCTGCTGCAACGCGCGGGCGCCAAGGTTACGATTTATGCCAAGGAGCGTCCACCGGATGTGCGATCCGCGCGAGCGACCGGATCGTGGACGCCCGATTCGCGCATCGCATTGACGAACGCCGTGACGCCCGATTTTCCCGCACTGTGGGAGAAAATGTGCCGCAAATCGTTTCATACTTACGAGAGCTTTCTCGGCATGGCGGGGAATCCCGTGGAATGGACCGATCGTTACATGCTGTCGGACATCAGCCATACCGAAATGCGCGCCAACGTGCGGCGCGACGATACCCTGAGCTTTGCGCACTATCAGGACCGTGTCGACGACCTGACACCGCGTTCACAGGATCTACCTCCAGGGAGTCATCCCTTTCCAACCCGGTATGCCGCGCGAACCTCGAGTCTTACTTTCAACATCGCGGGTTATTCGAGGCAACTGGTGACAGATTTCCTGGTCGAGGGCGGCAAGATCGAGAACGTTGAATTTCATTCGCCGTCGGAGTTGAACCAGTTGGCTCAGAAAGTGGTGATCAACGCGACCGGCTACGGAGCAAGAGCGTTGTGGAAAGATGAATCGATTGTTCCGGTGCGCGGTCAAATTGCGTGGTTAATTCCGCAGCCGGAAGTGAATTATGGAGTGATTTATAAGAACGTGAATATTCTTTCTCGGCGCGATGGAATCGTGGTTCAGGATGGGGGCAAGGGCGAGATGGACGGGTACAACGACGCCAATGAGAACCCGGATCGGGGTGCGGCCGAGTCCGCTGTCCAGGTAGTGGCGGAGTTGTACAGCCGGATGGCCGGGCGAGCCAACGCCACGGAACGGCGATTCCCGAAAGCTGGGTGAAGCCGCCAATTTCTCGTTGCTTTTCATAGGCTCGTCTTGTAGAATCGCTGCCGGGGCTTCGACCGATTGAACGCCCCAAAAGGACAAAAATCTATGCCGAAGTATCTGGTCCAGGGACGCTACACGCCTGAAGGACTCAAAGGGCTGGCGAAAGACACGGCCTCGGGCCGCAGGGCTGCCATTCAGGCCGCTATGAAGAGCCTCAAAGGAAAGTTGGAGAGCTTATACTTCGCACTGGGCTCCGACGATGTGGTGGTAATTGTGGAAGCGCCGGATAACATTGCGGCCGCGGCGCTGTCGTTGAGTGTGGGGTCGACTGGACTGATTAACATCAGGACTACGCCGCTGCTGACTGTCGACGAGGTAGATCAGGCGCTGGCGCTGCCGTCCAAGTACCGCGCGCCCGGCCAGGAGAAGTAACTTGAACGACCGCGCCGGCCACGCCGCACGATAGTGTCTTGTGTTGAAGGTGAATCCTTCGAAGGCGACGTGCTCTTTGGGGAGAACGTCAGCGAAAGGGCACGTCTCCAGTGCTTCTCGTTGATGGTGCTGCATCAGGGAACGTGGAGCGGACAGCGTTTCTAGCAGCGCGAACACTCCCGTTTCCTCGATCATTTTCGAGGTGCAGGCCACGTTCTTGTCGGGTTCACAGGGACCGTAGTCGGCCAACAGCCGGATGCGGCATCCGTGAACACCTCCTTTGCGTTGACTTCTTCGAAGGCCGTGTTGCGCCCGTTAGGAATGCCGGTGCCGAGGCCTTCCGCCGGACCCGTGAGCGCCGCGCACTGTCCAATGAGGACTTCGGTGTCCGTGATCCCGCCGTCCGTTGTGGTGGCAGGTCCGGCCACCATCCCCACGGCCGAGATTGCGGCGGCAGGAAGCGCGCGTTAGAGGGTATTGAGTTTCCTGGTCCTTAGAATGTGAAGGTCACAGCCATGTTGGCGTGATCGCCCTGCTCGTTGGCCGCCTCCTGGTTTCTGAAATCGGTAAGGAAGTGGCGCCACTCCCAGGCAAGAGAGACGAATCGCGACCACTTGTAGATCAGATTGCCGGTGTATGTTTGGGTCCTGTTGCGGTTGCCCACGGGGAGTTGCCGCGCATTCATTGAATCGATGCCCCAGGCGAAGTTGGTCTGCCATTTCGCATTCCAGTTCGCCTGCAATTGCGCCCACCCGCCGCGCGATTCCACGCCATGTTGGCCCGCCGTGCCAACGGCCAGGACGGATTCACCCGAGGCCGAGCTGAAGATGCCGAGCGCCCGCCCCTCATAGGCTTCTCCCGTGAGATTGAAATGCTTACCAAGAGGGATGGTGTAGTCGGCGGCGACTCCCCAGGAATCGACGCCGGCCTGGATATTTTGAGTACTGACGAGGCCGGCGTTTTTGCCGCGGCTGTAGTGTCCGCTCAGCACGAGAGTCATCCCGCCGTCTGAAATCGCGAGACGCGAATCGACGGCAGGCAAGCGGCCGCGCTCCCCGATGCCCGCGGTGCGGACGGTAGCGAATGTGGCAGGGTTGTCGCCGACGTTGGGATCGGTTGCGGCGATATGGAACTGCGCGCGCGTAGTGTCGCTCCGCGCATAGCGGAATTCGGCGCGAATTTGAGGCGACCGGATCCATGGATTGCCGGATGCCGAGAAATCGGGAATTGCATGGCCGGCGAGGGACGTTGGATTGAGCGGCGCGAAGACCGACCAGTCCTGGCCGGCGACGAGGGAAAAGTTCTTCCAATCCACGCGTCCGAGCGCCAGGCGTAAGCGGAAAAGATCGAAGCCAACGCCGTTCGAGAGTGTCGACTGGCCGCCGAAGAAATCAAACTCAACTTGACCGCTGATCTTCGCGCCGCCGAGTTGGAGGCCGCTGTAACGCATGCCGAGGCGCGATTGCCGCACCGTCATACCGAAATTCTTGTCTCCGCCAGTCGGGTCGGAGCCCTGCTTACCGGCGAAGAGCGGGATATCCTCATTGTTGAGCGACGTATTGTAAAAACTATTCAGCAGCAGAGTTCCGTAGACCTGGATGGACGCACGGGACGCTGTTGTAACGGAGGCCGTAACGGGGCCGGGCTGGGGGCGGAGGCTGCCGCGGGTTTCGGAGCGAGTGCGGCCGTGGCGGGTCCGGCGGGAGAGGGAAGGCCGAGACGCGCCAGATCGGCGCCGCTCAACAAACCCTTTTCGCTGAGAATCGATGCAATAGCCTGAACAGCGTCGCCTGCGGAGGCTGCGCGGATGCGGTCGCGGTCCGCGTGCGCGATGCTACCACGTTCCTCCAGCAAGTCGGCCAGTGCTTGAGCGGATTGTTGGGCAGACACAATTCCAGCCCCGGCGGGAACCGCGACTGCAACCAGCAGCGGCCAGCTTATGCTGCGTTTTATGCTGAGATCCTTATCGGCCGTCAGGTGAATTCTTCACCGGACTTTATAGCCATCAATAATCGTGGAAGGAGTAGGTTCTCATCGCTTCACGTTGATGGTTGTACCCGAGGGTGAGGCGACGCCGCCAGTGGAGATGGAGATGGGGATATCGCCGTCGGGGGTTGATGCGGGAATGCGTGCGTTGATTTGGTAGAGACCGCTGATGGAGCCGGGCGTTGCGCCGGCGTAGAGGACGTCAGACGGGGCGAGTGTGGTTCCACCGATTGTGACGGAGAACGCGGCCCCTGTGGGTAGGGGCGCGAGTGTCGAAGGACCGAGTATCGCGCCCGCCGGGAAGGCTGGGCTGGTGGGACCGAGGCCGGTGGCGTAGAGCAGTACGACATCGCCGGGCTTCGCGGGGTGTCCGGTGGAGACGACTGCGGGATCGGCGACGGGTACGTAATTCGTGCTGAGCGCCGCGACACTGGAGCCGTTCAACGTGAAAAAGGCGGGCGCGTAGTTTTGCAGTGTGGCCGTTCCAACGTCCCCATCGAACTCATTTGGCGATCCTGGGTTCGCGATGACGCGTACCTGGACGGCTCCTGTGGTGAGGCCCATGGGCAGTTGGGCGTTGATCTGATCGAATTGAGCGTACGTGATGGGTAGCGCCTGGCCGTTGACCTGCACTCCGATGCATCCGAGGATTTGTGGGAATTGGTTGTTGCGAATATCTCCCGGGCCGGCTGTGCGTTTGTTGCCGGCTGTTTGAAAATCCGTTCCGTAGATGGTAATCAGACCGCCGGGTGCAAGGGCCGTTTTAAACTGGGCGGCGTCGACAACCGTCCGGAGGGCAGGTTTCTTCGTCAAGCCGCAGCCTCCTCCGTTTTGGACGCGAAGGCTGGTGGTGTAGACACGGTCTCCGGCGACAGTGTGATCATTGTTGCCGGCGACCGCCGAGGCGTAGAACGTGATGTCACCAACGTCGCTGGCCGGCGCGGTCCAATTCAGCATATAGGTGACGGCGCCGTTGGATGCGGCAGGCAGGACGGCGGCGGCAGTCTGCTCGGCGAACTCGAGAGAGCCGGTGCAAGGACCGAGAGACCCGTTGGTTGTGTTGTCGTCACAGCGCACCTGAACGAAGTCGGATGCCGCGAAAGAACCGATGGAGTGGGCGGGATCGTTAATGGCGCGACCGGTGACCTGGAAGCCCCAATTGCTGGCTTGAGGATGCGCGATGGTTAGCGTTAGTATTTGCGTGGTACCGGGTTTGTAGGCAGGCGTATTAATCGTGAAGCTGCCGGCGGCATCGGAGTTGGCCGCGCCGAAAGAGTTGTGACATTGGCTACAGTCGAGGCCGCCGTCGATGGGCGCGCCGGTTCGGCGAAGGGGGCCGCCTGCTGAGAAGGCGAGTAATGCGACAGGTATAGCTGCCGCTATGGAGATCAGGGTGCGCTTTGTCACTTTGATGTTAGATGCGGTAACCCCGAAAAGGTGACTCGCGCCAAGTTACTGCTTCAGCACCTTCACCACGTAGTAGCTGATGGTGCCCGGCACTTCCTTGAACCAGTGTGGCGTTCCGGCGGGAACCACGATGACATCGCCTTTGGTCATATGGTGCGCCTCCCCGCCCTGGATTTCAGTACCCATCCACTGACCGGGTTTAGTCACTTGGCCGCCTATCATTTTTCCGCCGGTTACGAAGTTAGCTTGGCCATCGATGACATAAATTACGTCAGTTTCCTTGTCGTGCACTTCAACTTTTCCGGGTCCGGTTCGGTGGCTGCCGGAGACCAGCAGGTCGGGTGCATTGACAAGCGGACCGCCTTTTGCGAGTGCGGCTGTGACTTTGTCGTGGGCGACGTAGATGACGCCCTCGCCCGCGGTCAGCGCGATGGCTGTTGCGAATAGGATTGTAAGTGAGAGTACGAGCTTCATCGGTTTTCCTCCTGATGGCAAACCTGTATGGTACGCCTGTCGGATAGCTCGCGTCTATGGTGGGTTCGGATGAGTCGGGAGCTATACCGGCCCTGGTGTCAATTAGCGCATACAAAGTTCGCGGCGTCGTCCGAACTGCCCGATCCCTTATACTTCGCGACCTTCGGCCACGCACATAGCGGACGGGTGCGCGCGACGCCACTCTTGGGGTCAACATTGACCTTATATTTTGTCGCGATGATCTGCTCGGGCGCGTTTCCGGATTCCACCCAAGCTTCGAGCGCCGCATCGATACTGTGGAAGCGATCTCCATTAGGTGTGCCGCCCTGGCCGAACGCGTTGGGACCTGCGCCGCCTCCACAGTGTTCCATGCCGGGTACCATGAAGAGTCGGACGAAGCTACCGGCCTTCCCAGCTCCCATCTTTGCGATGACGCTGTCGTAGTAGTCGATGGCGTTTTCCGCGGGAATGGCGGCATCGGCCCAGCCGTGGAAGAGAATAAGCTTGCCGCCTCGCGTCTCAAAGGCGCTCAAATCCGGTTCCGTTGAATTCAGATATTGCGACATGCGTTCGTCAGCGGCTTTCACGTCGCGGTCGGGATCGAAAGTGCGGAACTGCCAACCGGGATTGTTGTAAACCATGTTCTTGAAAAATTGTGTGCTGTATGCATACATCGCGCTTTTTTCAGGCGCGTCACCCGTTATCCAGGGCGCCCATCCACCGGGTTCCGCTTCGCCACCTGGCGAGGGGCCAGGGAAGATCTGCCGGCCCTTGTTACTGCGGAGTCCACCGTAGATGGATTTCAGCGCGCTGAGCTGTTGCACAGTGAGGCACGAATTCGAATCGGCGTCTTTACACAGCAGAACGGATGGATCGAAATGGCATGACTGCGGGTTCTCGATAACGCCGTCTTTCACGCCATCGAGCACGTCGCATTGCGCGAGAGCGGCAGCCTCGATCGCGGGGAGCTTCGCGGCTGGAATATAGCTCGCGGGTTCGGCGAGTGTTGCAACAACGCCTGAGGCGGCGGCCGATAGCAGATGAGTCCAATAGTTGGCGGGTGCGCCGGCGATGATGCCATCATAGTCGCCGGGATATCGTTGGGCTTCCATGAGCGCCTGGCGTCCTCCGTTGGAGCAGGAGTTGAAGTACGAACGCTTGGGAGCTTCGCCATAGAAAGCGCGGATCAGGACTTTCGCGGCGATGGCCGTTTCGTGGATCGCGCGATATCCGAAATCCATAATTTTTTCAGGATGGTCGAGAGCCCATGCCGCGGACGTGCCGTTGTCCTGATGGCCTGTGTCGGTCGAGGCCGAGGCGTACCCGTTGCGGATAGCGTCGGCTAATCCGGCGAAGCTGATTGAGCCCGCGTAGCCTCCGTTGCCGATACCTTGAAATTTGCCGTTCCAGCCGCTGGCGGGTAGCCAGACCTCGAAACGGATGTCTGAGTCCGATGACGGCTTAATCGATCCCGCGATGCGGCAGAAAGCCGGAAGATTGCCGATTGGCTTGATGCCGGCTGTCGTGAATTCACCGGCCGGGCGGGATTCGGCGACGGCTATTGCAGTGCGAGGCAATGCCGAAGCGGCGAGACTCTCGCACGTGGCTGCAATGCCTGGTTGGACGAACGGCAGAGCAAGCACAGCGATTACACAGAAAGGCTTCATGGATAATCCTCGAAGCCATGATGGTACCGCAGTTTCTAGTGCTGTAATGTAATTACCACGTTGTTGGCAGTGGTCACGCTTCCGAGCGTCGCGCTGATGGGTTGATCTCCGTCAGGTACGTTGGGCACGATTACATTAAATTGGTAAAGGCCGGGAGAAACTAAGTAACCGGCACCTCCAGAAAGCTGAGCGGGCTGGCCGCCGATTGTGATCGTCGGCTGCGTCACGAGCGGCGCGGCCGTGAAAGTCACCATATCGGTCGTGATTGACGAGTTCGTTGAAGGTCCCCAACCGGTGCCGAAGAGCTCGATTGTTTCGCCTGGTTTGACGGGCCGGGACACACGCGGATCGAGTCCTACCTTTCCCCAGTATTCAGCGGGATTCGAGACTGGATTTACTCCCGTCACGAAGAGCTTGCCTCCCTGGCTGAAAGGCGCGTAGAAGGCGGGGAGCGTACTCGATTTCGTTACCATAAATGGATCGCTAGTGCCGTTCGCATTGGTCACAACAACAGCCACAGTTCCGGTGGCGGAATCAGTTGGACTGAGAATATCGATCTGTCCCGAGCTGACGAAGTAGACGGGCGCGGTTTTACCATTGACTGTCACACTGACGCCACTGACACTTGTGGGTAGATGGCCCTGACCGAATGCAGCGTCACCGTCCCATGTCTTTGTTTCGGAGGCTAGATTTGTGCCGAAGATTGCGATCCAGGTTTCAGGTGCGACGCCGGTTGTGTAGTTGAAGGCGTCGGCTATTCCGCCCGCGCTGATGGTGGGCTTCGGGCCGGTGCTCGTTGCTGGCGTGAGCGTCGCGCTCGTTGTGTAGATGTGATCGCCCGTGTTATTGCCATCGTTATTCGCCGCGTTGCCCGCGACGTAGAAGATCACGTTGCCTACGTTCGTGGATGGTGCATTCCAATCGAGAGAAATTACATTTGTCGTGAATGGACTACTATGCTCGATGAATTGAAGAGGGGCTGAGGAGCGGCATCCCGTTGCGGGAATTTCGGTTCCATCCTCGCAAAGGATGAGTTGCTGCGCACCTTTAACAAAACTGCCAGCCTGCCCGTCCCTCATGTTGCTGGAGAGTCGCGAGCTTGCTTGAAATCCATACACACGCGCCCTCGAGTCGGTGATCGTCAGTGTCACATGAACTTTGCTGCCCGGTGTGTAGGTGGTGCCGCTGTCGAAAGCGATAGCAATGTTCCCGCCGCCTTGGTTGAGAGCAGTACCTGTGTGGCACCCGGACTGCGCACATGCGTTGTCGTTGTCACCAGGCCCACCGGTATTCCGAGGATCGGGTCCGGAAGCGTGAGCCCACAACACTATCGGAAGCGCCACGCCTAACACCGCAGCGCATTTCGCGACGAAAATTGTCCTCGAGCGGTCCATACTTTTTATCAACCCCTAGGATTTGAAATGCACTCTATCTACTTGTCCTATTAACGTTAAAAAAACGTTAAGGCCTTTCGTGCGGTAGTGCTGAGCGGAAGCTTTTGCATTTGATCCATAGTAAGCCACTCAAACTCTGAGGGCTTTTGAGCGATTTCCCCCAGGCAGACGCGGAATCGGTAATTGTGGTTCGTGATCGAATGCCGGAAATAGCCGACCTGTACACCCAACTTAAAACTTGAGACGTGCTCCGGCTCGGGAAGTTCCCAGAAACCCGCGAGCTTTTGCGATTCAGCGGAGCGTTGCCACATCAAGAGCTTTCCATCTTCGCGGATGATGAGCAGCGTTCGCTCGATCTTGATTGATTTTGGTTTGCCCAATTTTACCGGAAGCTGGTTTTGTGTGCCCAGTTGCCGGGCCTCGCACGAATCGCCGAGAGGACACAACAGGCACTTCGGCTGCCTTGGGAGGCAGATGGTCGCGCCAACTTCCATAAGCGCCTGGTTGAACTGGCCGGGTCGTTTGCGGTCGAGCATCCGATCGGCCACTTGTTGGAAGCGGCGCTTCGTTGCCGGCGATCGAATATCCGCGGAATCGTTGGTGAGGCGGCTCACCACTCGCATCACGTTTCCATCAACTACCGCGCGCGGCAATCCGAATGCGATGCTGCCAACGGCCGCGGCCGTGTAGTCGCCGATTCCGGCCAATTCGCGAATTGCCTCATAGTTTGATGGGAACGTTCCATTCATCGCCCGCGCGGCTTTTTGCAGATTGCGCGCCCGCGAGTAGTAGCCGAGCCCAGCCCAGGCAGCGAGCAAGTCGGGCTCGGCTGCAGCGGCAAGCGAAGCGATGTCAGGAAAGCGCTGGAGAAAGCGTTCGTAATAGGGAATGACGGCGGCCACTCGCGTTTGCTGGAGCATGATTTCCGAGATCCAGATCCGATAGGGATCCCGGGTATCGCGCCAAGGGAGTTTGCGGCGGTGTTTTTCGTACCAGTCGATGAGTTTGCGGCTGATGGCGATCAATCTCTTAGACTAATAGTAGTGGAAGAGTCTCTTTCGATTCGCGGGGCCCGAGTCCACAATCTCAAGAATATCTCGGTCGATCTTCCGCATAACCAGTTGTCGGTCGTGACGGGAGTTTCAGGTTCGGGCAAATCATCGCTCGTCTTCGACACCATCTATGCCGAGGGGCAGCGCCGGTACGTGGAGTCGCTGTCGTCCTACGCGCGCCAGTTCCTGGAGCGGATGGAGAAGCCGGATGTGGACGAGATTGTGGGGATCGCTCCGCCGATCGCGATCAAACAGAAAAATCAGACGCGGAATCCGCGCTCGACGGTAGCCACGTCGACTGAGCTGTACGATTTTTTTCGCCTACTTTGGGCAAGAGTGGGCCGGACGTATTGCCCGAAGTGCGGCCAGCAGGTGGTGCGCGACACCGTCGATCAAGTGGCGCAACGAATGCTGGAGCAGCCTGACGGTTCGCGCTGGTACGTGCTGTTTCCCGTGCCTGCGGCCAAGGACTCGCAGCATCTGCGCGACTCATTGTTCGAGCTGCGCAAGAAGGGATTCACACGGCTCTTTCAGGAAGGGAGAACGTTCGAGTTTTCGACGCCCGAGTCTCTCCTGGATATCGATTTCCGCAAGCCTCTGTTCATTCTCGCCGACCGCATCACGATCACCGCCGACCTGCATCAACGGATTGTGGACACGGTGGAGATCTGCTATCGGGAATCGGGCGAGGTGATTTTCCGCCCGGCATCCGGGACAGGCGCGGACATCATCTTCAGCGAAAAGTTTGCCTGCAAGACCGATGGGATTGAGTTTACCGAGCCGCAGCCGAATCTGTTCAGCTTCAACAATCCATTCGGGGCGTGCCCGAAGTGCCAGGGGTTCGGCAACACGATCGATTACGACATGGCGCTGATCATTCCGGACGAGTCGCTGCCGCTCGATAAAGGCGCAGTGGATCCCTGGACGAAACCGAATTATTCGTGGGGGCTGGACTTTTTCAAGAAGGAGAACAAGGGGAAGGTCCGCTTCAACGTGCCGGTTTCGCAATTGAATGCGGAGGAGCGGCAACGGCTGGATGCGGGCATCCGGGAATTCTTCACGGACGTAGAGCAGAAGAAGTACAAAGTTCATGTACGGGTGTTTCTGAGCCGGTATCGCGGGTACGCGGAGTGCCCGGAGTGCAAGGGTTCGCGGTTGCGCAAGGAAGCGTTGTATGTGCGGATCGGCGGGCGCACGCTGGCCGACATTTCGAAGATGAACACGGCCGAGGCGCAGAATTTTTTCGCCGATATCGACTTTGCTCCGGAAGAGATGGGAATCGCGGACAAGATTCTTGTAGAGATCCGGCAGCGATTGAAATTCCTGGTGGACGTAGGGCTGCATTATTTGACGCTCGATCGTCTTTCGGCGACGCTCTCGGGTGGCGAATCGCAAAGGATCACGCTGGCGACGTGTTTGGGATCGCGGCTGGTCGGCGCTTGTTACGTGCTCGACGAGCCGTCGATCGGACTGCACAGCAGGGATACGGGGCGGCTGATCAAAATTCTGGAAGAGCTTCGCGATTTGGGCAATACGATTGTGGTTGTGGAGCACGATAGCGACGTAATGCGCGCGGCCGATCACATTGTCGATCTAGGGCCAGGCGCGGGCGAGCTGGGTGGAACGGTGCTCTTCAGCGGGTCGTATACAGAGCTATTGAAGGACGGTGCGCGGTCGCTGACATCGCGATATTTGAAGGGTGAGTTGCAGGCATCTCAGCCGAGGGCGCGGCAGCGGGTGCATCCCAAGCGCGTGCTGAAAGTGCTGGGTGCGCGGGCGAATAATCTGAAGCATATCGACGTGGAAATTCCGCTGGACATGATGGTGGCAGTGACAGGCGTGTCGGGATCGGGGAAGTCGACGCTGGTGCATGAGGTGGTGTACAAGGGCCTGCTGGCGCGGCTGAATAAAGCGAAGCAGACGGAGAACGAGGAGCAATCGGAGAAGCTGCAGTTCAAGCGGATCGAGAAAGCGGAGTTGTTGAAGGATGTGGTGCTGGTGGATCAATCGCCGATCGGGCGGACGCCGCGGTCGAATCCGGTGACGTACATCAAGGCGTTCGATGTGATCCGCGAGATTTTCGCCGGTACGCCGGAAGCGGATCGGCGCGGGTACACATCCGGCCACTTCTCGTTCAATATTCCTGGCGGGCGCTGCGAGACTTGCCAGGGAGACGGGACGGTGACTGTGGAGATGCAGTTTCTAGCCGACGTCGACCTGATCTGCGAGGATTGCAAAGGCACGCGCTATAAAAGCGGCGTTCTGGAAGTGCGGTACAAGGGACTGAATATTCACGAGGTGCTAGGCCTGACGGTGCGAGAGGCGACCAGCTTCTTCTGCGATCATCCGAAACTAGTGGCGAAGCTCAGAGTACTGGCGGATGTGGGGCTGGGGTATCTGCGGTTGGGGCAGTCGGCGACGACGCTTTCTGGAGGTGAGGCGCAGCGTGTGAAACTTGCGGCTCACTTGTCGCAGGCTTCGTGCAAGGGGACTCTGTTTATCTTCGACGAGCCCACAACGGGTTTGCATTTCGACGATATCGCCAAATTGCTGGACGCATTTCAGAGGTTGATTGTGCAGGGCGGGAGCATTCTGATTATTGAGCATAATCTGGATGTGATCCGGAGCGCGGATTGGCTGATTGATCTGGGTCCGGAAGGTGGGGCCGCAGGTGGAGCAATTGTGGCACAGGGGACTCCGGAGCAGGTTGCGAAGGTGACGGGGTCGTATACCGGGGAGTTTTTGCGGGGAATGCTGGGCCAACAACAATGATGGCGACGAATGAAACGCGAATAACTGAAACGGGCGTTCCGAACATACTCCGATTTCACCCGACAGGAATGTCAACCTGAGTGATTAATATTTCGGCATGACGGGGTTGTGCGATTTCCGGCGACGAAGTAGTGTCGAAGAAAAGCGTCAACGCCTCGATCAAGTTCGCTCGAGCCTGTTCATCGTCGAGCCTTGGCTGGCGATGTCGAATTCGGGGCAGAGAGATATGTAACCTTCGCCTTCGCGTTCGATGATTGCTGTCAGTCGCTTCATCTGTTTCATGACTCACAGTGTAGTCCGTGGAATAATAGTACACACTGAACGGATGAGTTCTCTTGAGCAAGCATTTCTCGAATTAGCCAAACGATTTCGATCCGCAACCGATTCGAAAGAAGTTGAACGCCTTGGGGAATGAATTGGGCCAATCTTCGGCGAGTAATGCAGAAGTTCACCTCAATGCATCGCGATCTGCTCAGTCGCCGGGCGCTTGGGCGGTCTCCTCATAATAAAGACCAGCGGAATCAGGCAAGCGACGACTAATAAGAGCACACCAATCACATCCGTATAGGCAAGCACTGTCGCTTGGCCCTGGATCATCTGATAGATCCTGCCGTACGCTTTTTGCGTTGCATCTTGTATCGAAATTCCGTCGCTGTGAAAAGTCTGAGTCAAACCGTTCACGATATTGTCAAAGGCCGGCTCGCCGGGTTTGGCGTGTTGGGTCATGAAGGTTATATGCTTTTGCGATTGACGTGTGATGAAAGTCGTAATCAGGGCAATGCCGACGCTGCCTCCGATGTTACGGACGAAGCTGTTCATACCTGAGACCTGATTATTCTTCTCGCGAGGAATTCCCAGGTAGGCCAGCGTATTCGACGGTAGGAAGATGAACGCGAGTCCCGCCGCTTGAAACGTTCGGAGCATCGCTGCGGTCCCAAAATCGATACCGAGCGTAAGATGGCTATTCATGAACCACAACGCCCAGGAAGTGGCCGCGAAACCGCCCGCCATCATCACACGCGGGTCCATACGCGATACCAGGAAGCCGGCCACCGGCATCATGAGCAGCATCGCCAAGCCGCCCCCGGCCAGCGCCTCTCCGGCCTTCATGGCGCTGTAGCCGAGCAGCGATTGCAGGAATTGCGGAATCACCACCGTAGTCGAGAAGAGAACGATGCCGAGAACAAATGTGAAGAACATGGCCGTGGCGAAATTGCGGCGCTTGAACAGCTTCACGTCAACAATAGGCACGGGGTGATGCCACTCCCAGAAAATCCACACGACCAGCGAGACGGCTGAAATAGCGAGCGTAGCGGTGATCCAGTGAGAAGCGAACCAGTCCACTTCCTGCCCCTTGTCGAGCACGATCTGGAGGCATCCGATCGCAGTAGTAATGAGGGCAAGACCGATCCAATCGACCGGCACGTCGCGAGCCTTTTTACGCTCGGCCTTCAGGTATGGCGGATCTTCGACCAGACGGCCCGCGAGGAATAAAGAGAGAATCACAACCGGAATGTTGATATAGAAAATCCAGCGCCAACTGTAGTTGTCGGTAATCCAGCCGCCGACCGTCGGGCCGATCGCTGGAGCGACAACGACGGCCATACCATATACCGCGAAAGCCATTCCCCGCATAGCAGGAGGGAACGTGTCGGCGAGAATTGCCTGCTCGCTGGGCGCCAGCCCTCCGCCACCTATGCCTTGTAAGACCCGGAAGAAAACCAGTGCCCCGAGATTCGGAGCCAATCCGCACATGAAACTGCTGACACCGAACAATGCCACGCAAGTCATGTAAAAGCGCTTGCGCCCAAAGCGGGTCGCGAGCCACGCGCTAATGGGCAACACCATGGCGTTTGAGACCAGATAGCTGGTGAGCACCCACGTGGATTCGTCCGCACTGGCGGAAAGATTGCCAGCCATGTGCGGCAAGGCTACGTTGGCAATGGAGGTATCGAGCACTTCCATGAATGTCGCCAGGGTGACCGTCAGTGCGATGGCCCAGGGGTTGTGCTTCGGCTTCCAGTCGAGATGGGGATCGTGCGGCGTGCTCACTGCATCCAGACCTTCGGTTCGACGGACATACCCGGCCGCAAGCGATCGAGGCCCTGCTGATCCTTCTTGAAGCGGATGCGGACGGGGATACGCTGGACGACTTTCACGTAATTGCCGGTGGCGTTTTCCGGCGGCAGCAGGCTGGCGATAGCGCCGGTGGCCCCGGAAACGCTCTCGACATAACCGTCGTAGGTCAGGCCGGTGGAGTCCACTTTGATCGTGGCTCGTTGCTGCGGCCGAATCTTTCGTAACTGTGTTTCCTTGAAGTTCGCGGTCACCCAAAGATCATCGAGTTGGACGATGTACATGAGTTGCTGTCCGGGGCCCACGCGCTGGCCGATTTCGGCTTTCTTCCTGGTGACGACTCCCGAGACAGGCGCGAATATTTTGGTGTAACTCAGGTCGAGGCGAGCCTTGTCCACTTGGACGCGCGCGATTTCCGCTGCGGTCCGGCGTGTGGCGATGTTGGCTTGCCGGACGCTTACCTGGCGCGGTCCGTTTACCCGAGCTTCGGAGAGGCGGCTCTCCGTTTGGGCAAGCTGGGCCTGGCGCTGCTTCACAACGCTTTGCGAGGCGGCTGCGGAAGCACGCGCTGAAGCCACAGTGGCGGCGGTGGCCTTGGCGGCGGCAACGGCCTGATCGTACTCTTGTTTCGAAACCTCGTCTTTGTCGACCAGCATTTTGTAACGGGCGACATCGGCTTCGGCCTTCGCGCTATTGGCTTCGGCTTCGTGCACTTTAGCCTCGCCGGCTTCATAGTCGCGCTCGGCGGCGGCGATGGCAGCCTGCGCGTTGGCGATGTCCGACTCTGACGTGGAGACAGTAGTTTGATTGCTCGTTTCGGTGATGGAGACATTCGGGACTTCGGCTGTCACCTGGGCCTGCGCCTGGTGGAGATTGGCTTGGGCCTGCTCCAACGCGATCTGATAATCGCTGGGGTCGATCTCGGCTAAGAGATCACCCTGCTTCACCATTTGGTTGTCTTCGACGTAGACCTTGGCTAGCGTACCGTCGATGCGCGCGCTGATGGAGTTCATATGTCCATCGATTTGCGCGTCGTCAGTGGTTTCGTAGCTCTCGAGATAGCGCATGAGCAAGGTTATGCCGATAGCCGCAGCGGCCAGAACGACGAGAAGGATGATCCACCGGGCGGCGCGAGAGCGGCGTGATTTGGCTGGCGGCGCCGGAACGTCACGCCTCGACTTCAGGTCAGCGAGTTCACGTTCGAGCCGCTTTACGTCTTCTTCAGTTGATCTTGCTTCGTTTTCTTGAACCTTTGTCTCGTTTGGCATATCGTCACTTGCCCTTCAGAAATTCTTTGGTCGTTTGCTCGGCCTCTCCTATGGATCTTGCCAGGCTTACCTTGGCTAGATTGTGAGCAAACAGGCTGGAGATGTAGTCCTGATCGGCGGCGGCCACCGACTCCTGGGCCTGTACCACTTCTACTGTGTTGGCCACACCGGCGGCGAAGCGGTCGCGAGACTGCGTCAATGTCTCCTGTGCCAGTTCCTGATTGCTCCTGGCCACGCGAATCTGTTCGGCAGCGGCACTGAGATCGAGGAAAGCGTTGCGAACGTCGGCCTCCACCCGCTGCCGCAGATCTTCATACTCCGCCTTACGCTGAGCGAGCGCCGCTTCGGCCTGATCGATATCGCCGCGGACTCGTCCGCCTTGCCAGATGGGAACCTTCAGGCTGCCGGTGACACCGAACGTTCCGTGCGAATTCGAAGGCACGGGCCCGATTGCGCCGTAGTTGGCGTCAAGGCTCACAGTGGGCAGCCGCTCGGCGTGGGCGGCCTTCACGATTTGTTCGGCGGCCCGGATCTGCGCCTGTGAAGCCTGGAGGTCTGCACGATTCTGGGCAGCGCGGGTGATGGCCTGATCGAGCGTCAGATTCTCGAGCGGCACAAACGCCATTGCGTCGCTGAGAGCGTATTCCTGGCTCACCGGCAGTCCGATCAAGCGTGCCAGAGCGATCTTTTGTTTGGCAAAATCGTTTATCTGCGAAGTGAGGCGGTTCTGCTCGGTCTGCAACTCCACCTGGCTTCGAGTGACGTCGATGCGCGCATTGAGCCCGGCGGTATGACGATCGGCTGCCTGTTGATAAAGGGCTTGCGCGGCGGCGACTTGGGCGCGTGCGGCGTCCACTCGCGCAGCGGCGGCGACCACCTGAAGGTAGCCTCCGGAAACTGCCAGCACGATCAGATCGCGCGCGTCACGCGACGAGAGTTGAGTGGCCTTCTCAGACTCCCGAGAGGCGCGATAATTTTTGATCGCAGTCCAATCGAAGACGGTCTGGGTGACATCGCCACGAAGATCGAAGTAATTGAAGGGACCGACGATCGTGGGAAACGATAAGCCGCCCGGCAGCGCTCCGAACTTCAATCCAAGTGCAGCCAGGTTCGTTTGTTGGACCGTTTCGGTCAAGCCGGCGGAAATATTTGGCATCAGGTGGCTTAACGACACGTATCGTTCGCCGCGGGCTTGGCGAATGGACTGCTCGAATCCAACAGCACCAAGGTTATAGGCCAAACCACGCTTCAGCGCCTCTTCCAGCGTTAGCGTGAAAGGGCCTGGCGGCGTGGCGGGGCCAAGAATGCTGCCTTGATAGGAGCCTTGCACCTGAACGGAGGAGTTCAGGGTATTGATATTCGAACCGGCCGGGGTGGCGGATTGGGTGGCGCTGACGGAACCTGCCTGGCCGCTGCGCCCGGAGAGAGGGATGACATCCGCGTGAGCCGCCCCGCCGGACTGCGGTTGAGGCTGCTGAGCCGGCAGCAAAGCCGCGGACAGCAGACAGTAAATTCCGATGCGTGCAAGCACTTGCTTGCAATTTAGCATACCATCTCCTTTGTGCGCAATGCTTCAGGGGGCGACGCTGCGCTCTCCAGGTTGGATGCCGGCCACAAACAGCTCGATGCACGTTTCGCGATAGGTTTTTCGCGAATACCCAGTGCGATAGATGGAGCATCTCAGCGCTCCGCTGAATACCATTCCCGTGAACGCATCTACCGCCGAGGCAAGGTCAAGATCGCGCACCAACCCGCGGCGCTGGCCCTCCGCCAGATAAGCGATAAACCTGGCGCGCATCGGTTCGACTACCTCGCGCATAATCTGTTCGGTGAGCGCGGGTTCGGTGGCCTGCGACATCATCGTTCGAATGAATTGGAGATGCTTGACGGTAGTTTTTTCGTACGCTTCGGCTAGGTGAGTAAGATCGCGGCGCAGATCGAAGTCGTCAAAATCAATGCGGGCCAGCGCCTCGGCCTGGAGGCGCTTTACTTCCTTCGTGACGGCTATCAGAAGCTGACCCTTGGTTTCAAACTGGCGGAAGAGCGTGGCCTCATTCACCTCAGCCACGCGGGCGATTTCGCGCGTCGTCGCGTTCATTCCCTCACGGGAGAAGACCTCAAGGGCGGCGGCGAGAATCCGCTCCGTGGTCGGTTTCCGTTCCGCTATAGTATGCATGCGTGTACCCACTTGCATTGTATACTGAAACGCATGACGGAACAACTATCCGCTGTTATCGCGGGGGCTACCGGCGCGGTTGGCCGGAATGTTACGGCCGCGCTACTGGCGAGCGCGCGGTTTGAAGTAGTCGTTTCAGTCGGGCGGCGCTTAGCGGAAAACCTTCCGTCCTCTCCGCGATTCAGCCAGCATGTTGTGGACATGAACGATCCGTTGTCTTATGAGACGCTTTTGACCGGATATTCTTGCGCGTTTTGTACTCTGGGGATCGGTCAACCCTCCAAAGTTTCGCGGGAGGAATTATATCGAGTGGATGTGCGGACGGTGATTGATTTTGCGTCCGCCTGCCGGCGGCAGGGCATACGCCACTTCAGTTTGATGACGGCGGCGGGCGCGAATGCAAGATCGAAATTTTACTACGTGCGCATAAAAGGCGAATTGGAGGAGAAGCTCATCGCGTTGGGATTTGCACGTACCAGCATCTTTCGGCCATCGATGCTATTGACTCCAGAGAACCGCTACGGCTTCACGCAAGGTGTCATGCTGCGCCTTTTTCCTATCATCCAACCCTTGCTATTCGGGGAGCTACGCAAGTTCAGAGGGATTCGCGTGGAGGATCTTGGCCTGGCGATGGTGAAGAATGCGGAACGGCCGGTTTCGAATCCATCCGGAGTCGAGATTTTCGAGTGGGACGATTTCGAAGAGCTGCTTCGGCCCAAAAATTGCTAGCATCAATGCGCCGGACTCGAACGAAGTCCTGCCAAAGGAAGGCAGCAGATGAAAGACAGCTCAAAGGATCAAATCCAAGGCGCCGCGCACGAAGCGAAAGGCAAAATCAAAGAGAAACTGGGCCGAATGACGAACAATCCTCAGAAGGAAGCTGAGGGTCAGGACGAAAAGATCGGCGGGAAAATCCAAAAGAAAATCGGGCAGGTGGAGAAGGTTTTCGAGAAGTAGATGCTCCTTAGCAGCGCCACTACGATGTAAAAATGATCGGCCGCCGAGGGCGGGAAGGAAGATCTACAGTGACCTTAATTTTGATTATTCTCTTGTTGCTGATTTTGGGCGGCGGTGGCGGATACTACGGCCATAGCCGCTGGGGTGCCGGCGGGGGTGCTGGTGTCGGACTCGGTACCATCCTGCTGATTCTTCTCGTAGCCTACTTGCTGGGATTTTTCCACTAGGACGGGATGCAGAACGGCCGCCTGCCTTGCCCAAACTAGCCGGGCTCAAGGCAAAAATCCTGTCTCAACCGCCTCCCTTGCGGAGAGCGACGCGAACGCCCAGTATAGTAAAGGGAGTGCTTACCGCTCCTTAGATGCCGATTATAGTTTTTGCTCTTCTACTCTTTTTCCAAGCTGATCCGGTTGCCGATGGACTGAAGGCGCTCGAGGAAAACCGTTACGCAGATGCTGTAGCGCTTTTCGAAAAAGCAGTAGCCGCGGATGCCAAAGACTACTCGGTTCATTTTCATCTCGCCCTCGCAAACAGCCTGTTGAACAAAGACGATGTTGCGATCGTTGAGTACAAAAAAGCGCTCGAGCTCAAGCCTGGTTTATATCAGGCCGAATTGAACCTCGGCATGGTCCTGCTGCGGCAAAAGCAAGCTGCCGAAGCCGAAGGTCACCTGGAAGCGGCGGCGAAACAAAAACCGGATCAGTACCGTCCTTCTGTATATACGGCGGAGGCGGCTCTGCAGGCTGGTCACGCGGAAAAAGCGGAAGAGTATTTCCAGAAAGCTTCGGCATTGGAGCCCAAATCAGCGGCGGCGGAATCCGGATTGGCCCGGGCCATCGCGAAGCAAAATCGCCTGGACGAGGCGGCTCCGCATTATAGGAAGGCCGCGGAGTTGGACCCGAGCTATCGCGATTCGCTGCTCGAATTAGGTTCGCTATACGAACAACAGAAGAAGATGGCCGAGGCGATCGAAATCTACCAGCAGTTTCCCGAAAACGCGGCGGTAAAGGAGCGGCTGGGCGAGTTGCTATTGGAATCGGGCAAGACGGAGGCGGCGATTGCCGATCTCGAGGAAGCCGTCCGCAAATCGCCCTCACCAGCCAACCGGTTTGCACTGGCGACTGCGTATCAGATGGAAAAGCACCCGGAGAAGGCCGAGCCGTTGTTGGCGGCCGCCTTGAAAGAAGAGCCGGGGAACATCGACCTGCACGCATCGTATGGGCGATCCCTTCGAGATCAGAAGAAATATGCACCGGCGGAGCAGGAATTCAGCCGCGTGGTGGAGGCGCGCCCGCAGTCGCTTGAGGCTTGGGGTGATTTATCGGCTATGCTGATCCTGCTGAATCAGGATGCGCAAGCATTGGCGGCATTGGATAAGATACGGGCGCTGGGTGGTGAGAAGCCCGGGCATTTTTATTTTCGGGCGATCATCCTGGATCGGAACAAGCAGTTGAAGGGCGCCCTGGAAAATTACGAGAAATTTTTGAGCGTGAGTGACGGGAAGAATCCGGATGAGGAATTCAAAGCTCGGCAACGGGTACGGATTATCAAGAACGAATTGGCCAGGCGTTAATGCCGCAAGATGCCTGTTCGCGATGTTGGCCGCGGTATGCCTGTGGAGTTTGCCCGCGCACGCCGCCATTCCGGACGTCAAAGATGAGCCGAATCTGGAGAAGCGTTCGGATCGGGCGCTGGAAAATATGCGGCAGGCGCTCGAAACTGCCAGGGAAGCTGCCAGAAACAACGACGAGGCCACTCTGAAAAAGGCCATGCAGGAAGTGGTGGAGTCGGCGGAATTGAGCTATCAATCGCTCGAGGAGAGCGGCAAGGCGGCGCGGGCGAATCCGAAGCACTTCAAGCGTGCAGAGCTGGCTACCTCGGAGATTCTGCGCCGGATGGACGGGTTGGAAAACCAGATCAGCTTCGATCTCAGGTCGATGGTGCAGACGGCCAAGAAGCGCATTACCGAGATCAACGATAAACTGGTATTCGAGATCATGACAAAGAATAAGAAAAAGTAGGTGAGTAGTGAAAGCAGCATCTCTGTCTATCTTGCTGATCGCGCTCGCGACGCCATTGCTGGCGGAACGCGATTTCCTTACTGCCGATGAGGCCGACCAGATCCGGGAGGCCCAAGAGCCAAACGTACGGCTTCAGCTTTACATCGATTTTGCCCGCCAGCGGATCGACCTGTTGAAGCAGGCTCTCGTGAAGGAAAAAGCGGGCCGGTCGGCGATGATCCACAATCTGCTGGAAGATTACACGCATATCATCGAGGCGATCGATACGGTTTCCGACGACGCGCTGCAGCGGAAGAAGCCCATTAACAAGGGAACGGAAGCGGCGGTGGCGACGGAAAAAGAGATGCTCGAATCGCTGGAGAAAGTGCGCGAGGACGATCCGAAAGACATCGAACAGTATCAATTCGCATTGCGCAATGCAATCGAGACGACGCGCGACAGCATGGAAGCAGGCCAGGAAGATCTTGCCAAGCGAACACAGGAAGTAGATGCAAAAGTTCAGGCGGAAAAGAAGGAACGCGAATCACTAATGGGCCAGAAAGAAGTGAGTGAGAAGAAAGCCGCGGAGCAAAAGACCGCCGAAGATCCAAACAAGCGCAAGGCTCCGACGCTGATGCGCAAGGGCGAAAAACCGGCCGACCAGGACCCGAAGTGAGTAGTCCATCGGTCAACCTGTGGGATACGACGCAACACGCACTCGATTACCTCGCTCGCGCGGACTCCGTGCCTCATCGGACGGAAGGCGAGGCGGTGCTGCTGGACCATGTGCCTGTTGGCGTAAAGCGGATTCTTGATCTGGGCTGCGGGAGCGGTCGGCTGCTGGCGCTGCTGAGGGTGGACCGGCCGCACGCGCAGTGTGTGGCGGTGGATTTTTCGCCGGTCATGCTCGAGGCTGTGCGTGCCAATTTCGCCGCCGATCCGCTTGTGACGGTGGTGGAGCATAACCTGGATCAGCCCTTGCCCCAGCTTGGAAAATTCGATGCCGTGGTTTCGAGTTTCGCCATCCACCATCTGGCCCATAAGAGAAAGCAAATGCTGTATCAGGAAATCTTCAATCGGCTGGAGCCGGGAGGCATTTTCTGCAATCTGGAACACGTCGCTTCGCCGACCCACGAGTTGCACGACGCCTTCCTGCGGCGGTTGAACCTGACCCGTGAGACCGAAGATCCGTCGAATAAGCTGTTGTCTCTGGAAATGCAACTCGAGTGGCTGCGGGATATCGGATTCCAGGACGTCGACTGCCATTGGAAGTGGCTGGAACTGGCGCTGCTGGCTGGCGTAAGGTAAAAGCATGGGGACGAGTTTGACCAAAAAGGCGCACTGGCAGGCAGCGACACTAACGATCGCTGGTGCGCTGGCGCGACTGCTGCCGCATCCGCCGAACTTCACACCGGTAGGAGCGATGAGCCTGTTTGCCGGCGCAAAAATGGCCGGCTGGCAAGGGTACTTCTTACCGCTGGCTGTAATGTTGGTGACCGACCCGATTCTGAGTGCGATCCACGGCTTTCCAGCGTTCAGCGAGCTGACGCCGGTGATCTATGCGAGCTTTCTGATTAACGTATGGATCGGGCAGCGGTTTTTGTCGCGTTCCGCGGGACCGGTTCGCATCCTGCTGCTTACATCGGTATGCAGTTTGAAGTTTTTTCTGATGACCAACTTTGCAGTGTGGGCTTTCGGCGACGGAACTCTCTACGCGCACACATGGGCGGGGCTGATGGCCTGCTATACACTGGCGATTCCTTTCCTCGGCCGCACTCTGATGGGCGATTTACTGTTCTCAGCGCTGCTGTTCGGGCTCTATGAGTTCAGCAAGAAGCGCCTGCAGGATCAAGAGAAATTTCCCACGCGGGAAAACTGAACGCTACGCGCTCGAAACCTGCTCACGCCGCGTACGGATCTCGCGCACGGCGTAAATACGGCGTCCCTGGCTTTCGAAGTAGGTGCGGATCAGCACTTCACCCAATAGACCAGTCGAGAACATCATAATGCCCGTGAGAAATAAGAGCGCGCCGGCGAGCATCAGCGGGCCGTGCTCGGTGATGATGTCGAGGCCCAGCATTTTCTTGATCAGCAGGAAGAACAGAATTCCGCCGCCGACACCCGTGCCCGCGAGTCCGAATCCGCCAAAAAAGTGCATGGGGCGGGTGAAATAGTTGAGCAGGAATTTGATTGTGATGATATCGAACAGCACCCGGAACGTGCGGCTCAAACCGTAGTGCGAACCTCCGCTCGCGCGAGGCGAGTTGCGGATCGGAACTTCCACGATTCGTGCGCCGTACAGGCTCGCCAACGCCGGGATGAAGCGGTGCAGTTCGCCGTAAAGGTTGACATCCTTTAACACTTCCGCGCGGTACGCCTTGAACGTCGTTCCAAAGTCGCGCAGATCGACGCCCGACGCTTTGGCCATCAGCCAATTCGCAATGCGAGAGGGAATTTTGCGGGTGATGGCATTGTCGAGGCGATTCTTGCGCCAACCGCTGGCGATGTCGTAGCCTTCGTCGATTTTCGCCAGCAGCGCCGGAATATCATCCGGATCATGTTGCAGATCGCCATCGAGCGACACGATGACGCTGCCTTGTGCCTCATCGAATCCGGCGGACAGTGCGGCGGTCTGTCCAAAGTTGCGGCGTAAGCGAATTACCTTAAGACGCTGATCAGTTTCCACCAGATTGGCCAGCAGATCGAAACTGCGATCGGTGGAAGCATCGTCGATGAAAATGAGCTCGTACGGCTTCTGTATCCGCTCCAGCACCTGGGTGAGGCGATCGTAAAGCGGGAGGATCGCCGGTTCCTCGTTGTGAATCGGGATCACGATGGAAATCATTGGTAGTCCGGTAAACCTTCAGTCTACCAGGAGAAAACCCACTGATGCGCGGCCTGGATATAATATCGAAACCATGATCAGCCGCCGGGAATGCCTCCTTACCGCCGTTGCTTCGGCAATCAGCTCGGCCGCGGTACAAAAGACCAAGCTGGATGAAGCAGTGGCGCTGATTGAATCGAGCGGAGTTCGCGCCGCCGCCCTGGAAGTGACTCGCGGAGATTTCCGATTTGCGCGAGGCTTCGGCGCAGCCCAGCCGGATACCGTTTTTCTATTGGCTTCGATATCGAAACCGATCACCGCCACGGCCGTAATGCGGCTGGCCGATCGGGGATCGTTGTCGCTTTCCGATCCAGTCCACAAGTTCATACCCGAATTTACGGGCGGCGAACGCGCCCTGATTACAATTCGTCATCTGCTGACGCACACGTCCGGACTGCCGGACATGCCGCCGAATAACAACGAGCTGCGCGCTCGCCACGCACCACTGAACGCTTTCCTCGCGAGTGTCTGCCAGGTTCCGTTGCTGTTCAAACCGGGGACGCAGGTTCGCTACCAGAGCATGGGAATACTGCTGGCGGCGGAAATTGTAGAACGAATCACGGAAACTCCATTGCGCGATTACCTCCGGCGCGAAGTATTTGGACCGCTGGACATGACGGCGACATCGCTGGGCCTGGGTGGACGCAAACTGGCGGACACAGCGCAAGTGGAGGTGACCGGCAACGACAGTTGGAACTGGAATAGCCCATACTGGCGCGATCTGGGCTCGCCATGGGGCGGCGTGCACTCAAACGCGGCGGACATCACGCGATTCCTGCAATCGTTCCTGCACCCCGATGGGCGTGTCGTGAAGCGCGAAAC
>Ga0105240_10003292_pt1 | contig 25266 bp, 23 predicted proteins | sample KBSC54metaG_FD_80426 | JGI IMG/M metagenome (GOLD analysis project Ga0105240, IMG submission 80426) | Corn rhizosphere microbial communities from Kellogg Biological Station, Michigan, USA - KBS C5-4 metaG | ecosystem: Host-associated > Plants > Roots > Rhizosphere > Soil | place: Michigan, USA...
ATCGCCCGGCCCATCTTCGCCAGCGCCTCCAGGCCCGGCGGGATCTGCCCTTCGGCCATCTTGGAGAAATCGATCACCATCGGCTGGCCCGCGCCGGCATGCTCGCCGCAGCCCCAGTAGATGAGGATCCGCCCCTGCGGCTTTTCATAGCTGCCGGGTTCGGACGGGCCGCTGGTGCCGGTATATTGCTTGGGCGGCGGCGGAGTGACGAGCGGCAGGCTGGCGCCCATCTGCATTCCGGCCGGGATGAAGTGGTTGGCCTGCGGATCGCCGGCCGGGCGGTCGCGCGAGGAGAGCCTGAGGCTCAGCATGTGGGCGACCGCATTGCCGCCGCCGTTCATCATGCTCATCATCTGGCCGAGGCTCGGCCGTCCCCCACCCATCATGCCCGCGCCGAAGCCGGACATGGTCGATACGTCCATCCAGTAGGTGGCGACCGGCGGAGCTGCGGCGCTGCTTTCATGGGCCGCGCTCTTGTGAGCCGGCGCGGCGGCAAGGGCGGAAACTGCGGCGACGGCCGTGACGGACGCATTCGCGATGAGCAACGCACTGATCTTCATGATGAAACCCCCTGATTGACCCCGCTTCACTATCCGCAAAATCGGGATGTCTCGCAAGAGCCGCCTGCTCGCCAGTCCCCCGGACTGGCTGCGCTTTCGGCTAGCTGCTAGGCGGCCTCGCAAATGACCGACATCAGCAAGATCCGAAACTTCTCGATCATCGCGCACATCGACCACGGCAAGTCGACTCTCGCCGACCGGCTGATCCAGGCGACGGGCGGCCTCACCGAGCGCGAGATGAGCGCCCAGGTGCTCGACAATATGGAGATCGAGCGCGAGCGCGGCATCACCATCAAGGCGCAGACGGTGCGGCTCAACTGGAAGGGCTACGAGCTCAACCTGATGGACACGCCGGGACACGTCGACTTCGCCTACGAAGTGAGCCGGTCGCTGGCGGCCTGCGAGGGCGCTTTGCTGGTGGTGGATGCGGCGCAGGGGGTGGAGGCGCAGACCCTCGCCAACGTCTACCAATCGATCGAACACGATCATGAGATCGTCCCGGTGATCAACAAGGTCGACCTCCCCGCCGCCGACCCCGAAGGAGTCCGCCAGGAAATCGAGGAGATCATCGGCCTCGACGCGTCCGAAGCCGTGCTCGCCTCCGCCAAAACCGGACTCGGCATCGCAGAGGTGCTGGACGCCATCGTCGCCAAGATCCCGCCGCCCAAGGGCGACGCGCAAGCCCCGACCAAGGCGATGCTGGTCGACTCCTGGTATGACCCCTATCTCGGCGTCGTCATCCTCGTCCGGGTGATCGACGGAAGCCTCCGCAAGGGCCAGCAGGTCAAGTTCATGGCCGCCGGCACCACCCACCTCGTCGACCGCGTCGGCTGCTTCACTCCGAAGCGAACCGACCTCCCCGAGCTCGGCCCCGGCGAGATCGGCTTCATCACCGCTCAGATCAAGGAAGTGGCCGAGACCCGCGTCGGCGACACGATCACCGACGCAAAGCGCCCCGCAGCCGCGCCGCTCCCCGGCTTCAAGGAAGTCCAGCCGGTCGTCTTCTGCGGCCTCTTCCCGACCGACGCCGCCGATTTCGAGAAGCTCCGCGACTCGCTCTACAAGCTCCGCCTCAACGACGCCTCGTTCAGCTTCGAGATGGAGACCAGCGCCGCCTTGGGCTTCGGCTTCAGGTGTGGTTTTCTTGGATTACTCCACTTGGAGATAATCCAAGAAAGATTGACCAGAGAATATGATCTGGACCTAATCACGACAGCTCCCAGTGTGGTGTACGAAGTCCACCTGCGCGACGGGCAGACCGAGGCCATCCACAACCCCGCCGACTGGCCGGACCCGAACGCCATAATCTCGGTCGCCGAGCCGTGGATCGAGGCGACCATCTACGTCCCCGACGAATATCTGGGCTCCGTGCTCAAGCTCTGCCAGGATCGACGCGGAATCCAGAAGGACCTGACCTACGTCGGCACCGGATCCCACGCCCGGGCGCAGATGAAGTATGAGCTGCCGCTCAACGAGGTGGTGTTCGATTTCTACGACCGCCTCAAATCGATCAGCCGCGGCTATGCCAGCTTCGATTACACCCAAGTCGGCGTTCGCGAGGGCGATCTCGTCAAGATGAGCATCCTGGTGAACAACGAGCCGGTGGATGCGCTGAGCATGATCGTCTACCGCGCCAATGCCGAGGCGCGCGGCCGCGGCATGTGCGAGCGCCTGAAGGACCTGATCCCCCGCCACCTGTTCAAGATCCCCATCCAGGCGGGGATCGGCGGCAAGATCATCGCCCGCGAGACGATCGGAGCGCTGCGCAAGGACGTGACGGCGAAATGCTACGGCGGCGACGCGACGCGCAAACGGAAGCTGCTGGAGAAGCAGAAGGAGGGCAAAAAAAGAATGAGGGAATACGGGAGCGTGTCGATTCCCCAAGAAGCATTTATCGCCGCCCTCAGAATGGGTGACGAGGGCTGATGCGTTTTTTAGCTGAGAGGACGCGAGTGACGCGAAGTGCCGGGGCACTTTGCCAAAGCGAGCGCGGATGCGCGAATATGGCAGCGTCTCGATCCCTCAGGAGGCGTTTATTGCTGCGTTGAGGATGGGTGACGAGGGCTAAGTGGTTGATTTCGAGTCGATTTCAGATCTTGAAAAATCAAAGAGATTCAACTATATAACAGGTGCTGCGCTAGGAGTTGCGAAGGCGACCACCGGCGCGGCAGCTCAAGGCTCCGGCAGCTCCGCTGTCGGAGCCTTTATCGTATGATCCCATACTCATCCTTACCGAACGCCTGTTTCACCATAATGCGTTCCAAGATGTAAAATGACTGGTCGAGACCAAGTGCAGTTTTGCTCGGTAACGGGCGTTCTCGTCTCAGCAGCGCGTATGCGCAGGCGTCCGCGGCTTGAACGAAGATAGACCGCTCGGATTTACGGTAAACAAGGTCCTCTAACAGCCGATCCGCTGGAATATTTTTCGAGGTCCCGCCTTCGTCCCATTCGCCGTACTTGCTAGGTATGTAGTTGAAGACCCCCATTCGCCGGCGGATCGCGTCATAGCTCTTGCCTTCGTCACAAAAGATCACGCAGCGGCTTCCCGCAATCCGCATATTGTTCTGAATGCGCATGAGCAGCCACTCAAAGGCGCGGTCCTTTTCGGCCTTCGGAACAGCAGCGTTGATCAACTGTGCGCTCGGCAACGATGCGACGCTGGAAAGGAAAAAATCAAAAAGCTGCGCACGTCGCGCCTTCGGCACTGGATGTCTGGCAATACGCCCTTTGCCTCCGTTCCAGTCCGTCGCGTGCATTTCGGCTTTCATGTAGATGCCGTCGGATTCGTTCATCTGTTGACGCGCCGAAAGGAGATGATCGAGCAACGACCGCCACTGATCTGCCGGTATGATCAGCGCCGAAAAGCAGGCAATCGCATCATCGCCAGAGTCATCAATGTAGACGAAATGCATGCTTCGCTCTTTCTAGTTCAGCCGATCACTTTACTGTCTTCTTTTTCAGCTTCGGCTTTGGTTTTGGCTGCCCCACTGGCTGGTCGGGCACATCCTCGTCCAAGTCGTTGGCGCCAATCTCATGCGCTCGAAAGACGAGCGCTTGCCACTTTGCGTCGCTCACGCGCCCTTCCTCATAATGGCGTCGGATCACGTGATATGGATTCCAGAACAAGGCGTATGAGAATTCGCCGGTGGGACCATCCTTGAAATCGATGAATCCCAGTTCGCGCAGCTTCGACAGCCGGTCTCGCCACGTATAGATTGCTCTTTGCCCACTGAACCCAGCTGCAGCCGCCATTTCGTGCGGCCGATTTAGGTTCAGGTAGCCCTCGTCGCCGAGACGACACCAAAGCTCTAAGTAAGTAGGTCCAACTGGCTGCCCCTTCTCAGCGAGATCGTTCATTATGGACAGCATCTGGGGCATCGCCCTGGGGAGCGTTGCAAAGCCGTCTCGGTGTTGGCGATCCCAAAGATGGTTCTCGGTTACGCCTGGCCAGAACTTCTCACGAAGTTCGACCTTGCGCTTTTTGGCGGCAGATTGTTGTCTTGTTGCTAAAATTACCATGTGTCACCTATTCAGAATGGCGGGCTGGAGTTTGGACCTCCAGCCCTGCGCGATTGTCCCGGCGGGGACGGGTGAGACTGCAGACTGGCTTGGAACCCAGTTGCAGGCTCACCCCCAATCGCGACGATGTGGAAGTACCGTTTGAGGCGCGCAAAGTCGAATGTTAAGTTCGCGCAGGTGAGCACGATGAGACGCCGTTCGCGGGCACCCCTCGCCTCTGCGGAACGTCTGCTACCGAGCAAACTCGTATCGCGAGCTCGCTTGCCGCGAGATCATAATTGTTTTGATTACAACGTATTAATGGCGTCGAGCGGTGCTCCGGGTGATCCCGTGATGGGGTGCTCGCGTGCTCTGGTGCTCGCGTGCTCGTCCGGGCAGGCGGCCGCCCTGAGGGGCTATTTTCGCAGCGCGATGAGTTTCGCATGACCAAAGGCGTTTTCCTTTACCGCGAAGATTCTCGGTACGAGGATCGGCCTTGGGCCGTGTACCAGTTCCCCGAAAACTATCTCTCTCGCGCTGCCCAGATGGTCGGCGACTGGGTCATCTTCATGGAGCCGGTGAAGGCCGGCCGCAAAGGCTATCACGCTGTCGCCAAGGTTGACCGGATTACGCCCGATCCGAGCAGTCCGGGGATGCACCTCGCGATCATCGATCCGAGTTCGTACCTCGACTTCGATCACAACGTGCCGTTCCAGTCAGGCGGCGATTATCCGGAGCGAAGCGTGCTCAACGAGGCGGGCAATGTTTCAGGCCGGGCGCAGGCGGCGGTTCGGCCGATTCCGGCGGAAGACTTCAATCGGATTGTAGGGCTGGGACTCGACACCCACGACGAATTGCTGCCGCGCTCCGACGCCGAGACCGCTGCCTCAGTGGCTGAGGAGCAGGCACCGTATGAGTTCGAGCAGGATCGCATACAGATGCTAACGAGGCGAACACTCCGCGACCGCATCTTCAGGACGCGCGTGCTGAAAGCCTATGACCGCCGCTGCGCCTTCACTGGCTTCCAGTTCATCAACGGCGGCCGCCGAGCCGAGGTGGAAGCTGCGCACATCAAGTCGGTTCAGGACAAAGGCCCTGACGTGGTCCAGAACGGACTTGCGCTATCGGGAACGGTACATTGGATGTTTGATCGCGGGCTGCTCTCGCTCGCTGATGATGCGACAATCATGCTGTCGAACCACATCAATGACGTCGACGGTGTTCGGAAGATTTTGCTCCCCAATGGCCGAGCAAAATTTCCGGACGATCCGCGTGACGTACCTGACCCGGCATTCCTGAAATGGCACCGCGAGCATTGTTTCAAGGGAACTCCGCTACGGTAGCTCCCTCACCACCCTCCGCCCCGTAAAGAACTCATACGCCTCCGGGCTATTCAGCCCGAAGGTCCGCATCCCTCGACCAGGCTTGGGACAGGTCGCCGGAACAGCGGGCGCGGCTGGCGGTCCAGCCTCGACTTCCGCTTTTCCAACATGCGCGCCGATCCGCCCGGCATCGACATGCGCCATCCACGCCTTGAACCCCTCCCGCGCCGCCGGATAGTCCTCGCTCGCCTGCCTCGGCCGTTCCCCCGGGGCATAGTCCTCAATCATTATGTTCTCCCTCGCTGGCTGGCCGCTCGTCGACTCTCCACTGCGCGGGCTTCCACGTCCCGTTCTCGATCGCCTCGATCTCCTCCGCTCCGTTGAGGACGATCCACGCCGCACGCTTTTCCGGATAAGGAATGACGTCCTCGGCGAGTGAGCGCCTGCGCAGCTTCTCCAGCTTCCCGAAGATGCGCTCGCGGATTTCGTCGGCGCGGCTCTCGACGGAGGCTTCGTCTTCATATTCGCCATATTCGTTGAGGATCTGACCGTCGCGGGTGCGTCCGCGGCCTTCCGACTGTAGCTCCGCCAGCTTCCCGCCCATCTTCGCGAGCTCGCGCTGGCGGGCGACGTCGAGCGCGGCCTCGCACGCCTCGTTGAACTCGCGCGCGCCCCGGCTCTTGCGCAGTTTCTCGACTGCGAAGCCGTGGCGCTTGATGCTGCGCGCCGCCCGCTCGATCGATCCGGTCACCGCCAGCGCCGCGACGAAGGCGCGCTGGGTCGCCGGATCCCACAGCCGGTCGTGCGCCGGCCTCGGCACCGGATCGAACGCGAGCAGATAAGGGATGTCGGCGAAGGACTCGTCGCCCGCGATGCCTTCGGCGCCGCATTTGTTGCAGATGACCCGGATTGGTTCGATGTCCGACCGGGCCTCGTGCTCGCCAGTCCCCCGGACTGGCTGCGCGCGCGACCTCCTCCGGTCGACGAACGGCGGAGTGACGCCGACTAGTCCCGCTTGTTCCCGTTCTACCCGGTCCGCTTCGCGCTGCTGGAACAGCGCGACCGCCGCGTCCCACGCGCGCCGGAACTCCTCCGCCCTGTTGTCGCGATACACCTTCTGAACGCCGTGCCGGTTCTTGCGGAGGGCTTCGGCGGCAAGCTCGGGCGAGCCGGTCAGGGCCAGGTGGGCGATGAACTTGCGCTGGAGCGCCGGAGTCCAGCCGTTGCCGCGCTTCTGCCTCGGCGCCGGCTCGAAGTTCAGCAGTGCGGCGATCTCGGGATCGTCCTCGGGGCGCGGCTTTGTCTCATCTGGCGAATCATTCATCAACGATACTAACCACAGTGGTTAGTATGTAGGACAGCAAAATCGAGTGTCCGAGGGCGCCTCGCGTCACCCCCGGCCTTGAGCCGGGGGGTATAGCAGACACCGCAACGTGTACACGGCGGGTCCGTTGAACCGCTCTGGATATTGGTCATTGATGTTGCTTGACGGTGCTACGATTGATCGAACTTGCGGTGTCCAACACGACAAAATCAACGACGAGAACGACTTTTGAAGCTTCGGGTTTTCAACGATCCACTTGACGCTTTCCGGACCACGGCGTTTGACTGAAATCCGTTAATTCTCATTGTCGTGAACGCCAAGTCGTCAAATCCTTAAGTTACAAAATAATACGTTTTAGGGTTTCTTTAACTCTTCGGTGTCTAACGGGGCCCCGGAGGTTAAGCTCATGTCCAATCGTACAAAAACAGTTTCTATGCGGCTCGACGGTCGGATGGTAGACAAGCTCGACAGGATAGCGGTCGAATGCCGCATTACCCGCACAAGTTTGGTTGAGAAGGTGCTCTATGCATTCACGCTAGAGGACCGGCCAACGCAGAATGCGGTCATTGGCCGGAAAGGCCCGAGCCATGTTTAACCTCCCACTAATGTGGAATTCGATGGCCAAAGTTGCCATGTTGCTCATTGCAGCGATTGCCGGTCGAAAGCTCGAAATTCGAGATGATAGGATCATCTTTCCGGAACGCCGCAAGGGGTGAGCCTGCCAGGTAATTACCTATTTTTGAGAACGCTCGTACAGTGCTGGTGCTGCATAAACGCCCGTGCCAGTGAGCCAATCACGGTCCCGTCCGCATTTGGGGGCAGTTGAGCAATCTCAAGGCGGGCCTACTGGAGACGCAACGATGACATCCCCGAAAGTCTTTATTGAGCAACAGCTAGCGCTACGAGCGAATATGGTCAGCCGCATGGAGATGATGAAAAGGCATCTCGAGAATCCGGGCAGCAGAGGCTCGATTGGAGTCGGAAGAAACTACGAGGATGTGACCGAAGAGACCGTTGCCGACCTTGAGGCGAAGATTACCGACATTGACGACCGCCTTGATCGATTACGTCGTGGAAACGTCTAAAGCGCCAGCCGATCTCTGGTAGCCAACGACGTGTGTTAGGACGAAGTTAACAGCCTTCGGTGAGGATTTGCAGCATGAGCACTCGTGCGCCATCCATCCTTGCTGTTGCGCTGGGACAAGTTCGTTACCGACTCGCACTAGCTGTGATTGGCTTCGGCGTTTTCATGGGTTGGCTGCTAGCCTGTGCATTACCCTTATGCCTCTACGCGTCCTATTTCGACAACGGCGTTGGTATTGGTGAAACCACTCGTTGGGTGATCACCACTAGCTTTTTCGTGATTATCGCTGGTTTGACCTACCGTTGCCGAGGATGGATCATCCGAAAGGCGTTGGAGCAAGCGCCACCCCAACCCATCAGGTTTTGGACAGGCAAAGACGTCTTTAAAGCCGGATTTGCATCCATCCAATTAGCGTTAGTTGGCTTAGCGAGCTTGGTTGGCTTACTCATCGTCGTGATCGTTGCGGCTCTTTTAGTTTACGGTGGCTATCTTCTAATCACGATGCTTTCCGTGCCGATGGCTATCCTGATTGGCGCAATCATCATCGCGCTAGCCATATTGATTGCGGCATCCGCTTAGCCACCGAACCGTGATGCGGCGGTTTGCTGGATTCGTTTCGAGGTTGTCCAACGCGATTTGTCCGCTTCTGTATGCCCACCCCCCCGTGACTACCTGAGGATTAGTCCGCGTAGGCTCGATTGGCCGCGAGTTTCCTTGATCTCCTATTGTTCAAACGGGTCAAGATTATGATTTGCGAATTGGCCTCATTTGTCGAGTTCGCGTAGTGATCGGACGGAAGCCAGAAGTTCTGCGAGCCGAGCCTCTACCGTCTCAAGCTCCACTCCGATGATGGCTCGGTCATGTCCCGCCCACGCGAGCATCGCGACAAGCACTGGACGGCAGTATGTAGCAAGGAGCACCAAATGGCGTCCGCTTGGACTGCTCGCTCCTAGCAACCAAAGGCGTGCTGTCCGGCCACTTACTCCAGTCCAAGCCATCACGGTCTTCGCAGCCCGGCGACTTCCGCCAAGTTCAGCTTGCAAGGCCTGCCCGATCGTATGGCAAAAGTCGGCTTCCGAAAGGCGAGTTTGCAATTTGGGAATTCGAGTTCCACTTTTAGGAACCATAGTTCCCCTCCTCCTCGTCTAACGGTGCTTTTGCAGCGGCTTGCGCCGCGAGTGCCATTGAGGCGAGCGATGGTTATTGACTGGATGAAAAATGGCGGTGGAAACGCCATCCCAGAGGCGCCGAAAATACGCGCCGCCAAATATGTGCGTATGTCAACGGAACATCAGAGATACTCGACTGACAATCAGGCTGAAGCGATCCTGAAATACGCAGATCGGCGCGGATATGAGATCGTTCGAACCTATGCTGACGAAGGCAAGAGTGGGTTAAACCTAGACGGCCGAGCTGGCCTTCAGATGTTGCTGAAGGACGTGGAAAGCGGTCAGGCGGACTTCGACGCGCTACTGGTCTATGATGTCAGCCGTTGGGGACGTTTTCAGGACCCGGATGAGGCCGCATCTTATGAACTGCGCTGCCGAAAGGCAGGAGTTCAGGTTCACTATTGCGCCGAGCAATTTGAGAACGACGGCAGTATCGGATCATCGATCATAAAAACCGTGAAACGGGCGATGGCGGGAGAGTATAGTCGCGAACTGTCCGTCAAGGTCTTCGCCGGTCAGGCCAATCTTATTCGGCTTGGCTTCAGACAAGGCGGCATGGCGGGATTCGGTCTTCGCCGACTTCTGGTTGATCACGCGGGCGCGGCGAAGGGGACACTCGACCGTGGTGAACAAAAAAGCATCGCGACCGACCGGGTAATTCTGGTGCCAGGCCCCGACGCCGAGGTCGAGATCGTGCGAGAAGTCTATCGACTGTTCGTGGAGAGCGGCAAGTCTGAAGTCGAGATTGCTAGTAATCTCAATCGTCGAGGTCTGCTTTCCGATCTCGGGCGACCATGGACACGCGGAACCGTCCATCAGTTGCTTATCAACGAGAAATACATCGGCAACAATGTTTGGGGAAAGACGTCCTTTAAGCTGAAATCCGCGCACGTGCGAAATTCCCCCAGCGAATGGGTGCGGTCGGACGGCGCTTTCGTCGGAATCGTTGACCGCTCGATTTTCGCAAGAGCGCAAGATATCATAAATGCTCGTTCGGACCGACTAAGCGACGACCGAATGCTGGAGCTTCTCGCTCAAATACTCCAACGTCGCGGATATCTCTCCGGCCTGATCATTGACGAAGTTGAAGACTGTCCTTCGAGTGGCGCATTTCGGACCCGCTTTGGCAGTTTGCTGAGAGCATACGCCCTAGTGGGCTTTTGTCCGGACCATGATTACCGGTATCTCGAAACGAACCGAAAGCTCAGGGCACTACATCCGTCGGTAATCTCGTCCGTCGTCGAAAGTATCGAGGGGGTTGGAGGAAGCGTCGTTCAAGACCCGACTACCGAAATTTTGACGATCAATCGAGAGTTTCGGGCATCCATTGTCATCGTTCGATGCTTTCACACGGCGGCTGGCTCGACGCGTTGGAAATTGCGTCTTGATGCCGCCCTCAGGCCAGACGTGACTGTTGCCGTAAGGATGGACAGTGCCAATGAGCAAGCGCGGGACTATTATGTGTTGCCTCGGCTGGACATGCAGGATGCAGTTCTCCGGCTCGCCGAATATAATGGCCTGTCTCTCGATGCATACCGATTTGACAGCCTCGATCAATTCTATCGGATGGCGGCGCGCGCATCGTTGAGGATGGCAGCTTGAGTTCCGCTCTGCCCGCCCAAAGGGTCGAGATGATCCCAATCGACCGCATCACGATTGTGAATCCGCGAGTTCGGAACAAGCGAAGCTTCAAGGAGATCGTGGACAACATCGCCCAGCTTGGCCTCAAGAAGCCGATCACTGTCACGCGGCGCGCCGAAGCGGGTGGTCCCTTTTACGACTTGGTATGCGGGCAGGGACGTCTCGAAGCTTTTCTTGAGCTTGGCCAGCGCGAGGTCCCCGCGTTGGTCGTCTCGGCTGACCCTGAGGATTGTATGGTCGCCAGCCTTGTCGAGAATTGCGCCAGACGACAGCACAAGGCGCTCGATCTTTTGCAGGACATTCGTGGAATGCAGGAGCGCGGTTACAGCTCTCCCCAGATCGCCCGGAAGACGGGTCTTTCGACCGAATACGTTCACGGCGTTGCGCGCCTAATTGAAAAGGGTGAGCAGCGACTGCTCCGATCGGTTGAAAGTGGCATAATACCCGTCAGTGTGGCCGTCGAAATTGCTGAAGCGGAAGACCATGATGTTCAAGCGGCTTTGTCGAATGCTTACGAACGGGGCTTACTCAAGGGGCGCAAACTCCTCGCCGCGAAGAAGCTGATCGAAATCCGGCGTCGAAGGGGTAAAGGCCTTGCAAACAGCGACAGCAAGCACCGCAAAGGCTTGTCTGCGGAAGCGCTAGTTAAGGCCTATCAGGAAGATACCGATCGAAAGCGAGCGATGATCCGTCGAACTGATGCGACACGAAATCGCCTGTTGTTCATCACGGAAGCGCTGCGACGCTTGGCGCGCGATGAAAGCTTCCTCGCCTTGTTAGAGGATGAAGGTCTCGACACCATGCCCGAGAACATTGCATCGCGGCTGCGGTCAACCACCGAGCTTCGCGCGTAATGCGAGCGAAACCTTCCTCCACAGTCGCAATGGCTTTCGAAGAGTCAACTTTGCGGATTGCAATTGGAGATATCCTTCCGTTGCGCGAAGTGGCACCGAGCGTCCGAAAATCCGTTAAATATGGTCAGATTGCCGCTTCGATTCAGGAGGTGGGCGTGATCGAGCCGCCCGTCGTTGTTCGCGATGCTCAAGATCAATCGATTTTCCACCTTCTCGATGGCCATCTGCGGATCGACATCCTGAAAGAGCGTGGGGATACGGAGGCCGTTTGCCTTATCGCAACGGATGATGAAGCGTTCACCTATAACCGCCGCGTTAGTCGCATAGCGATCATCCAAGAACACAAAATGATTCTGAATGCGGTCAGGAATGGAGTGTCAGAGGAAAGGCTGGCCCGCGCCTTAAATGTCAACATTGCGAATATTCGCTCCAAGCGGAAGCTGCTCGCGGGCATTTGCGAAGAGGCCGCCGACCTGCTTCGCGACAAGCACCTTCCCATGAATGCATTCACTGAGCTTCGAAAGCTCAAACCGATGCGTCAGATCGTCGCTGCCGAAATGATGATCGCGATGAACCGCTATTCGATTAGTTATGCCAAATCGATTGTCATGGGAACGCCCGACGACCAGCTCGTTCATGGCAGACAGAAACCCAGTGCGGGTCTGACGGATGAGCAGATTTCGATCATGGAACGCGAGTCGGTCGAACTGGATCGCGAGTTCAGGTTGATTGAGCAGACCTACGGATCGGACCATCTCGACCTAGTGTTGGCGGTTGGATACATATCAAATTTGCTCGGGAACGCTCGCGTCGTCCGTCATTTGGCGCAGCACCATGCCAACCTCCTCAACGAATTTCAGAAGATTGCCGATGTTCAGAAGGCGGCTTGATGAGGCTCGGACCTGATAGGCCTCTTACCTCGGTAGCCCTAATTGTGCCGGAGAATTGAGCAGGTTCTGACACCAAGCGAGTGGCCAGTGTTCTTAATCCAAGCCGAATTACCCAAAGCGAAATTCCAGTGCGCACAGATTTACCCTCGCAAATTCGTCTGATCGACCCTCTCGCGAGACCGGTCGCATCGGCAACAGGCTTTTGGCCGTGGATGCGCGCCGCTTCCCGGATCGCATCGAACAGGCCTGAGTCCTCATTCGGGTTGCGCCCGAATTGGGTGGTCGGATCAAAGCCCGCCCCAACTAAGAAATCCTCTTGCCATCTGTCGGCTTCCTTCCCGATATAGTGGACTTCGCTGGCGAGGACGTGACGCGGCTCTGTAGGGCCTCGTTGGAACGGGCCGCCATTTTCGAACTTGGCTTCCTGCCGGATCGGATAGTTGAATAGCATCTCGGCATAGGTCAGTAGTTGATCTTTGCTCACGCTTTCGCCGGTAATGCGGTCGAATGCCTGGGCGATGGCAAATTCCCTATCTTGATGGAACGGCGCGACCGCGTGAATGTCTTTTGCCTTAGCCCCGCTTCGCGCATCCGGGCCGGTAAAGTCGGGCGCGCGTGCTTTCGCGTGAAGGCAGTAAAGCAGCCCGAACGGTTTCACCTGATCGGCATAGTCCAACCCGTCATTCTCATTGTCCATCCAGCGCAGCATGACCGGGCTGGTGGCGCTGAACCGCGACAAGCAAGGTTGTAGCAACGCCGGATGATAGTCGAACCTGACCCTCTCGGTATCGGCCTTGTCCGATAGCTCGTGCGACAGGATCGCATACCAAGCATCATACTGCCACCGCGCCAGTCGGTCAGTGCCCGTTTTGAGCCCTTCAAGCGGCGGCGGAAAATGTGGCGCGCCGTCATCGTCGCCGTATGGTTCGATCATATGGCCTAGACCATGCGCCGACGCCTTGCGAATAACGGGACGCCCCTGATCGTCTCGATTGAACAAAGCGTAGCGCTTGGAAGCGATGGCATAGCAATAAAGCGGCTCGTGGCGCTTGGTGAGCGGCGCGAAATTCACGTCCTCAAGCTTCAAGATGCTATCAGGCAAGCCATAGGGATTGAGCGGCGCGAACCATTCGGAAACGCGTCCAGCGCGGGCTAGAAATTCAGTGTCCGGCATATTGGAAGGCTTTGCGAGCGCGAGACTGTCGGTATCGCAAAATACCCAGCCCAACTCTTCTTCTCCGGCTCGCAATTGCGCCAGCGCCAGCATCAGCCGCGCGGCTCCAGTAATCAGCGTTCCAAGCAATGGATTGAAGCACGGCCCCGGCTGTTCGCTCTTTGCGACCAAGGTTTCGTATGGCTCCTGCCCGTGCACATGGATTGCACGGCGGACCTTCGGTTCTTCATCGGTAATATTGAGTTGAAGGAAACTACCGTAGCTGGTCGAATTGCCTAAAATCTTGAGGAACTGCCGAAACTCTTCGACCGCCGTCCGTTCCGTGCCCGCGAGGTTAGAAAGCCTCAGCTTCTCGCGTTCGCGCATCGCGATGAGCTCGCGAAAAGCATCGTCCTTGTAGGGATCGATCGTCAGCCGTCCCAAGAGGTGAATTGGTTTGAGGTTTGGCTGCGGCGGCCCCGGTTCGAATGCGATCCCTTCAACGACTTCCGGCGTCTTACCGGATTGGAACTTGGAGGAGAGGCAATCGGCTAGCGTGAACCAATGCGTCCGCTCGTTGTCGGTTAGCTTATTGAGACCAATCGAAGCATGTTGCTCGCCCTCATAATAGCTCCGCACCGGGAACATATCGCCCGCGCATTTGACCCGAACCAATACTGTCAAACGTCGCCATTGATCCTGCGATTGCCAATCCGCGGCCTTGGTCTCAGCGAGCAACTGCCGAATTTCGTCGGTCGCCTCGCGCTCAATGGTATTGGTCGAAATGACGAAACGCCAAAGACCCATGAGGCTGCAACCGGTCGGGTACATCGACGTGAAATCAGTCAATACGACGCGGGTCGGAACGCGCCTAATCCTGACTTCGGTTCGTCCACCAAAATAGCTATGCAGGCTTCGCGCAATTTTAGCTGGGTCCGTCTCGCGGACAATTTTGATGCCCATGTCCGACAGCATTGCTTTACCCAATCCGGCTTCCGACCGGATGGTGTGCATGGGCGCACTCATTCCGTAGCTTTGATAGCGAGCGCGAAGGGCACAAAAACAGTCCCACGTCGCCTGAACATCGTGGCGAGCGTAATCGAGATAATCAAAAGTGAGCGGCTTCCCGTGATCCTCAACACCGCGCTTCCGCGTCTTGGTTTTCAGCGTCTCGCACAAGCGCTCAAGGTTGTAGCTCCCGCTGAGAAAGGCGCTCGCCATCGTTCGAACGTCGTTGAACGTGCCGCGTTCGGCGGGAAGGTCGTCGCGCCGCTTGCGGGCTGAACGAGCTTTCCCCTGACTTGGAACCGTACAGGAAATTAGCGCTAGACGCGGGTTGATGTGTTTGATCTGGATTCGCGGGACGAAGCTACTGTCCCGAAACTTGAGGCTATGGCCGCCCTGCATTCGTTTGTTCCACGGCCTCGTTTTCGTCGGCGAACTGCCGGTCGCGATGCGCGATAGATCAAACGGGAGATTGAGCCCCACGAACTGACCGCCCGCGCGGATCACCTCCAGGAACAAGGTGCGGAAATCGTCGAGCGTGACGGGCTCACCGATCCGCCGCGCCTCTGCATAGGCTTTGATGGTTTTATTGTCTCCGCTAAAGGCTTCGCGGGGATCGTAGAACAAACGCTCGTCGATCAGCTCGCGCTCATAGTGCAACTGGTAGAAGCCAATCCGGCAACGCATTGCCGGATCGGTTGTCGTCTCGGTATCGAACACCAGATGGATATCGGCCGGCAAAAGCGGTGGAACCTTGCGCTGCACTCTTTTCACCTTCACGGGCTTGGCGACGGGGTTTCCCGGTATCTCGCTCGACCATGCCCGAATAACGAGCGGAAGCGGCTCGCCAACCTTAAGCGTCATTGCCGTCGCCATTGGCTTGCGGGATTTGCAGCCTGCCGGTCAGCAGCGCTTCCAGCTCTTCGTCCTTTTCCAGAAATAGCTTGGCGTTGATGATGCGCCCGCGCGTAATCGCAATCAGCTTGGCAACCACGGGATCCACGTTTGACGGGATCGGCGGATATTCTCTCTGCATCTCGGAAACCTTGTCGTGGCACGAATGGCAAAGCCTCATCACGCGGTCGTCGTGCTTGTGACCAAGAATGTGATTGAGTTCGTAGCGGACGGCCCAATGGTGCTCGCCGCAAGCGCAGCAAAAGGGATTGATCGTGCCTTGGGTGCGCAGCCGTTCGCGCTTTCGGCCCAGCCGTTTGAGGTCGATTTTATCCATCGCCCGGTCCGTCAATTGGTTAGCCGCTGGTAGATGCGCGACCAATCAATTTCGTTAGCGTTCAGCGCGCGATAGATTTGATTTGGATCGGTCTCGAAATTGTAATCCCGGCCCTTAAGGTCCGTGATCGTGACACCTTCCCAGCGCTTCTCGAACGCGGGGAATAGAATTGGATTTTCGACAGCTTTGCGAGCCTCGGCAAAATGCTCGCCCGCTAGCTTGGCGGCCTCCTCGCTGCCGACCCAGACTTTAACAAAATTGCGACGGCCTTTGGCGATGATCGGGATTTGAAACCGGTCGCGTTGCTGGAACGACCAACGCTTTTAGCCGTAGGTCGCGCCGCCTTTGGACTTCGCATAGGCCGACAACCGTTCACGGCTGACCTTATGGGCCTTGGCTGTTGCCGCGAGGCTCGACCCCGACTTCATGGCCGTGAGGGCCTTTTGGATTGCCGCGTCTGATTTCGTCCGCGCCTTGCCGCGAAGCTCGGAAGCGTAAGCCTCGCTTGCTAGGGGGTGTCCGCGCGCCTGCGATTTGGTCAGGCCCCGCGAGGCGGCGCTTGCGAGCCGCTTGGCATAGGCTGGGGACAATCGACTTTTCTTGCGAGGCACTCACCATCTCCGACTCAGGGGATGGCCACCAATTAAAACGAGCGCTTCCCTCGAATCGGCTATTCTGTGCGGGTTACTAACGATTCGGCGGGACGGCTTACGGTGTCGGAAGAGTGGATTTCCGCTGGTGAAATGAGCGCTGAAATCCAACGCGCGGACGTGACCATATCCGCCTCACGTATTGAGCGCTGGAGGAACCAAGAGCTATTGCCGCGACCCAAGCGGATCGGTCGAGGGCGCGGACGCGGCTTTGACTTTCGGGTACCTTCCGGCAGCGCCGCCCAAGCACTCGAAATCGATCGGCTCTTTAAGGTCTATGAAAAGCGGCCTTGGGTTGGATGGCAGTTATGGATGCAAGGCTATTCAGTTGGGGAGCGCTATTGGCGGCCTGTCATCGACCAGGCGTTCGCGACCCTCCGGCATTTCCAAAAGCTCGCAAAGCAGTTTGAGCGAAGGCCTGAAGATACCGACGTTCATGCGCTCAAGGCCGGAGTGCTGACGCTTTTGGCCCGGACACCGCTTGCAGCGCCACTCACCCGTGCCGACCCCGAAATGGTCGAGACAATTGTCGCCTTTGCCGCTGAAATTCTTTTGGCGAGATTCAATCGGTTTACCCCTGACAGTCGAGAGCGTTCGACAGTTTTGGATGTGCTCGGCGCGCTTGCCGGGGAAAATCATTCGATCGCTGGGTCAGCAATTGATTTTAGAGCGGCAATCGAGCCTGTCCTCAGAGACATGTCGAATGCGATCCGTCGGCTATTGCGCCGTAAATCAATAATTGAGCCGTCGCCTGAATTACGCCGAGAATTTGCCAAAGCCTTTGGAATTGGGACCATAATTTATGGGTTGGCTTCGCCGCTATTGGGCCGGTCGGCAATGGGATTGGGGACGCTCAATCAAATAGCTCAAAAGCCCGATATCGGGATTCAATCGACCATGCTGATAATTTGGCGCGAGTTACGGGCAATTCAGTCGGGACCCGATATTATCCTAATCCATGACGAGGCTACAAAAGCTTCGGAAACAGCCAAGCGATTTTGGGATGTTTGGCGGGGTGCCTCACCTAACCGTCAAGCTCGAATGCTCGCCGGATTGAGAGAGCAATTCCGATCCCGAAAAGGGTCAAAATCTATTAAAAAATTTAGCGGAATTGCCCCCTAAATTCGTGGTTCCGGATAGGCCAATATGATATTGAAATTCAATGTTTATCGATCATTCGAAATTAGGGCCGGAAAGTTCAAATGATTGGGCTGGTCGCTCCGAATTTTGGCTAAATGAGATTGCCGAATTTCAACAACCCCGTAAATTGAGGCAACGCAATCCTAACCCCCTAATTTTATGCGGGCACGGCGTTTCGATGCGTATCGAAAATAACGCTCTGGTGATCCGGGACGGGTTTACCCATTATCCGCAACAGCAAGCCAAATACCGATTCTTTCCCCGCGACTTGGACCTGCCCCGTCGCATCATGTTGCTCGACGGAAGTGGCACCCTTTCATTCGAAGTCCTTAGCTGGCTTTCCGACCAGGGCGTATCGCTCTTGAGGGTCGATTGGCGGGGAGAGGCTGCTTGCGTCGCCAGCGGTCCGGGCTTCGTGGCCGATCCAGACAAGATTAGCTGGCAGCACCAAACCAAGGCCAACGAAAAACTCCGCTTTCAATTCGCCGCCGACATTATCCGGGAGAAGCTGGTCGCCAGTATCGACACGCTAGAGGCATATGTCCCGCCGTCGCGATGTCGTGATATTGCGATTTCGAAAACAAAAGTCGGGATGGAGAAATTAGCCGTCGGTTCATTCACAGACATGAATCATATCTTCGCTATCGAGGGAGAATGCGCTTCCGCCTATTTCGCATCGTGGCGCGGGCTTGAAATTCGGTGGAAGTCGCTAGCGCGCCGCCCAGTACCTAAAGGCTGGCAAGTTTATTCCGGACGAAGCTCGCTGGCGACAGGCGTGAAAGCCGAAAACCGCAATGCTTCTCACCCGCTAAATGCCATGCTTAATTATGGCTACGCCGTGAAGCTGGCGGCACTGAAACTGCAGGCAATCGCGGACGGCTATGATCCAACATTCGGGATCATGCACAATGGCAAACGAGGCAATCCAGCGTTCGTCCTTGATTTGATTGAGCCGGAACGCCCGCGCGTGGACGCGGCTATTTTGAAACTTGTGCATAAACATCGGTTCGCCGCCTCGGACTTTATCGTTCGGTCGAACGGGTCGTGTCGGCTGTCACCGCAACTCGCGCGGGCTGTCGCTTCGCTGTTAGGTTAGCTAGACTTCCGCTTGCGCCCGCGTGGAAGGCCTTCGACGGGCGCACTCGCCTCTATAGCTTCAAAGAGCTCCGCAATCGACACGCCTAGCGTGGCGGCGAGCTTGTCCAGCACATCAACAGTCGGATTTTCCTCGCCGCGTTCAAGACCGCCTAGATAGGATCGGTCAACGCCGGAATCGAACGCGAGCCGTTCTTGCGAAATTCCTTTGGCAACGCGAACCCGCCGCACGTTCCTGCCGACTAGCTCGCGCCCTCGCATGAACGCGAGCAAGCTTATTCAATGGTCAGAAAACCACTGTCTATATCCATCTAATTAACTTCCTTCTGATATTACCCGGAGGTGTCCGAGTCGGAGATTAGCCAAATGAAAAAGTTCGTCGCAGGTGGACTGCTGCTGCTTGCAGGAACTGCAAGCGCTCACTCAGGAGCCGTCGCTAGCCAAAAGGGGGCCACCTCGACGTTTCTGCGGGGCCGATGCACCACATTGATTGCCGCTGGGAAAGATGTGACAGCCGCTTGCAGCCCGGTACTCGTGAATGTGGATTATCCGACGGGAGCTAGTTCGTTCTTTTTCACATTGAATAACGAGGCAATCGTGAGCTTCTTTGGTCGCGACAGCTCGGTGGTCGGCGATCATGGCATGCGATATTTGCAGCGCGTGTCGTTCAAGGATTCCACGCCAAATAATCCGTCTTCTGAAGTTTCCGGCGTCTGCACATTCAGCAGGCCTCCTGCGGGGCCAATCGTGGTCGACTGCGAGGCCGACAGCAAAGACGGTCCGTTCAAGGCCGTATTTGTGAGCGACGGAGGCCGCCCAACGGTCACCCGGGAATAGGCACTAAGGCGGCCCAAGGGGGAATTGGTCAATGTGGAAATGGATTAAAATACCAAACATTGGAGCGCTTGTTGCATTCTTTATGCCGTGGTTGACGGTCTCTTGCTCGGGAACGCCCATCGCGACCGCTACTGGGTGGCAGCTTGCGTTTGGTGGCTACAGCGCTTCGCACCAAGTAGGGGCCAATTCACCCGCTTCTGGACCACAAGGCAATGGCTGGCTGATGTTGGCACTGATCGCCATTCTGATCGCGATCGTTCTGGCTTTTCTCAAGCAATCGAAGAAAAGATCGATGAAGGCTGGTTGGTGTGCCGCCTGCGCAATCGCATTCGTACTCTTGGGAACAGCGAGGTACAGCAAAACCAATCTAATCGCCCAGGCATCAGGAGGCAGCAGCGGATTTGGCAGCGCAGTAGATCAAGCCTCACTCGCTATGGTCCAAATCACATGGGAAATTGGGTATTGGATCGCCATTTTAGCGCTGATCGCCAGTGGCATATTGTCTTGGCTGGCTTATTCCGAACTTGAGCTATCCACTCAGTCTGAGCCGATGCAAATCCGGACCAACAAACCCACCTGATTCAAGTCGCACCTCAAACTAATTTCGCGCTGGGCCGTTCGTGAATTGCTAACCCCAGCACGGTCGCGGAGATTGTGTCCGTGCGGATACCTCTCGCCGTGTACACGCCGTGGTGTCTGCTATACCCCCCGGCCTTGAGCCGGGTCTGCCTTTCTTCACAGATAAAGGCGGATCCCGGATTAAATCCGGGGACGTCCTACTTCGCAAAACCGCCCTTGTGCTCGGGCGCTCGGTTACCCAGCCAGGTCGTTGACCCCGATGTACACCGCTCCCGCAATGCTGCCCGCCAGAAGCATCAGCACGCCTGCCTTCATTATCCGCTCGCGAACGATGGTTCGCGCCCGGCGGCGGCGGCTCTTTTCGCGGAAAAATTCTATCGACGAAGTATCTATTGGCAATCATCCGAAATGGACGACTCGGCATCCGGATTGATAACGAATGTTTATGCCCTTGCCGAGTCTGCGGCTGTTGCGCCCGCGCGAGATCGGCGGACAAAAGGTGGCCCTTGTAAACTAAGCTAATCGACTCTTTGCCTTTTTCGGTGGATTATGGATGTTCGATGAGGGACCGAGGGTCTAAGACGCCGCGTCGCGAGGCGACGAAGGGCGAGTCCGGCGCGGGGGCGCAGCCGTTGCCCGAGCCGGGGGTCCGCGGGTTCAGGAAGCCTTCTCCCGCCGTCCGTGGCGCGGGCGAGCTCCAGCGCGATCTTCCCGAGGGCATTCCGCCGGAAATGTTCACCGGCGCGGGGATGCTGGCGCTGGCCGACCTGCTCCCCGTGATGGTCGCCTATCTCGATCGCGATCTCATCTACCGCTTCGTCAACAAGGCCTATGCCGACTGGTTCGAGCGGCCACGCACCAGCATCATCAGCAAGACGGTTCACGAGCATCTGGGCGATCACGCTTATGCCGAACGGGAGAACCTGCTCGCCGGTGCGCTTGCCGGGGAGCGGCAGTGGTTCGCCTCAAGCTTCGACCATCCCACCCGCGGGCCGGTGGCGCTGCACATCGATTACGTTCCCTGGCCGGGCGCGGACGGGACGGCGCAGGGCGTGCTCGTCCTCTTGAGCGACGTAACCGAGCAGCGGACGGCCGAGCGGGCGCTTCGGGAGAGCGAGGCGCGCTTCCGCCGGATCGCCGATAGCGCTCCGGTGATGATGTGGGTGACGAGGCGGGACGGCACGCGCGATTTCGTCAACGAGGCCTATGCCGATTTCGCCTGCGGCGAGGGGTGCGACCGGGAAAAGGCGCGGGCGCTCGACTGGACCGGGTTCCTTCACCCGGAGGATCGCGATGGGGTGCTGGGTTTGCGGCCCTTGTATGAGTCCGGGCAGCCGGTGGCATTTGAGGCTCGGATGCGGCGTTATGACGGCGAGTATCGCTGGCTGAGAAGCGTGTCGCAGCCGCGGTTCGGGGCGGACGGGGCTCTCGTCGGCTATATCGGGGTCGCGACCGACATCACGGTGCGCAAGGAGGCCGAGCTCGAACTGCGTCACCTCGTCGAGGAGAGGACCTCCGAACTGCGGGATTCCGAGGCGCGGTTCCGCGCTGTGTTCGAGACGGTGCTGGAGCTCCTCATCCTCATGAAACCCGACGGCACCGTAATAGAAATGAACAACCCCGAAGTGGGATGGCGGGCGGCGAACAGCCGCGAGGTGATCGGCAAGAAGATCTGGGATGGGCCGACGCTGAAGCTGTTCTCCGAATACCGCGAGCCGCTGAAGCAGGCGATCGCGGCGGCGGCCAGGGGCGAGCAGTTCGCGCAGCAGATCACGCTCGAACGGCCGGGCATGGCGACGACGCACCTGGATGTGACCGTGCAGCCGGTGAAGAACTCGGCCGGGAAGGTCACTTACCTGCTGTTCGAGGCGCGCGACATCACGGAACTCCGCTCCGCTCAGGAGCAGCTCCGGCAGAGCCAGAAGATGGAAGCGCTGGGCCAACTCACCGGCGGCATTGCCCACGACTTCAACAATCTGTTGACCGTCGTCGTCGGCGGTCTCGACCTGGTCGCCAAGCGGGTCGAGGACGCAAAGCTCAAGCGCTACGCGACCAACGCGCTTGCCGCCGCCGAGCGGGGCGCCAGGCTAACCGGGCAGCTGTTGGCGTTCAGCCGGGTCCAGCGGCTCGAAGTGCGGCCGGTGCACGTCGCGCCACTGATCGAGCAGATGCGGCCGCTTCTGCGCAACGTGCTTGGGCCGGGGATCACCAAGACCTTCGATCTCGACGAGGCGATGGTCCCCGTAATGGCCGACCCGACGCAGCTCGAGGTCGCCGTCCTCAACCTCGCGATCAACGCCCGCGACGCAATGCCCGACGGCGGCCAGCTCCACTTCGCCACGACGACGATGTGGGTTGAAGGCGACCCGGAGCTTGAGGACGGGGATTATATCGAGCTCACCATCAGCGACACCGGCAGCGGAATGACCGAGGATGTGGCAAGCCGCGCGTTCGAACCGTTCTTCACAACCAAGGAAGTCGGCAAGGGCACCGGCCTCGGCCTCTCGATGGTGTACGGCATGGCCCGCCAGTCCGGCGGCACCGCCCGGATCGAGACTTCGCCAGGCCGCGGGACGGCGGTGAAACTCTATTTCAAGGCTGCAGGCGAGATCGCTCACGCCGCCGGAGCGGAAGGCGAGGACGATACCGCTGGCCAGAAGCTAGAGCCCGCATCGGTGCTGGTGGTGGATGACGATCCCGACGTGCGCGGGTTTATTGCCGAGGCGCTCGCCGACACCAGCTACCGTGTGCGCGACTGTGCCGACGGACGAAGCGCGCTGAAGTTGTTTGCCGAGGAACGGCCGGACCTTGTGGTGCTCGATTATGTGATGCCCGAAATGTCGGGCGCAGAGGTCGCGGAGCGCATCCTCGCGGATTGCCCGGAGCAGAAGATCCTGTTCGTTTCCGGCTACAGCGAGACCGAGGCGATCAGGAAGATTGCCTCCGACGCGCCGCTGCTCCCCAAGCCGTTCCGGGCCGACGCTCTGGCGCGCGCTGTGCAGAAGGCGCTGGCGAAAGGATAGCGTTTACACGACGATGGGATCGAGGAAGACTCCGCCGGCCTCGTGACCGCTCATCCAGTGGATCATGCCCCGAACCGCGGGCACCTGCGGCATCTGCAGGAGGATTTCCGCACCCACTTCGAGCTCGTTGTGAGAGCGAAGCCGAAATCCGTGCTGTGTCATGTCGATCAGGATGACATCGGTGCTGCAGCCGTCGGGCTCGACCACCACGGCCTCGCAATTGAGGGTAACGCGCCGTTCGCGGCCCCGGTCTATACACGCGGCCAGATTCATACTCGTCGTCACTTCGGTCCCCTGGTCAAACCGGCACCGGTCGGGAACCCGAGCAGCATCCATCCGCAGCCTTCGCATGCGGCGGATTGCCATTCGTCAGGATGTTGGTGAGCCGCATACCTGCTGTCCGGGCAGGAAATTTGCGGTCTCGATCACCCCTCTGGTCCACGTCCTGGGACCAGTTAATCTGCATCAGCTTAATGGCGCCCGAAGCGATCTGGTTGCGATCCCATTTACCGAAAGACCCTGAAACTGTGGGGCGGAATGGTCACCGCTTCGGGCGTGGCGCGCCCCTTCCGGTCGATGCGGACATCCGCTGAATCATCGCGGTAATTCTCCACGATGAAGGCGCCGTTGTCATAGGTGAACAGCGCCACGCGATCCGGAGCGTCGATTTGTACGGGTAGATCACCGAACAGATATTGCTTGATCCGGGTGATCATCGGCTGCGGCAGATTATAGAGGTCGCCGAAATTCTCCGGCACCGTCCACAGATAGAGCGTCCCCTTCGAATATTTGTTCATCACCACGATCGGGAAGCCCTTGGCGGCTGCCACCCCGCGGATAATTCCCCAGCTGTCGTTGGTGTAGAAGCGAACTTGCGGGAACAGGATCGGCTTGTGCTTGCCGGGCTCGGAAAGCTCCTTTCCATTGCCCGCGCCGAAGCCGTCGAAATATTGGTCAATGTTGACGATATTCCCGGTGGCATCCCACTCGGCGAGATCCTCGAACCCGCGATCCTGGGTCGCCTTGAGGAAGCCGGAGGTGACGATCACATTGGCACCGCCGCGAAGGCTCGTCTTGATCTTTGAAATGATGTCCGGATCGCCAGCCGCCGCTTCGGTAAGGATGATCGTGTGCGCCTGCGCCGGATAGGTCGGGTAAAGCTCGATCGGGATTCCGAGGTTGCCCAGATAATTGTGGAGGAAATCCTCACCCGTCGCGTGCGGCGGACGGTAGCTGGCGATGCCTATCGGATTACCGAGTCCGTCGAGCGCCTTGTCCGCAATGTGTAACGCAGCGTTTGCGGCGGTCGCCCAGCCGGCATTCGGGTGCGCTGCCGAGATTGCCTTCCAGTCGAAGCTGGTGTGCGCATTCGCCCATGGCCGCTCGCCGGCAGTTGCGGGTCCCGGCTGCGCCATCGCCGACCATTCGAACAGAACAATCTGCGGCGCCTTCGCGAACTCCGTGTCCCAAAGCTGCTCGGCGTACCGATCGATGCTTCGGCTACTGTAGGTGTCAACCCAGCCGCCGCCGTTTCCCCCATCCGGACGCACATTGTCGAAATAGCGGATGATCTCGTAGCTCTCGTACTGCTGCAGCAGCTGGTCGGTGATTACCGGATCGCGCGTTTCCGTGCCGGTGTAGATGCCGTCGAACATGTGCGCTTCGTCCGCGAGATCGAACCCGCTGCCCTGGAAATGCTCGTACCAGTTGGGAAACTTGATGATGACCTTGATACGCGGGTTCACCTGCTTGGCGGGCCCGAGAACGAGGTCGCGGGCGGCCTCGTGCATCTTGTCGATGCGATAATCGGTCCAGCTGCGGTTGCCTTTGGCGGCAATGTCGGCGTCGCTCTTGGTGTTGTAGAAGAAGAAGTCGTCGAGGATCAGCTCGTCGAAGTGGCGCGCCATCAGGCGTGACGCTCGCTCCGCGGTCGCCCGGTCGGCAGGATTTTCATAGTCCAGGGTGTTGAACTGTCCGCCCGAGGAGCCGGCGTCGAAAGTCACACCACCGGCGGTTTGGATGCCCCGGGTCTCGAACTCGTGCTTGACCGTTTCGATTTGCGCATCGGTCGCGAAGGTGCGGCCGCGGTAGCCCTCGATATAGACCTTGTCGAAATCGAGCTGCGACGAGACCCGTGCGAATTCGCGGTTGAACTCGGCTGGATCGGAGAGACGGATGGTGACTCCGACCGGAATGTAGATTGCGGTTTTG
>Ga0105240_10003294_pt1 | contig 25240 bp, 32 predicted proteins | sample KBSC54metaG_FD_80426 | JGI IMG/M metagenome (GOLD analysis project Ga0105240, IMG submission 80426) | Corn rhizosphere microbial communities from Kellogg Biological Station, Michigan, USA - KBS C5-4 metaG | ecosystem: Host-associated > Plants > Roots > Rhizosphere > Soil | place: Michigan, USA...
GCCCTGCACGCGCGTGCCGGTCACGATCACGGTTTCCTGGCCTTGGCCGTTGTTGTTCTGTGCCATTACGGGCGCGGTCGTTAAGGCGAACGCGGCAACCGAACTGCCAAGCAGCAGCGAATGCTTCAGACTCAATTTCGTCATGTGATTCCCCTCTTTATGATCCCCCGGCAGCCACAACGTTTGAAGCGGACGCCATGCACGAAGCATGAGTCGAGGCTAACGCCACTGCGACGGGTGAGAACAGCTTTTATCGGCGAAATTCGCTTCAAATTATTGATTGGCGCGGCGAAGGTGTATTCGAGCCACATCAGCTCCAATCGCAATGGACCCGATCTTTAGCGATAAAGCTGACCTCCGAACTAAGAGGGAAAATCATACTCTCGCATGATCGATGTCCAGTGTGTAATGCATCTGTCAGAATTGCCGGAAAGCCTGGTGCTTTTGTGTGCAATGCTTTGTTTGCGTCCCGGCATTCGCCAGATGCTAGGCGCATTCCCGTTTGCGCTTTCGTCGGAATCGACGAAACAGATCATTCTTTTGTATGGTTATCCCTACCTCTTAATTGACACGTATTCCCGTGAACGGAGCGATTTGGTTGCGCGCGCACGCACGTGCGAGCGCGACGCGTTTTCAAGGATGAAAAGCGGCGCGCGGTGCCTGGCCACGAACCATCCGGCAAAACCCAGCGCGGCCTGACGCGAAAGCAGCCGTCCAACTCCGCTATTTTGCGTGTGCGTCTGCGAAATAGCTGTGGCAGAGGCCGCCGCTGCCACTGGCAATACCTCTTGGCGCAGTTGTAAGATCACCGGGTCGCTGCGGAGCGTTGAATGTCATGCATAAGCAAGTGCTTGCCGCGTGCCTGGCGTTGTTGGGATCGAGCAGCGCCGCCTTGGCCGCGAGTTGCAGTCTGCCGGACGTGGCCGCCCAGGTTCATTTGAAACAGGTGGCCGGCAGCAATTTGGTGACCGTGCCTGTCGTCATCAACAGGACGCCCAAGCAATTCCTGCTCGATATCGGCACCCGGCCCACCATCGTCTCGCAGGCGGCGGTGGCTGAACTGGGCCTTCCTGAAAACCGGAAACTGACAGTGCCGCTTCCGTTCGTGCCAATTCCTCTGGGCGGGGTGCAGACCAGCCAGACCAATGTTCCCCTCTACGACGTCAAAGGCAGCAGGAGCCTCGAAGCCATGCGGACCCGCGTCCGCATCGGGTCCTTCACCATCGGCGAAGCCACGGGCAAGGGCTTGATCTTTACCGTCGCCAGGGATGGGGAAATCGGAAAGTCGGCGCCCTATGACGGCCGCATGACCAACGACTTTTTTAAGCAGTACGATGTCGAGATGGATTTCGGAAGAATGCAGATCACCTGGCTGACGCCGACGGGCTGCACCGATCCCGATCAAGTCGCTTTTTGGTCGAATGGCGGCGTGGCGGTGCTGCCCATGCAGCTGGCGGACGGCAAGATCCAAGTGCCGGTGATCATCGAAGGCAAAAGCCTCACGGCCGTACTGGACACCAGCTCCGAACACACCGTCATGCGCCGCGACGTGGCCGAGCTGGTCCTGGGTCTCAAAGCCAATACGCCAGACATGATGCCGAGGGAGGGCCTTAAGGACGGCATGGGCCAGCCCATCTATGGCCACACCTTCTCCAAGATCGCCTTCACGGGCGCGCCGGGCGGCGTCACCGCCGCCAATGTCCCGGTGCAGATCCAGACCAACAGCATGATCGCCGACCAGGATGTGGTTCTGGGAAGCAGAGCCAGTTCGGCGGAAGCGCGCATCCCCGATCTGGTCTTAGGCATGGATGTGCTGCATCAGCTTCATCTCTATGCCGTGTTCGGACAGAAGCGGCTTTATATCACGCAGGTGTTTTTCTCTTAGATAGTCAAACTGCTTCGATGATCTGCGGCCGGCTTCCAGCCTGGTGCCCCGCATACGCTCTGCGATACGCATCCTCGAGATGCCGCACGAAGCCTTTGGAATCGAACAGCGGCGCAGTCATTCTACGCGCTTCGAGCGCCGCCTTCACGGATGCGAGCTTTTGCGGATTGCGCGCAAGCTCCAATGCCAGCCGCTCATAATCCTCGATGGAGTCGGCAACGAGTTCGGGAAGCCCGATGGCATGCAACAGGCTTGCCGCCACACGCGCCGGGAACCCCTCGCCCAGTTTCGCCACCAGCGGCAGGCCCGCCCACAGCGCATCGGCCGCCGTCGCATGTCCGGTGTAGTGGAGTGTGTCCAGAAACAGATCCGCCAACCGGTAGCGGGCCAGATGATCCGCCATGGGGACTCGCTCGGCGAACACGAGCCGCGCGGGCGCGATGCCCCGCTTTGACGCTTCCTTTTCCAGGTTCCGCTGCACGGAAGAATTGCCCCGGACCAGCCAGAACACGCTGTTCTCCACTTGCGACAGAAGGCGCATCCAGAGATCGAAATCCGCCGGCCCGATCTTGTAGCTGCTGTTGAAGCAGCAGAACACGAAACCGTCTTCCGGCAGCCCCGCCTCGCGCCGCGTCATGGTTCCGCGCGATATCGCCTTGGTATTGTCGGTCGCCATATGGCTGTGGGGTAGATAAATGATCCTCTCGCAATAATGCCGGCGGGACGCTTCCGGAATGAGGACGCGGTCCGCGATCAGATAATCCATGAACGGCGCGCCCAAGGTACCGGGATAACCGAGATAGCTGATCTGAATGGGCGCGGCTCGGCTTGCGAAAATCTCGGGCCGTGCATTCGTGGTATAACCCATCAGATCGACTGCAATGTCGAGACGATCGCTGCGCGCCAGCTCCGCGATATCTCGCCCACTGAGGGCGCACACGTCGCGGAAAACATCCACGGCATTCTTCGCCCGTGCCCTGAGGGCATCGTCCACCTCTGGCCCGAAGGAATAAGCATAGACCTCGAACTGCGCACGATCATGCAGCTCCAGGGTCCGGATCAATTGATACATCACGGCATGGCTGTGGAAATCGGCGGAGAAATATCCGATTCTGAGGCGCGCAGATGCGCTTGGCGGCAGCGCGGCTTGTGCGGGTTCGAAGAAATTGTACCGCGCCTTGGTGAAAATTTCCGAGCGCGTGCGATGGCGAGCCGGATCATCCTCCAAGGACAGCATCATGAAGGGTTGAACCGTTGCGCCTGAGGACAATCCCAGCGCCGGAATCAGCGCGCCGTCTTCTTCGATCCCGCGCCAGTCGCACATCGTCGCTTGCAGAAACAGTTTGCGCGCCCGCGCATCGGCGAAACCGGGCTTCAGCGCAATCGCCCGGTCGAAATCGGCGATGGCGGCCTCCAGCGCATTGCGCTCGGCCAAGGCGCTGCCGCGATTGCAATAGACTTCCGCGAGATCGGGCCCGGCGGCGATCGCGGAATCGAAAGTGGCGATTGCCGCGTCGAGCTGGCCAAGCTCCTGCAGCACAATGCCTCGGTTGCAATGGGCATCCGCGAAACCAGGCTTAAGCGCGATCGCGCGGTCGAAGCTGGCGAGCGCCGCATCCGGCTTGCCCAACTCTCTTAAGATCAGGCCGCGATTGGCGAAGGCTTCGGCATAATCCGGCTGGTGCGCGACGGCGCTGTCGAACGCCGCCAGAGCGGCGCGAAGCTGCCCGAGTTCCCGCAACACCGTGCCGCGATAATTGTGGGCCTGGGCATAATCCGGCGCCAGCGCGATGGCGCGGTCATAGCCGGCAAGGGCCGCGCTGGGCTGCCCCAGCGCTTGCAGCGCGCTGCCGCGATTGAGATGGGCCTGCGCAAAATCGGGTTTAAGCGCGACGGCCTTGTCGTAATCGGCCAGCGCGCGCTCCCATTGCTTGAGCGCCAGCAGCGCATTGGCGCGATTGGCGTGAAAGGCCGCGGCGCCGGGGCGAAGCTTGATCGCCTCCCCGATCAATTCGACAGCGGCTTGATGATGCCCGCTCTGATAGGCGATGACGCCCAACAGATGCAGGCTGTCGAAATGTCCCGGCTGGGATTTCAGGACTTCCAGATAGAGGTCACGCGCTTCCTGCAGCCGCCCGTTTTGATGGGCAGCCATCCCCTGATGGAATCGTGCTTCGATCTCCGTGGCAGCGGCAAGGGGAGGATTTCCAGACAAGTTCCCCCGCCTAATGCGGGTTGGTCGCGGCGTAGAAAATCCAGATCGCGAACAGGCCCAGAAAGCCGGTGGTGAAATTGCCGGTCGGTCCGTTGAAATAATAGATGCCTGCTTCGATCACGGCGAAACCCAATAGATAAGGATATTTCTCGCGCAGGAAGGTCATTGGGTACTTCCCCCTCCGTCTCTTTTGCGGCTTCTTTTAACGCTCTGGCTCGCGCCTACGCGCAGGCGCTCAGAGACACCTCCTGCTCCAGCGCTTCGCGCGAAGGGGACCCGAGTCAAGGCACCGACCAAAGTCATAAAACTACTCCGCAGGCACCGTGACGGCGGAATCCTTGCGCCGTTCCACCCAGCGCTCCAGCGCCGGGAAAGCACGCAGCCCGATCAGCATCTTCAGATAGTTAGGCTCATCCGCGTAACCTTCGGGATGGCCCAGCTGCCTGGGTGACAGCACGGCGCCCTTTTCGTCCTTGGGCAGATAGAAAGTGCCGAACAGCTGGTCCCAGAAACTCACGCCCACGCCGTAATTGCAGCCATAGCGGAATTTCGGGTCGTCAGGAAATTCGGTCGAATGGTGCCAGCGATGCACTTCCGGCGTGTTGAAGACGTAATTCAGCCAGCCGCCTTTCAGATCCGCGCCGCAATGGGAGAAATCGCCGTAGATATTCAGTCCGCCCGCGATCACCACCGCGATGGGATTGAAGCCCACCAGCGACAGGAACAGCCCGCCGAGCACATTGCGCATCGCCCATTCCAGCGGGTTGGACACCAGCACATTGGAAATCTGCAAGCTGGTCACGCCGTGATGATAACCATGCAGCTTCCACCAGAAATCCGAGGTGTGCTGCCAGCGATGCACCCAGTAGGAGAAGAAGCTGTTGAGTAGCAGCACGATCAGCACCTGCAGCCAGAAAGGCCCGATCTGGTCGGACAGCCCGAACAGGAATTTGCGCCCCAGGAAGGTGTTGGGGAAATAATGCAGCACCGGCAACACCAAAGCCGCCATGATGGCGCCCGCCACGAAAGTCTCCACCGCGGTGGAGATCAAATCGCGCCAAAGCATGTGCCGCTGCGACACTTGGCTGCGCCACACAAAAACGCGCTCCAGCACGATCATCAGAAAGTAGAGCGCGAAGGTGTGATAGTAGGGAAAGGATTTGGCGAAGGGCGTGCCTCTCATCGCCAAGGACAATCCCACCAGCCCGACCAGAAGAACCGGCAGGATGGCGTAACGCGAAGCTTCGGCAAATCTTTTGGCCAACATTCGTGAATCCCCATCCGCCGGGTTGGTCCTGAACGCAGCTTAGAGCGCGTTGCGTGATTTGAACCAGCCAAAAATATCCCGCATCGCAGCATTGCAATGGTTAAGCCGAGGATGTTGTTGCACCCAGCCTGGCTTGATTTGAACCAGCGCCGGGAACCCTTCCGGCCCATATTCTGGAGGTTATTTCATGCTGCGCCCATCCATGAATGCCATGGCGTCCGCATGGCCAAGATCCATTGGAACAAGAAACAGATGTCGCGGGCGCCCGCCCCCACCACCGTGCCGGATACGCTGCACGATTTGGATTTCATGATGAAGGACAGCAAGCGCTTCACCGCCGGCCATGGCTGGGGCTATGCCGAATTCGATTATTCCGCCAAGGACGACAGTTTCAAGCCGCTGGGAAGCGGCGCCAATTGCGGCGTCTCCTGCCACGAATTGGCGAAGGGGACGGATTATGTCTTCACGGCGTATGGCAAGCGGTGAACGCCTAAGCGCGGTGCCGCATTGCCGCGATTAGAACGGTCATGGCGCCGCCGGCGGCCCGCTTGGCGCGCTCCGCTGTTCCAGCAGAGCTGCGGTGTCGAAGAAAGCCTGGTGTTCGATGATCTTGCCGTCCTGGATGCGCCAGCGGATGGCGATGTCGAACTGAAGGTCGGGATACGTGCGCTTGTCGCCCACCGGCTGAAATTTGACCTCGGCATCGAACAGACCCCAGACCACATCGCCTTTCGCCACGATCTCCTTGGGCTCCAGGCGGCGGAAGACATATTCCGACGCGATCTCGCCGGTAACTTCCATCACCCCGGTGCGCCGCTGATGCACCCCGGCGAAGCGGAAGGGGCCGGGGCCGGACGACGCCGATTTCCACACAATGTCCTTGTGCACGGCGGCGATGAGCGGGCGCATGTCGCCCTGTGCGAAAGCGGCCGTCACCACCCGCATCAATTTTTCGGGATCGCTTGGCAAGAGTTGCAGACCGCTCATCCAATCCCCGGACGCTTCTCAGCCAGGCGAGCTAATCGCGCCAGGAGAACACGCGCTATCGCGGGGTTGGGGCGGAGCTGGGACCCGCCTCCCCCTCGCGCGCGAAGCGCGCTGGAGAGCGAAGTGTCTCTGAGCGCCAGCGCGTAGGCGCGAGCCGGAGCGCCGAAGCAAGCTGCGAAAGAGACGGAGCGGGTCACTCAAGGCACCGGCGTCGCCAGCGGCTTGTCCTTCTCCAGCACATAAGTGGTGATCATCAGGATGGCGCTTGGTCCGGTATTGACCAGGCTGTGCACCGCCACGGCCGGAATGGCGAAGCTGTCCCCGGCCTTCACCGTGCGGTTGGGCTGGCCCGCGATCTTGAGCGTGCCCTGGCCTTCCAGAATATAGGTATTTTCGATGCCCGGATGGGTATGCGGCAAGACGGTGCCGCCCTGATCGACCGTGGTCTTCACCGTGACGGAATGATAGCCCGCTGGATAAGCTTGCTCCTCAAGCGGGGCGCGATGCACAGCCGTCGCCTGCGCATAAGCATGTGTAGAAACCAGCAGCGCCGCGATTGCCAAAACCGCACCACGTCCATCAAACCGGCCAATCATGAATTTGCCCCTATGAATGTCTCAAGTGTGAGGTTTGTACCTGACGCACGCGCATCCGTCATCAGCCCCCCTCTTTTCTGCGTCCAGAATCGAAATACATTTTTTCGATCTGATCCACCGCTTCCCGCATTGGTGATGCCGGAATCGTTACAGGCTTTCCATCGATTGTGAGTGTGGCTTTGCCATGGCTAAGCCCCGTGTTGTTGGTCAAGGCAATTACCGTCACCCGCTCATGGGGAAATATGTCAACGACACTCGAATAACCGGCTTGGCCATCACTGCCGGTATGCCAAATCAACTTTCGCCCCATTTTCTCACTGAGATACCAGCCGAAACCATATCCATGACCATAGTCGCGGAACATTTCCTCGCGCGACTGCGCCGATAAGACCGTTCCCTGCTCTAACGCGTGTGTCCATCGGAGCATATCGTCAACCGTCGAATAGACCCCACCGAATCCCGCCATCTTTTCGAGATTGGCGCCTGTGCCTTCGCGACAACTCTCCTGTCCGCCCCGGCAGAAATATCCGTGCGCCATCGCGGCTGGTTCTCTCCCGCTTCCGGTTCCGGTCATGCCGAGAGGTGAAAAGAAGCGTTGCTGCAAAAATTCTGCGTAACTCAGCCCTGAAACTTTCTCGATCGCAATGGCAAGCAACCCATACCCGGCATTCGAGTAGAGCATGCCGGTGCCTGATGGAAAGGCGGGCTTGTTTTGGAGCGACTGAGCAATCAGATCCTTATAATCACGAAAATTTGCGTCTCCACAGGGTTTGCAATCGACAATCCCGGCGGAATGAGTCAACAACTGCGCAATCGAAATTGGCGGAAGTCCCGGAGGCATGTCCTGGTAATAGCGGCTGATCGGATCGCTTAACTTTAGACGGCCCTCTTGTCTTAGAAGAAGAATTGCCGCCGCGGTAAATTGCTTGGTGTCAGACTCGATGGGAAAACTCGTATCGAGACGATTGGGCAGCTTTTGCTGCCGATCCTGCAGACCCTTTGCAAGTCTTACGACCGGCTTCCCGTCATATGCGAGGATAATCGTGCCGGAAAAACCGTCTTCGCGGGCAATGCGGTCTATTTCCTCTGTTGCCGCCTTTACGAAGACTGCGTCTTTAGGCGCCGGGCCGGCGAAAGCGCTTTGAACGCTCATCAGCATCAGGGACAGTGCAATCGAAGCCGGCATTGGTTTGCCCGTCACCATCGCGCGTTCGCTTGTGTAGAATTTGTACCTGACGCAAGCTCTTGCGTCATCACTCGGCTTGTCCGGGTGATGACGAAGAGGGAAAACATCTCCGCATCCTGAGCCCCGTCGAAGGATGATGCCGTGGTGAAGTCCGGTGACCTATGACGGAACATAACTCTCGCAGCCATTGATGACCCCCGCGCGGCCGATCCGTGATGGAACCCGGCCGCACGATTCGGACATCCTTCAGGCAAAGATGCGCGGGGCTTGCGGGATCGCATTCCCACTCCGGACCAAGGCCTCCTATAGGATTGGGCGCTGGCCGATGCACATAATTCCAAGCCATGAAGCCGGCGAGCATCAGAAAGGCCCCGCCGATCTTGACCGAAGGCTGACGCCAAAACCTTAAGAAACGCGGAACTTGTGCGGAAACGCGTGTCTCGGTCATAGCGCCCCCCGAACTCCTCATGGTGAGCTTGTCGAACCATGAGGACTGAAAGATCTGCCCACCTGCTCATCGTCCGGCCCTTCGCTGTCGCTCCGGGCGTTCGTCGCTCGAATTGATCCGCTGGATCAATTCGTTCGCTGTGCGAACCGCTCCTCACCCTTCGACAAGCTCAGGGTGAGGGGCCACGAGAACAGCTAAACCGTATACCCGAACTTCTTGAACGGCATGGCCCGCAGCCGCTCGCCTGTGGCCTGGAAGATGGCGTTGGCCAGTGCCGGCGCCATCGCCGGAAACGCCGGCTCGCCCATGCCGGTGGGCGGGAAGTCGGACTGAATGAAATGCGCTTCCACCGCCTTGGGCGCGAACGGAATGCGCAGCATGGGATAGGCGTTGTAGTTCTGCTCCTTGATGCGGCCATTCTCGATATTGATCTCAAGCCCCATCGCGGTCGAGAAGCCGTCGATCGACGCGCCTTGCGCCTGGGCTTCGGAGCCCGCCATATCCACCACCGGCCCCACATCGCACGCCACGATCACGCGGTGGATGGTAATGCGCTTCTTGGCGTCCACCGAAATCTCCACCGCCTGCGCCACATGACCCGCGTGCGAATAGCACCAGGCGATGCCCAGGCCGTGGCCCTTCGCCATCGCCTTGCCCCAGCCCGCCTTCTCGGCCACCAGCTTCAGCACGCCGGTGGCGCGCGCCGGACTGAAATTCACTTTCTTGGGATCCTTCACCGCCAGCTCCGGCACGTCGCGGTTCACCGCATCGATCAGGAATTGCACATGGTCCTTGCCCGCGGCATGCGACAGCTCGGCCATGAAGCTTTGCTGCACGAAGACCTGCGCATTGTCTTCCGGCGCCCGCCACGGCCCGGTCGGAATCTTGAGCGGCATCATGGTCACGGCGCGGCGCAGATTGGGCGCCTTCACCGACGACACCAGATAACCGGAATAATCGCCGCCTGACACCGGCTTCTTGCCGTCGGCGGTGAAGGTGATCAGGTGTTCCTGCCACGCGTCCAGACGCCCGTTCTTGTCCACCGCGCCCTTGAAGGCGTGATAGCCGGCGGGGCGGAAGAAATCATGGATGAAATCGTCTTCGCGCGTCCACTGCACTTTGACCGGCGCGTTGACGCGTTTCGCAATAAGTGCGGCTTCCACCATGTAATCGTTCATCAGGCGGCGGCCGAACCCGCCACCCGCGCGCGTCTGGTGGATCACCACCTTGTCTTCCGGCAGATTGCCCATGGCCGCCTGCACCAGCGTCAGGCCGCGATTGGGCTGCTGCGATGGCGACCAGAGTTCGATCACCCCGTCATGCCACCAGCCGGTGGTGTTCTGCGGCTCCATGTTCGCGTGAGAGGCGAAGGGATATTCGTAATAAGCCTCGACCACCTTGGCGCCATCCGCCGCAAAGGCCTTGTCCACATCGCCGACATTGGCGCCCAGATCGTCCTCTTTCCCGGTCACGACCACGGCCGGGAATTTCTTGGCCAGCTCCCGCGCGTTGATCGAGAATTGAGCGGTGGAATCCTTGGAAGCTTCGGTTTCGTCCCACTGCACCACCAGCTTTTTCTTGGCTTCGAACGCCAGCCACGTATTCTTGGCGATGATGGCCACACCCGGCATGCATTCGGTGGGCTTGCCGGTGCCTTCCACGGCAAAGACATCGACCACGCCGGGAAGCGCCTTGATCTCCGCTTCGTTGAAGCTCTTCACCTTGCCGCCCACGGCGGGGCATTTGGTGAAGTTGCAATAGAGCATGCCCGGCAGCTGCACATCGATGCCGAACAGCGGTTTGCCGGTGACGATCTTGGGATCATCCACGCCGCGATGACGGCGGCCGAGCAGCTTATATTCCGCGCGGGTCTTGAGCTTCAGCGTGGCGGCGTCGGGCACCGGCATTTTCGCCGCGGCATTGGCCATCTGGCCATAGGTGGCACTCTTGCCGTTCTCGGCATGCAGCATGGAGTTCGCGGCCGTGATCGTCTCGGCTTTCACATTCCATTCCTTGGCGGCGGCGGCGATCAGCATCGCGCGTGCCGCGGCGCCCGCCTGGCGCAGCTGATCCCAGGCGCGCGGGATCGACGTCGAACCACCCGCGCCCTGATAGCCATAGACTTTGGGATTGAAGTCCGCCTGCTCGACCACGACATGGTTCCAGTCGGCGTCCAACTCTTCGGCGATGATCAGGCCGAACGCGGTCTTGATGCCCTGGCCGATTTCCGGCGCCTTGGAATAGACGGTGATCTTGTTGTCGGGCGCGATGCGCACGAATGCGTTGATGCTCTGATCCTTGCTGGCCTCCGCCGCCATCTGTGGCGTCTCGGTCGCCGCGTTCGCTTTGGTCGTGACATGGAAGCCGATCATCAGCCCGGCGCCCGACGCGCCCGCCAGCTTCAGGAAGGTGCGGCGCTGAAGCGGCAGCGGCCCAGCCTCACGCACGGCCGGGGCGCGCGCGGCGCGGATGATCTCGCGCACATAGGCGTCGGATTCCGCCAGATGATCGGCATAGGATTTGGTTTCGCGAAGTTGAGCCGACATGAGCGCCTCCGGATGAGCCAAGTTCAATCAGCGCCGGGGCGGCACTTATATAAGGAGCCGACTTCGCGACGCAGCGGCAAGATTGGACCCGCGAAAAGGCAGGTTCAAGGTGCGGAGTTTCGCAGAGTGTCGCTATCGGACCCTACCCGTAAGCCCCTGATCCCAGGCGCAAATCGCCGCCACCGCCGGGTGCCTTTTCGACGCGTGATATAGCGACGGACATAGCGATGGCCTCATCGCAACCCCGCGCCACACACTGAAAGCCGCGCTCGACAGCATGGCGGGCGCGCTCCGGAAAATTTCGGCCTGACACCTGACCAACGAAAAAGGGCCCGGTCGCCCGAGCCCTCTTTACGTCGATGCCAGCGGCTTTACTTGGTCGTGGTATCGGCCACGGGCGTGGCGGTCGGCGTCGCGGGCGCAACCGACGCGGTCGGCTGTACCGCCACGGCCGGCGTCGGCCCGGCAATCGGGTTCAAGCTCAAGACCACGGTCCCGGTATATTCATTGTCCGCGCCGTTGGCCGAATCCACGATGGATGAAATGCCGCCCGTCAGGAGAAGATCGGCGGCGACATTGCCGGCCACCATGCTGCTGAGGCCCGACTTGTTGTGATACTCGGCTTCGGCATAGCCGGGCTTGTTGCACTTGATGTCGATGTCGTATTTGCGCCGCTTCACCAGAATGTTGCCCGGCGTCTCGACCTTGCCGATATTTTCCCCGTGGCGCATCAGCACGCAGGTGGCGCCGCCCGGGTTCGTCATGATCGCGATATTCTGCGACGAGCCTTCGCCGACAAGCGAAGCGCAAGCCGAGGCCGACGCGCAAACGGCCACCAAGGCGGCACAACGCGCCGCCGCTTTGAAGAATGTCATGAATAGTCCCCTGCCCTAATCGAGGCGATCACAATCGGAAAGATACGCAATCCGGCGGCCCCAGCCGCGCCCCCCGCTCTTGCTACGAAAAAGCTTCAAGGAAGAACAGTGCAAAATTCTACCGCACCGTGCATATCGGCAATCACGGTAAATTTCCGCCCCTGCGCGTTGCAGAGGCGCCACGCAGCGGTGCGATAGCTGACGCGCCAGGAATGGTGACAGCCGAATGAATACAACTTGGCGCGCGTTTTGGCGCGAAACCTAGACCTCAAGGTCGGTGCAATTGGTGACCGCGCCATCGCTCTTGGCCACTTCGGCGGAGAGCGCGCGGGCTTTGAAATCCGCCCACACGAACCAGTGATCTCTCTGAAGCTCTGCCTGGAAGGACGCTTCCGGCTGGCCCGGAAAGCAGCGCGCCACACCCACACGTATGGCGGCGCGCGCATCCGCGACCTGATCGGTGGACAGGATCGGATCGGGCGCCGAGAGATCCGCCGTGCCGGGCGGTGGCAAGGGCGCCGGACCCGCACAGCCCGCAACCATCGCCGCCGCAAATAGCAATGTTGTGAAATTCAAAATCTTCACATCGCCTCGCGCCTGACAGAGACCAAATTCACTCCCATACTCACACGGCCAGGCCATCTAAAGCACACTTGACATAGCGGCAGAGCGCGCTACTGTAAAGCACGCTTTACACCGATGAGGGCATCATGGGCTATCGGCCGGTCAAACCCTATCTCCAACTTATGACGGTGCTCGCCGTCATCGGAACTCTTGCGGTCATCGCAACCGCCATCATAGCGCGGCGCATGCACGACCCGAATTGGTTTCTGGCCGTTAAAACCATTCGTGTCGCCACTCTCGTGCTGATGATGTGGATCACGTGGAATTGGTACCGGGCACGGGACGAACGCGAAAGGGTCCATGTCCTGCGGGTTATGGCGCTCACCGGCGCGCTATCCCTCATCGAGGCGCTGGCCATGACCTTCATCGTACCGGAGTTTGGGCACCTTACGGGCCTGGTGGTTTTTGTCACTGTGTTGGGGAATTTCATGTTCTCCGCTTTGGCTCTGGATGTTCGCCGCGATCTGGTCGAGCGCGGTCCACGCTTTGCCCTGTGGAAAATATCCCTGTTCACTCCACCCTTCATTGCTCCGCTGCTATGGTGGCTGCTGTCTCTGATGTTTCCTCTGCCGGCGATGAGTTTTCGAATCGGCACGGGGATTTTCCTCGGCACCTGGCTGGTGGTTGGCGTCTATCTGGCTTTTTCGAACGCGTCGGAGAAATGAAAAACAATCTCCGCGAACTGCGAAGCCGGAAAGGCTGGAGCCAGGGCGAATTGGCGGACATCCTTGGCGTTTCACGGCAGACCATCAATGCGCTGGAAGTAGGCCGCTACGATCCCAGCCTTCCCCTCGCCTTCGCCATCGCCAAAGTCTTCAAGTGCAAGATCGAGGATGTGTTTGAGCCTTAAGTGGCACGGATTCACAGGCTTTGGGCGATCTCACTGGATAAAATTCCAGTCCGTGCCTTCGACGGGGATCAACTCAGGCTGCAAGGGCTCAACTTTTCTCCCGAAAAAGGTGGTCCGCCGAACTGGCGCAAGGCCCTCGGTCTCGTAAACAATCCACCCGAACAGGTGCGCAGACCCGCCAAAGCCTGCGTTGAACGCGTCAGCGGTGTCGGAAATCGTACACCTGTCCGCGCCGCTTGGTTGAAATGTGTCCCTGAGAGAGAACCTCATTTTTTCAGTGAGGTCGTGCGGAGTGGGGAAGCTCTCCCCTGGCAAAACGTGCCAAATACCTCCTCTAGCTTCCACGAAGCGAGCAACCCCTGTTCCAGTATTAATGACGGTAATTTCAATACCCTCAGAGACCTGGTGCACAAAGCGGACTTCGAGTGTGGGCCGATGTGTGACAAGAAATTCTTGCCGCATTATCTCTTTTTGTTTTTCCAGAATGTCGGTCTGGTGCCCAGTTATCAGCATTTGGCGTTCGCTGACTTCAGCCAATTTTTCAGACGTAGCTTCGGCGCGTTTCAAAAAGCCGATCTGTCGAATGGATGTATAGACCAGAGCCGCAGTAGCGATAGCCAAAACGAATGTGAAGAAGCTAATAGAATCCTTCGTGACCCAGTCCCAAAAATTCGACAGCGGGCCGTGATACTCAGTCTTTTGACTGGCACTTGAGGCGCTGCTCTGTGGGATAGAAAGTACTAAAAAAGATAGCAGCGCAGCCATCGTGCGGAGAACAGCGAACAGCGGTTTATCGTTGTCCTGTACTTTCCAATTCCATTTCACCACTAAGCTCCCGCTTCGCGACTAGCGTATAAAACTAAAGTATGCGCCAGTAACTGTCGTGCTTCAAAGACTGCAATGGTCATCTCGAAATATCCGGATTGTACCGCTTATCATACTGGGATTGGGAGCCGGTTACCCACTTAGCAATCAGTCCATAGCGCAATGATCCCACCAATGCGGGCATGCGCCTTCACTGCATTCTGTACCCGGCTGCTTTCATGCAATCGACGACATACTGGTTCTGGTCCGCGGTCGCTTCAAACGGATTTGGCGACGAGACCGGCTGCGTGTTCGATTGCGCCCGGCATTTGGCCAAGGCCGCTTTGGCGCCCGGCTCCCTGGAATAATTGCTGGACGGTATGGCGCAACCAGACAGAAGCGCCGCAAATGCGATCCATGACAGTGCGGTCCATGACATCGTGCGGGCGAGATACATTCTGTCGGTCCCTTATCTGCGTTGCTCTTAGCGGGACCTGATTTCTACCACCGGCGCGCCTCGCTTGCACCTGCCGGGATAGCGCGCAATGATCCGCCAAACATTCCTCGGGGAGACGTCAGCCATGAAAACCATCGCCATCGCCGCCATCGCGCTTTGCACCTTGCCCGCCCTCGCGCTTGCCGCGCCCGCCAAGCATATCCCGGCCGGGGGCGGCACGGCCGGCGGGCCGACGCCCGCCTTCTCCGCCGCGGTCGAGTCGGATGGCACGCTTTATATCTCCGGCACCACCGACGGCGTCGACCCGGCCACGGGCCAGAAACCGGCCGACGCTTCGACCGGCGCCAAGGTGGTGCTGAACAACATCAAGAAAGTGGTGGAGGGTGCCGGCTACACCATGGACGATGTGGTGTGGCTGCAGATATTCGCGTCCGACCTGAAGGATTATGCCGACTTCAACACCGTCTATCGCACCTACTTCAAGGGCCCGCTGCCCGCGCGCGCGTTTATCGGAGCCGGAAGCTTGCTTGGCGGAGCACACTTTGAAGTGATGGGCATCGCCAAGAAGGGTAGCGCGGCGCGGTAAAGGCAACCGCAGGAACCATGATCGATAGCGACTATGTGAGTCCTGACGGGGAGCTGCGCTTTATCGTCCGCTTAAAGGACGGTGACGTAACCATGGGGTTCGACGGTTACCCTTGGCATACGCATGGCGATATTCTTGCGGCTCCTGCGGGGTCAAGCGCTGAGGCCAGAGCCGAACAGTTTGTCGATGCTCTGTTGAGCAATCGGTCGATTATCGCCGTCCTAAAGGAGCAAAACGCGATCAAGGATATTTGGATCACAGACGACCCTGCGCAAGACAAACAACACCTCGGCGAAGGCGAGCTTGTCGAATTTCGGGTGTGGGGCGGCAGCATATCCGGTGTATTTTGAGGTCGGGGGAAACGCCAAGGAGCAAAGCGCGGCGCGCTAGACTGGCCATGCACCGCTTCGCGCCTGACCGCCGGTCTGCGCTTGCCGGATTGGCTGTGTTCGCGCTCACCGCCACCTCCGGCCGCGCCGCGGACGTGACGGATCGCGCGCGCTTCATCGGCACATGGGATCTGGTCGCCGTCGAAGCCCGTTGGCCGGATGGTCATGTCACCGCCCCCTGGGGCGCCCATCCGCCCGGACGCCTGATCTATGCCGAAGACGGCCATATGAGCGCCTTGCTCATGCATGAGCTTCGCAATCAAGCAACTGGGAGCGGGGTGACCGCCGCGTTGCAAAACGAAGCGGCGGGATATTTCGGCACCTACACGGTGGATACCGCGCGGCATATCGTGAGCCACCATGTCGAAGCGACCCTCCGTGCCGCCGAGTCGGGCACCATCGATCGCGCCTACAGCTTCGAAGGCGAAACGCTCACGCTCACGGCAAAGGCGACCAGCGGCGGCTCGCCGGTGACCTATATCCTGGTCTGGAAGCGGGCGGCGAAGCCTTAGGCGCTTGCAGTGAAATCGCGACGTCCTTGTTACTCTCCCGCCCGGCGGCTGCGGGTTAGGATGGCCCGATCCATCGCGGGAGAAATCCATGAAGAGAATCCAGTCGAAAGCGTTCGTCATCGCGGCGGGGCTGCTTCTATCGCACGCGTCCGCTCACGCCGGTCCGGCGCAAATGAAATTGACCGCGTCCGACTATGTGGAGATCGAACAGCTCTATTCCCATTATGCGCACTATCTCGATAGCGGCGATGGTTCGCGATTCGCGGCGCTGTTCACCGAGGACGGCGCCTTCATCACCAACAACCCGCAATTCGGAGTCATTCAGGGGCAAACCAGGCTCGCCGCGTTCGCCGCGCAAGTGGGATCGCCGCCGCCCGCGGTAAAGCCCGAACATTTCACCACCAACATCATGATCGATCCGTCGGCGGCCGGCGCGACCGGCTCAGCTTATCTCCAGGCGGACAAGGACAAGTTTCTCTATCACGACGCCTTCGTGAAGACCGCCAAGGGCTGGCGATTCAAAACGCGCGAAGTGCATCTGGCCGGTTGCGAGGGCGACTGGCCTTGCGGCAAATAACGGCTGCTTGGCAAGCCCCGGCATCCGGGCAATGATCGCGGCTCAACCTTCAGGGGAAAGCCGCCATGAGATCCGTGATCGCCGCCGTCATGCTTCTTTGCGCCACATCGGCGCTCGCCGCCGCCGAGCCCGCCAAGCACTACCCCTCCGGCGGCAGCCGGGTGAGCGGTCCCACGCCCGCCTACTCCGCCGCGGTGGACACCGGCGACACGCTTTATATCTCCGGCACCGCCGACGGCACCGACCCGGCCACGGGCAAGCTGCCGGTCGATGCCACCACCGGCGCCAAGGTGGTGATGAACAGCATCAAGCGCATCGTGGAGAATGCCGGCTACACCATGGACGATATCGTCTGGCTGCAGATCGCCTGCTCGGATCTCAGCTATTACAGCGACTTCAACGCCGTCTATCGCTCCTATTTCAAAGGCCCGCTGCCCGCGCGCGCGTTTATTGGCGGCGCCAAGCTCCTGGGTGACGCGCATTTCGAGATTTTCGGCGTCGCCAAAAAAGGCGCGGCGGCCAAATAGGTCTCGCCCCTCCACAATATCGAGGATATCCATGACGCGCGCGGCGACAGTATCGGTGCTGGCTCTTGCTCTGTCGGGCACGGCCGCAATGGCCATCGACATCAAATGCTTCACCGATGTCGCCGCGACGCGCAGTTACAGTCTGGGTATTCCCGTCAATGCCCAGCCGACGCCGGATGGGGCGGCGGTCATCTATCTGAAGAGCGGCCCGCGCGATCTGGTGCAGCATCTCTACGAATATGATGTGGCCACCCATAAGGAGCGCGAGCTGGTCACGCCCGACGCGCTGTTGGCTGGCAAGCGTGAAGTCCTCAGCGCGGAAGAGAAGGCACGCCGCGAACGCGCCCGCATCAGCGTGAAGGGCTTCACCCATTTCGAATTATCGCGTGACGGCAGCCATATTCTTCTGCCCCTGAACGGGCGCTTGTTCGTCGTTGCCCGCGCCAATGGAAAAGCGGGCGGCAAGATCACGCCGCTCCCGGGCCAAGGCTGGATCGCGCCGCAATTCTCGCCCGACGGCACCAAGGTGGCGGCGCTGAAGGACGACGACCTTCATGTCGTCGATATCGCCAGCGGCACCGACATCAGGCTCACCAAAGGCGCCGGCGAAACGCTGCAGCATGGCGAAGCAGAGTTTGTCGCACAGGAAGAGATGGGCCGCCGCGAAGGCTTCTGGTGGTCGCCGGATTCCAAATTCATCGCCTATGAGGAAGCTGATCTGTCGCCGGTCGAGGCCAGCTATATCGGCGATCCGGCGGAGCCTTGGACCAAGCCGACCCAATTCCGCTATCCCCGCGCCGGGACCGCCAACGCCGTGGTGCACTTGGGCGTGATCGCGGCCGCGGGCGGGCCTACCGTGTGGATTCCGTGGGACAACAAGGCCCATCCCTATCTGCTGCGCGCCGGCTGGCAGAAGGGTGGGCCGCTGGCCTTCTATGTGGAGAACCGCGCCCAGACCGAAGGCCAATATTTCGCCGCCGATGCCAAGACCGGCAAGACGCGCCTGTTATGGACCGAGCGCGACAAGGCCTGGATCACGCCGCCGCCGCCCGAACCCAAGCCCACGCCTTATTGGCTCGCCGACGGCAGCGGCTTCCTGTGGATGACCGAGCGGGGCGGCCAGGCGCAACTGGAGCGTCACAGCGCCGACGGCAAACTCAAGAATGCGGTGACGCCTTCTGATTTCCGTTTCTCAGCCTTGCTCGATGTCGATGAGAGCAAAGGCATTGCCATCGTCGAAGGTGGGCGGGATCGCCTGTCGCGGCAGATCTTCGAGGTTTCGCTCAATGGCGGCGCAGTGAAGCCCCTGGCGGCGGCGCCGGGATTGCATAACGGTGTTTTCGGCGAACAGCATGGCGTGTTCGCGCATAGATTCAATCTCGCCGATGGCTCCGAAGGCGTCGATCTTCTGACGCGCGATGGCAAAGAGATTGCACGCCTGCCTTCAGCGGCCGAGACGCCGCCTTTCCTTCCCAAGCCGGAGCATTTCACCGTCGGCAGCCATCAGTTCGACGCGCTGGTGCTGAAGCCGCGCGATTTTAATCCGGCCAAGAAATATCCGGTCATCCTGTCGGTCTATGGCGGCCCCGCCGGCAAGGAAGTGTGGGCCTCGCCGCGCCAATATTTCCAGCAGCAATGCATGGCCGATCAGGGCTACATCGTGGCGGTGTCCGACAATCGCGGAACGCCCGGCCGTGACGCCGCCTGGATGCGCGCGATCAAGAACAACGCCATCGACATTCCGCTGGACGATCAGATCGAGGCGCTGAAAGCGCTGGGTGCGCGTGTGCCCCAGATGGATTTGACCCGCGCCGGCGTCTTCGGCTGGTCGTTCGGCGGCTATTTCTCGGCCATGGCGACGATGCGAAGGCCGGATGTGTTCAAGGCCGGCGTCGCGGGGGCGCCGGTGGTCGATTGGCAGGATTACGACACCCATTACACCGAGCGCTATATGGGCCTGCCGGCCGAGAATAAGGGCGGATACGCCAAGAGCAATGTCTTGACCTATGCCGGCAAGCTGGAGCGGCCGCTTCTCATCGTCCATGGCGTGACGGACGACAATGTCCATTTCCAGAACACGATGCAGTTGACCTTGGCCTTGCTCAAAGCCGGCAAGCCTTATGAGCTGCTGCTGCTTCCCGGCACCCACATGCTGGCCGACAACACCATCAAGGCCCGGGAAACCGAACGGCAGATGGAATTCCTAGCCAAGAATCTGGCCGGAGCGGTGAACTAGAGCGCTGGGACGCCCTATATGCCCAGCAGCGTATTGAGTTCCGCAATCACGCCTTGTGTCAGGGGCTTGTTGGTTTCGGACGCCAGCGTGTTTTGCGCCGACACGATTGAGGCCTGCGCCGAACTCAAGGACGCCTGATCCGAACTCAATTGCGTATTCGCCGCGTTGAGTGCCGTTTGCGCATCCGTCACCGCCGCCTGAGCGGATGCCAGTTGCTGCGGCGTCGCAGTTGTCGAGTTCTTCAGCGCCGTCAGCGCGTTTTGCGCATTCATCAGATTGACCTGGTCCGCGGTCACGGTGCCGTCATCCTGTTTCACCAATGCCGTGAACTTGGTCACCGAAGCCTGCGCGGCGACGGTTGCGGTCTTATAAGTGGAAATCGCACCCACAATCGATTTGGGCGAGGCATGCTCCAGCGCCGTTGGCGATGCATGCGCGGCATTGAGTTTGCCCAATTCGGCCGCCGCCTTGGCAACCGATGGATCAGCGTTTGCCGCTTTCGAGGCGGCGTTGACCGATGCGGAGTTGCTGGAGTTTCCCGTGGCATGATCGGCAGCGCTTGCGCTGTTGGTGTTGGCCGCTCCCTGGCTGCTCATATGGCTGCTGGCCATCGCGCCCGAATCCGGCGTGGTGACCCTCATGCCGGTGCCGAAATGAGCGCTGCCGGTCGAACCAAGGCCGCCGCCGGAACCACCGCCAACACCCCGGCCCATGCCGCCGCCGATGCCGCCACCATGGCCGCCTCCGCCGCCGCCACCAGGCGCGGCATTCGCCGCCGCGATTGCGGTGGCGCACAACAGAGCTAATGCATATGGGAAATAGCGAAGCACTCTCATAAAACGCCCTCCTCGTATGTGGCCGTTCTAACGATGCTTGCTGCGATTTAGACCCTGGATTATGGCAAGTCGGAGGCGATCCCGGCCCCCCGCTCACCGCTCTCAGGCCGCGGCGGCGAGCTTGCGCACAAACTCCGCCCGGCAAACGCCGCGCTCCTGGGCGTTGAGCGTGAAATAGAGGCGCTTCAAGACATCCATTTGCGGATCGCCGAAGCTGGCCGTGCAAAAGCGGTGGGCCAGCGCGATGGGCAGCGGCCGAAGGCACCACGACGTCAGAACCGAGTATTTTGTTTGCGATGTCACTGCCAGCCCCTTGAAGAACGTCACCAATTCATCCGCCCCGAACGGGACACTGCCTCGTTAATTGTGTGCCCCCTATGTGCGGCAGCTTTGGAATTTGTCTCAATTATAGATTCAATTTGAGATCACTGCCGCCGCCACAAGAACGCGAGCCCTTGCCGATCAAAATCGCGAGACGGAAAAGTCGTTCCCATAGAATGTCGTGTGGATGTGGATTATTTTTTCCCAAGCATCGCACCGCCCCAAATCGGGGCAACGTCATGATAGTTTCAAGCGCCACCGGGAGCGGATCTTGTGACGGAACGCGTGCGCATCGCCACTTATAACGTAAACGGCGTAAATGGCCGGCTCGATGTGCTGTTGCGTTGGCTGAGCGAGACCAAGCCCGATATCGTCTGCCTCCAGGAATTGAAAGCGCCGCAAGATCGATTTCCCGGAGGCGCCATCGCCAAGCTTGGCTATGGCGCAATCTGGCACGGCGAGAAAGCCTGGAACGGCGTCGCCATCCTCGCCCGCGGAACCGTGCCGCGCGAAGGAAGGCGGTCCCTGCCCGGCGGCGATCGCCACAGCCGCTATATCGAAGCCTCCATCGGCAAGCTTGTGATCGCCTGCCTGTACCTACCCAACGGCAATCCCGCGCCGGGTCCGAAATTCGATTACAAGCTTGGATGGTTCGAGCGCCTGCACACCCATGCCGGATCGCTTCTGAAATCCGGCGAGCCAGTGATATTGGCCGGCGACTTCAACGTCATGCCCACCGACCTTGATGTCTACGCACCCGAGCGCTGGCGGGATGACGCCTTGTTCCGGCCGGAAGTCCGCGCCGCCTATGCCCGGCTGGTACAGCAAGGCTGGACCGACGCCATCCGCGAACTTTATCCGGACCAGCGCATCTATACCTTCTGGAAATATTTCCGGAATGCATTCGCGCGGAACGCCGGGCTTCGTATCGATCACTTTCTTTTGAGCCCCGCCGTTGCCGCACGGCTAACGGCGGGCGGCGTGGATCGGGAGCCCCGCGCCTGGCCCAAGACCAGCGATCATGCCCCGGTCTGGATCGAACTTTCCCGCCGCTGAAAGTTCCCAGGGTACGGTGCCGGACCGAGTATTTCCTAGAAATTTCAATGGGAAAGATAGTTAATGGCGCGGCAGGGGGAAGTTGGCTTGGCGCGGACGGGGCGGTCTTGGGCAAAAATCACCGAACGCGTCGGCTTGCTGCTGTTGATCGCAGTGCTCGCCGCTGTCAGCTGGCTGCTGGCGGTTCGCGCCCTCGAGATGCTGCTCAATATGCTGGAGTGAGCGGCGACCCGAAGGGGCAAAACCATCCGGGGGGATGGTTTTGAGCCGCGAACGCCGCGAGCACGAGCGAGCGGCAGGCAGGCGACCCGAAGAGGCAAACGGCGACATTATCTTTGATAAACCCGCACTAGAGCGTTCCAGGAAATGCTCTAGAGCTTGGGTTGGCCTGAATCTGCGGGTTTTTCAGAGTCTTCCAAAAGCTTGCGATAACCCTGGGCGATGTTCAGCCAACTCGTCCGATAGAATACATCACCGGCCAACTGGGCCGCCATTTGCTCGGCCCACTTCGCCTTTTCGAGATATTCATTTCGCTCTCTGGCCGTGAGAACCATCAGCAACCCCGCCCTGTACGCAACTGTACAGTGACAATACCGGGGTCGGGTTGTGGTTCCAAAAATAATAATTGAGCCAACCCCCGTTAGAGCGAGTTCTTTGGCGGCCTTCGCAGCTTGCTTAGTCTTTTCTCAAACCGCTTTTTGTCTTCGTCGCACGTAAGGCGCTCGGCGACGCTCTTCGCGCATTAAGGCGTTCCGTGAATCACCTGCACCGCGCCCATGGCATGGGTCATCAAGTTCTTAGGTTCGCGCGCCAGTATCAGCGTGGCGGCGCCCACCGCGTTGAGTTCGACATTCTCCTCCGCCGCCACATCCACCTTGCTGGCGCCCGCCAGATTGAGATGCGCGTTTTCGGCTTGCAGCGCGCTCAAATTCGCATTGCTGAGCCCGGCAGCATTGACATGCACCGTGTCCACCTTGCCGGTGGCTTCGACGGTGGAATTTCCCGCGATGTTCATGTGGAGCTCGTCCTGATCGATGTCGCTCAGGATCAATCTGGTATAGCCCGCCATGTTGAAAGACTTGAAGCGCCGCCCCGGCAGCGTGATCTCGAACCGCGCATCGCCCAGACGGGCGCGGCAATCCAACTCGATCTGGCCATGTTCCACGATGCGGACATGGGGAAGAAGCGCCGCGTCGCCGGTGACCATCACGTCTGCGCCATTGTGCGGGCTGTAGCGCACCGTCGCAGGGATGCTCGCCGTTTCCTCCGCATTCCAGGCCAGGTCACGGCTGGCAGTCCTGCCCGCGAGATCTTCGCCGCAAGCGGGCAAGCGCGCCCGGGCCAGGCCGACCGCGAAATCGGCCTCTCCCATCTTGCCCATCATCAGCCAAGCGGCGCCCAGAAGAACCGCAGCCGCGGCGAAAGAGACGATGACGATCAAGACCAGATGTCTTGCCACGAAACTTCTGTCGCTCATTTGATCTCGTCGCTTTCTACAAAGTCGTTCGGTCCCCGCATCTCGACGATCGGCCGGTCCGGTGCAGCCGAAATAACCACGGGCGCGGCCATGACCCTGACCGGCGCGGGGTTCGCGGCAACGGCCGGATGACCCAACCGCAGCGCGCCCAGAAGCACCGGCCATAAAAGCCATGCCTTTGTTCCAAATCCCGGCGGCATGCCCGTTTTCCTTCGGTCCAAGTCCGGAATAATGTCTCACATGATACCTTGTTATGCAAGATATCAATCCAGCTTCACGCTCTCATTAAAATCGCCAATTGTCTGTACCGGCTCCTGCCCTAGGCGTAAGGTTCCGCCATCTGGGGTGCGCATCATGGATAGTCGGTTCTACCTGCAAAAGGCGCAGGAAGCGGAAGCCATCGCCAATGCTTCCATGACCGAAGTCGGACGGCGAGAGTGGGACACCATCGCCAATGAATACCGGCTCCTCGCGCATGAGGCTGCGAAACTTCGCGCAATCTCGAAAACGCCGGCGGATCACCCGGAAAAGTAACTGACCGCCGCTGGCGCGTGAAATTGTGGCGCGAGGCCGGGTATCTGGCATGCCCCCCATGCGCCTGGCGCGTCTGCTTTTACGCAAACCTTACGCACCGCAACATTGAAAAAGATGCATATGCTCTTATTTGGGAGCATATGCTTCTAATAACGGAGGCATGAGACCTGAGAGGGAGATAGTCATGAGCAAACAATCTGGTGTTTCGTCTTTGTTGGCCGCCGCCGCGTCATTTTTGGTGATCGGCATGGTGGCGGTGGGTACGCCGGCTTCGGCCGCCCCCGCTTCCGGCTTCAGCGAGGAAGATCTGGCCGCGCCGCACGGCTCATTCGTGTCGACCATGCCCGTCCCGGCGGGGATCGCGAAAATCGCCTATGTCGCGGGTAAGGCGCCCGTGGCGTTTGTGAACAGCGAGGAAGATTTGGCGGCGCCGCACGGCTCGTTCATTTCCACCATGCCGGTGCCCGGCGAGGTCAAAGTCCGCGTTGCGTCCGCGAGCGAGAATGACGTGGTGGATTATGACGACCTTGCCCAGGCGACGCTCCGGGAAGCCGTGGCAGCCGCTCTGGAATAGCCCCGTGCATTCCAGTCCAGATACGCACAACGATATTGGGGCGGCGGCCTCGACCAAGCCGCCCCAATTCTCAGCCGGACTTCTTCTTGGCCTTACGCCTGCGCTTCGGATTCTTATAGGCGGGATCGGTTTTGCGTAAATGCGCAGAAAGCCGCCTGATGCCCGCCGCCTGCCATTTGTCGCTGTCGATCAGCCGGGAATGATCCACCCGCAGCATCTCGCAGCCTTCGATCGAATGGATGCACGACCGGATGCTGTGCACCACATCCTTTGACAGCCAGGGATTGATCACCACCCGCGCCACCGCCCTCAGCGGAACGGGGATCTGGCACGACACCGCGATCGCCTCGCTTTCGATGATGATGCGGTATTCCTTTTCCGCCTGAAATCCCCAGCGTTTGGCAAAGGGAAATTGATCCAGCGAAATCTTGGGATCCCCGATGCCCGACAGGGTGAAATATTGGACGCTTTCATAGCGCAGCTTGTGACCCTCTTTCTTGAGCCGCCCGAGATGGGCTTCCTGTGCCACGGTGTCGAATTCCAGATACGCGCCCGCCGATTCCCGCCCGAACACATACCAGTGATGGAAGGTCTCGTTGGACAATGTGAAGCAGGCGGCATAGACCGCGGGCGCGCCCTTGTATTGCCGGTAGAACTCCACGAACTGGCTGTCATTCTTGTCGATCCAGGAGGACGGATTGAGCAGCGACAGCTCCCGGCGGGTCAGGGTGTCGATGACATTGGCGATACTGGAATAGCGCGAGACAACGTTGCGCTCCGGCATGTCTTTCCCCCTCCTCAGATGAAATCGCGGCGGACGTCCCTTTGGAGGGGGAAAGACATGCCGGAGCGCAACGTTGTCTCGCGCTATTCCA
>Ga0105240_10003296_pt1 | contig 25239 bp, 22 predicted proteins | sample KBSC54metaG_FD_80426 | JGI IMG/M metagenome (GOLD analysis project Ga0105240, IMG submission 80426) | Corn rhizosphere microbial communities from Kellogg Biological Station, Michigan, USA - KBS C5-4 metaG | ecosystem: Host-associated > Plants > Roots > Rhizosphere > Soil | place: Michigan, USA...
ATCATCGACGTCCAGAACCTCTCGCCCACCCACGCCAAGGTGGTGATGGAGCCGTTCGAGCGCGGGTACGGCCACACGCTGGGCAATGCGCTGCGCCGCATCCTCCTCTCCTCGATGCCGGGATATGCCGCGACGGAGGTGAAGATCGCGGGCGTCCTGCACGAGTACTCGACCATTGAGGGCGTGCAGGAGGACGTGGTCGACGTGATCCTCAACTTGAAGGGCGTCGTGATGAAGCTGCACAACCGCTCGGAGGCGACGTTGAAGCTCAAGAAGGCGCAGGCGGGCCCCGTCACCGCCGCGGACATCGAGCAGACCCACGACGTCGAGATCATCAACCCGGACCACGTGATCGCGCACCTCACGCAGGGCGGAAAGATCGACATGACGATCAAGATCGAGAAGGGCCGCGGCTACGTGCCGGCCACCTCGCGCCGCCAGGACGACTCGCGCTCCATCGGCTCGATCCTGCTGGACGCCTCGTTCTCGCCGGTGCGCCGCGTGAGCTACCAGGTCGAGAGCGCGCGCGTCGAGCAGCGCACGGACCTCGACCGCCTCGTGATCGACATCGAGACCAACGGTGTCATCGAGCCGGAGGAGGCCGTGCGCTATTCCGCGAGCGTGCTCGTGGACCAGCTCTCGGTCTTCGCGTCGCTGCAGTCGACGAGCGAGGAGCGCACGGAAGCCGCCCAGCCGCAGGTCGACCCGATCCTGCTCCAGCCGGTCGACGACCTCGAGCTCACGGTGCGCTCGGCCAACTGCCTCAAGGCCGAGAACATCTACTACATCGGCGACCTCATCCAGCGCACGGAAAACGAGCTCCTGAAGACGCCGAACCTGGGCAGGAAGTCGCTGAACGAGATCAAGGAAGTGCTCGCCTCCAAGGGCCTCACGCTCGGCATGAAGCTCGAGAACTGGCCGGTGGCCGGGCTCACGAAGTGACGATGCAACGGGCGGCGCGCGCCGCCTGAAGCATCGTCATCCCCGAGTCGTCGGGGATCCATGGGTTCCCGCCTTCGCGGGAATGACGATAGACACAATACCAATAAGGCTGCATAAGCCAAGAGAGTGAAAGGACACTGAAATGCGTCACCGCCATGGGTTGAGGAAGCTCAACCGCACGAGCAGCCATCGCCTCGCGATGCTGCGCAACATGACCGTCTCGCTCCTCAAGCACGAGGCGATCAGGACCACGCTTCCCAAGGCGAAGGAGCTGCGCCGCGTGGCCGAGCCCATCATCACGCTGGGCAAGACCAACACGCTCGCCAACAAGCGGCTCGCCTTCGATCGCCTGCGCGACCGGGAAATGGTCGTGAAGCTCTTCGACGAGCTGGGGCCGCGCTACAAGGCGAGGAACGGCGGCTACCTCCGGATCCTCAAGTTCGGCTTCCGGCAGGGCGACAACGCGCCCATGGCGCTGGTCGAGCTGCTGGACCGCCCGGAGCCCGTGGAAGAGGCGGGAAACTCGAAGGGTGCCTGACCGCGCGCCGGCGGGGGCTTCGGCGCCCCCATCGGCGGCATCGTGGAGTGGGCGGGCGGGCCTCGCGGCCGCGCTCGCGGCGCTCTGCGCCATCGCCTTCGCCTTCGTCCGGCAGCCCGGGATCTCGAGCGTCTTCGACGACAGCGTCTCGTATCTCACGCTGGCGCGGTTCTACTCCGGGCTGGACGCTCCTTGGGCGCTCCATTACACGTGGTTCCCCCCGCTCTTTCCGCTGCTCCTCGCCGCGATCGGCGGCGGCACGCACTTCGCGCGCGCCCACGTGTTCGTGGCCGCGTGCGCGATGGCGGCGCTCCCCCTCGTCTACCGCCACGCCGCGCGCCGGTTCGGCCGCCCGGACGCGGCGCTCCTCGCCGTCGTGCTCTTCGAGCTCACGGCGACGGCGTGGGTGAGCATCCAGTCGATCCTGAGCGAGCCCACGTTCCTGCTGGTCACGATGGCGAGCCTCGTCTTCTTCGAGGCCCGGCTCGTCGCGACGCCGCGCGACCGGGACCGCTGGATCTTCGGGCTCATGATGGCGGCGGCCCTCCTCACGCGCGTCGCGGGCGTTTTCCTCGTCGTGGCCTACGTCGCCCACCTCGGCGTGCGTTGGCTGCGCCGCGCCGGGCGTCCCGGCGCCATCGCCCTGGTTCCCCTCGTCCCGCCCATGGTCCTCGCGCTCGCCTGGCGGCTGCTGCGCCCGATGCAGGGAGCCGACGACTACGACCGGGCGACGTCGGCGGTGGTGCACGGATGGCTCACGCGCGCACCCGAGGTCGTCGGCCCGGCCGTGAAGACGCTCTTCGAGGGTTGGGTGGCTTCCTTCGCCGGCGGTTCCGACGTCGCCGCCGTGACGGCGATCGTGCTCGCGATCGTCGCGATCCTCGCCCTCGCGGGCACGGCGCTGCGCGTCCGGAGCAACGCCCTCGACGGCTGGTACGTCGCGATCATGCTCCTCGCCGTGTTCGCGCTGTACGTGAACGAGGACACCACGCGCCGCTACCTGTACCCGATCCTCCCGCTCCTCCTGGTGAATGCCGGCATCGCCATCGCGGCCCTGGCGCGCCGCTTGCCGCGCAGGGTCGGGGCCGCGTTCGCCGCCCTCGCCGTCGGCGCGCCGATCCTCGTCTGCCTCCCCGCGTTCGCCCTCCTGGCGCAGAAGGCCCTCGACCGGCGTCCCGTGCTCGAGGGCTTCCCGGTCCGGTATTCCGACATGACCGCGTACTACACGACGGTCGACCTCGCCCGCGCGCGCCGGCTCGCCGCCACCCATGCCGCGGTGATCTCCGGCTTCGGGGCCGTGGCGAGCGTGACGCCCGCCGACGCGAAGGTCATGTGGGTACGCCCGGAGTACGTGGCACTCCTCTCGCGGCGTGCCGCCGAGCCCTGGTACTACGGGTGGGACGAACGGACGCTCGCGCGGCACATCCGCGACTCGGGCGTGGGCTACGTCGCGGAGAGCGCCCTGTACAAGGCCGACTTCGCCAGGGCGTTGACCGACCCGGGGCCGATCCACGACGCCGTGGCCCGCTACGCCGTCCCCGTGCTGCGGATTCCCAACCCCGTCGTGCCCGAGGACGAATTCGTCCTCATGCGTGTCGACCGGGGGGCGCTCTCGGCCTTCCTCGCGGGCCCGGCCCGATGAGAGCTCAGCGGCCGGCGATCCCTTCCAGTCTCGCCGCGTCCACCTTGAGCAGCGCGGCCTCCGGCTCCCGGCCCGCCGTGCCGCGCGACCACACCACGTCCGTGTAGGCGCGCGACAGGCGGCCCGGCGCGAGAGGGTCGTCGTCGCCGGGGGACTCGTCGCGCAGCGGCAGTGCGGTCACGTAGATGTAGTCGACGCGCCGCTGCCGCAGCTCCCGCGCGAACCCGGCTTCGTCCGTGGCCGGCGGCAGGCCCACGCCCTCCCGGCCGGCGAGGAGCGCCACGTAGTCCGGAAGCTTCCACAGAATGCGGGCCGAAGCCGGCGTCGTCGCGCGGATGCGCTCCATGTCGAGGAAAATGCCGATCTGCCGGTCGGCGATGGAGGCGGCGAGGGGCCCCGACGCGATGCGGTAGAACTCCGCGATGTCGGACCGGCGGTAGGCGCCCGCGCCCGCGCGCGCGTCCGGCCCGGACGTCCGCGCCGCCACGTAGAAGAGGACCGCCGGAAGGCAGAGGACGAGCGGCGCGAAGGATGCCGCCGCGGCGTAGCGCGGACGGCGCGATGCCGCGCCCGCGCGGGCGAGCTCCGCGAGGACCCACCAGGCCGCCGCGAGCATCACGGGCACGATCGGAAGCCCCAGGCGGTACATATGGCCCGGGAAGGGCCAGAGGAGCAGGATGCCGACGTAGAAGACGGCGTAGAGCGCGTCCGCTTCGCCCCGGAGCGCCCGCCCGGCCACGCCCGCTAAGGCGAGGACGCCCACGGCGGAGCCCAGGAGCGCGCGCGGCTGCCAGGGGCTCGACCAGAAGATCTCGAGCGCGTGGAGCCACGAGTACATGAGCGAGGCGGCGTTCGCGAGCGCCGAGTCGAGGAGCCAGGCCGCGCCGTGCGCGCGGACCGAGGCGAGGATCCCGGAGCCGATCCGGACGTAGGTGTCGTCGCCGCTCGCGGTGGGGCGCACCGCATACCAGAGCGCCGCGCAGGCGAGCGGCATGGCGAGCACCCAGCCCAGGCGCGCGAGGCGCGCGCGATCCCGCCCGCGCGGGCCGCGCAGCACCTCCGCCGCCGCCACGCCCGCGATGAGGGCGATGCCCACCGTGCGGGTGAGCACGGCTGCGGCGAGGAGCGCGCCCAGTCCGATCCATGGGCCCCGGCGCGAGTCCTCCCGCACGCGGCGATGCCAGACGAGCGTCGCGAGCGACAGGGCGAGATAGGGAAACTCGCTGAGGATGCCTTTCAGGTTGAGCCATCCCTCCGGGAGCACGGCGAGCGTGAGGGCGGTGGCGAGGCCCATCGCGGACGATCCCGTCACGGCCCGGGCGTGCCATCCCGCGAGGAAGACGCTCGCCCCGAAAGAGGCGGCCACGAGGAGGTGCGCGATGCGCCAGTCGTGGGCGCCGCCAACCAGTGCCACCGCGAGCGGAAAGACCGGCGGGTAGGACTCGCGCGGAAACGCCGCCGCGACCGCCGCGCCCGCGGCGGACCACGGATCGAGGCCCTGCGCCATCACGAGGTAGCTCACGCTGTCGTCGTAGATCGAGGCGAGGCCGGCCTGCCACGTGAACGCGGTGGCCGCGGCGAACGCGCCCGAGGCGAGGAGGGCGAGCGCCAGCCCGAAGCGGGAGGCGGCCATGGGCTAGGCCACCAGGATCGCGCGGTAGTCGTTCACGTTGGTGCGCGTGGGGCCCGTCACGACGAGGTCGCCCAGCGCCGAGAAGAAGCCGTAGCCATCGTTCCGCGCGAGCATCGCGCGCGGCGCGAGGCCCAGGACGGACGCGCGGGCGAGCGCGTCCGGCGCGAGGATCGCGCCCGCGTTGTCCTCGCTTCCGTCGATCCCGTCCGTGTCGCACGCGATCGCCCACGTGCGCTCCTGCCCCGCGAGCTCGACGGCGAGGGAGAGGAGGAATTCGGTGCAGCGGCCGCCGCGCCCGTTGCCGCGGAGCGTGACCGTCGTCTCCCCGCCGGAGATGAGCGCCACGGGCGGTTTCGCGGGCCCGCCGTACCGCCGCACCTCGCGCGCGAGCGCCGCGTACACCTTCGCCACTTCCGCCGCCTCGCCCGTCACGCTGTCGCCCAGCAAGAGGGCGGGGGTGCCGTGGCCTTCGAACGCCTTCGCCCCGGCGACGAGGCTCGCGTGCGCGGTCGCGATGACGCGGTTCTCGACGCGCGAGAATGCGGGGTCTCCCGGCTTGGGCGTCTCCGGCGCCCCGCCCTTCGCGCCGCGCTCGAGGTGCGCCGCGATGGAGGCGGGCGCGGCCACGCCGAAGCGGCGCAGGATCGCGATCGCGTCGCCGAAGGTGGAGGGATCCGGCGCGCACGGCCCGGAAGCGATGTGCGTCGGATCGTCGCCGGTCACGTCCGAGATCACGAGCGCGAGGATCCGCGCCCGGGTCGCGAGGACCAGGCGCCCGCCCTGGATCGCGGAGAGGTGCTTCCGCACCGTGTTCATGTCCTGGATCGGCGCGCCGCTCGCCAGCAGCGCACGCGTCACGGCCTTCAGGTCCGCCATGGGGATGTCGGGCAGGGGGAGCGCCAGGAGCGAGGAGCCGCCGCCGGACACCAGGACCAGCAGGAGGTCGTCCCCCTCGAGCTCGCGCGCCGCCGCGAGGATCTCGCGCGCCGCCGTCTCGCCCCGCTCGTCCGGCACGGGATGGCCGGCCTCGACCACCCGGATGCGCCGGGTGGGGAGCCCGTGCCCGTAGCGGGTGATCACCATGCCCTCCAGGGGCGCCTCCGGAGGCCACTGGCGCTCCACGGCCAGGGCCATGGCCCCGACGGCCTTCCCCGCGCCCACGACGAGCGTGCGGCCCTTGGGAGGCTTGGGAAGATGGGGCGGGACGATGGCGAGCGGGTCCGCCGCCGCCAGCGCCGCGCGGAAGCTTCCGAGCAGGAGCTCGCGCGGGTCCGTCACCCCGAGGCGGCTTTCTTCCGGCCGGCGGGCTCGAGGATGGGCTTGAGGAACCGCCCGGTGAAGCTCTCCGGCGCCTCGCTCACCTCCGCGGGGCTGCCCTGGGCGATCACGCGCCCGCCGCCGTCGCCGCCCTCCGGCCCCATGTCGATCACCCAATCCGCCGTCTTGATCACGTCGAGGTTGTGCTCGATCACGACCACCGTGTTCCCGTGGTCGCGCAGGCGATGCAGCACCTTGAGGAGGAGGTCGATGTCCTGGAAGTGCAGGCCCGTCGTGGGCTCGTCCAGGATGAAGAGCGTCCGCCCCGTGTCGCGCTTGGAGAGCTCGAGCGAGAGCTTCACGCGCTGCGCCTCGCCCCCGGAGAGCGTGGTGGCGCTCTGGCCCAGCCGGATGTAGCCCAGCCCCACCTCGAGGAGGGTGGCGAGCTTGCGCGCGATGGCGGGCACGGAGGCGAAGAACTCGTGCGCCTGCTCGACCGTCATGTCGAGGACCTCGTTGATGGGCTTTCCCTTGTAGAGGATCTCGAGCGTCTCGCGGTTGTAGCGCTTCCCGTGGCAGACGTCGCACGGGACGTAGATGTCGGGGAGGAAGTGCATCTCGACCTTGATCAATCCGTCGCCCTGGCAGGCCTCGCATCGCCCGCCCTTCACGTTGAACGAGAAGCGCCCCGGACCGTAGCCCCGCGCGCGCGATTCCGGCACGCCCGCGAAGAGGTCGCGGATCGGCGTGAAGAGGCCGGTGTACGTCGCCGGGTTCGAGCGCGGCGTGCGCCCGATCGGGCTCTGGTCGACGTTGATCACCTTGTCGAAGAAGTCGAGCCCCTCGATCGCGTCGTGCTCCGCAGGCTCGGCGGCCGACCCGTAGAGGTGGTGCGCCACCGCGTTGTAGAGCGTGTCGTTGATGAGCGTGGACTTGCCGGAGCCGGAGACGCCCGTCACCGCGACGAAGAGGCCCACGGGCACGTCGACCGTCACGTCCTTCAGGTTGTTGCCGCGGGCTCCCGCGATCCGCAGGTGCTTGCGCGCGTCCGGCCTGCGGCGCCGGGGCGGGATCGGGATCGACTTCCGGCCGGAGAGGTACTGCCCCGTCATCGAGGCGGGGTTCCTCAGGATCTCGGCCGGCGTCCCGCTCGCCACGATCTCGCCGCCGTGGACGCCCGCTCCGGGCCCCATGTCGATCACGTGGTCCGCCGCGCAGATCGCCTCCTCGTCGTGCTCGACCACGATCACGGAGTTCCCGAGGTCGCGAAGGTGCTTCAGGGTCTCGATCAGGCGCGCGTTGTCGCGCTGGTGAAGGCCGATCGAGGGCTCGTCCAGCACGTACATGACGCCGGTGAGCCCGGAGCCGATCTGGCTCGCGAGGCGGATCCGCTGCGCCTCGCCACCGGAGAGCGTGTCCGCGGAGCGCGTGAGCGAGAGGTAGTCCAGGCCCACGTTGTTCAGGAACTGGATGCGGTTCGCGATCTCGCGCACGATCTTCTCGGCGATGGCCTTGCGCGATCCCTCGAGCTCGAGCGTCTCGAAGAAGGGCTGCGCCTGCCGCAGCGGCAGGGACGAGAGGTCGTGGATGGTGCGCCCGGCCACGCGCACGTTCCTCGCCTCCACCCGCAGGCGCGTGCCGCCGCATTCCGGGCACGCCCGCTGGTTCAGGTACTTGGCGAGCTCCTCCTTCACCGCGACGGATTCGGTCTCGCGGTGCCGGCGCTCGAGGCTGGGGATGATGCCCTCGAACGCGTGCTCCTTCACATTGGTGCGGCCCTTCTCGCCGGGATAGCGGAACGCGATCTTCTCGTCGCCGGAGCCCTCGAGGACCACGGCCTGCGCGCGCTCCGGGAGCGACTCGAACGGGGCCTCCACGTCGAAGCCGTAGTGCTGCGCGAGGGAGGCCAGCATCGCGAAGTAGAACTGGTTCCGCCGGTCCCAGCCCCGGATGGCCCCCCCGGCGAGCGAGAGGTGAGGGAAAGCCACCACCCGGCGCGGATCGAAGAAGGTGATCTCGCCCAGCCCGTCGCAACGGGGGCAGGCGCCCATCGGGTTGTTGAACGAGAAGAGCCTGGGTTCGAGCTCCGGGATCGAGTAGCTGCAGATGGGGCAGGCGAAGCGGGCGGAGAAGAGATGCTCCTTCCCGGTGTCCACCTCCACCGCGAGCGCGCGCCCGTCCGCATGCCGGAGCGCCGTCTCGAAGGACTCCGCGAGCCGCTGCTTCAAGCCGCCCGGGCGCCCGGCGTCCGGCTCGATCTTCACGCGGTCGATCACGATCTCGATCGTGTGCTTGCGGTTCCGGTCGAGCTTCGGCAGGTTGTCGATCTCGTGCACGTCGCCGTCGATCCTCAGGCGCACGAACCCCTGCGCGCGCAGCTCCTCGAAGAGCTCCGCCTGCTCGCCCTTGCGGGCGACCACGAGGGGGGCCACGACCATCACGCGCGTGCCCTCCGGGAGCGAGAGCACGTGGTCGACCATCTGCGAGACGCTCTGCGCGGCGAGCTTCACCTGGTGCTCGGGGCAGTACGGGTCGCCCACGCGCGCGAAGAGGAGGCGCATGTAGTCGTGGATCTCGGTGACGGTGCCCACGGTCGAGCGCGGATTGTGCGAGGTCGCCTTCTGCTCGATCGCGATCGCGGGCGAGAGGCCCTCGATGAGATCCACGTCCGGCTTCTCCATGAGCTGGAGGAACTGCCGGGCGTACGCGGAGAGCGATTCCACGTAGCGGCGCTGTCCCTCCGCGTAGAGCGTATCGAAGGCGAGGGAGGACTTGCCGGAACCGGAAAGGCCCGTGATGACGACGAGGCGGTTGCGCGGAATGTCGAGGCTGACGTTCCTGAGATTGTGCGTGCGCGCGCCTCGGATGCGGATCGTTTCCATGGGGCGATCTGCTAATATACCTGAGCCCTCTTTCCCGCTCCACGCCCCCCAAATCGGTGAATTCCCCGGCCCGCATGAGCCCCAGCGAGCGCCGAGCGAGCCTTTCGCTCGCCGCGATCTTCGGGCTGCGGCTGCTGGGAATGTTCATCATCCTGCCGGTCTTCACGCTCTGGACCCAGGGCCGCCCCGGCTGGAACCTGCAGCTCGCCGGCATCGCGATCGGCGCCTACGGCCTCACCCAGGCGATCCTCCAGATCCCCTACGGGCGCCTGTCGGACCGCTTCGGCAGGAAGCCCATGCTCTACCTGGGCCTCGGGGCCATGGCGGCGGGAAGCTTCGTCTGCGCGGCGAGCCAGGGCCCGGCCGGCATGATCGCGGGGCGCATCCTGCAGGGCATGGGCGCGGTCTCCGGGGTGGCGATCGCCATGGCGGCCGACCTCACGCGCGAGACGCAGCGGAGCAAATCGATGGCGATCATCGGCTCGACCATCGGCGCGGCCTTCGCGGTCTCGTTCGTGGCGGCGCCCTCGCTCGAGCAGGCGATCGGGTTGAACGGCATCTTCGCGATCACGGGCGCGCTCGCCCTCGCCGCCATGGCGGTCGCGCGCTGGATCGTGCCGGACGCGCCGCGCAGCGAGCGCTCGCCCGCCGCCACGGCCTTCCGCGAGGTGCTCTTCGTGCCGGAGCTGGTGCGGCTCAACGTCGGCATCTTCGCGCTCCACGCGGTGCTGATGGCGATGTTCGTGGTGACGCCGGTGGCGCTCGTGCGGGCGGGCTTCCCCGCGGCGCACCACTGGTGGATCTACCTGGGCGCCATGGCGGGCGGGCTCGCCCTCATGATGCCGGCCGTGGGCGCGCGGACGAGCCGGCGCGAGCGCCCCGTCTTCCTCGCCTCGATCGGCATCGTGTCGCTGGGGCTCGCGATCCTCGCCGTGGGAATCACGAGCGTCGCCGCGATCGCCGCGGCCCTCGTCATCTTCTTCGCGGGCTTCAACGTTCTGGAAGCAAAGCTCCCGGCGCTCGTGTCGCGGGCGGCTCCACGGGACGCGAGGGGCGCCGCCACGGGAATCTATTCCAGCGTACAGTTCCTCGGAACGTTCGTCGGCTCCGCGGCGGGCGGGGCGGTGGCACAGCACGCGGGCTTCCCCGCGGTGCTGGGCGGCTGCCTCGCGATCACGCTGGCGTGGCTCGCCGTCGCGTGGAACATGGGCGATTTCGTCCCGGCCGCCTCGGGCATGGCGCGCCACTAGAACGGACAACACGGCTCACGAAAGGAAGGACGTCATGGCATCGGTCAACAAGGTGATCATCATCGGGAACCTCGGGCGCGACCCCGAGACGCGCTACATGCCGGACGGGGGCGCCATCACCAACGTCTCGGTGGCGACCACGGAGGTCTGGAAGGACAAGAACGGCGAGAAGCAGGAGAAGACCGAATGGCACCGCGTGGCCTTCTTCGGGAAGTTGGCGGAGATCGCGGGCGAGTACCTGAAGAAAGGCTCGCAGGTCTACGTGGAGGGGCGCCTGCAGACGCGCAAGTGGCAGGACAAGGACGGCGCGGACAAGTACACGACGGAGATCGTCGCCAACGCCATGCAGATGCTGGGCTCGCGGCAGGGCATGGGCGGCGGCGCCTCGGGCGGGGCGCCGGAGGATCGGGGCGAGGGCGCCGGCGCCTCCCGGCCCGTCGCGTCCAAGCCGGCCGCCAAGGCCGCGGGCGGGAAATTCGACGACCTCGAGGACGACATCCCGTTCTGAGCGCGCGGGCGGTTGTTGACGCCCATCGGTTTTTTCGGCCTACTCGGGATCGGTAGGCCGACGAGGCGCGGGCATGGACAAGATCGCGGGCGGCGCAACCGCCCGGACGAGCAGTACCCGGGGCCGGGTTCGCCTCGGCGAGCTGCTGCTGAGCGAGGGCGTCATCACGCCGCAGGCGCTCGACGCGGCGCTCGCCCTTTCGGCGACCACCGGCAAGCGCCTGGGGCACGTGCTGGTCCAGGGCGGCGCGGTGAGCGAGGAGCGCCTCACCCGCATCCTCGCCCGCCAGCTGGGCGTCCCCTTCGTCGATCTCGCCACCTACTCCCTGCAGCGCGACCTCGTGAAGCTCCTCCCCGAGGCGGCCGCGCGTCGCCACCACGCGGTGGTGCTCGAGAAGCAGGCGGAAGGCTTCCTCGTGGGGCTCGCCGATCCCCTCGACGTGGGCGCGATGGACGAGGTCGAGCGCATCCTCAAGCGCCCGGTGACGGTCGCCGCCTGCCCGGAGAGCCAGCTCCTCGAGGCCCTCGACCGGAGCTACCGGCGCACGGACGAGATCTCCGGCCACGCACGAGCGCTCCAGCGCGAGATGTCCGAGACGCCGGCCGGCACGTCCGCGGCTTCCGAGGGCAAGGACGACGCGCCCGTCGCGCGCCTGCTGCAGTCGATCTTCGAGGACGCGGTCCAGGTGCGCGCCTCGGACATCCACATCGAGCCGCAGGAGAACGCGCTCCAGATCCGCTTCCGCATCGACGGCGTGCTGCAGCAGCAGGCGCACTCGCCCGCCGCCATCGCGGGCGCGCTCACGCAGAGGCTGAAGCTCATGGCGGGGCTCGACATCGCCGAGCGCCGCATGCCGCTCGACGGCCGCTTCACGGTGACCGCGCGCGACCGCGAGATCGACGTGCGCATGGCGACCCTTCCCGGGCAGCACGGCGAGTCGATCGTGCTCCGGCTCCTCGACCGGTCGGGCAAGGCGCCCGGGCTGGAGGGCATCGGCATGCCGCCGGAGATGGTGGGGCGCCTGCGCGCAATCCTGCGGGGCGGCTCGGGCATGCTGCTCGCGACGGGTCCCACGGGCGCGGGGAAGAGCACCACGCTCTACGCGGCGCTCTCGGAGATCGACGTCGTCGCGCGGAAGGTCGTGACGGTCGAGGACCCGGTGGAATACCGCTTCCCCGGCATCGTGCAGGTGCAGGTGAACGACAAGATCGACCTCACGTTCTCGCGCGTGCTGCGCGCCACCCTGCGGCAGGACCCGGACGTGGTGCTCGTGGGCGAGATGCGCGACGCGGAGACGGTGGACATCGGGCTGCGCGCGGCGTTGACCGGGCACCTGGTGCTCTCCACGCTCCACACCCGGGATGCGCCGAGCGCCACGGTACGCCTCCTCGACATGGGCGCGGAGCTCTACATGGTCGCGAGTTGCCTGCGCGCGGTGGTGGCCCAGCGCCTCGCCCGCCTCAATTGCCGCAGCTGCAGCCGGCCCTATCCCGCGACGCCGCAGGAGCGCGCGTGGCTGGCACTCGTGGGCGGGGAGGCGGGCGCCGCCCTTCCCGTGCGCGCGGGGCCGGGCTGCAGCCTCTGCGGCGGCACGGGCTTCCACGGCCGCACGGGCGTCTACGAGATGCTCGCGATCGACGAGTCGCTGATCCAGGTCGCCATCGCGAGCGGCACCGAGGCCCTCCTCGCCGCCTCGCGCGAGAGCATGCGCGGCCACACGCTCGCCGACCATGCGCTCTCGCTCGTGCGGGACGGGCGCACGTCCGTCGCCGAGGCGATGCGGGTCGCGAGCACCGGCGAGGACTGATCCTTGCCGGTCTACCACTATCGCGGGCGCGATTCCGGGCTCGCGCTCGTGACCGGCGCGATCGAGGCGGATTCCCCGGCCACCGCGGTGGAGCAGCTGGGCGTGCGCGGCGTGGTCGTGACCGAGGTGCACGCGCGCCGCGCGGAGGAGGCCGCGGCCGCCGCGGTGCCGTGGTGGAAGGCGCTCACCGCCCGGCGGATCGGCGACGAGGACCTGATCCTCTTCTCCCGCCAGATGTACACGCTCCAGCGCGCCAACGTGCCCATCCTGCGCGCCCTGGGCGGCCTGCAGGAATCCGCCGGCAATCCCGCCTTCGCCGAGGTGCTCTCGGACGTGCGCGCGAGCCTCGAGGAGGGCCGCGAGCTCTCGACTTCCATGGCGCGCCACCCGCGCGTCTTCTCGCCGTTCTATCTCGCGATGGTGCGGGTGGGCGAGGTGAGCGGGCGGCTGATGGAGGTCTTCGAGCGCCTCTTCGCGCACCTGGAGAGCGAGCGCGACGTGCGCGAGCAGGTGAAGGCGGCGCTGCGCTACCCGGTGATCGTCGTGTCCGCCGCGGTGATCGCGATGGTGATCCTCAACATCTTCGTGATCCCGGTCTTCGCCGGCGTGTACGCGGGCTTCAATGCGAAGCTTCCGCCGATGACGCAGCTCCTGATCGGCATCTCCGCGTGGAGCGTGCGCTGGTGGCCGGCGGTCGCGGTGGCCGCCGTGGCGGCCGCGTTCGGCACGCGCCGCGCGCTCCGGACGCAGAACGGGCGCTACGCGTGGGACCGGCAGAAGATGCGGCTCCCGATCGCGGGCGACATCGTCCTCAAGGGCACGCTCGCGCGCTTCGCCCGGGCGTTCGCGATGGCCTCGAAGAGCGGCATCCCGGTGCTGGAGGCGCTCACGGTGGTCGCGGCCACGGCGGACAACGCCTACATCGCGCGCCGGATCGAGGCCATGCGCGACGGCATCGACCGCGGGGAGAGCCTCTACCGGTGCGCGGCCGCCTCGGGCATCTTCACCCCCGTCGTGCTCCAGATGATCGCGGTGGGGGAGGAAACGGGCGAGATCGATTCCCTCCTCACCGAGGTCGCGGGCATGTACGAGCGGGAAATAACCTATTCGATCAAGAGGTTATCGACGCAGCTCGAGCCGATTCTCCTCGTCATCATCGCGGGCATGGTGCTCGTGCTGGCCCTTGGGATCTTCCTGCCCATGTGGTCCCTGGGCCAGGCCGCCATGGGCCGGGGGTGAGGCCGGGGCTTTCATGCCCTGAATCAAGGTCTTCCATTGCCGCGCCGGGGCCCGTGTAGCATCATCTGGGCTCGATCCCGCGAGGGACAGGGAGAAAACAATGAAACGGACGCAATCGGGCTTCACCTTGATCGAGCTCATCATCGTGATCGTCATCCTCGGCATCCTGGCCGCGGTGGCGATTCCCAAGTACATCGACCTCAAGGCGGACGCGGCGCAGGCGGCGGTGAACGGCGTGGCCGGCGGCATCGGCTCGGCCATGGCGATCAACTACGCGGCCCGCAGCGCGAACACTGCCAAGGGGAGCGCGGTCGCAAACTGCTCCGACGGGTCGACCTTGCTGCAAGGGGGCCTTCCCACGGCGGGCGGCACCTACGTGATCACGGCGGCGGCGGTCGCGGTGGGCGCGGCGGTGACGTGCACGCTCACCTTCACGCCGACGGGCGGGGCGGCGGTCACGTCCACCTTCACGGCGCTCGGCATCGCCTGATCGGGTACCAGGGGCATGCCCGTGCGCGCCGCGCGCCCTCCGGGCCGGCGGGCTCGCGGCGGGTTCTCCCTCCTGGAGCTCGTGCTGGTGCTCTCCGTGGTGGGGCTGCTCGCGGTGTTCGCGCTCCCGCGCCTCACGAGCGCGCCGGGCGTGACGCTCTCGGCCGTGGCCGAGCAGGTCGCGGGGAGCATCCGCTACGCGCAGAGCCTCGCCATGAGCCGCGGGCAGCGCTATCGCGTGGCCTTCACGGCGACCAGCTACCAGATCACGGACGGGGGCGGCGCGCCCATCGTGCAGCCCATGACGTCCGGCACGGGGCCGGTGTCCGTCGCGCCCGCGACCCTGAGCGGCTTCAACCCGCCGCTCACCGCCGGCTACCTCGCCTTCGACACCCTCGGCGCCCCGTACGTGAGCGCCACCCTGCCCCTCGCCGGCGCGGCCACGATCGTCATCACCTCCGGCACCGACACCGCCAGCGTCACGGTCGCGCCGGAGACGGGCCGGGTCCGGTGACGGGCGCCGCGCGCCGGCGGTTGCGGGACGGCGGTTTCTCCCTCCTCGAGGCGATCGTCTTCATCGTGGTCCTCGCCGTGCTGCTGGGGAGCCTCGCCGCGAGCTTCAACTCGAGCCTGCGCCTCTCGCCGCAGGCGGGCCAGATCGACGTGGCGGCCGAGCTCGCGCAGCAGCGCATGGAGCTCATCCTCGCGCAGCACCGCGCCGCGGGATACGCGGCGATGGCCGATCCCTGTCCCGGGCCCGCCGTGTGCACGCCGCCAACCGGGTACACGGTGACGTCGAGCATGGCGGCCGGATTTGCGGGCGACCCGTCCAACTACAAGATCGTCACCGTCGACGTGACGGGGGCGGGGACCGCCCGGGTGAGCGCGCTCGTGGCGAACTACTGATGGCCCGGACCCCCGCACGCGGCTTCTCGATCATGGAGCTCGTGATGGTGCTCGTGGTTTTCGGGATCATCGCGGCGGTCGCGGCACCCCTGGTCGCGAACGGCTTCCGCGCGTACTTCACCGGCCGCGACATCTCCGACACCGACTCGCAGGCGCGCGTGGCGATCGAGCGCATGACGCGGGAGCTGCGCGGCATCCGCGCGCCGGCCGACCTCACCGCCGCTTCGGCGAGCGACATCAGCTTCGTCGACACCTCCGGGACCGCGATCCGCTACTGCCTGGGCGCGGTAGGAGGATGCCCCGGAGTGGCGGGCGACCTCATGCGGAACAGCCAGCCCCTCGCGGGAGGCATCTCCGGGCTCACGTTCTCGTTCCTCTCGCGCGGGGCCGCCGCGAGCGGAGCGGGAACGGCGTTCTACGTGACGGTCGCGTTCACCGCGAGCCAGAACGCGGTGTCGAAGACCTTCCAGGCCACGGTGAGCCCGAGGAACTTCCCGTGAGCGGGCGCCGATCGCAGCGGGGGTTCCTGAGCCTCGTGGCGCTCCTCATGATCGTGGTCCTGGTCGCGCTCGCGATCGCCACCGGCTACCTCCTCGCCGGGAGCACGCTCTCGGCCGCCTCGCACCTGGGCTCGATGCAGGCGTTCTTCGTGGCCGAGAGCGGGCTCGAATCCGAGCAGCTGCGCTGGGCGCAGAACCTCGACTGGTACCGCAGCGCCACCGATCCCAATCCCGCCGCGCCCGCCACGCAGGCGTTCGGCAACGGGTCCTTCGCCGTGAACTCGAACCTGCCGGCCACGCTCCTGAAGACGCAGCTCACGATCGCGGGCGCGACCGTCAACGCCTATACGACCGACCGCTTCCCGGGAAGCGGCATCCTGCTGGTGGACAGCGACCTCGCGGCGGGCGGGGAGCTCGTGCGCTATTCCGGCGCCGCGGGCGGGAGCTTCACGGGCGTCACGCGCGCCCAGACGGTGGGCTCCGTGTCGAGTGTGGCGAGCGCGCATTCCCGCAGCGCCCCCGTCTATCCGGTGACGATCCTGCGCACGTCCCTCGCGAACAACTGCGGGGCGCTCGCCTCCATCCAGGTCGACGCGAACGGCAAGTTCCTGGGCGCGGGGACGCTCGACATCGAAGGCGAGGAGCTGAGCTACGCGGGCTCGTCCGTCTCCGGCGGCCTCATGACGCTCACCGGCATCACGCGGTGCCTGGGGACCGTCGCCTCGGTCTCCCACGCCGTCGGGCAGCCCGTGACGCCGGTGCTGGTGGGCGGGGATTCGGCGAGCTACCAGGCCGAGATGTCCTCGACGGGCACGGTCGCTCCCGACGTGCGCTACGCGCGCCGCACGATCGAGCGGTGACGCCCGGTGCCCATCGCCCGCGTCGCACGCTTCCTCGGCCTCCTCGCCGCGGCCGCCGCGCTGGGTCCCGTTGGGAGCGCCTGGGCGGCGCGCACCTTCACCGTCGCCCAGATTCCGGCGATCGGGACCGAGTTCGACATGCGCAGCACGCAGTCCGTGAGCTTCGTGGTCACCAGCACGGCCTCCGGCGGGAACGCGCTCGAGCGCATCTACCTCGTGCGCTTCCGGATCAGCTCGGGCTCCGTCTTCGCGGGCGGCACGGCGGCGCCGGCGGGCTGGAGCCGCACCGCCTTCACCACGACCTCCGTCACGTTCCAGGCGACTTCGTGGGCCAATGCGATCCCCTCCGGCGGATCGGCCACGTTCACGCTCTCCATCACGATGCGCAGCACCACCCAGGACGTGAGCGAGACGCTGCGCGACATCCGCAGCTCCTTCACGACGACGTCAACCGGCCCGCCCTTCACCTCGCTCGGAACGGCGACGGTGAGCAATCCCGGGGGCTGGACGCTGCGCTCGTACGGCGTCACGTTCCAGCTGACCGACCTCGCCGGCAACCCGATCACGGCGCTCGCCGCCGGCACGAGCTTCCGGCTGGTGATGACGGTCACGAACCTCACCACCGGGACGCAGAACGGCATCACGGCGAGCCCCAACCCGCCCACCGTCGTGAAGACGGGCACGGTCACCCAGTCCCTCACCGGGACCGCCGGGAGCCCGCTGAACCTCGTCTCGGGTGCGAGCGGCAGCATCACCTTCACGTACAGCACAGCCGCCTCCGACACCGGCACCATCGCCTTCACGGCGATCGCGCGGAACAGCGGCTCGATCACCTCGCGGCTCGCCACCTCGAGCACGCTTTCGGTCGGGCGAATGACCGCGGCGATCGCCTCCTCGCTCGCCTGCCAGTACGCGGGCTCGAACATCACGGTCACGATGTCGATCACGGACGGGTTCCCGTACAGCATCCTCAACGTGACGCCCGTGCTGACGCCCCTCGCGGGCGCACCCGTCACCTACGTCTCGGGGCCGTCTCCCGCGGCGCCGATCGCGAGCGTGCCGGTTTCGCCGCCGACGACCGACGTGACCTGGACCTACCAGGTGAACGCGACCGGGGCGACCAATCCTTTCACGTTCAGCGGGTCGGCTTCCGGGACGGGCAACACCGCGGGCTCTCCCGCGGTCGCCACGCCCACCGCCAACTCCGCGAGCGTGACCCGTGGCGACTTCCCGGCGTCGCTGAACCCCACCGTGGTGAATGCCGGGAGCTCGAACGTCGAGGTGACCGTGAGCATCGCCAACAACGGCTGCGCCGCCGTGACGAGCGTTGCGATCACGCCGCCGGCGGGGTGGACCGCGTCGTCGGACACGTATTCGCTGGTCGACATCGCCGCGGGCAGCTCGATCGAGACGTGGACCGCGGCCGGCGCGGGCCCCGTCACGTTCACCGCGCCCAACCTCGCGGGCCAGATGCCGCTGGGCTTCGGGGGGGATTTCGCCATCGTCTTCGGCGCGACGCCCGCCGCGGCCGGGGCCGGCTCCTTCACGGTGCGGGTGACCGACGCGAACGGGCTCTTCACGGATATCCCGCTCCCGGTCACCGTAAACGCCTTCAAGTCGGGTACCCTGAACGACGCCGCGAGCCGCATATGGCGGGAGATCTTCCAGTGAGGGGAATTCCCTGATGGGATTGCTGCCGGAATGGCCGTGGCGGGGACGCGCGAAGGGCGGCGTCCTCGCGGTCGCCCTGGGGGAGAGCTCGCTCCGGTACGTCTTCGCGCGCGACGCGGGCCACCGCGGCGCGACGCTCGCCGCCTGGGGCCTCGAGGCACGAGGCTCGCAGACGCGCGAGTCGTTCCTCAAGCGCGCGAAGGCCCTGCTTCCCCGGGCGGCCGAGGCGATCCTCATGCTCGATCCCGGCGACTACCAGATCCTGCAGCTCGAGGCTCCCAACGTGCTTCCGGAGGAGGTCCGCGGAGCGGTCCGCTGGCGGGCCACGGAATTCGTCGAGGGTTCGCCCCTCGACTACACGATCGACGTGCTCAACGTCGCGGCCGGCGGCGAGGGCCCGGGCAAGGTGATCGTCGTCGCGGCGCACAACGACCTCCTGCGCTCGCGCATGAAGGACGGCGAGAGCCTGGGGCTCGCGGTCTCGGTGATCGACGTGGCGGAGACCGCGGAGCGGAACCTCCTCGACGCGGCGCTCCTCGCGGAGTCCTCCGAGCTCGAGGTCGCCGGGGCGCTCATCGCGCACGCGGGCCATGCCTCGATGATCATCGCGGTGCGCGGGGAGCTGCGCTTCTTCCGCCGCTTCGAGTTCAACGTCGACCGCCTGGCCCTTCCGGCCGAGGAAGACGAGCCGCTCATGATGGCGCAGGGCCACGCGGCCGAGGCGGCGTCGCGCTCGCTCACCCAGCTCCAGCGCAGCCTCGACCTCTGGGACAACACCTACGTGCAGCTGCCGCTCGACACGCTGCGCGTCCACGCGGGCGCGCACACCGCGGCGATCGTCGATCGCATCGCGCCCGCGGCCGGCGTCGATACCCGCCCGCTCGCGCTCTCCGGCGTCTTCCGCGCCGAGGCGGGACGGAAGGCGCCGCCCTGGGAAGATCCCGCCTACCTGCCATTGCTGGGGGCGCTGCTGCGGCCCCGGGAGGCGCGATGAGCACGGTCGCGTTCGCCGGCCCGCAGCAGGTCAACCTCTACGACCCGTCGCTCCTGCCGCCGCGGCACGCCTTCACGGTCCGCCAGCTGCTCGCCTGGGTGCTCATCGCGGCGCTCGCGCTGGGCGTGGTCGCGTGGTGGGCGCGGACCCAGATCGGATCGCTTCGCCAGGAGATGGCGCGGGAGGCGGCCCGGCCGCGCGCGCAGGAAATCGGTCCCACGGCGCAGCAGGTGGCCGGGCTCGAGCAGGCGTTGCGCGCCCGCACGGCGCTCCTCGAGGCGCGCCGCGCCGCGCGCGACGCGCTCGAGCGCGGAATGGCGCGGCCGGACGCCGGCCCGAGCGCGGTCCTTCGGAGCATCGCGGACACCATCCCGCCGAGCGCGTGGCTCCTGGAGCTTCGCGTGGCCGGGAGCCACGTGGACATCCGCGCGAAGGCGCTCGATCCGGCGGCGGTCGATGCCTGGCTCGAGCGGTTGCGGGCGTCGCACTTCCTCGCCGAGCGGCCGGCGCCGACGCTCCGCCTCGATCGCATCGACCCGCCGGCGGGATCGCCGCGATCGGTGCCGGTCTACGGCGTGCAGCTCTCGGCCGCGCTCGAGGCGCCGTTCGCCGACGAAGGGGCGAAGCCGTGATCGCGCACTGGGAGAGGCTCGTCGCGCGCGTGAACGCGATGAAGCGCCGCGAGCGCCTGCTCCTCTTCGCGACCATCGTGATCCTGCTGGGAGCCGTCACGAACCAGCTCTTCATCGCCCCTCTCACCCGGCTGCAGGCGCAGCGCGCGCGCGAGATCGACACGAGCTCGAAGGCGATGGAAGCGCAGAGGGTGAAGCTCGAGCGCTCGCTCGCGGGAAGCCGGCGCGCGCGGATGGCGGAGCTGGAGGGGCAGATCGCCGCGGCGCAGTCGGAGATCGAGGCGGCGGATCGCGCGATCGCGTCGATCTCGGCGTCCGCCACCGACGAGGCCGCGCTCAACGCGGTCCTCACGCGCTCGCTCGCGGGAACGCGCAAGGTGGCGCTGCTGCGCGTGAGCACGGCGGAAGCGGCCGCGGCGGGCGCGCCCGCCTCGGGACGCGGAGTGGACATCACCCTCGGGGGCGACTATCTTGACCTGATGGAGTACCTCGCGGCGCTCGAAGCGGCCCTGCCCCAGGCCCGCTGGAGCGCGCTGCGATTGACCGCGGAGACGACGCCCGTGCAAGTGTCGGTGCGCATCGCGACGCCGCGGGATCCGCGATGAGCCGCCCCGGCGCGCGGCGCGCGGGGGCGGCCATCCTCGCGGCGGCGGGGCTCGCGGCGTGCGCGGCCGCGGGCGCGCAGCCCGCGGCGCGGCGCGATCCGACGCTTCCTCCGCCCGCCTACGGAGCGCAGCCGCACGCCGAGCGCGATCCCGCCGACGGATTGCGCGCCGATCATCTCGTCACCGTCGATGGCCGCCGTTACCTGATGTGGCAGGGACGCCGCTACGCCGTCGGCGACAGCGTGCAGGGTGCGCGCATCGAGCGCATCGAGGACTCCGGAGTCTGGGTTCGCACCGGGCAGGGCGTGCGGAAGCTCAGCGTCTTCGCCGGAGTCGAGAAGAACGACCGGGAGCGCACAAAATGACCGCCACGAAACCGAATCCCCCTCCGCGCCGCTCGGCCGCCGCGTTCGCCGTCCCCATGCTCCTCGCGGTCTCCGCGTGCGCCACGGCGCCCTCGGTGACCGAGGCGGTGCACGAGGCCGCGTCCGCTCCCGCGCCGAGGGCGCCGGTGATCGTCCCTCCGCAGATCAGCGACGCGCTGCAGGCCCCGCCCACGGAGGCCGCGCCCGCCGAATCGCGCTTCGACCTCGTCGTGAACAACGCGCAGGCGCGCGACGTCTTCCTCGCGATGGTGTCGGACACGCGCTACAGCATGCTGATGCACCCGGACGTGAAGGGGACGATGTCCGTGACGCTGCGCGGGGTGACCGTGCGCGAGGCGCTGGAGGCGATCCGCGACGTCTACGGCTACGACTTCAAGATCGACGGGCGGCGGATCACCGTCTACCCGCCCACGCTCCAGACGCGCATCTTCAGCGTGAACTACCTCAACATGCGACGCGAGGGCCGTAGCGAGATCCGCGTCAACTCCGGCGCGTCCTCGGTGACCGGCGTCGCCGGGCCCGTGCCCACGACGCTTCCCGTCCCCGGACAGCCCCTGGCGCAGCAGGCGTTCGAGAACAGCCACCTCGAGACCACCTCGCACACGGACCTCTGGACCGAGCTCGCCGACGCGCTCCGCGGGATCGTGGGCACCGGCGCGGGCCGCAACGTCGTCGTGAGCCCGCAATCCGGCGTCATCGCCGTCCGCGCCATGCCGGAGGAGCTGCGTCAGGTGGACGCCTACCTCAAGGCCGCGAAGATCTCGGTCGAGCGCCAGGTGATGCTCGAGGCGAAGATCGTCGAGGTGCAGCTGCGCGACGCTTTCCAGAGCGGCGTCGACTGGTCGATCCTGCGCGGGCGCGGCGCGGGCGGCGTGCTGAGCGGCTCCGGTGCGAACCAGCTCGTGAACCCGCCCACCTTCCCGCTCCCGCCGGGCTCGCCCGCCAACCTGCCGCTGCTCCCGGACCCGCAGCGCGGGCTCCTGCAGGACGCCGTCGACTTCCCGGCGCGGGGCGCGGGCCTCTTCGGCCTCGTATTCGGCACGCGCAGCTTCGAGGGCGTGCTGAGCTTCCTCGAGACGCAGGGCAACACGCAGATCCTCTCCAGCCCGCGCGTGGCGGCGCTGAACAACCAGAAGGCGGTGCTCAAGGTCGGCACGGACGAGCTCTTCGTGACGGGCGTGCAGGGCGGGACGGTGACCGCGGGCGCATCCGTCGCGGGCGCGGTCACGACGCTTCCCACGATCCAGCTCTCGTCGTTCTTCTCCGGCATCGCGCTGGACGTGATGCCCCAGGTGGACGAGGGCGACACCATCACGCTCCACATCCATCCGTCCATCACGTCCGTCACGGAGGTGGTGAAGCAGGTGGACCTGGGCGGCTCCATCGGCTCGGTGCGCCTGCCGCTGCCGGCGAACAGCACCAACGAGACCGACACCGTCGTGCGCGTGACGGACGGCTACATCGTCGCGATCGGCGGGCTCATGCAGGTGCAGTCGTCGGACACGCGCTCGGGGCTCCCGGGCACCGGCAAGGTGCCGGTCCTCTCCAACCTGCTGGGCAACCAGCAGGAGGCGGGGACCAAGCGCGAGATCGTCGTGCTGATCAAGCCCACGATCATCCGTTCCGCCGAGGACTGGCGAGCGCAGGCGCGGGAGGCGGCGGCGCGCATGGACCAGTACAGCAGGCCCCGCAACGTGATCACGATCGACGGGACGGCCGCGGCCGCCCCCGGCACCGCGAAGTAATCGATGTACCACCCCCACTTCCGGCTGCGCGAGCCCCCCTTCTCGCTCACGCCGGACACGGCGTACTTCTTCGCGCACCCGAGCGCGCAGGCGGCGCTCAACACGCTCCTCGTGGCGCTTCGCTCGGGCGAGGGCTTCGTGAAGATCGTGGCCGAGGTGGGCTGCGGGAAGACGCTCCTCTGCCGCCGGCTCCTCGCGGCGCTCGCGAAGGATTGCGAGACCGCCTACATCCCGAACCCCTCGCTCGACGCGCGCACGATGCTGCTCGCCGTGTGCGAGGAGCTCGCCATCCGCGTGGACCCCGCGGCCACCAGCCATCGCATCGTGAAGGAGCTCGAGCGCGGGCTCCTCGAGCGCGCCCGCGCGGGACGCCGGGTGGTGCTCGTGATCGACGAGGCGCAGGCCATCCCGGACCGCACCGTGGAGCTCCTGCGGCTCGTGTCGAACATCGAGACCGAGAAGCGGAAGCTCCTGCAGATCGTCCTCTTCGGCCAGCCCGAGCTCGACGCGCGGCTGGCACAGCCGCACCTGCGCCAGCTCCTGCAGCGCATCTCCTTCTCGGAGCGGATCGAGCCGCTGGGCGAGGCCGACGTCGGCGAGTACGTGCGCCACCGGCTCGCCGTGGCGGGCGGCGGCGACACGCGGGTCTTCGAGGACCGGGCGCTCGCGGAGCTCTCGCGCCGCAGCGGCGGCGTGCCGCGCCTCATCAACGTGATCGCGCACAAGGCGATGATGCTGGCCTTCGGCGAGGGCGCCGCGACCGTCGCCGGCCGCCACGTGGCGATGGCCTCCGAAGACACGCCGGGGATCGGCCGCCCCGCGCGTCCGCGCTGGCTCGGATGGATGCTCGCGGGCCCGGGACGGGGACGCCCATGAGCGTCGTGAACCGCATGCTGCTGGACATCGACCACCGCCTCGCCGCGCGCGGGGCGGAGCCCAACCGCGTGTACCCGGACATCCGCAGCGTCCCGGCGGCGCCTCGCGCGTCACGCCCGGGCGCGCTCCGGATCGCTCTCGGGATCGCCGGCATCGCCGCCCTCGCGGCCGCGTGGATGGCATTGCGCGACGAGGCGGATCCGGTCCCGAAGAAGACCGCGCGCGCACCGGTATCCGTGCCCGTTCCCGCGGCCGCAGCCTCGCCCGTGCCGGCCGTTCCGGCCGCGCCTGCGGCGGCGGTCCCGGCGCCCGAGGAGCCGGCGATCGAGCTGCGCTCGCTCAAGCTCGCGGAGCTGCTCTCCGATCAGGCCGCGGCGCCGGAGCCTGCGGCGGCCGCGCGCGCCGAACCGCCGCGGCAGGGCGCCGCGCCGCCGCGTCCCACGCCCGCGCCGGCGGCCGCGAGGTCCCCCGTCGCGATGGCGGTCCCCGCCCACCCGCCGCTGCGGCAGGTCGCCGCCGACGAGACCGTCGCCGCGGGGCGCACGCTTTGGGCGGATGGCTCGCGGGACGCCGCCCTGGCGACGCTGCGCGACGCGCTCGCCGCCGCGGAGGCCGAGCGGAATGCGAGCGCGACCGGAGAGCTCGCGCGCGAGCTCGCGCGGCTCGAGATGGCGGGCAACCGGGCGCAGGCGGCGCTCGATCTCCTGAAGCGCCTCGAGCGCACGCTGGGCGACGATGCGGACGCCTGGGCGCTGCGCGGCAATGCGGAGCAGCGCCTCGCCTTGCACCACGACGCCGCGGCGTCCTACCTCGCGGCGCTCAAGCTCAGGCCCGGCGAGGGCCGCTGGATGGTGGGCGCCGCGATCTCGCTCGCGGCGGACGGCAAGACGGCCGAGGCGCAGGCGTGGGTCGCGAAGGCGCGCTCGCGCGGGGCGATCACGCCCCCCATCGCGGCGTACCTGCAGCAGATCGGCATCGATCCGCGCTGACCCCCCGTTTGTGGACCGGGGGGCCGATTGGTGGAAAAATAGGCCTGCCACGGAAGCGCCGCCAGAGCGCCCGGGCAAAGCCGACTGGGAGGCGCATGCTTTTTCTTCCCGCATCTCGCATCGCGCGGTTCGCGCGCGCCACGGCCATGGCGGCCGCCGCGTCCTTGGGTGCCAGCCTCGCGTGGGGACAATCCACGACGGCCGGGCAGGTGACCGGCTCGGTGAGCGGCACAAGCGCGGACGGCTCGCAGATCCAGGTGGGGTTCACCTGCAACGGCATCCCGACCTGCGTCGGGACCTTCGGGGCCGTCATCCAGGACAGGGGTTGCTCCAATGTGATCGCCCACGGCGGCGGCATCGCCGTCACGGGGCTCGACCTCACCCGGGCCGGCGCGCTCCAGGGCAGCATCACCATCGAAGACATGGTGGGGGAACAGGATAACGCCGACGGCACGTGCACTCCGGTTCCGCGCTCGGCCGCCAAGGCGATTTTCGCGACGTACACAGGGTCGTGGGACGGCACGATCGGCACGCTCACGGTCCAGGGCAAGGACGACGAGGGCATCCCTTTCACGCTGACGGGCGGGTTCGTCGCGACGGTCACGATTCCCCAGCCGGTCTTCCCGATGCAGGTGTTCTCGAACATCACGGCCACCACCGCGACGGTGACGGCGCAGTTCCAGCCGCGGCCGGAGGACGTGGGCAAGCAGGAAGGGGTCTTCGTCTTCGCGCACGCGCCGGCGAGCCTCGTGGGGGCGCCCAAGCGCGCGCAGGCGGGCGGCGCGCCCGCGCGCAGCCTGGACGGCGGCGATCCGTGCGTGCTGGCCTCCGTGAACCCGGCAGGGCAGCTCTCGCCGGCCTCGGCCTCGACGCTTTCGCCCGCGCTCA
>Ga0105240_10003297_pt1 | contig 25234 bp, 25 predicted proteins | sample KBSC54metaG_FD_80426 | JGI IMG/M metagenome (GOLD analysis project Ga0105240, IMG submission 80426) | Corn rhizosphere microbial communities from Kellogg Biological Station, Michigan, USA - KBS C5-4 metaG | ecosystem: Host-associated > Plants > Roots > Rhizosphere > Soil | place: Michigan, USA...
CAATCAATGAGCAGTGGCGTCTATAGCAATATTGAAATTGAGCAGGCAATCAAGGATGGCCACATCGTTTTCCATCCTTTCCAGCCACAACATATTAATGGCAGCAGCGTCGACGTCACACTCGGAGAATATTTCTATCGAACTGATAGCAAAGGCCCAGCAAAGCTCTATAATCCTTTTGATAAAATCGAAGTTGATGCCTACTTTGGCGAACCACAAAAAGCCATTTTACATAGTGAGTGGTGCGAAGCGACTGGTAGCGAACCACTTGCTAATATTCCGCTTGATCATCCTGTCATCATCCTAGAGCCTGGTGAACGTATCTTGGCCCACACCCAAGAATTCATCGGTATCTTGCCGCCAGGAACAACCAGTATGCAGTCACGCAGTACGTGGGGCCGTAATGGCGTAGCCGTCTGTTTCGACGCTGGATGGGGTGATCCAGGGTACGTCAACCGCTGGACACTTGAGGTCTATAACCTTAATAGTCGTCACAGCATCGTGCTACCAGTCGGCGAGCGTATTGCCCAGCTGGTTTTCTTTCACACTGGTGAAGTTCGTGGCAGCTACGAAAACCTCAGCGGTAAATATACCCTCGGTACAGACCTAGGCGAACTCGTAAAGAATTGGAAGCCTGAACAAATGCTACCTCGCGCCTACAAAGATAAACGTCAGCCACCACTATCCATCGAGCTCAAAAAGTAATGGGACTGTTCGTAGCAATCGAAGGTGGAGATGGGTCAGGCAAAGGGACACAATCGACACTGCTGGCAGATTACCTAACATCTGAGAAAAAAGACGTCTATAAAATCAGTTTTCCGCGTTATGGCGAATCATCAAGCTATTACGCTGGTCGCTATCTCGACGGAGAGTACGGTGCAGCTGACGAAGTCCCGGCTGACCTCGCAAGTTTGACGTACGCGATTGATAGGTATGCGGCCAGTAGCGATATCCGCGCACGCCTTCAAAAACCAGATAGCGTCGTTATCGCTGATCGCTACGTGGCCTCAAACCTGGCTCATCAAGGCACTAAGTTTGCGGATGCGAAAGACCGCAAGGCGTACTATGACCGCATGATGGAAACTGAATATGAGACACTTGGCATTCCTCGTCCTGACATTAATATTGTTCTTATCATGCCGACTGAACTTGCACAGTTAAACGTCGATAAAAAAGAGACCAGAGCGTACACGAGCAAAAAGCGTGATATTCATGAAGCTGACGCCTCGCACTTAGAGCGCGCAAAGGCAAACTATGAAGAGTTATGTGTCCTATACCCAAAAGAATTCACAGCGATTCAGTGTGTCGATGCGTCTGGTAATATGCGTTCGATTGAGACAATCCAAACTGAAATACAATCAATTATCTTTTCTTTGTAACATGTCAAAAGGGCAAATGACCCCGCGGTGAAGCGGGGTATAATGGATATACGGAGCCGTACGGGGTGACTTGGCGACGCTGCCAAGCCACTCCGTACGTGCTTGTGGGTGGCGCTTACACGCCAGTGCGCGCTCGCGTCATCGCCGGAGTCTTGACAGCATTGAGTTCCGCGAGCGTGTAGTTCTGAGCCGGCTCGAGCTGACGCCCGAGTGCAGCACGGAGCTCACTGATCTTTGCGGCCTGGATGTCCTGCAAGGCCACCTTGAACTGATCGACGGTGCCACATGTACCAGCCTCGAGATCGAGGATGGACTGTGTCCGAAGGTCTTCAGGGGTGACCTCCATGGAACCCGCGACGACCTTGAGGGCCTTTGCGAGATCGTGCTCGGTGACGATCTTGCTCGACATGATCTCCATGCGGACCGGCTTGACGAGGTCGTCGATCGGCCCCCACTTGTGGGCACCGGTCATTTTGACGTGTCCCGCAGAAGTCCTTGTAGCTGTTGCGCTGTTCATCTTGTCCCTTCATGCGTATCTCAACGCATATCCAATCAATTGCAGAAAATCGCCGCAATCAACTTTTTATTATACTTATTACGTCACATTTTGTCAATTGACGCTAGTTCTAGTGAATCAGGAATTTCATCACACACCAGCCCTAGCGTGTGACCTTATTGACAACACGTGAACACATTTGTTATACTACGGTTAGACATTACCAAAGACAGTAGCCGTGAATGACTAGTCAAACACTTAATCAGCTACCGAGGATCATGTAACACATACATTTTTCGATTTTAGTCTTTGGCAGTGCGAGAACCAAAGACTTTTTCTTTTCTCTGCTGCCATGTCCGAACATTCACAATTTGGTCGAATAATAATCAACAATCACGTACTGATCGTGAATGTAGTACAAGGCATCACTGAAGCACGAACCGAAGCGTATGAAGCATACGATGAGGTGAGTCTGGAAGTGATAACGAAGTAATACGTCACGAGCTGTAGGTGAACTAAAGGAGGAACTTTTATGGCGATAACACGCGATAAAAAGAACACTTTGGTTGCAGAGCTAAGTGATGCACTCGACAGTTCCAAGATGACTGTGTTCGCACAGTATCAAGGTATCAACGTGGCTGACATTCAAGAGCTTCGTCGTGCAGCACGCGCTGCTGGAGTAACTATTACGATTGTTAAGAACCGACTTGTTCGTGTGGCTATGGCGTCTTCGGACACCTACAAAAACACTGACACGTCAGGACTTACCGGTCAGCTACTCTATGCGTTCAGCGACACTGACGAAGTTGCCCCAGCGCAAGTACTGAACACGTTTGCAAAAACGCAGCCAGCACTTGTGTTCGCTGGAGCTTTCTCGGGCGACGGTACGCTACTTACCGCCGATGAAGTCAAGGCACTTGCAGGTCTTCCTAGCAAGAACCAACTCATCGCCGAAGTGGTGGCACAACTGCTTTCACCGGTCCACGATATCACGAACGCACTATCTGGCAATTTACACGCTCTTCTTGACGGTGTATCTGCCAAAGCAACCAATTAATCAATTAAGTATAAGTATACAAGGAGGCTATTATGGCTGACATTAAAAAACTTGCTGAAGAGCTTACAAAGCTTACAGTACTCGAGGTCAATGACCTTAAAACAATCCTAAAAGACGAATACGGCATCGAGCCAGCAGCTGCTGCAGTTGCTGTTGCTGGTCCTGCTGCTAGTGGCGACGCTGCTCCAGCTGAGGACGCTAAAACTGAATTCACCGTGACTCTTAAAGACGCTGGTGTTCAGAAAGTTGCTGTCATCAAGGCAGTTAAAGAAATTACCGGTCTTGGACTTGGTGAAGCAAAAGCAATCGTTGACGGCGCACCAGCACCAGTCAAAGAGAAAGCTAACAAAGAAGAAGCTGACGCTGCAAAGAAACTGCTTGAAGAAGCAGGTGCAACTGTCGAACTTAGCTAATTACATTCATTCGACCAAATATGAATCAATTCAACAAAATATCGCTCGATTTTCGGGCGATATTTTGTTAGCAAAATATACAACACTTTTCTTTACACCTCATAAAAGGGTGTGGAAAAGAAGCAGATGATTGACATTTTCTCACTTGGTTGGTATACATAGGGGTAATACAACCCAAAAATAGACAAAAGGAAATTGCGAGTTACCATGTCTGAATTACCAGAAAAACAAGTAAAGCGGTTACATTCTCTTATTCAAGAGGCAGAAACGAACCTAGCGGCAGCAAAAGAACTACTGATTAGTATCATCGGCGAAGACGGGACAGTCCTGACACCACGTTCATCCAACCCAGACGACCTTGGTGGTAAAGTCATCGAAGGTGTATTCGACGGTCAAAAAATGGCTGGCCCTGACGGTAAAGAATACCCAGTGCCCGCTAACTACGCCAGCAAGTCAAAGCTTGTTGAAGGTGACATCCTAAAACTCACCATCGCGGACGACGGTAGCTTTATTTACAAGCAAATCGGCCCAATCGAGCGTAAGCAGATCATTGGTACCCTGGTACAGCACGACGGTGCTTACTATGTAGAGGCGAGTGGCCGCGAGTACCGAATACTTCTTGCAAGCGTGACATACTTCCGTATCGCTGAAGGCGACCAGGTAACAATTATCGTACCTGCCGACAACCCCGAGGCAGAATGGGCTGCAGTCGAAGCTGCTCTCTAGGAAAAATCTTGATTATTTAAACCCGTCGAATTTTCGACGGGTTTTTTGTTGCATACATCAACCAAAAGCAGTATAGTGAGATTATCACGAGGGTGAAAACAAACAGGGTGAGCAAATCGGGGAGAAAAGCGTGTCAAAATTATCTTTTAAATATGGTGCAATGAATAGCGGCAAAAGCGATACGCTGATTAAGGCTGCCTACAACTATGTCGAACGAGGTCTCGCCATTGTCACCATCAAACCAAGTGTCGACACGAAGGGCAGTAAATCTATTATCGCTCGTGGTGGTGCCGAGCGCTTTGTCGATATCTTGGCCATGCCCGATACCGATATTCGAAAAGCGGTCACAGACTACGAAAAATCCATCGCTCCAAAGAAACTATCCTGCGTTTTAATCGATGAGGCGCAGTTTTTATCCGAGGCTCAAGTCGATCAACTGCTCGATATTGCCAAAATTGATGAAATATCAGTTATTGCTTACGGCCTAAGAGCTGATTTTCGACGCAAACTATTCCCAGGCAGCACCCGGCTATTCGAGGTAGCTGACAGTATCGAAAAACTACCGACGATGTGCCGCTGCGGCGCCCAAGCTGAATTTAATACTCGTAAAGTTGGTGATCATTATGTATTTGAAGGCGATCAGGTAGCAATTGACGGCGAAGAGGCGGTTACATATGACTCGCTTTGCGCTAATTGCTACCGTGAAGAAAAAGAACTGGCTGAACACAGAAAAACACAACAATAAACTGACGCTTTAAAGCGTATACTAAAATAAACAAAGGGGAAAACAACGTGAGTAAGGCATTATATCGAAAGTATCGACCATCGACACTCGACGAGGTCGTCGGACAATCTCACGTTACATCACTCCTACGTGAGGCAATCAAACAAGATCGTTTGTCTCACGCATATCTCCTGACTGGCCCACGTGGGGTGGGTAAAACTTCTATTGCTCGAATTCTGGCTCATGAAATTAATCAGTTGCCTTACAGCGAAGATACGACGCATCTTGATATCATCGAAATCGATGCCGCCAGTAATAACGGTGTCGAGGACGTCCGGGATCTACGCGAGAAAGTTCAAATAGCGCCAGTATCTGCGGCCAAGAAAGTCTATATTATCGACGAGGTACACATGCTCTCGAAGCCTGCCTTTAATGCGCTGCTTAAGACGCTCGAGGAGCCACCAGAACACGTCGTATTTATCCTCGCGACGACCGATGTTGATAAACTGCCACCGACAATCATTAGTCGAACGCAGCGTTTTAGTTTTCGTTCAATTGGCGTGCCCGACGCGGCAGCTCAACTGCGCTTCATCGCTGACGCTGAAAAGATAAAAATTAGTGACGACGCGCTGACACTTATCGCCGAGCGCGGCGATGGCAGTTTTCGCGATAGTATTAGTCTGCTTGACCAGCTGGCAAGCCTCGCTGGCAAATCCGGCATTACGACTGAACTTATTGAAACATCGATCGGCCTGGCACCAAAAAAGATGGTTGAACAGCTACTGACGGCCGTCGAAGAACATGATGTGCCGGCAGTAGTCAAACTCCTTGATGAGGCAAATGACCAAGGTATTGGCGGTGTTATTTTGTCACAGCAACTCACCTGGCAAGTTCGCGCGGACGTAATAGAAAAGCCGCACCTTTTAGGCCTGCTTGATGGCCTGCTCGACGTCGCCAAAAGCGCCCAACCCAATTTGAAACTTCTTAGCATTCTAGGTGCTGCAGCAGCGCCTAAAGTAAGTCCTAAAACGGCAGCTCTGTCTTCGCCAATTCTTGAAGTGTCAGCAACAATCGCAGAATTAGAGAAAAAAGCGACTCAGGCAAAACCAAAAGACAATCTGAAGTCTCCGACGTTCGCACTAGACGACACTAATTCATCTTCACTTGAAGGGGATGTCCCCGTCAAGGGCGAGCCGAGCGCCACAGGCGTTCACCCTGTAGAGCGGCCCCTAAAAGTGAACGATGAATTAGTGGCGGAAGTTGATACAGTATCCAGCTCTAACAAAAAAGGTACCTTCAATGCCGCAGACTTCATTGAACACATTCGCAAAGAATACGTCGCAATTTACGGCGTTGTCTCAAAATGCCACTTCGAACTCGATGGCACTGAACTGACTATATATGCCGGCAATAAGTTTTATAAGAAAAAACTCGATGATGTAAAATACCGCGCTATGATCTATGCAGCACTCGAAGAACTGGGTGTTTATGAACTCGAAATCCACACCATTCCCACAGGTGTTCCTCTCCGTGATAGCCAGGCTGCGGCCGTAGCTGTTATTATGGGTGGAGGAGAAGAGGTTTCAGTAGAAGCCAGTTAGGGATATGGCCACAAAAGAGGTACCTGCGGGTAAACTACCACCACAAAACCTTGATGCCGAGAAAAGTTTGCTCGGAGCTGTTTTAATTGACGAAGAAACGTTGGCTGATATCTCGGAGCACGTCACTTCGAAAGATTTTTACGAAAAGCGTCACGGCATTATCTATGCGGGCATGATGCGCCTATATGAAAAACATAAACCGGTCGACCTACTGACACTCAGCGATGAACTGAAGCGCAAAAACGAGATTGAACTTGTAGGTGGCTCGGCGTACCTGACCGAACTTACTAACTATGTGCCGACTGCAGCCCACGCCGAAGCTTACGCGGAACTGGTTGCGCAAAAAGCTGTTCGTCGTCGTCTGATTCGCGCCAGTGGTGAAATTTCTGAACTCGGCTACGATGAAGAAACGACCACGCAGGAACTACTTGAAAAAGCCGAGGCAGAATTATTTTCTGTTAGTGACCAATCGCTCAAGCAAGACCTGGTGAGTATTGAAAGTATTTTGACAGAAAGCTTTGACCGTATGGAAGAACTCCATAGGAACAAGGGGACACTTCGTGGTATTCGAACCGGCTACCGGGACCTTGATACTATGACGGCGGGACTCCAGCGGAGCGACCTTATCGTCCTCGCGGCGCGACCTGCGATGGGCAAGACGACACTTGTTACCAACCTGGCGTTTAACATTGCAACCGTTGCTAAACAACCGGTGCTATTTTTTAGCCTCGAGATGAGCAAAGAACAACTCGTCGACCGCATGTTATCAGACGCGTCGGGTGTTGATGCCTGGAATATTCGTACCGGAAACTTAAGCGACGAAGATTTCTCAAAACTATCCGAAGCGATGGGCGAGATGGCTGAAGCACCGATCTATATCGACGACACGCCCGGTATGAGTGTCTTAGAGATGCGGACTAAGGCACGCCGCGCCATGCATGAGCAACCCCTCGGCCTTATCATCATCGACTACTTGCAGTTGATGCAGGGAAGTGGGCGAGACGGTGGCAACCGTGTGCAAGAAGTGAGTGAAATTAGTCGAGGCCTCAAGCTTATTGCTCGTGAGCTTAACGTACCAGTGATTGCACTTTCGCAGTTATCCCGTTCCGTTGAATCGCGTAGCCCGCAAGTACCACAGCTTTCCGACCTTCGTGAATCAGGTTCAATTGAGCAGGATGCTGATATTGTTATGTTTATTTACCGCGAGGATTACTATAATCCCGAGACAGAACGCCAACACATTACCGACCTTATTATTGCTAAGCACCGTAACGGACCGACTGGCAAAGTCGAGCTCTACTTCGATCCGAACCGTCTACGATTTACTTCGGTCGATCATAAGCACGAATAAAGAGTCGTGTTATAATCATAGATACCTCCTATGGGCATTGACGTGACATCAACTTTCATTTATCGCTGGCGCTACCCGATCGGCTACGGCCTCATTGCGCTCCTTCTTGTGAGTCTCCTTATTTTTGCAGGCCTGTATCTTCCAGGAGGAATTTCCGATAGCGAAAAAGCTTCAGTCATTAAAAGCGCGGGCATCCATATTAATGACATCTCAAGCCTTGCTGTAACGAACTTACCGTACTATGCGCTGCAACAAGCAAGTATTAGTCTTTTTGGTGTTCATGATTTTAGCATCAAACTTCCAAGCTTAGTGCTTGCACTGGTGTCTGCGATCGGACTTATCCTACTACTTCGCCAGTGGTTTAAAACAAATATTGCGGTTCTTGCGACGATTATAGCTATAACAACCGGACAATTTTTATTTATTGCCCAAAATGGCACGCCAAGCATTTTGTATGTCTTGTGGCCGGTATGGCTACTGTTGCTTGGCACACTGATAGCCAAGCGCGTTCGGTTTAGGTTTTTATGGAAAGTATTATTCTTTGTTATGGCTGCACTTAGTTTATACACGCCACTTAGTATTTACGCACTGGTTGCTCTAGGTGCAGCCACGCTTTTACATCCTCACCTTCGTTTTATTATTCGTAGCTTGTCAAGAAAACGCTTAGCCGTAGCAGGACTCCTCGCCGTCATCATTATTACGCCGCTTGCTATTGGCGTCGCCAGATCTCCAGAGCTGGGTCTGAGCTTACTAGGTATTCCTACAACATGGCCCAATATTGCAGCGAATGTTAATTTACTGGCTGGGCAATACTTCGGCTTTTGGATACCAAGTACGACGAGTCTGATGGTACCGGTGTTTGGACTCGGATCGATGATTATTATTGCGCTTGGCGTGTACCGACTTATCCGCACGAGGGAGAGTACCCAAAGCTATCTTATTATCATTTGGCTCGCGTGTCTCATGCCGATTCTGGTCACGAACCCGCTGTTCACGAGTGTGACATTTTTGCCGCTCGTACTGCTAATGGCGATGGGACTTTCGAGTCTGCTCGGATACTGGTATCGATTATTTCCGCGTAATCCCTATGCCCGTATTGCGGGCCTGATTCCACTCATTGTACTGATTAGCGCGTTGATTCTGACGGGCTTGCAGCGTTATGAATATGGCTATCAATACGACGTATATACGGTAGCAAACTTTTCAAAAGACCTGTCGCTTCTGCCGAAAAATACGACTCAGCTGGTGGTGAGTGACGGCGAGAAGCCATTTTATACGGTCGTGGCGCGGCATACCAATAGCCTTACCCTGGTTAGTGAACCATCCGGCGAAACGTTTGTAGCGACGCATGATGCCCAGAAAGATTTTCCCGGTTACGAGATTAGCCGTATCGTTACCTCATCGACAACAAGCAATGCTGATCGCTTTTACATCTACAAAAAGAGTCCTCAGTAGTCTATACTGAAATATGACAATAGTGTGCTAAGGAGTATTTAATATGGCGTTTGATCAGGTCAAAATGTTGAATAAGTTGCGCAAAGCGCAGAGTGAACTGAAGAAAGAAATTATTGAAGTCGAAGCGGGTGATGGTGCCGTTGTCGTTCAAGTAACCGGCGAGCTTAAAGTGAAGCAAATCAAAATCGATCCATCACAAGTAGATTTAGAGGATATTGCTGAACTAGAGCACTGGCTTGAAATTGCGATTCGTGATGGTCTCGCCAAAGCTCAAGAAGTCGCTGCAGAAAAAATGAAACCCCTTATGGGTGGCCTTGGTAGCCTGGGTCTCTAGGATTCACCTTGGCACAGCTTCTTCCTACAGCCCTTGTTGTGGCAATTGACGAGCTTGGCAAGCTTCCTGGAGTCGGCGCTCGTACCGCAGAACGCTACGCGTCTTTTCTGCTACGCGCCGATGTTCGCGTCAGTGAAAAACTGGCTGACGCGGTCGCCAAACTTCACGCGGGAGTAAAGAACTGTCCGATTACTTTTGCTCTTATCGATGCGAACGAAGAAGTCTCGAGTCTCTATAGCGACCCTGATCGCAATAAAAAGCTTATCGCCGTCGTCGAGGAACCGCTCGATATTATCGCCCTAGAGCGTACAGGGCAGTTTCACGGCACCTACCATGTACTTGGTGGGGCAATCAGTCCGATTGATGGAGTGGGCCCTGAACAACTGCATATTCCTGAGCTTTTAAGGCGCCTAGTTGAGGATTCTGTTGAAGAAATTATTATTGCAACTAATGCCAGCGTGGAAGGTGAATCAACTGCACTTTTCTTGCAGCGACTTATCCAGGATGAAGGAATCAAGGTCAAGATGACGCGGCTAGCCCGCGGCCTCCCCGTAGGCGTTGACCTCGAGTATGCCGACCAAATCAGCCTGACACACGCCCTTGAAGGCCGAAAAGACTTCTAAACGCCCTCGTGTCACCGTCATTTCTGGTACAATAAGGGGTAATGTACGATAGCGCCAAACAACTGATCGAATCAGCCACAAAAATTCTTGTGATTCAAGCCGAAAATCCAGACGGTGACTCACTCGGAAGCGCCCTTGCACTCGAAGAAATACTTTCAGATCTCGGTAAGACCGTAAGCCTGTACTGCGACGTCGAAATCCCTAAATACCTACGCTATTTAAAGGGCTGGGACCGCGTCGTGCAAGAGTTTGATACCTCAGCCGACCTTGCGATTATCGTCGATACCAGCAGCGATACGCTCATTGGTAAAGCGCTTCAAATTGCTGGCGCTAGGCATTTTCTCGAGTCACATCCGGTGCTCGTTATTGATCACCACATCGAAGCCGAATCAACGCTCAGTTTTGAACACACACAACTTATCGAAGAAGCTGCCTCAAGTACTGAAGTTATTTATAAACTTGCCGCTGCAAGCGAATGGCAGATAAGCCCTCAGGCTGCCGAAGACCTACTGGCGGGCTTACTGTCTGATACATTAGGCCTCAGTACCCAAAGTGTGGGTGAAACCGCTTATTCTGTCGCAAGTCAGCTTGCGCACCTAGGCGCCAAGCCATCTGTTATCGAAGAACGCCGTCGTGAATTCATGAAAAAATCGGCTGAGATTCTGAAATACAAAGGAGTACTTCTTGAACGTATTGAATATTTCCTGGACGGTAAGCTCGCGGTTATTCGCATCCCTTGGGAGGAAATTCAGCAGTACAGTGATCAGTACAATCCCAGCGTATTAGTCCTTGATGAAATGCGTCTGGTTGAAGGCGTCGAGATCGGCGTTGCAATCAAGACCTATCCTGATGGCAAACTGACGGGTAAGCTACGTTCAAATCTGCCGATTTCATCGAATATTGCTGGTTTCTTTGGTGGTGGGGGACATTTGTATGCCGCAGGCTTCCGTGTCTATGAGCCAATTGATACAATTATTCCTGAGCTTGTCGATGCAACTGACAAGGCCCTAAAGGAGCACGCTGATGACAGTCAGGCTACATAACACCCTTACTCGTAAAGTTGAGGAATTTGTCCCGCGAGAAGGCCGGACCGTTCATCTATTTGTCTGCGGACCGACTGTCTATGACTTTTCACACCTCGGCCACGCAAAGACATACGTTCAACTTGACGTACTGGCGCGGACGCTTCGCGCTAACGAATACGATGTTTTTTACCTGCAGAATATCACTGACATTGACGATAAAATCATTGCCCGTGCGCACGAGCAGAACATCAACTGGCAGGACCTCCGAACAACCTTCGAAGACGAATACATCAAAGACATGCAAAGCCTCAATAATACCTCGGTGACTGAGTACGCCCGCGCAACTGACTACATCCCGGACATCATTAGGCAGGTAAACACGCTTGTCGACAAAGGCCACGCTTACAAAATCGAAGGTGACGGCATTTACTTTGAAATTTCGACTTTTCCAGACTACGGCAAACTATCGGGTCGTACGGAAGTCAAAAAAGACGATGCCCGGACACGAATTGACGATAGTGACAACAAGCGCGGCTGGAATGATTTTTGTTTATGGAAATTCTCTAAACCTGGCGAACCCGTCTGGGACGCGCCGTTCGGTGAGGGCCGACCTGGCTGGCACATTGAAGATACGGCTATCACCGAACATATTTTTGGACCTCAGTACGATATTCACGGTGGTGCAGTCGACCTTATTTTTCCGCATCACGAAGCTGAAATTACTCAAATGGAATCGGCGTCGGGCAAAGTACCGTTCGTGCGCACCTGGGTGCATACGGGATTTCTTACAATTGAAGGTGAAAAGATGGCCAAGAGCGTCGGTAACTTTTATACCATTCGCGAAGTCATAGAGAAGGGGTATGAGCCGATTGCCATTCGGCTTTTCATGTTGCAGTCTCATTACCGCTCAAGTATTAATTTTACGTTTGAAAATCTGGATAGCGCCAAAAATCGCTTGACCAACTGGCGTAATATTGCAGCCCTCCGGCACCAGACTCATGACCGGCTGCGTGATGACGATGAAAAGGACACCGATGAAAAGACTATTTCTCTATACGCAACCTCCCAGGCTCTAACTGAAGCGTTAAGTGATGACCTTGATACCCCTGCGGCACTCGCGATTATTGACGATGCCTTTTCACGACTCGGCAGTGCCCATCTAGAAGATATTCACCAGCACGCATTGCAGGAGCTCCTTGAGACGATTGATGAAACCTTGGGGCTTAACCTTCTGGTCTCGACGCCTGACGTCAGTGATGAGGTTAAACGCCTTATCTTAGAGAGGCAACAAGCCCGCGATAAATCTGACTGGAAATTAAGCGACAAGCTACGCGACGAAATACAAAAAAGCGGTGTCACAATTCGCGACACCGCATCTGGTCCTATTTGGGAATATATTTAACTTTCGAGCGTTACTTTACGAGGCTTTTCTTCGGGTTCAGTATCGTCTTTGTTGTCTCTATAGACAATGAGTTCTTCAATTAAAATCTTTACGATACCAGCAATTGGGATTGAAATAATGCCACCAGGAATACCGAATAGGTAAATACCCGTCGTCACCGAGGCTAAAATAATGAGCGCTGAAAGATCAAGCTTCTTTGACTGAATCTTTGGCGAAATGTAATTGCCCTCAAGTTGCTGATACAAAATGACATACACGAAGTAAATAACGCCTGCAATTGGCTCATTAAAGGCCAGGATCAGACCGACTAATAGCCCGCCCAGCAGCGCACCAAACATTGGAATGAGCGAGAAGATGAACATAATCGCAGCGGCCGGAATGGCAAAGTTCGCGGGAACATTAAAGATAAGGCTCAGGATAAATACCACCACGCCAGCAGCTGCTCCATCGAGCGCCGAGACAAAAAGCTGACCATTTACATATGACGTAATAACGGTGTACATCTTGCCAAGAATTCGGCGGTGATACGCCATTTTCTTTTTGTCTTCGTACGAGCTCCACAGCCTTGATAGCCACATCGGGCCTTCAACCAGCATAAAGAAGGCAAGGACGAGTACCAAAATGCCCGCTGCGATTGCCGAAAAGACCGAACCAAGGCTGCTAATAATGTTCGAGCCAAAGCTAGCCGCTAGTGACGATGCGCTCGACTTGATAGAACTTAGTGCGCTATCAACTTGTGGTTGTAGCTGATAGTGATTAATCAATTGATTGAGACCCTTATATTGCTGCGTCGCGTTGTTGACAAGGGTCGGCACTGATTCAACCAGCTTCGCTGTCTGCTGAACAATGGGCGGTACGACCAAAAACACAAACGCACCCAGAACGAGCACCACGGCAACATAGGCAAGTCCACTACTGAGCACACGATTCTTACCCGGAATAACCTTGGTAAGTCGGGTGACTAACGGATTAAGCGCCAGCGCAAGAAAGAGTGCAGTGGCTAGGATAACGAGTGCGGTCCTCGCACTAAAAACAATGAATACAATCGCCGCAAAAGCAATGACCACCAGCCAGAAACGTACGAACGTGCGGGTGTCTATATCAATTTTTACCTTCATACGGCGTATTATACACGGTTTTAACATAACAAGCACCTCAAACATATTTATATTCTGAGAATTAGCTGAGCAAAGGTCTCTCCTTGGTAGCCTTTGACAGGAGTTACTAGACAATGTATAGTAGTGTGCATTATGACAGCGCAAAAAACAGTCGGCCGCGTAACGCCAGCCTCAGAGGTTATCGGCGACAAATGGACGCCTCAGTTACTTCGCTTTTTTATTAACGAAGAAAAGGTGCGATTTTGCCAGCTTCAAGATCTAACCGAAGGCATCAACCCGCGCACACTGTCCGCCCGACTCGACAAACTGGAGCAAGACGGTATCATCTCAAAAGTGGCAACGACCAGCGCCGCACGCTGCGAATACAGTCTGACCGCAAAAGGCCGCGACCTCATGCCGATTATTACCGAGATGGAGTCGTGGAGTAATAAATATGCCCCTGTTACCACGTAAACTTCAGGGTTCTCTCAGTTTCGGCGTATACTATAGATAGTATGAGAGTTTTAGTTATAGAAGATGAGCACAAAATTGCACGTGCCTTAAAGAAGGCTTTAGAACAAGAAAGTTACGCTGTTGACCTGTCCTACGACGGAGATGACGGCTATTCAATGGTCATGACCGAACCTTATGACGTCGCCATTATCGATCGTATGATCCCCGGTGAGTACGACGGCCTCGCTATCGTTAAGGCCATGCGCCATGCTAAAATCCACACGCCAGTGATACTACTTACTGCCAAAACCACAATTCGAGACCGGACTGAAGGACTGGACGCTGGTGCGGATGATTACCTTATTAAACCCTTCGCGCTGGAGGAGTTGCTTGCTCGTGTCCGTGCACTGCTTCGCCGTCCCGCTGAACAGCAGCCAACCACGCTAACCGTTGGCGACCTGACGCTTAATACCCTGACGTTCGATGTTCGTCGCAATGGCGATGAAATCCACCTTACCAGCAAGGAATTCGCACTGCTTGAATACCTCATGCGTAATCCTGGTCGACCACTGAGCAAAGATGTCATCATTAGTCATGTTTGGGATTATGACGCCGATATTCTGCCGAACACTGTTGAGGTATATATTAAATATCTTCGTACAAAAATTGACGTTCCCTACAAGACCGATCTTATCCATACCATTCGTGGGTTTGGATACAAAATAGAGGCAAAATAGTCCATGTTTCAGTCGGCTACGATTAAGCTGACGGGCTGGTACCTGCTTATCCTGATGGCTATCAGCATGATTTTCAGTGTCGCGATATACGCAAACACTTCTCACGAGGTCGAGATGCGATTAACACACCTAGAGACAAGTTACGAAGCGCGTGGTGATAGCCTTACACCAACGCCAGCCAGCGCCCTGCGGAGCGACGAGGCGTCGGCTGCGTCGAGTAGCATCTTGCTCGAACTGGTCTATGCTAATCTCATAATTTTAGCCGGGGGCGGCCTTGTAAGCTATCTCTTTGCGCGCCGCACGCTTCGCCCCATAAAGGAAGCTCATGAGGCTCAATCGCGCTTTACGAGCGACGCCAGCCACGAACTTCGGACGCCGCTTGCCGCTATGAAGGCGGAGATAGAAGTCGCACTGCGGGATAAATCGGCCGGAAAGTCTGAGTACAGAGAAGTGCTCGCGAGCAATCTCGAAGAGGTTGAAAAACTTACGGCGTTATCCGAGATGCTCCTCCACCTGTCACGCCTCGAACACGACAAGCTCGAACAAGGCGCTATCAATCTGTATGAGCTGACCGGCGAAGTCAAAAAACTCTACAAAAAAGATGCCGATCGCATCGTGATTACGGCAGGCAAAAAATTGCTCGTCCTAGCAAACCGCACCGCTGTCTCTGAACTTATTTCTATCCTTATTGATAACGCCCTCAAATATAGCCCCAAAAAATCTACCGTTACAATTACAATTACCGCAAAGGAAGAAAAAGTATCTTTTGAAATTGCCAATGAGGGCAAGGGCATTGACGCAGAGCGTATGCCCCATATATTTGACAGATTTTATCAAGTAGACACGTCCCGTACAGCGGGGGAAAGCAAGGGATACGGACTAGGACTGTCCCTTGCAAAAAGAATTGTCGAACTTCAAGACGGCGACCTGACAGCAACGAGCGGCACCGATCAGGTAACTATCTTTACAGTGCTGCTACCGATGTACCACAAACCAACCAATAGCTAACAGCCTCCCGTTTCTAATCACAGGCTCTCGAACCTAGAGACGGAAAAATTACAACAAAATAAGCTCTATTCTCAGCATCAATTCAGTTGCATCCGTAATACTTAGGGCGTAACATAAACGTTATAAAGGAGGATTCAGATTATGAACACCGCCACCAAAAAAACGATATTACTAAGTCAACATGGCATGAAGGATCTAAAGAAATCAATTGCTCGTCTGATACGCGACCGCTTAAAAGCAATTGAGGACCTTCGTGAACTTGATAAAACAACCGGACATGACGAACGCTTAGAGCGCATTGAAAAGCTTGCTCAACTGGAGTCAATTGAGGCAGAATTACTCGAAAAACAGCACTTGCTCCAAACTGCTAAACCGCTACCAACCAGACGCGCTCGTCTGAACGTCGCCATTGGATCAGTCGTTGATCTGATTGACCAACAGGGGCGACTGTTTCGTTATACGTTAGTCGAAAGCTTTGAAGCCAACCCTAGCGAAGGCCTGATTTCGATCAAGAGTCCGCTCGGTCAAAGCCTGGTCGGTAAAACCGTTCGAGATATTGTAGAGTGGAGCGCGGGCCTAGGAGCTAAACAACTCCAACTTGTACGCATTATGTAAACGTCTCATTCAACACAAAAAATGTCGCCCTCCAGTAGTGGCGACTTTTTTGTTACAATAAAGCTAATGCTTTACTACAATAGCGATGCAACGAGCGTTCTCGAAAATCTAGAGACTAGTCTATCTGGTCTATCTAATATCGACGCCAGTGAGCGCTTAAAAACCTACGGTCCCAATACACTTCGAGTAAGCGGTGAGCCCTTGTGGCGCAAAATCGTTGAACCATTCGCAAGCGTCTTTATGCTTGTTCTCTTTATTGCAGCCGTCATTAGCGCTTTCCAGCATGAATACATTGATGCGATTATTATCATCGTCATTATTGCTGTTTCGGCGCTGATTTATTATGTGCAACAGCTTTCAACCGCTAGAATTCTTAAGTCACTCCGCCGTCACAGTACCCAGAAAGTCCGAGTACTGCGCGACGGCAGGCGAGTCAACATCGAAAGCAGCCTGCTCGTTCCTGGCGATATACTCTCACTTCACGAAGGCGACAAGATACCAGCAGATCTACGCCTCCTTGATGGCACGAACGTGCGTGTTGATGAGGCGACTCTTACCGGTGAATCGAATCCCGTCAGCAAGCAAACAGCGGAGCTGCATGGTAAAAAAGAGCTGTACGAGCAGTCTAATATTCTTTTTCAGGGCAGTTTTGTCATAGCCGGTGATCTGACTGCCGTGGTCCTTGCGACAGGCAACGAAACCGAATTTGGACAGCTGGCAACACTGGCGTCTCATGTTCCGACCGGAAGTCCTGTCCAGCTCAAAATCGATAAGCTGCTTACTCAGATTATTGCGGTCGTGGCTGCCATTGCGGTTGTTGCCTTTGTCTTGGCGCTATACCGAGGTACCGAGTTCGCGGAGGCGGTCCGTTTCGTGATGGCTGTGTCTGTCTCGGCAGTTCCTGAAAGTTTACCTGTGGCGATATCTGTTATTTTGGTCCTCGGTATGCGCCGCATGGCGCAGCGTCGAGCCTTAGTGCGCGACATTCGCGCCATCGAAACGATTGGCGTCATTACCTCAATCGCCACCGACAAAACGGGCACGCTGACTAAAAACGTGCTGACAGTCGGTAAGACCTGGCAACTACCGCACACCGAAATATCCCTGACTCACGCCGTGGCACGAAGTGTTAATAGCCAAACCGACAAGAAAACGCACGACCCACTCGACGCCAGTATGACCGACTACTACGAAAAAATGCATACTAAAAAGCCGCACGAAACACTGATTCGCAGCCTGCCATTTGATCTTGGCTATGCCATGAGTGGCAACGTCTGGGTTCACGGCGACGGCTATGAACTGTACATCAAAGGTTCGCCCGAGGCGGTCCTGGATCGCAGTAGCCTGACCAAGCATGAACGAGCTGAAGCCGAAATTGCGCTCCATGGCTTTTTGGCGCTCGGTTTTCGCGTTATTGCACTAGGGGTGAGGTATCTTAAACAACCAATTGAAAAATTCAGTGAACTATCGGATACGCCGCTTGAATTTGTCGGCTTTCTGGCCGTATCTGATATTATCCGTCCCGAGGCGAAGGGCGCTGTCATGACCGCCCAAGCGGCCGGTGTAACGGTACGCATGATTACGGGTGACCACTTTGAGACGGCCTACCATATCGGCCTCCAGCTCGGCATTATAAAAGACCGAGACGAGGTATTTGACAGCCGCAAAATGCAAACTATGAGTGACGATGAAATGAACGAAATCATCGATCACGTCCGGATATTCTCGCGGGTCATTCCAGAGAACAAATATCGCATATTAGAGCTTCTTAAACAAAAGAACATCACTGCCATGACAGGGGATGGCGTCAACGACGTGCCGGCTCTTACGAGCGCCCACGTCGGTGTTGCCATGGGAAGTGGATCTGAAATCGCCAAGGATGCCGGCGATATTATTCTGCTTGATAACAATTTCAAAAGCATTATCGAAGCCATGCGCGAAGGCCGGACTATCCTTGCGAACATTCGGCGCATGCTGTTTTACTTGCTCTCAACAAACGCCGGCGAGGCGATGACCGCTATCGGCGCGCTCATTATCGGCTTGCCGATCCCACTGCTGCCAGTTCAAATCCTTTGGGTCAACCTTGTGACTGATACCTTGATGGTTATTCCACTGGGACTTGAGCCAGGTCAAAAAGACATTATGAAGCGACGTCCGAAACGACCGGATGCACCGATCCTGAGTCACTTTATGTCGGGGCGAATCGTTTTGGTTTCGCTCACGATGACGGCCCTCGCGCTTGTATTTTATGCTTCCTACACCCAAAGTAGCGGGGCGGATTATGCCCGTACGATCGTTTTCTGTTCACTGGTTGTCATGCAGTGGGCCAACGCCTTTAACGCTCGGAGTGATTACCAAAGCCTGTTTACGCGTCTCCGAACTCCGAACTGGCCTCTGTACGGTGGTCTGCTGCTTGGTGTCATCCTGGAATTTATGGCGCTTTTCGGACCACTCCAAGACCTACTACATATCACGAGCGTGAGCATGGGCGATCTTGCTATCACCGGTATTTTGTCGTTCGTGGCGCCAATTGTAGTCGTCGAAATTCACAAATGGGTAGGCCGCCGTTACCATACATCGAGCGATCTCATCTAGACGTAGAGAGGCATATAGCTTATTATTTAAAGATTAACAGGAGAGGTAGTTTACTTAATTATGGCCAAAGAACACGTGTCCGCCCATACAAGTGCATCGTTATTTACAGATAAGCAAAAGAAAATAGCTCTAGTTGTCGTCGCAGCCGCATTCATCATGGATCTGCTCGATTCAACTATCGTTAACATTGGTATTCCATCAATCCAGAGTAACCTTGGGGCTAGTTTCGCCTCTATTCAGTGGCTGGTCGCAGGCTATCTACTAGCCTTTGCAACACTTCTTGTGACCGGTGGTCGCATGGGCGATGTCTTTGGCTACAAAAAGCTCTTTATGGTTGGTGTCGGCGGCTTTACAGTTGCTTCGCTGCTCTCGGGCCTTGCCTGGAGCCCAGAGATCCTAATTGCGACACGAGTCCTCCAAGGCGCCATGGCAGCCCTTATGGTGCCTCAGGTGACCTCTATGATGCAAATTATGTATAAACCGAGCGAGCGGGGAGCGATCAACGGCCTGTTTGGTGCCCTTGGTGGTCTGTCTGCCTCTCTTGGCCCTGTTATCGGTGGACTACTGATCCAAGCTAACCTCTTTGGGCTTGATTGGCGCCCGATCTTCCTCATCAATGTGCCGATCGGTATTACAGCGCTTATTCTGGCTGTTAAGTTCCTACCCGAAGGCAAATCACCACATCCGTTAAAACTCGACATCGTCGGAACAATTCTGCTCATTGCCACCTTGTCGCTTCTGATCTATCCACTGATTCAAGGCCGTGAACTCGACTGGCCAACCTGGGTATTCTTTATGATGGCGGCGGCTGTGCCTTTCCTTGCACTCTTTGTCTGGTGGCAGCGTCACAAGGATCGAAAAGACCATTCGGCGCTCATTCCGCCCGCTTTATTCCACCACCGGTCAGTTGCCTATGGCCTTATCGTGAACCTCTTGTTTGAAGCGGCAATGCTGGGCTACTTCCTGACATTTGGACTGTTCTTACAGATTGGACTCGGCTTTAGCCCGATTCACGCTGCCCTGACTGGATTACCTCTTGCGGTTGGTATTACGCTTTCTATGGTACTATTCGGCCAGACGCTGATTCCTAAGCTCGGTAGCTGGGCAATTAGTCTGGGAGCGCTTCTTATGGCGGGCGGTATTGCGACAACCACCTGGATATTCTTTGCTAACGGCCTCGACACCAATTCGTTCGAGCTCATCCCTGGACTTGTCATCATGGGAATCGGCATGGGCGCGGTCTTTGGATCACTTTACGCAGCGGTTCTTAATGGTGTCGATCCTAAACATGCCGGGGCAGCATCGGGCACGCTTAACGCTGTCCAGCAAATTGGTGGCTCAATCGGTATTGCCGTCATTGGCGTCGTCTTCTTTGGCTTCTTGACCTCTGGGGCGGCGACTCATTTTGACACTATCACGCCGAAACTACAGGATAAATTGACAGCGCTACACGTTCCGGTTCAGGCGCAGTCGGCGATTATCGCAAGCACCAAAGCGTGTTTTGTTGATCGATCACACGAAAAAGACACCAGTATTGTTCCAGCAAGCTGCCAGACTAACAGTAGTCAGCCGGTTAACCAAGCGCTTGTCGATGTCATCACATCAAGTGCCAAAGAAGCCAACGAAGTCAACTTCGCTCACGCTTTCCGTTGGGCATTCATATACGAACTTGGTTTCTTGACTCTTACCGTCATTATGAGCTTCTTACTTCCTCGCAAATTTAACAAAGACGCCTACGAGGGCTAGATGGACTACGTCTATAGCCCCGATGCGAGCGCTGCAACCGAATATCTCACTCGTACCCTCAAAGAGCACTTAGGACATGGCGAACGAGTCCTTTGGCTCCTCTCTGGGGGATCGGGGGCTAAGGTATGTTTGGCCGTAGCAGCTCAGCTAGCTGGCACACCGCTCGAGAACCTGTATGTCACACTCAGCGATGAGCGCTATGGCCACAAGGGCCACCCAGACGAGAACTGGCAACAGCTGCTCGATGGAGGGTTTGATCTGCCCGATGCGCATCTGTATCGACCGCTACATGGCAAAGACCGCGCTACAACCACTGCAGATTTTGCTAAATGGCTTAAACAACAGATTGAATCAGCTGATTATAGTGTCGGTCTGTTTGGTATTGGCCCCGATGGTCATACTGCCGGCATTAAACCAGGGTCACCAGCTATTAGTTCCACCGAGTGGGCTGCGGACTTTACGGGTGAAGATTTTGAGCGCATTACCATGACATTTCCAGCTATCGAAGCGCTCGACGAAGCTGTGATTCAGGCGATGGGTGAGGATAAAGCACCGACAATTGACCTTTTACTTCATGACATCGTTGACCTGGCGAATCAGCCTGCGCAGGTGCTAAAAAGGGTCAAAAAGAGTACACTATATACAGATTATAAGGAGGTGTAGGTATGAAAATCGCTATTTCGGGCTTGGGGCGCATGGGCGGCCAAATCGCCCAAAAACTAGCCGAAAACGGCCACGAAGTGATTGCTCATAACCGTAGTCGAGGTCCAGTTGATGAAGCTGCTGCTCACGGGGCCGTAGCGGCCTACGAAAAAACGGATGTCGTTGCGGCTTTTGATGGCCAGCCGGTTGTACTGTGGATTATGATCCCCGCCGACGTGATTGAAGCCGAGCTTGACTCATGGCTCGAAATACTCCCAGCTGGTAGCATTATCATTGACGGCGGTAACAGTGACTACAGAGGTGATCAGGAACGCGCTGACAAAGTTGCTAGCAAAGGCAGCGTATTACTCGATATCGGCACTAGTGGTGGTGTCTGGGGCCTAGAGAACGGCTTTTCTATGATGGTCGGCGGTGATAAGGCAGCCTACGACACCGTTGTACAAACTCTCGACACGCTCGGAGCCCCTAGAGGTGGTCATCAGTTCTTTTCTACCCACGGTAGCGGTCACTACGTCAAGATGGTGCATAACGCCATAGAATACGGCATGATGGAAAGTCTCGCCGAAGGCTACACCATGTTAAAGGATGGACCGTACAAGGATATTGACCTAGCACTTGCTGGTGACATTTGGCAAAAAAGTAGCGTTGTGACATCGTGGCTTAATGATTTGACGCGCCAAGCCCTGCACGAAAATCCTAACCTGGAGGGGATCGAAGGCATTGTTGCCGAATCTGGCGAAGCCCGCTGGACGCTCGAAACTGCCGATCAACTAGGGATTCCGCTACCTGCTATTCAGACCTCATTTGATGTTCGTCTGGCCTCTCAAAAGGGTGATATTAGCTTTACCACCAAGCTCCTCGCTGCCATGCGCAACAAATTCGGTGGTCACGATATAAACGGCAAATAAAACTCAAAAGAAAAAGCCCGATCGACTTTCTCTAAGTAGATCGGGCGAGGGCGCCGGGAGGATCGAGGGACGAAAGCCCACAAGACCCTCCCGGTCACCTAAGAACCGAGGTTCAGCACTTCCCTGACGACAGGTGACGACCACCCGTCGCTCGCGCGGCCGACCCAGCCCGAGATGAACCCGAACTTGCGGTCCGGGTCATCCCAGCGGTCGACGCACGGGACGCGCGACCACTTGCCGTCAGCTTTCCGGTCAAGACCGGAGGCATTCGGATAGTAGCAGAACTTCCCGTCCCAGTTGGAGCCGGTCTTGGGTTCGAGCATCAGATGCTCAAACACCTCGATACCAGCAAGCTGGAGACCGTCCTTCTTGGCCGCCTTGCGGGCGTCCTCAGGGGACAGTGTCGGATAGGCGTTCGCGTCGTAGTGCACGAGCCGGAGCTCACCCTTCGGCCGGAAGCCAGGGGCGTAGCGAAGCTCGTGACTCCTCAGGGAGTTCATCTTGGTGTAGCCCTGGACGGGTGTGAACGCGTCGATGAGCTTGTCGACGACGACCCTCGGGTTGTTATACCCGAAGCCACCGGTGACGAGGGGCTCGTCAGTGTCGGTGAACGGCTCGAACACATCGGCTTGCTGCAGGATCTGCTCCCACAGCTCGTCGCCGATGGCGACACCGAGGTTCTTCCAGGCGTCGAGCTGACGCTCAACCTGCTCGACGATCGAGGGAGCCTTCACGGCGCCTTCGATGATGTCTTGCAGTGCACGCTTGACCGAGATCGAGCTCAGCGAGCCATTGACGACCCGCTTGATGATCTCGTTGTGCTGAGCGGTCAGACCGCCCAGCTGTTCGATAGTAGTAGTCATTTCTAACTGATTTCTGCCGTAGACTTCTCCGATGCTGTTTGCAGCGGTGATCTCAACTTGCATTGAGAACGGCGTGCTAAAGACAAATAGCTTTCTCTTTACAACGCCGCTCTCACAGGAGTGCTAAATTATTAAGGTTCAAGTTCTATTATAGCACAAAATGCTTATATTTACAATATCTTACAGTAGTGAGAATACGCATAAACCTCATTTATTATTGAAAAATAATCAAAAAAATGATTTAATATACCAGTCACTTTCTATTGCAGCGCCGCTGTGATACTGTCGTTTTTCGAAGTGGAGCACACGTGTACAACAACATCCCGGGGGAGAGGCCCTCACATCCTCGGTTCGGCAGATTTTCGCCGTACCTGTTGGTGACCTGCGAGGTCCGTATCCGCATCTGCAGGAAGAGCAAGCGCTATGCCGACACTGTCCTTCGGGCAGAGATCATGACGTCGTACTTCCTCGACCAGATGCTGACGCATCCTGCAAAATCGCTTGACCCGCGCATCGAACCCTCGAAGTACCGCCTCTCACCGTGGCTGTACTACGTGGTGAGGCGTGAGTTCCGGCTGATGTCGCTCGCTGGAGACCTTTCGACAATCGATGTCGTGAGGACCCTCGGGCCGAACATCTCGCGCCAGCACTTGCGCTACGCCTACGAGGACCGGATGATTGTCTATCCGGATCTGTCCGATCATGACCTCTGAGAGAGTGACATCCCTCAGCAAAGAGCTCGCATGACCACAACGGTCGTGCTGTAGCCTAGACTGGGGGCTCTTTTGCCCAATTAAAAAGTCCCGCTGTAATGAGCGGGGCTTTTAGTTGTATCTGGCACCCACTAGGCGGTGATCGATAGAAGCGTCCAGTTACCTCCGTGGTTGTCGCTACGAAGGCGGAAGTTAGCGCGGCCATCTGATAGGGTGAGTATCTCGGCAATTCGCTCGCCACTTCGCACCAGGCAACGTAGGCCGGCGTCTAGGAAGTCGTAGGTAGCGCCCTGGTACTCCATACGGCGTGGGTAAGCGGCCAGGTCTTTCTTAAAGCCCATAACGGTGACGAGTACTTGTTCGTTGATTTCTATGCGGTTCATGATCTGTATCCTCCAAGAGTTTGTAAGTTTTTATTATGTAAACGCAAAAATGCCGACACGAGGTGATTGGTCAGCAAACGGACTAAGGGAGGTCGCTTTTCAGAGAGGAAAACCAGCCGTTCAAGGTTTTCTGTTTACTGAATAACGGTTATAAATTGTACGGTCAAACAGGGGCGCTTGGGAGCAATATGACTACCAGTGTGCATGTCGCCGCAGATTTTGAAGTGAGGACTTCTCGCATAAGTCTGTATGTAGAAAAGCGTAATGCTAGTACTTACATGACTGCATTTAGTATACACCCACGGATAAAAACAGTGTCAATACATAAGCGTTGTGGTTTATGCATAACCTTTACAAAATGCCCCCTTTATGCTACAATAATAAGGTTAGTGAGATGCACGTGGAGCCAGGGAGCTCCGGCTCCACTACGTACCTCAAAACTCACTCACAACTCAGGGAGACGCCGTCTCTTTGATCTCAGCAACATCGACCAGAAAGGGTTTCGCATGAAACCTTCCAAGAGGCTCGCCAGTGGCATCGCAATCGTTGCGATGCTGGTGGGAGCAATAAGCACGGTGACTGCTACGGCAGCGGTCGCCGGCGGCGGTGATGACTCGCCCCACAAGGCGTACGTCTGCAAGTACGTTGGCACCCCCGGTGTCAACGAGCGCCTGCAGACCGGCCAGAATCCGATCGATGTCAGTATCAACGCCATCGGTGAGGATCCGGTCGTCGCCGGCTCGTACTTCAACGACGCACAGGGGCGGAGCTATGTCCTCGCACTCGACACGGGTCAGTCCGAGCCGAGTGCGTCGTCGTGCCCGTCCCCGGCGCCCGACCATGTCACGGTCGTCGCTCCCACCTACA
>Ga0105240_10003300_pt1 | contig 25216 bp, 10 predicted proteins | sample KBSC54metaG_FD_80426 | JGI IMG/M metagenome (GOLD analysis project Ga0105240, IMG submission 80426) | Corn rhizosphere microbial communities from Kellogg Biological Station, Michigan, USA - KBS C5-4 metaG | ecosystem: Host-associated > Plants > Roots > Rhizosphere > Soil | place: Michigan, USA...
TCCCGAAGTCCCTATAATGGCGCGTTCTCGGCGGGCGGTTAGCTCAGCGGTAGAGCACTGCCTTCACACGGCAGGTGTCACAAGTTCGATCCTTGTACCGCCCACCACCGATTCAGAAACCGGCCTAAATGGCCGGTTTCGTCGTTTCAGGACCGCGAAAAAGCGGAGCGTGCGTGTAGCAGCGGGCGCTTCACACGGCAGGTGTCACAAGTTCGATCCTTGTACCGCCCACCACCGATTCAGAAACCGGCCTCTAACGGCCGGTTTCGTCGTTTCAGGGACACGTAACGCGGAAGCGGATGCTTCACACATGGTCTTCCGGAGCCGCTTTCGAATCAGGCCCAAGCTTCTGCGCGTAGCTCTTTCCCAGCGACGTCAAAAGCCACCCTCCCATAAGGTACTGAGCAAGGCCCTTGGCCTCCAATCCCGACAAGGCCTCCTTGTCGCTTTTGAGCAAGCCAACGTATCCCATATGAAGGAATCGGAGCACTGCGGCTTCGTGCGCGGTCAACGCGAGGCCGTCCACGAGCAATTCCGCGGAGGCCGCTTTGGCGTTTTCTTGAGGGCTCTTTTTTTTCTTGGGTCCCACCGTGCTGTCCTCGTCGCGCACGAACAGGCGACTGGACAAGCCCGCTGTTCCGGAACACAAGGTACAACGAAAAACTTGGCGGCGGCTCCCTGCCCCTCACCGGCCCCTGGCTACCAGGGCATCTTTGGCATGTCGTTTGATCACCCCCACCGCAAAACGAAATGCTGGGCTCGGATCGTCCAGGCGGAACGAGTGGTAGTAGGCATGCGCCCACTGACGGACGACGGCCCACCAATTGAGTGGCATGGCTCGGCGTTGCGCCCATAAGGTTCCGAAGTCCCTGTAGAAATCGACACAACCGGCGCCCACGACATACTGGGGCGAAGCCGACCGCACTTCATGTTCGAGTGCATCCTGCCATGCCATCTCGCAGACGTTGACACCACAACGCGCGGCAAACTCGACATAGGTCCAGGCGCGCGAATTGATCTCCAGGATACGAAACGCGCCGTCACGAGCGTCGCGCTTGAACTCCGCACTGAATATCCCGCGATACTCCAACGCCGCCAACAGCGCTTCGAGATGTCGCAAGGGCACCTCGACATCGATCAAAGCAATGCTTTCGCAATACGAGCTATTGCCGAAATCAGGCGGCGAAATCCGGTAGCGCCTTCGCGCAAACAAGCCGGTCAGCGCACCATGGCGGTCGCGAAAACCGTCGATGAAATAGTGATCCGCCGCCGTGCCGGGAACATACTCCTGCGCCATCAGCTTGAATCCCCTCGCATGCAGGGATTGCCAACGGGTGAGCAGTTCCGTACGGCTCGTCACCCAGACGCCTTTAGCACCCATCACATCGCTGAACTGCTGCGAGTTGATCGGCTTGAGAAACACACGATCCAGTTCTTCAAAGGGCACGGCCGTTACGTCATCCACACTTTCGAGATAAAACGTTCTCGGGTGCGGCATGCTGGTGTCGGATAAAAACCGCGCGAACTTTGACTTGTCCTGCAATAACGCCTGTGTCGCCGACGAGGCGGTGCTTACGGCAAATTTCGATTCCAGCAATGCGGCCGGCAGTTCACTCATCCAGAGCGCCGCATCATCCGCGCCGGCGATAAGTACAGCCCTATCCAGCGGCATGCGATCGAGAGCCTCATGACCGGCGGCACCCAGAGCGCCATCCCATGAAACGCCCGGTGTCGGTCGATACCATCGCGATGCAGTCACATGGTCGCCTTTAGGGCAGGCTACGTAACTGTCGATGCCCGCCATGCGCAGGCAGCGCAAAATACCAAGCGCCGTCGGTCCGCGACCGACGACAATAGCCGGCACACCAGTACACGCTGCGCTTCGCATTGGATTCCCCTGCTAGCCATCGATAACGATGCCTTGTGGCGATGCTAGCACCGGCATTTGCCGGAAAAAGACCAGAACAGGCGACTCTAACTTAAGGCCTATCCGCCACTTGCGCGTTATCGTTCACGCACAAAATTACGGCGATAGAGCGCGGGCCACGTGGAAAGCGCATTGGCGCCCCGGATTGCGCATGCGCCGAAAGCTTGGCGAAGGTTTGACGCAAGAAATCACCCTCCGCTTGGCTAGCGCATCAGCCGAAAGCAACACCTCTCCTGTACGCCATGGCGATCATAAACGACGCGGTCATCATCCATCCGCTGAAAACCCACCTGAGTTTGTAGGAGCGGCTTCAGCCGCGACACCCGGTTGCGTCACGGCGTGTCGCGACTGAAGTCACTCCTGCAAAGATTGGATGAACGTCTAAGAAGCGTGACTCACTCCAGATGACTTGCCCCGTTGCAGCGACAACAAGAACAACACGGCCGCCAACGCCACGTAGGCCCCGACGAACTGCCACACCATGGACTGCGCACCGGCGCTCAGCTGCCATGGGAGATAAATGCCGCCGGCAAGATCGACGGAATGAATCAGGCCGAATACCGTCAGCACCGCGCCAAGCAGCACGATGCTTGCGGCACGTGCAATGCGTCCATCGATGAGTGCCACGACAAAGCTGGCCCAGATCATCGAGGTGATAATGAAGCCGTTGCCCAGAATGGCTATCACCGCCAGCTCGGAGATACCGCGTGTGTTGTCATTGAACAACGCGACAAAATGATCGGGTGCGACATAAGTAGGGTCGCTGAGCTTGATCGTCACCATGCGCGCAATCGCCGGAAAGAAACTGAAGACGACGGCCGCGGCATAGCGCATCGGCGTGGCCTCGAAGGCCTGCACGGTAATGCCGATGGCGACGAAGACAAGAATGGGCGCGAGCACCGACAAGGGCACCAGCTCGACGATATTCGACACATAGCCAAAAATACCGCCCAAGCCGATGACCAGACCGGTCAGCAAGGTATAGCCGCTACGCGCGCCCATGGCTTTATATGAAGGCTGCCCGATGTACGGCGTGGTCTGCGCGACGCCACCACAGAAACCGGCGACCAGGGTCGCCAGCGCCTCGACCAGCAGAATGTCGCGTGTAGAGTAATCATCGCCCGCGGCACGCGCGCTTTCGGTCACATTGATGCCGCCGACAACCATCAACAAGCCGAAGGGAAGGATCAGCGGCAAGTAGGGCAGCGTGTACGCCAGGCCGTGCATCCATTCGAGCGTGGGCAGCGGCAATGCGAAGCGCCACTCCCATGCGGGCGGCACATGATAGCCGTTACCCAGCAGTCCCCAGGGGCCAAGTACGAAGTAGAGCAAGGCGGCGACAACGAAAGCCACCAACACACCCGGGAGGCCAAAAGGCAGACGCCCTCGCGCCACCAGCGCATACAGCACGATACCCAGCCCGGCAAAGCCGACCACCGGTACTTTCAGGATCTCCACCAACGGCAGGAAGCCCATCAGCACCAGCGCGATGCCGGCAATCGATCCGAGCAGCCCGGCACGCGGCACATGCCGCTGCACCATCGCGCCGAAGAACGACAGCACCGTCTTCAACACACCCATCACGACCAACGACGCCATACCCAACTGCCAGGTCGCAACGGCTGCGGCATGCGGGTCCATACCCCCCTGTTTGAAACTGAGGAAAGCCGGTCCCAGCACCAGCAGCGCCATGCCGATACTGGTGGGCGCGTCCAGGCCAAGCGGCATGGCGGTGACATCCTCCCTGCCCGTACGACGGGCCAACCGGCGCGCCATGATCGTATAGGCGATATTGCCGAGCAGTACGCCCAGCGCCGTGCCGGGGAACATGCGTAAGAAGACGATATCCGCGGGAAACCCGAAGAGGTGGATCAGCGCCATGGAAAGGAAGGCCATGATCGACAAGTTGTCGACCACCAGCCCGAGGAAGCCATTGAGATCGCCTGACGCAAGCCAGCGACGGGAAGCAGTTTGCACGGTAATTCCTGCGAATGCGCGAAGTAGTGACTTTAGAACGAAACGTCGGCCGGCTGGGTAACGCGCAGCACCGACTGATCGCCGGTCTTCTGCTTCCAGGCGGCACGGATGGCTTCGACCTTGGCACGATTTTCCGCGGTGTCGGGATAGTCGATCACCAGCATTTTCGAGCGCAGCCGCTCGGGCGAGGTTTGTTGCTTGCCTTGCCATTGGCCGTAGACATCGATCACGCTCAAGCCATCCGGAAAACGCGACGTGACTTCGCGATCGAGAAAGGCACGCCAGTCCTGCTCGCTAACGCCGCTTTTCGCATCGTCGGCCAACCCAAGTCCAAAGTAGAGACGTGTATCGACCCAGCCCTGCGCCTGCGCCGGATGGGCGGTATCCCCATGTAGCGTCGAGCCTGGCGTCATCGACTGTACGGCGCAAGCGGCCAACGGAAGAAGCAAAGCAAACGTCATAAGCATATGACGCGCGGTTTTATCGAAATGCATTTGGACATCCAGACGTATAGATTGAAATCGCAAGAAGTATTGACAAGCCTTCACCGCAATGCAACAAATACCTCACCTGCCCGTCAGGCCCGTGCCCACTGCCAACGCACGCTTTAGCTTTTCCAGGGAACCCGCTACACCGTGATTCGCCTTGTCCCCGCCAGCACCATGCCGCACTCGCTAACCGCGATGCGGCGATGTTACCGCCGCTAGGCGTTGTCCGCTCGCGGCGCCCTGGCGCCCCTCTTGCCAACCTCGCCCGTCATCTCGGGCGAAGGCATCCGTTTGTCCAAGGACCATCGATGTTGCTTTCTACTCTACGCTTTCGGCATAGCCGTCTTTATATCGCCCTTGGCCTGGGCCTCGCTGTGGCACCCCTGCATGCGCAGCAAGCAGCCAACGATCAACAAGCAAAAACGCTCGAACAGGTCGTCGTCACGGGCGTGCGCGCCAGTGGCCGGACGGCGCTGGAATCGCCTGTACCGATCGATGTGCTGACACAGCAGGATCTGCGTGCCGCCGGCGCCGTCAACGGCGAGTTGGGCCAGGCACTGGCGACGCTGTTGCCATCGTTCAATTTCCCGCGCCAGTCCAACTCCGGTGGATCGGATCATGTCCGCGCGGCACAGCTGCGCGGCCTCTCGCCGGACCAGGTCCTGGTGCTGGTCAACGGCAAGCGCTTCCACACCTCGGCCTTGGTCAATACCGACACCAAGATCGGACGCGGTACCACGCCGGTCGATTTCAACGCGATCCCGATCAGCGCGATCAAGCGTATCGAAGTACTGCGCGATGGCGCCGGTGCGCAATACGGCTCGGATGCCATCGCCGGCGTGGTCAATATCATCCTTGACGATTCGCACGAAGGCGGCGAAGTGGTTGCCAACTACGGTGCCAATCACACGCACTTCAGCCCGACGAACCGCGATATCACCGACGGACAAAGTACGTTTGCGAGCGCAAAGTTCGGCACCCGACTGGCCGGCACCGGCTTCTTCGACGGCGGTATCGAGGTGAGCCATCACAACGCCACCAATCGCGCCGGCCTGGATACCGTGCCCGACTTTATCGCCGATCCCACGCCCGCCAATCTGGCATTGCAGGGGCGTCGCAACTACATCGCAGGCGATCCGGAAAGCGAAAGCTACAACGGCTGGTTCAACAGCGAACTGCCGTTGACCGAAACGACCAAGTTATACGGCTTCGGCACCTATACCCAACGACACACGATCGGCGATAACTACTTTCGCTATCCCGACAGCAGCGCCAATGTTCCTTCGATTTATCCGGACGGCTATCTGCCCCAGTCGTTGGGTCACAACCGCGACGCGCAGGTGGCGGGTGGCGTGCGCGGACGGTGGGGCGACTGGAACTACGATGGCAGCTTGAACTGGGGCAGCAATGCATTCGACTACGACCTGCGCGATTCGCTGAATGCCTCACTGGGTGCCGACAGTCCCACCTCGTTTCACATCGCGTCCTATCGCTTCGACCAGACCAGCGCCAACCTCGACACCAGCCGCGATTTCAGCATCGGTAGCCGGTTTCTTACCCTGGCACTGGGCGGCGAGTTTCGCCACGAAAGTTTCCAGACCACACCGGGCGACCCTGCTTCGTATGCCGTCGGCCCCATCGTCGACGCCCCCGCGGGCGCGCAGGCAGGTGGTGGCCTGCAACCGCAGGATGCGGCGCATCTGACACGTCAGGTCAAAGCGCTCTATGCGGAGGCGTCCAGCGACATCACCGACCATGTCTTTGTCGATGCGGCCACGCGCTATGAGCACTACAGCGATTTCGGCGGCAACTGGAGTGGCAAGCTCAGCGGTCGTTGGGAATTCGTACCCGGCTTTGCGTTGCGTGGCGCCGTATCGAACAACTTCCGTGCGCCATCGCTAAGCCAGATCGGCTTCGAATCCACCACCAGCGGTTACGGTGCCGACGGTAAACTCGTCACCGGCCGCATCCTTTCGGTCAACAACCCACTGGCTCGCGGTTTGGGCGCCACTTCGCTGAAGCCCGAGAAGTCACGCAATATCAGCCTGGGCCTGACCGGCCAGATCGGCAGCCAGTTCGATTTCACCCTGGACGTCTACCAGATCCATATCGACAACCGGGTAGCGCTATCCGAGACCATCGACAGCTCGGGCCTGGAAGATTACATCCTGCAACACTTCGGCGTACCCGGCGTGCAGAGCGTGGCGTTTTTCACCAATGCGGTGGACACGCGTACACGCGGCGCCGAACTGGTCGGCAACTACCACATACCATGGGCCGGCGGACAACTGCTGCTGACAGCGGCCTATAGCCATAACAACACCGACATCCTGCACGTTCGCGCCACACCCGAACAGCTCGCGGCCACCGGCGCGAGCAATGTGCTGTTCGGTGACGAAGAGCGCAACACCTTGACCGACGCCGCACCGAAACAGCGCGGATCGTTTACCGCGAAATGGGACAACGCACGCTGGAGCCTGCTCAGCCGCGTAACACGCCAGGGCTCGACCGTGCGCGTCTTCGATTTCGGCGGCGGCTTCGAACCCGAGCAGCGCTACGCCGCCCGCTGGCAGCTCGATGCGGAAGCGGAATACCACGTCACCAAGCAACTGAGCCTGGCCCTCGGCGGCTACAACATCACCAACCAATACCCTACCCGCTCCAATAGCGATATCAACTACGGCGGTAATTTTCCGTATGACGTGATTTCGCCGATCGGCACGAATGGGGCTTATTGGTATGGGCGGGTGCGTTATACGTTCTGAACGGCGGCTCTACTTTCGTAACTCCATATGCCGCCCTCTTCAACAAGAAAGCGGGCCAACTTGGCCCGCTTTCCTTACTTATACATCGATAGAACTTAGCTGATCAGGCCGCGGTGCAGGAGTTGATCTTCAGCGTCGAGATACCGGTGTTGCCGATGAAGGACAGACCACCCGGCAACGTCGTACCAGCATGCGTGTACGGGAAGGCGAGGAAGCTGCGCAGCGTGTTCAGGTTGGTGCTGTTGCCCTTCTGGTTGGCCAGGAGGTACGACACGCCAATGATCGAGTAGCCCGTGCTGGGGTTGTTGAAGCTGCTCGGGGTCACGACTGCCAGGCAGTTTGCGGTCGAGTTGGGGACGAGCGTATTCAGGATGGCAGCGCCCGTGCTCGGATCAGCACTGACGGTCTTGTCGAATACCACCGAGCCCGAAGTTACGTTGAACGTCGCCGGCAGGTCGGTCACCGGATCCTTGCTGTCAACGGTCGCATAGTGGGTGTTGGCCAGGCCCTGGTTCAAGGCGTTGGACGTTTCCGCATAGCCAATCGCGCCGTCGATGCCGTTAGCCGCAATGATGACAGCCGGGTTGCCGCTAGCGCCGGTCTTGGAGCTGGAGGAAGCAATCGGCAGGCCGGCAGTGGCGGTCGCGAACGACTGGTCAACAACGAAATGGCCGCTGGGGACAGCCGTGCCGCAAACCGCATTGAGATGGTTCATCGTGTTGAACGTGGTGCCGCTACCATCAGAACGGAAAACGACATTGATCGCCTTCGACGCATAGGCCGAGTTGATCTGGTTCCAATTGGTGAGCGTACCGGCGAAGATCTGACAGACCTGTGTGGTCGTCAGGTTGATCTTCGTACCGACGGCCGTGTCAGTGTTGTGATAGATCACGGCGATCGAACCCACGATGGCCGGGAACTGGATCGGCTCACCCTTGGCGGCGCCGCGGTTGGTAACGAAGGTGCTGTATTCGCTCGGCGATATCGGCGCATCGGAAGCCACGAAATCAGGCTGGCCGATCGCGGTCGAGGGAATCTGGAAACCGGCGTTCTGCTGAGCCGGCGGGGGATTGAAGCTGCCGCACAGGCCAGCAGGGGTCAGCGACGGCAGGGTGGTGCTGTCACCGTCGAGCACGCGCTTGCCACCGCCACTACCGGTCTGGCAATACTGCACCGTGTTGCCGGTGGAGCTGGCCCAAGCACCGAACAAGGAGGTCGGGTTGATGGTAACGCCGGTGTCAGGCACCAGGCGGGTGTTGGTGCTCACCCAGTTGAAACCGACATAACCACCGGCAGGCAGCGTCGCACCGCCGCCGTACAGCTGGGTGCTCATCGCGCTGGTAGCCAGCGTTGCACCGGCCAGGAACATAACAGCGCCCGCAAGCAGTTTCATGCGGGTATTTCCCATCTTCAGTCCAGACATGGTGTATCCCCATTGCATAGTAACCTCCGAAATTGGAGGCCGTGTATTTGTAAACCACGGCAATGACACAGCAATGAAGAAATAATGTCCTTGAATATGCCTCGTCTATTACAAGGTTAAAGAAAAATCAAAATGCATATTAAAATCCTATAGCTAATATATAACATGCGATATTCGCCATCCGTAAATGCGATGAGCATCACACTAAAAAGGAGAAAACTATTCGCTAAACTCGTAAAGCATCGATGCCACTTCCGAATCCAGGTCCGATCGTTTCGCCAGCGCATGTACTTCCGATCGGTCCAGTTCGCATAAGACCTGACGCACAGCGCTTCGCCGTCCCTCCCTGCACCACATATTCAATACATAAGGAAGGGCGTCGACGATGCTCGCTACCGTCTCGCCACCCACTCTACGCTGCAGTCGCTTTTTGACGACATAGTCGATTCGCAGGGTAATTGGCGCATCCGGTGATCCGACAAGCTCTTCCAACTGACGCTGACCACAATGGTCGATAAACCAATCGGCAACACGGTACTGCCCGGCGCTGAATAGTTGGCGTAGCGTTTCAGCCATGACATTAATGCTGCTCACAAGGGGAACTCCACAAAATCAAGACATGCAGAAACCCCGACCGCACGCAGCGGACTTTTTTCTATCATCGCGATACTCCGAACCTTCCTTGATGAAACCTTGCTCCGCCCATGGCGGCCGATTGAAGCGACCCCGCCTTAAAAGGCAGGGTCGACTTCCACCAAAACCCTATTCGGAAAGACGCTGTTGCTCTGCCACCGTCAGTACCTTGCGCTTGGCGGTGGTCAGCCGCCCAGCGCCGAGCACCTGCACCGGACTACTCGCATCGTAACCATTGCTTCCCGGCACACCCAGAACGCTGCTGCTGTCCTGGCCAGATCCGAGCACATGCACTGAAATCACCGACGGCTGTTGGTTACGCGCATCATCACGCTGCTTGTTGGCCATGTCCTCGGCAACGCGGCTGACAGCGCCGGCCGCGGCACTGGCCGCGCTCAATGCACCAATATTTACTGACTGTGCAACGGGTACACCGATTTTCTCGCCTTGCACCTGGATGTTGTCCGCATTGGCAACCTGCGCCGCGGCCACTACCAGGTTGCCTGAAACGCGAATACCAGCGTCACCAGCATCCACCGTACCGCGAGGTGCCATAAGGAATGCATTGCCGACTGGCGCGTCAGCGATTGTCTGCAATGTAGCGATACCTGCGCCGCTGACCGCACCGGAAGGATTGACCAGGCAATACGCATCCAGATCGCAGATAAAGCTTATCGGTGGAATCTCCGACGTCGTTTTTGCGCCCTTACCTGCATTGATATCGCCGTTGGAGCTCCACGCGACAATATCGCCACCTTGCTCGGTGAATATGCGGCTCTGTGCCAGCAGCACACTACGATCGGTGAAAATATCGATATCTCCGGTACGGAGGGTCAGCAGGCCCATGGTGTTGGGTCCCGCAACTACCTGACCCTGTGCATTGGTCAGGATCGGCGGCGCGGACGAACTGCCCAGCAATGCCTGCCCGCCAGGCGCGAGAATAGCGATATCACCACCCTGTTGCGTCTGAATGGTGGAGTTTCGGATATCGAGATCGCCGGTATCGACCGTGTGCGCGGCGCCGTTGATACCACCCTGTCCGCTACCGTTGTCGGTATAGCCAAGCGAGGCCGGGAACAAGGTGGACAAAGCGGCATACCCACGAGCGTATTGCCCGTGGAACGGACTGACCAGATCGTTGTAGTCGCTACCGACCGTCGCAAGAATCTTGAATAGTGCCTTTTGTATGAAGATCTGCTGCACGTATGACGGCAGCATCTGAAACTGACTCCAGGCCTGATCCGTGGTAAGACTGACCTGCACCTTGTCTTTCGCGAGTCCCGTGTCGACAACCTGACCGGCGACATAGGAGTCCATAAAGGAAACCAGATCGGGCGCCAGGCTGGGCACTCCCTCGACGCCGGCTGATGGATCGACATACTGTGCAATAAAAGCGGACTGGTCCATGCCCGGCGCAACGCCGTAAAGCACCTGCACGTTGGCACCGTTGCGCGGCAAATAGGGATTCAAGGCGTTGCCGATCGTATCGATGCCCGTAATCGTATCGCCGTCAAGAACCAGCTTCTGTAGCGTTACGGTCGGCGGAATGTCCAGCAGATCCGCCTGGCTGGCGAGCGGACCGATATCTCGTCCAGCCTGTACCTGCAGGGTCCCTACGCCACCCAACGCGATCTCGGGAATAATCTCGAATACCCCGTTCAAACTGTTATTCAGTGTGGGCGACGTGTCGAGGATATCGCGACCGGCGGCAATGCGCGTGACATCGGAATCATGCGTTTGTTGCCCGATGAAGGCGAGATCGACGATATCGCGACCGGCCTGGATGCTGGCTGGCTTGTTGGGCACCAGGAATATACCGTTGAGGCCGCCACCCACGCCATCGACGATATCGCCATCAAGCGCATAGATACGCACGGGTTGGTCGTCGTCACCATGCAGGGGCTGCGGTTGATGAACAAACGACTCGATCGTGTGCCACACGTCATTACTGCCGAAGAGATATCCCTGTCCGCGCACAATGCCGAAAACACTGTCCGGTGAAGTCAGTGCGTTGGTGTTCAAGGGCGAGGGTAACAACGACGCCGGCGCATCGATCAAGCCCCAAGCGGCTTCGGCATTTGAGGTATTTATCAGTGGATGATTGAACGTGATCGAATCGCCGGCGAGCAAGGTCAAATTGCCATCAGCCGAGGGATAGAGTTCTCCCGAAGAAGTCAGATTCAGGTTCCCGTTTGGCGCATCCAACTCAACCGTCGCAGGCAAAATGAAGCCGGCCGGACCCGGATTGGGGAAGGTGTTGGCAGTCGGCACGAACAGAGCCAGTGCATTGTTCAATGTACCGAAATCGATATCTCCTCCAGCGGACCTGACCGACAGGGACGAACTGGAACTCAAGTTCTGCCCGTCGAAGTGGCCTGCCGGCAACTCGGAATCGAGTGTCGAGTTCAGTGTCATGTCCAACCACGATGGGTTATAGACACCGCCGATATCGACACCGCCGCCGGCTGAGATGTCGAGTTGCGCATCCTGTAGTCCAAAGATCGTCGATACCGGCGTATCGACCGTCGATTGCACTCCATTGGCAAAGCTCGCAAGCTTGAAGCTGAAATCGCTGCCGATGCTGCCGCCGGCATTGATATCACCCGTTCCCCGCGCGACAAAGTAGCTGCCGCTGAGAATGTCTCCACCTGCCTTGACATGCAGGTCGCCGCCGCCAAGCGTGTTGACCACTTGGCTACCATCAGCGCCGGTGCTCAGATACCAGGTGGTCGGCAACGATACGGATAGCTGCCGGATATCGCCGCCGGCGGAAATATCGACATTGCCCGATGTCGCCATAACACCCTGGTCGAACGCGCCGAAGTTGATCGAAGAACGGCTACCGTCTGCTGCGTTGCCCGTCTGCATCCAGGGCCACCAGTACTGGGCGATGGAGGTGCCGGGCGTACCCGTCGCGCTGCCATCCGTATCGATGACCGATTGGATACCGACGATATCGCCGCCGGCGTGGATCGAAATATTGCCACCATCGATCGGATTGACCTGGTTCGTAACGACCAGCTCCGGTTCGCCCGTAAGTTGCAGCAACGCTACGGTGGGCTTGATCGTGGGATCAAGCGGAACGCCTGCCGAGTAGATCGCGGCCGGCGCAATAACATCCAGCCAGCGGATATCGCCGGCAGCGGCGATGTCGATATCGCCATTGCCGGTACGCACCAGGGTCGGCGTGTAGATCAGGTGACCTGTGTTCGGATCGAGGTAGTCCGTATGCCCATCGAAGCTCACTTGGCCAACGACACTGCCACTGCCTTGCACGGCTCCGAGTGCCTGCACCGCTAACGGATCGACGCTCTTGATATCGGCACCCGCAACTAGTCGGTACGAGCTGCTATTGCCCTGGACAAGGCTCGCACTTAGCAAAGGCAGGCCGTTGTTCCCGGCAGTCTGCGGTGACGGGCTGTTGTCGGTTACCGGCGGCGGCGGGGTGATGCGATCGAGCGTGGTAGGTGGAGCGATCAAGGGTACGAAGGTATCCGGCATGGCGCCCGGGAACCCGCCGGCAATGGCCGACTCGTTCAAATAGCCTTTGAAGCCCGCCAGATAGGCCGGATATTCGTTCAAGTTAGCCGGTGCAGGTGGCGCCGTGGGAGCGGCCACGGAGGTGACGATCCCGAAACCCCAGAATGCTTCTGGCGTCAACGGACTGAAGCCGGTAATGGGTGACGTCGTATCCGTAACAGGCGTGTCGAGGTAATCGGCATACGCCACGTATTGCCCATAGTATTCGCCCACTGCCACCTGGTCCGAACCCGATACTTCCGTCGGCGCCGAAAACACACCCGGCACATCGTTCGGAGTAATGCCATCCTCAAGGAAAAGCTGGTTCTGCAACTGGACCCACGCAGCGCTCGCTTCATCGTACGATGCGGTCGGTACGGTGCCCGCGCCGAGAATATTGTTGCCCTGGAAAAAACCATCCGTAATGCTGGCGCGAATATCCAGGTTGTTTTCCGCCCGCAAACTCACTATGGGTGCCTGACCGCTGTACCGATAGGCTAACGTGAGCGAACCGTCGCCATTCTGTACGCCAGCACCCAGATTCCAATTGCTCAATATGGCGATGCTTCCATTGTTGAACTTCGTATCCGGATTGACCAAATCGATACCCGGACGAATGCTGAAGTTCTTGATCGAAGCGAAGCGCGGCGCGAACGTAAAGCCAGGTGCCTGGACGAATCCCATGAGCGCACCGGGTCCTTGCGATGGATCGCCATTGACGTAGCCGTAAAAACTCTGGTGTGCGGCATCGGTCGCGCCCGTGTCGGGCACAAAGAAATATTTGGCGAAATAGCTCGCCAACTGTGCGTCGTTGCTGAAATCCGGATCCGGCTGTTGCGTGCCGGATGCGTCTACAAAATGACCGGCAACAAGCACCGGCTTGCCCGTGGTCGGGTCCGAAACATACCAGCCCGCGGGATCAATCAACCCATCGAAATGCTTGGATGCGTCGCTGGAATTATCCTCAGTGCTCCAGGTTGCGTAGGCTTCGAGCACGACATTTTTCGCACCGATGAGCTGCGCACCATCGGCAACCGTGATATTCACGTCGCCGTCGACAAGCACGGGCGCGCGTAGCGACAGGTTGCCGTCGCCGCCATCGCCGTCCATCTTTATGACTGCATGCGGACCGATAATGATCGTGCCCGAATCGACTGCCTGGACGTTCTCGTAGCCATAGCTTGCATTGAGTGAGCCATCACCTGTACCGCTGGTGCCGATGGAAATATCGCCACCTTCGTTCCCCCGCGCGGAAGCAAAACTCAACAGGGATCCTTCGATATCCACGCCGCCCCTGCCATAGAGGTCGATCGGCCCACCGAACGTGCCGGATGCGTCGACCGTACCATCGATATGTATCTGGCCACCGCTGGCGCTATCGCCATTGGCGGTCAGGCTTACCTGATGCGCGGTGAGATTGTGGCCGGCCGCCAGATCCAGGTCGCCCGCGCCTGTGCGCACCACGATCGAACCAGTGATACCGCTCGAAACCAGCGTCTGGGAGAACGAGTCCAGATCGAAGGCACCGCCCGTGTCGACAATCACGTTGCCGCCCAGATAGCCGTCCGCCGCCGTGCCCAGGAACTGGCCCTGGATCCTGGCCTGACCGCTGGCTTGTATCGTCAGCGAGCCGGCATTGCCACCGCTCTTGTCACCGGAAATGTTCAGCGTTGACCCGCTGGCCACCGAGAGGTCGCCCGCAGCTGCATTGAGCACCAGCGCGCCGCCAGGAGCAAAGGATTGAACGTCGTTGAAGGGCTTGGACAACCCCGCAACGCTCAGCTTGGCATTGCCGCCAACCGTCAGGTCACCGCTGGTCGAAGTAACGTTCAGCGTTCCTGCCGGCGCGGCAAACGCCGTATCCAACAGCACGGTGCCCCCGGAAAGAGTCAACTTGCCGCCTTGTACGGTCGATGTCAGCGCCGTGCCATCGAGATGATCGATAACAAGCGCGCCGGTGGTATGCAAGTTCGTAACAGCCCCGGTCGCCACAACTACCGACGGTGTATGCATCGCGACGTTCAAGGAACCGAAATCGAAATTGCCGTTGCCTTGAGCCACGATACCCTGCGTTACACCCGCCTGGACATCACCGAATCCGCGCAACGTAAAGCCGCCATCGCCCAGATCCATTTCGCCAGCGTGAATCTGCAGATGCCCCTGTCCTGCCACAAACGTATCGGTACCACCGATGTCATTGTCCAGCGTCAATTTTGCTGCCGCGATATCGACGGTACCGCCGTCGCTGGACAGCGACGGGCCGTCCAACTCCAGATTGTGCTGAAGGTTGATATCGATATCGCCAAGGAAATCGATCGTGCCGCGGCTGCGCAGGACAATATTGTCCGCGCTGTCCAACTGACCGAGCGTCGCCGCACCGATAAGCATGCCCGACGTATCATCCGGCGTGGCATCACCCACGAAAGCAATACGGTTTGCAGTGACGTCGATATTCTTGGCGCTGAGCAACGCATTGGCACCTACATGCGTATTCCCCGTGGCGTCCAGGGTCAATGCGTTGCCACCGTTGACGGTAGCGCCGTCGGCAATGCTCAACGCTCCACCGGCTACGCCGGCAGGGCCGTCGATGCCGGTCACATCGCGACGCACCACCGGGCTGGCATCGCCGCTGGACACACGCAGCAAGGCACCATCGCCGCTGATGGCGGGACCTGTACTGTCAGCCAACCTGCCGATGATCAACGGTGTCCCGTTGAGACCTGTCGCATCACCGGATCCCCGCAGAACGCTGCCTGCGCCCGCTTCAATACCACTGCCCGTACCATTGGTGACGAGGATGACTTCCGGACCCGTCAACGGGTGCGCCGCGTCGTTTGAAAGCACAACGCTTTGCGCCTCGGCATCGACAACGTCGCCTTCGTCACTCGCGGTGCGAGAGCCGCCGATCAGCAGGCTGGAAGCACCTAGGTGCGTCAACCCATCGGCATCGATAGTCAGATAGCCGTCCAACGCCTGTTCGCTGCCGCCCAGAATCTGAATCGCCTGGCCCGCAATATCGACCTGGGCCCCACGACCGCCCTCACCGGTCGCCGCGGTCAGGCTCGCTCCGAGATCAAGCTCATGGCCGGCATCCAGCAACAGGTGTCCAGCGTCCTGCGGCAACGGCGAGGCCACGGTGCCCGCATGTTCGGCCAATGCTCCAAAGAACTGATTGGCGCTGGTAAGGGTGTATTGCGAATACTGCTGCCAGACCGCACCGGACTGAAGTTCGAAGGTCGTCGTGCGTGCACTGCGCGCGCCGGTCAAGGCGTCGACAAAGTAACCCGCGACCATTTGGGTGCCGTCGGGCAGCGTTGCATTGCGTCCAAGCACTGCGTCTTGTGACGAGGTGTTTTGTACAACGCGATACGCACCAGGCAATGTCGCATAACGTGCCGGCAGCAAGGTATACACACCCGCAGGCAAGCCGGAGATTCCCGAAAGATAGACTGCCTGGCCTAGATTAGGATCCGCGCCAGCGCCTTTTTCCAATGCGGCATCGTGTGCTGCAACCGGTGCGTTATAACCGGGAATGATTGCGTATATCGCGCGCCCATCCGGATACTGCGACTGTTGCACACCGGTGCTGCCATCCGCAAAGCTGGTCTGGCTCTGTGCAAGTACGTCGCGCGAGCCGCCCGTGCCGGGTATCCATTCGAAGGCTTGCAGATCGCCGCCACCGGAAACATCCACCGTAGCGCCCTGTTGCAACGATACCTGGTCACCATGAATGGCGATCTGCTTGGCCGGCGGCGCATCGATATCCGTCGCATTGTTCAGCGGATCGCCGTCGTAGCGCCACTCCTTTCCATCGACGGTGCTACCAAACGGCAAGACGGCTCCGCCGAGCGATACAGACGTGACACTGGTAGGTGTGAGTTCGACGCTCTGCGTGTCAGGCAACACAAACGAGGACGAAAGCCCCAACGCGGAGCGCTCCGTCGCCGCGTCGGATACGCCGAGCGTAATGCTGCCGGACGGGACCCACAGCACACCGTCCTGCACGATATGGCTGGCCGCCACCGCCAAACCGCCACCTGCTGAAAGCGGTGTGGAACTGTCGCTGTTTCCGTTGCCGTGGAACGTGACTGTCGTCTCTTGCCCCGCCGGGGCTGCCGCATCGACAAGGAAGCCATAATCGCTGACCGGATAGATACGGGTCGCGTAGAAATCGAGATTGCCGGTGGTATAGAGCCAGCCTGTGCGCGGAACGTTATTGACGTAGGCATCCAACGGCGGCAGGTAGAAGCGAAGGTCGCCGCTCGAACGAAAGGCTGCGTCCTGGAATCCTTCCAGGGTCAACTGTCCACCCAGGTCGATGAAGCTGGCCTGCACATCCAGTGTGCCATCGCCCGGCACCGAGCTTGGTGTATTGACCGTCGTACCGGTCGCGCCGTTGGCCAGGAACACATAAGGCGCCTCTATCGACACCTTGCCTGCACCGTCGACCGTACCTGTCGGCACGGCAGAGGCCCCTGCGGGCACCGCAGCCAGAACGCTGGAATTGATGATCACGCTACGCGACAGGTCCAGCGAGACGTTGCCGCTGAATAGCACGGGTACCGGTAAATATTTGATCTGCGAATCGTTATCGCCGGCAACTGGACCAATAGCGAAGTTCGCTATCCCTGAATCCTTGAGCCGGTCCACAGCAAAATGCAGAAGTCCCGGCGATGCGTCGATTCCCGTGAGATCGTCACCTGGCTTCATGCCCGTGGGTAACACATCGCCATCTTGCTGCAGAACAATCGCCCGGGCTGTCGGCTGCGCCAGAGAGATAGCGTTCAACGCACGGATCGACAGGCTGCCGCCCAGCCCCTCCGCTCCACCCGCCTGCGCGGAGAGACTCGCGTCGACATACATGCCACCGCCAGCCGACAGGTTAATGCTCCCACCATCGCTCCACACAGGTGTCTGCGTAACGGCGGCGACTGGCGCACCCAGCAGCGTTTGCGCTGACGGTAGCTGGTACACATCGCTGGCACCGGAAACATCGATTCGTGCGCCTTCCTGCGCGACGAGATATTGATCGGCGGAAAGATCGACCTCGCCACCATCAAGTACCGTACCCGTACGCGGCACGAAGCCCTCCCCAAGGCCGCTTGTAGTAGCCGCTGCCATCGGGTTGATAAGCGAGATGCCGCTGGCATCGAGCACGCTGTCGGCGCCCAACCACAAGGCGCGGTTTGGTGCCACAAAGCGATCCTGGCTACCGCCGCGGCTGGATAGACTGATAACGCCGCCGGGAGCGTTAATCGAACCTAGAACAGTCAGACTATGATATGCCTGTAGCTGCACGCTAGCACCAGCATCGACCTGCAGAATCGCCCCCTCACCCAGATTTATCGCCCCGTTCACGCCATCGTAAACAGGAAGCGGGCTTGTGGGAGCCATCCAGTTATCGGCGAGTCCCGCAGTGATTGATATCCCGGCAGATCGGTTGGCTCCTACGGAAGTCAGCCAACGATGATAGTCATCGAGATATCCGACCTGGGTAAGATCGGAAGCATGAATATCCGATCCCGTCGGCGCCGCGGCGAGCGCGGCGTAGTTAGGCAATAGATTGGCCGGCTTCACCTGTATATTGCTTCCGGCCGCAATATTGGCATCGGTCTCCGATCTCAGCTGGTAGCTGGCAAAGCCCTGCCCGGAGAAGAACGACGTCGGAAGATAGAGCAAGGAAACATCAGGCGAAGGATCGGGCGTGCCGCCGATCTGGATCTGAGCGGCCTCCAGGGTCAGGCTACCACCGCCGGAGAACCCATAACCCAGGAGCGTGCCATCCAAATGCAATGCGCCGCCTTGTAGATCCGACAGCTGTTGGGTGAGCGCAGTCGAGACCGAAGGTAGGACATGCGTCGCGAGCGTGATATCGCCCCCGCGTCCCAGGGGTACGTCGTCCGCGATGTCTACCAGACCATCTTGTTGCACGTAACCACCGCTTGAAACATCAAGTACGCTACCTTTTTCCAGCACGATATCGCCCGTCGCGTCGCTAGTCGTCCCTCCTCCCAGTGACGTCGTCAGGTTGATCGTGCCACCATTGATGTATTGCGTGCCGACTATATTGTCGGCCGATTGGCCGCTGTCGTTACTCCAAAGACCGCTGGCGTCCAACTTGGCGTCGGCGCCAATGACAATGCCTTCTGGGCCGATCTCTGTAAAGTTGATGGTTCCACCGGTCACCTGGAGAAGACCATCAACCTTGATGCCCGTGGAGGTAAAATCAACTTCGCCACCCGGCTGCAGCTTTAAATGCGACGCCTCGTCGTCGATCGTGCCGGTAACGCTGATCTTGAACTTCGAAAACCCTCCGCGCTCGATCATCTCGGCGGGCAGCAGGAAGCGATTGGAGTCCGGCGCACCAGGTGCATTGGGATCGCCCAAAGGCGTCGTATCGTCGAACGACGGGTTAATCGCTTCGATGGGTGTTGTCGCGTCGACGATATCGTAGTTGACCGGGAGACTACCACCGGGTGCAAATACATCGCGGCTGATGATCGACAAGGTACCGCCAGTCGGAGCAATACCCTGCGAAACCTGGTTGCGCCCACGGTACGCTTGCGCGGAAAGGTCGCCGTCGAGCACTGCACCACCCTGGACTGCCGTGCTGCCGATGGTCAGGGTACCGGCGTCAGCACCCTGGATAAAACCGTTGTCGTAACGCACCATGCCGCTCAAGAGCGGATTGGCATAGACATCACTGACGCCCCAACGAGCATGGTTATCGTTGAACTGGCCAGCGAACCCCACGTAATCCATGTTCGGATCGGCCGAGGCAATGTTGTAGATCCGCCCGTCTGCGCCCAACAGGTTCGGCGTCGTAATCCAGCCAGGAAGATAACTGAGATAACCACCGTCGAGGCGCAGTTGCGAGCCGGTGCGAGTAATCACCTCGTCCGCGACAAGGTTGATGCTTCCTCCCTTGAGCATCAGCTGATCGATCGTTCGCGGCACATTCTCCACATAACCGGCCGCATTGAGTACAGGGCTTCCGACCCAGTCGAGTCCATCCGCACGTGTACCGCTTTGTGTACTGTCGACGACAATGTTCTTTTGCGTGTACAGAAAACTGTTGCGCAGCAGGGGCGAATCAGCGAGCTCGTTTTGACCGACACGTGGGATGCTGACGAGTAAAGCCGACATCGGCAACTCGACATCCGTCAGGCCCGACACATCGATAATCGCGCCATGATCCAGATAGATGCGACTCGTATTGCCGGTGCCACCTGTAGCGTTGACCAACTGAAGATTGACGTTACCGCTCGGCGCCTCGATCAGTGCGTCCTGATCCAGGACGATGCTCCGGTTGGCCGTAAGGGTGATCGAACTGGTCTGAAATGCCTGATCGGCCGCCTGACTCGAAGATGTCGTTTCTCCATCCTTCTCCGGCAACACTGTGGTCACCGAGCCGGCACCGAGCTCAATACTCGAAGAGATACTGCCGGCTTCGAAGCCACTCAGGATCAACTGCCCGGGCTGGCTCAAGGTCGTAGACGCAACCAGCACGCCGTTTTGAACCATCGACGAGCCGACCCACTGGACCTCACCACGCCTCGCTTCGACGAGGCCATCATTCTCGATGCTACCTGTCCACCCGTTGAGCTGAGCGGCAGTACTGTCGTCCCGAGCTACGGAAAACAACCCGTTTCCACCCTGGGCAGGCGCGACATATTTCAGCCTGTCGACAGAGGCGAGAATGGCGGCACCGCCATCGGCGATGATCGAGCCGCTCTGTTGAATGGTCGGTGCCGCGATCAGAGTGAAACCCTGGGGCTGGGTTTGAATGGAAGCCCCTTTTTCAATCGCGATGCTTCCGCTGGTGCTGAGCTTGCCGGATTGACTATCAACGGTTGCGCCATCGACAAGAAACGCATTGACCGTGCCGCTGCTACCAAGCACATGATTAGGATCCTGCGTCTGCGCAATACCGTTCTGCAAGAAGAACGTATTGCTCGTATTCACATCGCTGCTGAACAAGTTCATCGACGTCGCCAACAGCGAATGCGTGTTCACCTGGCTGCCCGCGCCGAACAAAATACCGTTGCGGTTGATCAGATAAACCGAGCCTTCGGCCTTGATCTGGCCGAGGATCTGGCTGGGCTTGCCGCTCGGGTCGTTGATGCGGTTGAGCGCGATCCAGTTATTGCTGCCGTCGGTCTGCGTGCCGCTGGTCTGGTCGAAATGCAACGTGGTGTGGCGGCCGACGTTGAAGCTGTCCCAGGTCAGGATGGCTTTCTGTGCGGTCTGCTTGACCTCGACATTGGTCTGACCATTGCTGACGCTCTGCGTCGGCGCATTGGCGTTCTGCCACAGCGTTGGATTGTTCGCGATGCCGGCGGCGACCTGCAGGCCGCCTGCGGCGATGCCGTCGGGCACGGGCGAGCCCGCTTGCGCCGCCGCAGCCTGCTGAGCCGCCTGCTGCGCGCTGATCTGTGCGGCCACGGCCTGCGCGGCGCGGTTGAGGTTCTGCAGCGCCTGCTGCACGCTCTGCTGTTGCTGCGCCTGGGCCGCGGTCAGAGGCGACAACCCTGGCACGCCCGCCGAACCCGGCGTGGCTTGCGGGTTGCTGCCCGTGGCGGCCTGGCGCTGCGAGGCCAGCCATGCCTGGCTCAGCGGCGGACCGCCGGCGTGCGCGTGCATCGCGCTCATGGCGAAGGCTGCGGCAATCCATTGCGCCAGCGGGCGCCGGTGCATCGGGGCCCTGTTAATCGCGCCCTGGGGCGCCTGTTTCTTGCTGGTCGGATGCAATGGCTTGATCACGCGAACCTCTTCCCCTGGTGTGCTTTGTCGATATGCGCAGCACGACCGCCGCGACCCGAGAGCCATCGACGATCGTGTTCGCCAGGGCGTCCCTGCCCGCCCGCTTTCCCTATCACTTAACTAGACCGACCGATCCATGGCCGACTGAACCGCTGTCACTGAAATTTCATCTACCTGGGCAACCCAGGCGGTTTAAGGCGCCTTTGCAATGCAAACGTCATCGACCCGGCACCAATAACGGTGGCGGCACGGGCGGTGGGGGACGCTGCGGATGCACCGATCTGCCCAGCTGGTCGCCCATGCGATTGCTGAACGCGGAAAAATTGAACTGCCCGACCTGCCGGTTCGACGGCTCGGCGGCCACCGCGGCGGTCAGTCCCGGCGCTGGCGGCGCCGAGGTGTCGGGCGCGAGTTGATGATTGAGGCACGCATAGGCCAGCACCGGATGATCGTTGATGCTGACGTCGACACAGGTATCCGGATGGGGCGCCACACGTGCGGCGCCCTTGGTGTCATCGGCATGCGCAGCCGCCATCGCGACGGCACACAGCACGCCGAGCAGGCTGTTGAATATGAGGCTTCTTACGCTCGCGCGTAACGGGCTCATGGGCTGCGTTGACCACCGTTGGCCGGCAGGTTTTCACGCTCGAAGCTGATCGTGGTGACGCTTGCATCGAGTCCCTGCACGACGGCCGCGGTGAGGTCGTTGCTCATGTTGCCGCCAAGTACCGCATTGCGGTCGAGCAGCAGGCCACAGCCCTTGCTCTTGTAGACGCTGGCGATCACCGGCTGCGCCAGCTCGGCAATGCGCCCGGTCGCTTTTTCGCGCGTGACTTCGATTTCGCGCGAGCGCTGCGTGTTGAGCTGCTGGACTTGTTGCATGCGCACTGCAAGCGCCTGTTCCTGCTTCAGGCGATCGTCGGGTTTCAGGCTCGATGCTTGCGCACGTAGTTTCTGCACATCGGCATCGACCGGCTTGCGCTGCGCATCGACTTCCACCTGCGCCTGCTGTGCAAGCTGGGTAATACGGGCCGATGCGGCCATGCCGACCTTGGCGTGCGCTACCACCGCTTCGCGTGACAGCAGGCATACGCCGGCAATCGCGGGACCATCCAGCGGCGCCGCCTTGGGCGGTGCCGGCGGTTGTGCCGCCGACACCGCTGCCGCACTCAGTGCCACGGCAACGCCAAGCACGACTCGTTTCAGACTGTGCGCGCTCATGGCTGTTTCGCCGGCGTAGCGCGCGGGTCGTAGCGCTGTTCGTACATCCGGTCGCCATAGGCTTGAGCGGCGTTATCGAGCTTGACCCGCGCCGATGCGGCGAACGGCTGGCGCGCGGACATCATGGTGCCCATATCCATATGCGCATAAGCGTCGATCACCTCAAGGCCCACTTTGTAGAGCTGTTCGTTTTTCGTTGTACAGGCCTCGACCTGTTTTTGCGATTCGCCAAGTTGCGTGGCCAGCGTCGCATTGCGTGCGTCCTGCTGCTTGGCCTGGTTCGACGCCTCAGCGAACGCGGCTTGCGCCTGTTTTGCCTCTTGCTGCGCCTTCTCGCGACCTGCCTTTTCAGCGGCATTCTGCGCAGCCAGCGCGGGCGATGTGCCACGCGTCTTGGCCAACTCGGCCTGCGCCTGCTCCAGTGCCTTCTTGGCCTGGTCGCGCTCCTGCTCCAGCGCCGTCTTCTGCCCCTGCCACTGCGCCTGCTGATTCTGCAGATCCTGCAACTGGCTACGCGTGTCACGCAGCTGCGCACGCAACTGTTCCTCCAGGCTTTGCTGCTGCGCATGCAGTCCGGATGCGCTTGCGCATAATCCCAACCATACGACCATAGCTACGATGCGTTTCATCGGCGTAAGCCCTCCTTAGAACTTGCTGCTGATTTCAAGCTGCATCACATCGATGGACAGCGGCGGGCCGAACACTTCCTTGGAATTGAAGTAACGCGCGGAGATCCAGGTGTTCGGCGCGATGCCGTAATCGGCGGTCAGGATGAAGCCCTTGGCGTTGGTGCCACCCAGGTGAAAGTTCTGGTCGGTAAGACTGTCGAGCATCGAATCGGGCTGGATGTACTTGTAGCCGAGCGACACGTTCCACTCGTTCGCCGCCATCGGGTTCGGGGTGCCGACCACCCCGCGAACCATCCAGGCGACCGGACCGCTCTTGTAAGCGCCGGGAACATTGGGATCGCTGCTGCTTTCGAAGTTGTTGACCGGCTGTCCCAGACCGTTGGGATAACGGAACGCCGTGCTCTCGTGATAAGCCATGTTGCGAACATAGTCCGCCTGCAGGCGCACCGGCGTTTGGCCGACCTTGAAGTCGAACTGACCGGTCGCGTTGGCCAGGTGATAGTTGTAGGCCAGGCCGACCAGCTGCGGCTGCGCGTAGTTGCTCGGATTGGTGGGGTCCGGAATGATGTCGCGCAACAGGAACACCGTATTGCCCTTCTGCATGTACTGCGGCGCGGTATCGTCGGTGCTGCAGAAGTTGATACCGGTGTACAGCGCGCACGGCTGCGACAACTGGCCCTGCATGCGATTGAAGTAGTAATACGCCAGCGCAACCTTCAACTTCGTATCCTGGTCGAACTTCCAGATCGCACCGATCTGCGCCGCCGTCAGCCATTTGTCGTAGCTGGTGTTCTTCTCGGTACCCAGGGCTTGCGAGGGCGTATCGTTGCCGGTGAATTCGATCGGGAAGGCGCCGACCGTGGCAAACGTATCGAGGCTGTCGTTGAACGGCACCTTGAACTGGCCGGCGATACCATCGAAGTTCAGTTCGTTCGAATAGATCAGGTCGGTGGCAAGGAAGGGGTTAGCGAAGCGACCCGCCGAGGCCTTGGCCCAGTCGGTCGGAGTCCAGGCGATCCAGGCACGATCCAGCCAGATGTTCTTCTTGATCAGGCCGCCGCCCAGGGTCTGCGTGGTCGAGACCGGATTGTTGTCGTTGCCCGAGCCTAAGCGAATACCGGCGGTGATCGTGTCGCCCAGCTTCACGTCCATGCCGATATGCGCTTGCAGACGCAGCATGTTCAAGCGGTTCTGCTGCGTATTGAAGATCGGCGGCGTCACGCCCTGAGTGATCTTGCTCAGGTCGAAGGGACCCGTGCGATTGAGCGTGCCGTAATCGATAAAGAACGGCGAATTGCTGCGGCTGAACAGCCACGATTCGTCACGCACATGGATATCGCCCGACCAGCTGATGCGATCGAGCCATTCCGGCAAGGCATTGGGTTCGGCCCAATGCTCACTCTTGGCCTGTGCGATCACTTCTTCCTTGACCTGGTCGCGGATCTGGTTGCGTACGCTTTGCGGCACATAAGGCACGCGCACATCGCCCGGCTGCGCGCCGTCGTTGGCGGTGGGATTGGCCTGCGCGGTCTGGCGTGCAGCCTGGGCCGCTTCGGACTGCGCCTGCGCCAGCAGGCCGTCGGCATCGGCCTGGGTGATCAGACCTTTCTTCACCATCAGGCGAATCAGGTTGATCGTCGCATTGGTGGACGGGGCTGCATCCTGCGCTAGCACACTGACGCTCGCTCCACCCAGCAACAGGCTGACGGCCAGGCACAGCGCGCGACGGTGCAGTCGCGTGGAACCTGGTTTGGCGATCGATGACTTCATGAGTTTCTCCGCTGCGGCTTGTCGCCGTGGCTGGGTGGATAGATAGAGTGGTGTCAGCTGGGTCGCCGTCCGCGCATCGATGCGCGTATGGGCATGGATAA